>ERZ827156.107-NODE-107-length-117395-cov-12.928115_pt1 | contig 117395 bp, 105 predicted proteins | sample MGYA00519919_ERZ827156 | MGnify/ENA primary metagenome ERZ827156 (study PRJEB31778, sample SAMEA3449269) | human gut metagenome | biome: human gut; feature: human-associated habitat; material: faeces | place: United Kingdom | collected 2010/2012 ... | reverse complement strand
TGACGAAAAATCTGACTGCGCAATACACGCACAATCTTTGTGCGGTATTGCCTAAAGTCTGCGAAGCAGACACAATAATTACGAATTACGCATTACGAATTATTCCGTAAGTATGTTTACGCTGAGTATCACTGCCAGCGCGACGTTGAACGCATTCGCGATGCCGATGTAAGTTACCCGCGTCTTGCTGCTCTTGAACCCGTTGGAAACCAGCCCCAGCCACACGCAGGAAATCCCCACTGCGGCAATGAGAACTATCACACCGGCAAGGTCGTCTATCTGCACTTTCATCAGGTGCCCGACGACGGCGTAGGTGACGAAGTACGCAAGCGGCACAAGCGCCAGCGGAAGCGTAGCCCAGAGCCACTGGATATGGTGCCTGCGCCAGAATATCAGCGACATTATCATAAAAATGCCTGCAATTACTGCACATTCAACTGACATGTGGTACTCCTTTCAGCGTCATTCTGCGGAAGAAGCCTGAACTGTTACCGGCTGCGGATCTGCGGTATCGGAAGCAGCGCTTTCTTCCTGCGTGCCTGCAGACTGCGAAACGGAAGTGCTGTCGTCAGCGGTGGGCAGGCTCCAGCCAAGTTCCTTTGAAGCCATGGTGAGCGCGAAGATAAGCCCGCAGATAGCAAGCAGAATAACGATCATGACTATATTTAGCGCCGTGATATAGGGCGGGATTTTCTGACGGTCGGACATATGTTACCTCCAGGTAAAAATCATTTATAACATTATACACCAATGTCAGGAAAAAATCAAGCGAAATCACTCAAATTCCCGCTCACCGCTGTAAATATGCGTGCGTACTATTTTCAGCCGCTTCACCTGTTCGCCGTATTCAGCGGAATACGCCTCAAATATCAGCGACGGGTTGATGTTGAATGTCGTTCCTGCCGGGAGCGTTACCTCAAGCACGTCGCCGTGTAATTCCACATCCGTCATGAGCGGCTTGAGGTCAACGATGGCGCTGCCTTTCTTGGTGCGCTTTTCGACGTTTATCTGTTCCCTGGCGCAGAGGGCGCGCAGCTTTTCGGGGTCAGCGGAACTTTCGATGTGATAGCGCGCAGCTGTGATATCGGTGTTCTTGTCTTTCGGCACGGTTATCTCAGTCACCTGGATATCTGGCGGGAGCGCGGCATTCAGCCTTTCGCGCACCTCGGAATACGGCACGTCCTCTGTCAGACGGAAGTCCATTGCTTCGTGTATTCCCTCCTGCCCCAGCGAAAGCGGGAGCATGAAGGTAACGTAAGTCCTCGGGTTGAAGCCCTCAGTCTGCCAGATGGGCAGCTTTGTGCGCTTCATTGCGCGGATTATCACGCTGCTTAGGTCAAGGTGAGAGATGTACTTCGCTCTGCCGGTCTTTGAAAAGAACGCTCTTGTATTAACGGATGGCACGGCAGACGTCACCTCCCACATGTTTTGCTACTCCGCAGTTGGAGCATTTCTCGCGGCAGTTGGGGGTAGTCACGCCCTCGTGCGCGCGTTTGTTTTCTTCTATCAGGAATTCGCGGCTGACAAGCATGTCGATGTGGCTCCATGGCGCGACCTCGTCATATGGACGTCTGCGGTTGGCGTAGAATGCCGGGTCAAGCCCGCATTCCTTTATGGCTTCTATCCACTTGTCGAACTTGAAATACTCGTCCCAGCCGTCCAGCTTGCAGCCTTTCTGCCATGCGAGGTATATCGCCTTGCCCAGCCTGCGGTCGCCGCGGGCAAGTACGGCTTCTATCAGCGAGAGGTCGTATTTCGACCAGCTTATCACGATCTTACGGTCGTTGTTGATGGATTTGAGGTGCGCCTGTCGTTCCTTTACTCCGGCTTCGTCCAGCTGCGGCTCAAACTCGAACGGTGTGAACGGCTTCGGAATGAACGTGGACAGCGACACCGCAACTCCCGGGCGCCCCTTTGCGTGGTTCGGCGTTGCGTAGAATTCCTCAATGACTGCCTTTGCCATGTTGTATACGCCCTCAACGTCCTCCATGGTTTCGGTGGGAAGCCCCATCATGAAATACAGCTTGATATTCGTATAACCGCCCTCAAACGCGATACGCACGCTGTCCATGACGTTCTTTTCGGTGACGTTCTTGTTGATGACGTCGCGGATACGCTGGGTACCGCCCTCGGGCGCGAATGTCAGCCCGGATTTGCGCACGTCGGTTATCTTTTTAAGAACCTCGTCGCTGAAACGGTCGATACGCAGCGACGGCAGCGAAAGGTTTATCTTTTCGGCGGTGGTGTAGTCCGTGAGCTCCGACAGAAGCCCGACGATATCCTTGTAATCGCCGGTGGACAGCGACGACAGCGATACCTCGTCGTAGCCGGTGTTCTCACAGAGCGCCTTTGTATTCTGGAGTATCGTGTCCTTCTGCTTTTCGCGGTAGGGACGGTAGATGAACCCGGCCTGGCAGAAGCGGCAGCCGCGAATGCACCCGCGCAGCACCTCGACAACGGCGCGGTCGTGTACTATCTGAGTGAACGGCACCACGAAATTTTCCGGCGCGTAGACCTTGTCGAAGTCCTTTATTATGCGCTTTGTGACTTTGGCAGGCGCGCCGTCCCTGGGCGTTATCGACTTTACGGTGCCGTCGGGGTTGTAATCCACATCGTACAGCGACGGAACGTAAATTCCCTCTATCTGCGCCGCCCTACGCAGGAATTCCTGACGGGTGGCGCCCTCTTTTTTGCACTGTTCCATCAGCCGCATGAATTCAAGGTTCATCTCTTCGCCCTCGCCAATCGCGAAGAAATCGAAAAAATCCGCGAGCGGTTCCGGGTTGCACACGCAGGGACCACCCGCCATAACGATGGGGGTTAGCCCGGTGCGGTCCTTTGCCAGCACGGGTACTCCCGCGAGGTCGAGCATTTCGAGAATATTCGTGAAGCTCATCTCATACTGCAGCGTGAAGCCTATAAAATCGAAATCCTTTATCGGGTCGAGGCTTTCCAGCGCGTAGAGCGGGATATTGCGGGCGCGCATCTGCTCCTCCATATCCGGGAGCGGCATGAAAACGCGCTCGCACCAGTAATTCGGCACAGCGTTTTTCAGTCCGTAGAGTATTTTCATACCGAGGTGGGACATGCCTATCTCATAGGTATCGGGGAAGCAGAAAGCAAAACGTATATCCACCTTGGACTTATCCTTTATGACTGCCCCGTGCTCTCCGCCGATATACCGCGACGGTTTCTGCACTTCCAGCAGGAATTCGTCCAGCCGCTCCATCATTTCGGAATTTGTATATAGGTTCTCTGACATTGTTACCCCCGTGTTAGTACGCTTTCGCCTGGGTGAAATCCACCGTTTTGTTGAACGGGTTATAGCTTATATCGGCGAAATCCTTGTTGATGTAAAAATATTCGTTTTTGTAGTACAGTGGAATGAATATCGCGTCGTCGATGACTGCCTGCTCCGCCTGTTTGTAGAGGTCGGCGCTGGACTGCAGGTCCGCTGCGCGTTGCGCGGAATTCACCAGCTGCGTGACGTTGGAATTCGAGTACCCCGAATAGTTACCGGTGCCGTCCCTGGTGAAGCACTGCAGATACGCCGCGGGACTGTTGGTGCTGCCGGAAAGGTCCTGCACGGCTATCTCAAAGTCGCCGGAAGAAAGGCGCGCATTGTAATCGGACTCGCTGAGCGTTTCCACCACGCAGTAGAAGCCGAATTCCCGCTGCCATTCCTGCATGATGAGCGATATCATTGAAGCGGCAGCGTCGTCCTGCTTCATGATTATCCTTGCGCCGGAAAGCAGGTCGCGGTCGAGGGAGTCTGCCACGCGGGAATAGTACTGCTGCGACTTTTCAGCGCTGTATTCCGGCGTGAGCTTTTCGCCTGCGTAGTCGCGGTAGCTTTCGTCAAGCAGGGTGACTTCCCCGGGGACTATCGCGTAAGCCACGGAATGGTCGGCGACGGTCCGGGAAAGCTTTTCGCGGTCCACCAGCGAAGCGAGCGCCTGCCGGAAGCCAGCCGCGCGGAACAGCCCGTAATCCCTGTTGAAAAGCAGCCCGACGGTTATCGCGTCGTATTCCTGCACGGTGTACTTGTCGCCCTTGATAAGCCCGCGCTGGTCCTCTGTCACTGCGATGCAGCTGATAACACTGGATACGAAGTCGTCAACGAAATCCTCGTCGCCCTCGATGAAGAAGTTAAGACCCGACGGGTAGACCTTGTTCACCTCGTTGTTCTTTGCATGACGGCGCAGTATCAGGTGATTGTTGTCGGTGATCGTGTACGGGTCGTAATCCCAGCTGCGCAGATAGAATGCGCCGTTTGACGGCGTGGTATTCCCCGAAAGCCCGTAACGCCCCTGGGAAGCGGTGAAATATTCCTCGTTGCAGGGCATCGCGGGGGCTTCCGTCAGCAGGGTGGGGAAGCGCGGGTCGGGGTATTCCAGCGTTATGGTCAGTTCAAAATCGCCGGTGGCAGCCACGCCGAGTTTCGACATATCGGTTATCGCGCCGGAATTTATCCCGCGGGAATTCTTTATGCAGAAATACTCGGAAGCCCGGGGCGCGCGGGTGTCCGGGTCGAACAGCCGCTGAAATCCGAACACGAAATCCTGAGCGGTGCACACGGCGTCAAAGCCGTTCACGTCCGTCCAGTAGTAATTGCTGCTCAGCTTGAAGCTGTATGTAAGCCCGTCGTCGCTGACGATGTAATCCTCCGCAACGCCGGGGCTGAGGCTCCCGTCGGGCTGTACGCGCAGAAGCCCGGCGTAAAGGCTCGCGATGATGAGCGTGGAAGCGTCGTCCTCCGCAGTCTGCGGGTCAAGGCTGCCGGGATTGTACGCGATGTCGTATTTTATAACTCCGTCGCTGCCGTCCTTTTCGAAGCAGCCGGTCATCGATATTATAAAGCAGCAGAGAGCCGCTGCGAGAATTCTTCTGAAATGCCGTTTCACGGTTAGTTCCTTTCTACAAATGCAGTCATACTTAATTATAGCATTAACCGCGGATTAATTCAACCGATTTCGGCATTTTTTATTATTACAGTTTTGTAATAAATTGAGCATTTCACAGGGCGTCATAAACCACCGTCGTTCCGGTTTTCAGGCTTTCCTGTACGTTTATCAGGCGCTGGTTGGAGCTTCCGCGGTACTGTAGCGAGAGCGAGCGCTTTGAAATATCGAATTTTCCGTCAACGAGGACGTCAGCGATACTCAGCAGCTTTCCGACGGATTCCTCGCGCTGCGCCTTTGCGAGAAGCTCTTCAAAAGTCCAGCCGCTGTAGCACATCAGGTGCTTTCCGGCAGATTTGAAGCGGCTGCCCAGTTCATACAGCGCCTCAGCCTGGCAGAATGGCTCCCCGCCAGAGAATGTCACCCCGCTGCACAGCGGATTTTCCATGCACTGTTCAAACAGCGCGTCGGTGGTCGTTACCTTTCCACCGGCGAAGTCGTGGGTCTCGGGATTGTGGCAGCCGTCGCAGTGGTGCGGGCAGCCCTGGGTGAATACCACGAAACGCAGCCCCGGACCGTCAACGATGGAGTCCTCGACTGTGCCTGCAATTCTTATTTCCATGATGCTTCCTTTCACAAAAAGCTGTGCGGAGTGTTTTCACCCCGCACAGCAGATGGTTTGGTATGGGTTATTCCTCGGTGGTACCGTGCTTTACGCGGTCGGCTTCTTCTGCTCGCTTGGCGTTGTTGAAGCGGTCCAGGGTTCCTACGAGATAGCCGGTGATGCGACGGATACGCTCGAATGCGATCTCTTCTTCCTTGCGGTGGCAGCAGGGGCACTCGTCGTCGATTATTCCGGTGTAGCCGCAGCTGGGGTCGCGGTCTATCGGATGATTTATCGCGCCGTAGCCGATGCCCTGTTCTTTCATGCAGCGTACTATCTGCTCGAATGCGTCGAGGTTCTTCAGCGGGTCGCCGTCAAGCTCGATATAGCTGATGTGACCGCCGTTGGTGAGCGCGTGATAGGGTGCTTCCAGCTTTATCTTGCGGTATGCGCTGATGTTGTAATATACCGGAATGTGGAAAGAGTTGGTGTAGTAATCGCGGTCGGTGACACCGGGTATCTCACCGTACTTCTTCTTGTCAATGCGGACAAATCTGCCGGAAAGTCCCTCGGCAGGGGTAGCAAGCAGGCTGAAATTAAGGTGAGTCTTTTCGCTTTCGTCGTCCATGCGCTTTCTCATGCGGGTGATGATGTCAAGACCGAGCTTCTGCGCTTCTGGGGATTCACCGTGATGCACGCCGATGAGCGCTTTCAGGCATTCTGCCAGACCGATGAAGCCCATAGAAAGAGTGCCGTGCTTGAGGATTTCGGCGATGCTGTCGTTCTCGGAAAGCTTCTCGGAATCTATCCACACGCCCTGACCCATCAGGAACGGGAAATTCCTTACATGCTTGCGGCACTGTATCTTGAAGCGGAACACCAGCTGGTCCACAACCAGGTCCATCATATCGTCCAGGGAAGCGTAGAACTTGTCCAGGTCGCCGTGCGCCTCGATAGCAAGACGGGGCAGGTTGATGGTCGTGAAGCTGAGGTTGCCCCTGCCGGTGACGATCTCGCGGGTCGGGTCGTAAACATTGCCGATAACTCTCGTGCGGCAGCCCATGTAAGCGGCCTCGGTGTGGTAATCTCCGGGCTTGTAGTACTGCAGATTGAACGGCGCGTCGATGAACGAGAAGTTCGGGAACATGCGCTTTGCAGAAACGCGGATAGCCAGCTTGAACAGGTCGTAGTTGGGATCCTCGGGGTTGTAGTTTATGCCTTCCTTGACCTTGAAAATGTGTATCGGGAATATCGGCGTCTCACCGTTGCCTAGACCGTGTTCCTCGGCGAGCATGACGTTCTTGATGACCATTCTGCCCTCGGGGGAGGTGTCGGTTCCGTAGTTTATCGAGGAGAACGGGTTCTGCGCGCCGGCTCTGGAATTCATCGTGTTGAGGTTGTGGATAAGCGCTTCCATCGCCTGGTAGGTCGCACGGTCGGTTTCGGCTTCCGCGAGCTTTTCGGCTCTGTCCTGCAGGTGGGAGAAGTTCTCGCCGTACTTTCCGGCTATCTTTTCCCATTCCTTGGATTTGTAGTCGTCGTTGTTCTGCAGTCTGGGGCGGAGACCGGTTTCATCGGATATCTCAGCGGAGACCTTTTTCATTTCCTCAAGAATATCGGTGAAATCGTCGATGCCCAGGGAGAAAGAAACAGCCTTTGCGAGGTTGTTCGTGTAAAGTCTGCGGAAGGTCTTTTTAACGCCCTCCGCCATCGCGTAGTCGAAATTCGGCACCGACTGACCGCCGTGCTGGTCGTTCTGGTTGGACTGAATAGCGATGCACGCAAGCGCTGCGTAGCTGGAAATATCATTCGGTTCGCGCAGATAGCCGTGTCCGGTGGAAAATCCTCCGTGGAACAGCTTCAGCAGGTCTATCTGGCAGCATGTGGTCGTCAGGGTCAGGAAGTCCAGGTCGTGGATATGGATATCGCCGTTGATGTGCGCATGAGAGTGCCTCGGGTCGAGGACGTACATCTCGTTGAACTGCTTTGCACCCTCGCTGCCGTATTTCAGCATGGTTCCCATTGCGGTGTCGCCGTCAATATTGGCGTTTTCGCGCTTGATATCGCAGTCGGAAGCGGATTTGAACGTCAGATCCTCATATATCTTCATCAGGGTGGAGTCCATCTCGCGTGCCCTGGTGCGGTCTGCGCGGTAGAGGATATACGCCTTTGCAGTCTTGGCATGTCCCTCTTCGACCAGCACTTTCTCTACCATATCCTGTACTTCTTCTACGGACGGGTTGCGCCCGATTATCTCTTCTGAAAGGCGCTGGCATACTTTGTCAGAGAGCATCATCGCCTCGCTGTAGTCGTTGCCGCCGACGGTCTGCGCTGCCTTGAAAATAGCATTCGCAATCTTCTCTATATTGAACGGTACCTGCCTTCCGTCGCGTTTTTTGATCATCGTTATCATTGCCATGTCTGAACTTCCTCTTTCTTTTAAATGAAATAAAATAACACAATATCTTGTATAAAAAACATCGATATATCTATTATATAGGCATATGAGATATTTGTCAAGGCATAATGAAATTAAGAAATGCACAAAATACCCGGTTGAATTTCGTGGATTATCACAAAAACATGAACATTAAAAAGCAACACGGCGTTGCAGAAAAACGGGTATCCGGCAGTGCTCTGCGACCTTAGAGAATAATACACAAAATGTGCAAATCAGGACAAGTGTTGCGCATTTGACGAAATACCATATCTGTGTTATAATCAATGTTATCATTCAGGCAGGGGGTGCAGAAATGCCGCAGAAATTTCAGTATTCCGACGACGGAAGCCGCTACCACACGCTGAAATACCATAATCGCCGCACCTGGGGCAGACCCGTTTTTAAAGCGGTGGTGGACGCCGGTTTCACCTGTCCGAATATCGACGGGAAATGCGGTTCCGGAGGGTGTATTTACTGTTCTGGCGGGAGCGGTTATTTCACTGCCCCTGCGCTTTCGGTGCGGGAACAGATAGAGCGTGAAAGCGCCAGGATACGCGAAAAGCACCCTGAAGCCGGCATTATCGCGTATTTCCAGGCTCACACGAACACTTACGGAAGCCTGGAGCGGCTGCGCGAGGTTTACAGCCAGGCGCTGGAATGCGACATCTGCGGGATCTCAGCCGCCACCCGCGCGGACTGTATCGACCGTGAACGCGCTGGGTTCCTGGCTTCGCTGGGGATTCCGGTGACGGTGGAACTCGGGCTGCAGACTGCGCACGACAGCACTGCGGAATTCATAAACCGGGGGCATGATTTCGCAGCGTTTCTGGAGGGGTTCCGCATTGCGCGGGAAAGCGGGCTGCGCGTCTGCGTGCACATCATAAACGGGCTCCCCGGTGAAACGCCCGAAATGATGCTGCAAACCGCTGAAATTCTCGGAAAAATGCGTCCGGACGGCGTAAAGATACATCTGCTGCATGTTATAGAAAACACTGTTCTCGCGGAACTCTGGCGCCGTGGGGAATACCCCCCGATGGAAATGCAGGATTATATCGACATAACCGTGAGGCAGCTTGAATTATTCCCACCGGAAACAGTGATAGAACGCCTGACGGGCGACGGCGACAGAAAAACGCTGCTTGCGCCGCTGTGGAGCCTTGACAAACGCTCTGTATTAGGCGGTATAATGAAGCGGCAGAAGCAGCTTGACAGCGTTCAGGGAATGAAATTCCGGGAGGTTTGAATGGACATCTGGTCAATGACAAGAGCGGCGCTGGAGGAGTGGTTCCGGCAGCGGGGAGAGAACGCCGCAAAGGCTGCGATACTGTATGAGCACCTGTATCAGCGCGGTCTGCGTGATTTCTCGGAACTGCCGTTTTCGCAGCGCGTAAAGTCAGCGCTGGCTGAGGAATTTTCGATGGAACTTCCGCAGACCGAAGCTGTCAGCGGAGGAGGGGACGCGGTGAAGATATTGCTGCGGCTGGCTGACGTGGAATTCGTGGAGGCAGTGCTGATGAAGCAGGAATACGGCGGCAGCGTGTGCGTTTCAACGCAGGTCGGGTGCGCGATGGGGTGCAGATTCTGCCAGAGCGGTCGGCTGAAAAAGCGCCGCAGCCTTTCTTCCGGCGAAATGGTCGCGCAGGTGATGAAGCTCCGGCAGGAATATTCCGCGGAGATACACAGCGTTACAGTCATGGGCATCGGCGAGCCGTTTGATAATTTCGGCGCGGTGCGGGATTTCTGCGATATCATCACGGACTACAAGGGGCTTGCGCTGGGCGAGAAGCATGTCACGGTTTCCACATGCGGCGTCGTGCCGGGGATAAGGCGCTGGTCGGAGCTTCCGCACCCGTGCAGCCTTGCAGTGAGCCTGCATGCAGCGGACGACGCGCTGCGCTCCGAAATAATGCCGATAAACCGGCAGTACCCCGTGGGCGAGGTGATAGAGGCGGCGCGGGAATTCGCAGAGCGCCACAATCGGCGCGTCACGCTGGAATACGTCATGCTTTCCGGCGTGAACGATACCCCGGAGCAGGCCAAAAAGCTTGCTGCGCTTGTCGCGGGCAGCCGCAGATTTTACGTGAATATAATCCCGTACAACGGCAACGACAGCGGATTTTCCCGCAGCAGCCACGAGCGCATAATGGCGTTTTACGACGTGCTGAAAAAGCGCGGGGTCGCAGTCACCATGCGCCGGGAATTCGGAGGGAATATCGCAGCGGCATGCGGGCAGCTGAGTTCGATGCATTCCTCAGGGTGTGAAAAAAGCAGTTGACAAAATCTGTGGTTTGTGGTACAATTAATTGTATTCTCCGGTAATCCCGGAGTTTAAGCCGGTATGTTGGAATTGGCAGACGAGGAGGACTCAAAATCCTTTGGTAGCGATACCGTGCGGGTTCGACCCCCGCTACCGGCACCAGATTTTTATTGACCGTCCCTGAATGGGGCGGTCGTTTTGCTATTAACAGCGGATAGTTGTACATTAGCCGTGAATTTCGCAGATACCCGTGGAAAAATCCGCTATGGGTATTGCAAATCCATCAGATTTGTGATATACTATAAAGGATAATGGGTATTTTTATGAGCAAGAATACTTTTGAAACTAATTATATAGGAGAAGCTATGATACAGTACGATGAAACAAGACTTGCGATGGAAGCGCTCACACCGCAGATAGAAGAACTCAGGGGCGCGCTGAACCTCGACGGTATCCAGATCAAGGTAGACGAGCTGGAGATGAAGTCCACCGAGCCGACATTCTGGGACGACCCCGAGAAGGCTCAGGCAGTTCAGCAGCAGATCGGACAGTATAAGAACACGATCGAGAATTTCAACAGGCTCAAGACCAACCACGACGACGTTCTTGCGATGATAGAGCTTGCCGAGGAAGAAAACGACGAGAGCGCTGTTGACGAGGTAAGGGAACTCGCTGAAAAGGTCAAAACCGAATTCGAGGAGCAGAAGCTTGCTACCCTCATGACCGGCGAGTATGACAGTTCCAATGCAATTCTCACATTCCATGCGGGCGCAGGTGGAACAGAGGCTCAGGACTGGGTGTCCATGCTGCTCAGAATGTATATGAAGTGGGCGGACCGTCACGGCTTCAAGACGGAGGTGCTTGATATCCTGGACGGCGAAGAAGCCGGAATAAAGAGCGCTTCTATCCACATTCAGGGGTTCAACGCCTACGGCTTCCTGAAGTCTGAGAACGGCGTGCACAGACTGGTGCGCGTTTCTCCGTTCGACGCACAGGGCCGCAGACACACAAGCTTTGCCAGCGTCGAGGTAATGCCCGAGATCGAAAAGGACGTCTCCGTTGAGATACGCGACGAGGATATCATCATGGAAGTGTTCCGTGCGAGCGGCGCAGGCGGTCAGCACATCAACAAGACTTCCTCAGCGGTAAGACTTATCCACAAGCCCACGGGCATCGTTGTTGCCTGCCAGACCCAGCGTTCACAGGTCCAGAACCGTGATTTCGCGATGAAAATGCTGATGTCCAAGCTGGTCGAGATAAAGGAGCGCGAGCACCTCGAAAAGATCAGCGATATCAAGGGCGAGCAGCTCAAGATCGAGTGGGGCAGCCAGATACGCTCCTATGTGTTCATGCCGTACACGCTTGCAAAGGATACCCGCACCGGCTATGAGAGCGGTAATATCCAGGCAGTAATGGACGGCGACATCGACGGCTTCATATACGCATACCTTAAGGCTAAGAGCCTGGGTGAGATCTGATGCCGCTGGCAAAGAACGATATCATCACGCTGGAGATCACTGCGCTCACGAACGAGGGCAGCGGCGTGGGTCACTATAAAGAAGATAACTCCGACGGCCGCGGAATGGCTGTGTTCGTTCCGCTGACCGCTGTCGGGGACGTTGTTTCCTGCCGGGTGGTAAAGGCGCTCAAAAGCTACGCTTACGGCAGGGTCGAAAAGATAATCACAGCTTCTGCCGACCGCGTTGCAGACGACTGCCCGGTTTACGGGAAGTGCGGGGGCTGCTGCTTCCGGCATATTTCATACGAGGCAGAGCTGCGGGCTAAAGAGGGCTTTGTGCGCGACGCTTTCGCGCGTATCGGCGGTCTTTCGCCGGAACTGCTGCCGATACATGGCAGCCAGTCCCCGGAGGAATATCGCAACAAGCTGCAAATGCCAGTCGCAAAGCAGGACGGAAAGACGGTCTGCGGGTTCTTTTCGGAGCGCAGCCACAGGGTCATTCCGGTGGAGAAGTGCGCATTACAGCCGGAACTCTTTTCAGAGATAACGCAGTTCGTCATGCAGCAGGCAGACGTACTGCGTATTTCCGTTTATAATGAAGAGAAGCACGAGGGCGTGCTGCGGCATATTTACCTGCGCCGAGGGCATTACAGCGGGGAAGTATGCCTGTGCCTCGTGGCAAGGCGCAGGGTCCCGGAATTCGCGAAGCTGGCGCGTGTCGCTGCGGAGAAATTCCCGCAGATAACCGGTGTCGTGCTGAACATCAACCGCGAGCGCACCAACGTCATTCTCGGTGGAGAGGAACAGGTGCTCTGGGGCAGGGAAGTCATAAAAGACACGATGTGTGGAGTAAATGTTGAAATTTCTCCGAGATCGTTCTATCAGGTGAACACCCCGGCAGCGGAAGCGCTTTACTGCCAGGCAGCGGAATTCGCGCAGCCGGAGGGGAAGCTCCTGCTTGACCTGTACTGCGGCGCGGGGACCATCGGGCTTTCAATGGCGAAGCAGGCGCGCAGGCTCATCGGCGCGGAAATAGTTCCGCAGGCGGTGGAGAATGCACGCGAAAACGCGGCGCGCAATTTCGTACAGAATGCGGAGTTCATATGCGCAGACGCGGGGCAGGCAGCGCAGAAGCTGGAGAATTCCGGTGAGCGGCCGGACGTTATAATACTCGACCCACCGCGAAAGGGCTGCGACGAAGCCACTCTTACAGCCTGCGCGGGAATGTCCCCGGAGCGCATAGTCATGATATCATGCAACGCAGCCACTGCTGCAAGGGACTGCAAACGGCTGACGGAACTGGGGTATTCCCTGAAAAAAGTGCGCCCGTTCGACCTTTTTCCGCGGACGAGCCATGTGGAATGCGTGGCATTACTTGAAAAAATATAAAAATATAAAGTGTAGAACAAAATCGGAGGCAACAGGTTAAATGATAACAGACATAAAGAAAGCGATAGCTTCAGGAATACTTATTTCAATAGGCGGCTGCGTGCTTCTTGCGAGCACAAAGTCAGGTATGATGTGGGCAGGCGCGATCCTGTTCTCGCTGGGACTTTTCGCGATATGCGAGTACGGCTTCAACCTTTACACCGGTAAAGTCGGCTACATCGCAGAGCATTTCAGCGATTTCAAGTACATAAGACTGGTCCTGCTGATACTGCTGGTGAATATCCTTACGACATTCGTCATGGGAATGCTGGTGAGCGTCTGCCTGCCCGACATCGCGGAAAGCGCCCGCGCAAGCTACGCTTCAAAGCTTGCTGCCGACCCGAAAAAGTGGATACTTTCCTCTATCCTCTGCGGTCTGCTGATGTACCTCGCAGTGGACCTCTGGAAGCGCGGTCAGAAGATCGGCGTGTTCCTCTGCGTGCCGGTGTTCATCTTCAGCGGGTTCGACCATTCCATTGCGAATTCTTTCTACAACGGCGCGGCTATCGGCGAGGATACATTCACGCTGCGCAACCTGGCTTTCGTTGTTGTTGTTATCCTCGGCAACGCACTCGGCGGAATGCTCCTGCCCATGCTCACAAGAACATGGAAGAAGTCCGCAAAGTAACAGTGTTCGGTGAACGGCGGTGAGTTTTTGAAATTCAGGGTGGTTATGATGAAAGCGGGCTTTGCGGCGCTGTTTCTGGCAGTGTTCTGCGTAATGTTCGCACTGCTTTGCGCGGCTGCATTCGGTATCCCTGCGGGGGTGACGGTCAGCTTTTTCGGGCTTGCCGTCAAGGTTTTCCGTGCGGATTTCATAGTCACATCGCTGTCTGCGGAAACTATGCTTTTCGGTGGGCTTGCGGCTGCATTCGGCGCGGCTTTCTGCGGCATTGCGGCTGTGGAACTGGGGTTCCTGATATCCGGGCTGTATGTGAGGGTGCGCAGGAGATGCGATATTCTCCTTGGCTGGAAGCCGCTGTAACGCTGGAGGTGTTGGTTTGAGGCATGCTGTTCTTCATCGCTGGCTGATAGCTACCGGGGTACTGGCCGCCGCCTTCGGAACGGCTGCCGTGATGATACCTGGCGAGAGCCTCGGCTCGGCAATGCAGGGGGAAGAGTACTTCCCGCTGTGCGAATACATCAGCGTTGACCTGCTGAGGACCCCTGTTGCCGTCACGCCATACGACGGCGACAGAATACGGTTCCTGTGGAACAACGACGTTCCCCTTAAAGCGGAGGTCGGGGATAATTCCCTGACCATAACGGAAAGCAGCGATGTGGTGATCTCGCTTTTCGCGGGGGACACCAGCGACTACGGGCTGCGCCTTTATCTCCCGCGGGAATATTACCGCGATATCGTTATCTACACCTCTTCAGGAAACGTCACCCTTGGCGACATAGACAGCGACCGGATCACCGTTGTGACTAACAGCGGCGATATCCTGTCGGAGGACACGCGCTCGCTGTGCAGCCTTGCAACGGGCAGCGGAGATATCACGCTGGATTTTTACAGCGTTATCGCGGGGAGCAGCATACAGTCGCGCACGGGCAGCGCGGAGCTTATCTACCCAAAGGGAAGCAGCGTTGCGCTGGATTTTGAAACGGATACCGGCGAACTGAAAACCGACCTGCTTAAAGGAAGTTTTTCAGGTAGCCGCATGTACAGCTTCAACGGCGGTGGACATCTGATACATGCTTCGCTGGAAAGCGGAGTTCTCACAGTGAGTGAAAAAGAGTAGCGGAGGGCATGAAAATGAAAACCTACAGACAGCAGCTTATCATAACCAGCGACGAGCCGGAGCAGTTTCTTAACCTCTCATACGAGGTGGAGGAATGCGTGCGCAGGAGCCTTATTTCTGACGGGTTGTGCGTGGTGTATTCCCAGCACACGACATCTGCTGTGTTCCTTGAGAACGACCGTGAGCAGCTTTATACAGACTGGTCCGAGATGCTGAAAAAAATCGTGCCCGGCGAGAGCGAATACAAGGTCGATTACTCCAGCGCGGGAGCGGCTCACATGAAGCAGATGCTCCTCGGCGCAAGCGTCACTGTGCCGATAACCGACGGCAGGCTGGAGCTTGGTCCCAGGCAGTACATAATGTACGGCGATTTTGACGGTTGCCGCGAAAAAACAGTCCTTGTCAAGATAATAGGCGAATGATGGAGCGTGAAAAATCGGCAATGTTGTCAGTTATAATCCCGTCGTACAACGAAAATGAGAATATACGCCGCACCGCGCAGACCATCGCTGGAATTCTTAGCGACGCGGCTATTGAATACGAACTGATATTCGTGGACGACGGTTCCCGCGATACCACGTGGGCAGAGATTTGTGCAGCGCACGACAGCGACCCCTGCGTCCGCGGACTTGGGTTTTCCAGGAACTTCGGCAAGGAGGGCGCGATATTCGCGGGGCTGAAAAATGCCCGCGGGGACTGCGCTGTGGTCATAGACTGCGACCTTCAGCACCCGCCGGAGCTTATCCCGCAGATGTATCAGCTGTGGCAGGGCGGCGCGGAAGTCGTGGAAGCGAAAAAGCGTTCCCGCGGCAAGGAGGGGCTGTTCCACAAGATATTCGCGCGCAGCTTCTACAAGATGATGAAGTCCTCGTCGGGAATAAACCTCGACGGCGCGAGCGATTTCAAGCTGCTTGACAGAAAGGTCATCAACGCGCTGAACGAACTGCCGGAGCGCATAACGTTCTTCCGCGCGCTGTCAAGCTGGGTCGGTTTTACTACGGAGCGCGTGGAATTCGACGTGCAGCCCCGCGCCGCAGGAAAGAGCAAATTCAGCATGAAGAGCCTTTTCAGGTTCGCGCTGAACAACATCACCTCGTTCACGGACGTTCCCATCAGGCTTATCACGTGGGTGGGCGTTATCTTCGGAATAATGGCGCTGGTGCTTGGGATACAGACGCTTGTGAAGTACTTCTGCGGGCAGGCTGCCGAGGGATTTTCGACGGTCATTCTGCTGATACTCATTACGGGTGCGTGCGTGCTTCTCGGCGTGGGCGTGATAGGATATTACCTGTCGAAAATATATGAAGAGATAAAGCAGCGTCCGCGCTACATCGTGGCAAGGACGACCGGTGGAAAGGAGCGCGCAGATGGAAAATAACACGGCGCTTACAGCGGCAAAGCGCGTATTCTGCCGCGCCAGAAGATCAATATGGGACAGCCGGGAATACTGGCTGTCTTTTCTGCTGCCTGTAGTCATACTGTTCGTGTCGTACATCATATTCCAGGTGTGGCCGTTCGGGGCGCGTTCCGTGCTTTCGCTGGACCTGAACGCGCAGTACGTGTACTACTACGACTACATGTACGATGTTTTCGCGGGCAAGGAGAGCCTTTTCTACAGCTGGAGCAGAAACCTTTCCGGTGAGTTCATGGGCATAATCGGGTATTACCTCGCAAGCCCGTTCAACCTGCTGGTGTGGATATTCCCGCGGACGATGATAACCGAGGGACTTATGACGATGATGCTCGCAAAAGCGGGCGCGTCGGGGCTTGCATGCGCGTTTTTCCTGCGCAGGCACCGGGAATGCGGCAGAATGACCACGGTGCTGTTTTCGGTGATGTGGGCGCTTTGCGGGTTCTTTATCGTGCAGACCATGAACCCCATGTGGCTGGACGGCCTGGTGGCGTTACCGCTGATAGCGATGGGCGTTGAGAGCATCTGCGACAAGCGGAAGTTCCTGCTTTATGTGATATCGCTGGTTTACATTTTCGTTGCGAATTTCTATATCGGCTACATGTGCGGTATTTTCTCGGCGCTGTATTTTCTGTGGTATCTGGCTTCCGGCAAGAGCAGAAACAGGCGCTTCGGGGAGTATTGCGGCGCGGTGATAATGTACGGCGCAGGCTCGGTCAGCGCGATACTTATGTCCTGCTTTATGCTGCTGCCGGTGTACAAGTCGCTTTCCAACGGAAAATTCGCGTTTTCCGACCCGGATTACTCAATTGCAGAAAGCTTCAACATTGCGGATATCTTCATAAAGCTGTTCCCGACGGAATACGACACGGTGCGCATGGAGGGCATGCCGGTACTTTACTGCGGCACTCTGGCGCTGGTCTGCGCGGTGATGTATTTCACGTGCCGCAGGTTCACCGCACGGGAGCGAATTTCGAGCGCGGTGTTCATCGGCGTCATGGTGATGTGCATGTATATCCGTCCGGTGGACATGATGTGGCACGGAGGACAGATGCCTAACTGGCTGCCTTACCGCTATTCATTCATGATAAGTTTTCTGCTGATAGTTTTCGGCGCGCAGGCTTTCGAAAAGATAAAGAAAGTTCCCGGGCGCAGCTTTGCGGTGGCGTTCGTAATTCTGCTGGCTATGCTGCTTTATGCTGACCTTGCCGACGACAGCGAATACTACGAGCCGGTGCTGACGGTGGGGATTCCGCTTGCGATACTGGCTGCTGTGCTTATACTCGCCTGGGTGTACCGCAGATACGGCATGAAGAAGCCGGTGTGCATTGCCCTTGCGGCTTTCGTCTGCGCGGAAGCCGGGCTAAATACCGCGCAGTCGCTTTATCAGATGCACGACGATATCGTGTTCTCCACACGCGAAAGCTACCGTTGGGACATTCCTCTGACAAGGGAAGTCACCGAGCAGATACACGAGATGGACCCCGGCTTCTACCGCATGGAAAAGACGTTCCACCGCTGCGTAAACGACCCCATAGCCCTGAGAATGTACGGCATGAGCCACAGCTCCAGCACGCTTAACGCAAAATCGATAGAGCTGCTGAAATCCCTCGGCTTTGCGGGCAGGGAACACTACACGCGTTACGACGGCGCCACCATGCTTACCGACGATATTTTCGGCGTGAAGTACGTTCTTGCGACCAACGAAAAGACGGTTCCGTATACCGACACTATCCCGGTGGAAACGGACACCGCTATAAAGGTGTACGAAAACAAGGACGCGCTGGGCATAGCGTACCTCGCGGACAGCGGTGTAATCGGGTTTGACCTTAACGAGTATTCACCGTTCCAGGCGCAGAACAAGCTTGCCACCATGCTTTCGGGGAACAAGGGCACGACTGTGTTCCGTTCCATCGACGATGTGGAGTTCGACAGCGAGAATATCCGCATAGGCTCCACCACGGACGCGCACTACAGCTATAAAAAGACCGACGAGGACGCCGAAGCCTGGATTGAATACACCTTAACTGCCCAGGAGGACGGCCCGGTGTATATGTATCTGCCGACGAAATACGAACGTGAAACGCAGCTTTATGTCAACGACATCTACCGCGGAAATTACTTCCTGCGCGAGAATTACAGCATAGAGTATCTCGGCACGTTCAAGAAGGGTACTGAATTCCGCGTGAAGCTGAAATTGCTTGATAAGGCTGTATACTTCACAAATGCGTGGTTCTATTACATTGACGAGAATGCGCTGGCTAAGTTCAATGAAACCATGCAGCAGAAGAACGCTTCCACCACGCTGACCCGCGTGGACGGCGACACCCTTGAACTCGAGGTAGACGCGGAGGATAACTGCGCGCTGTTCACGACCATACCGCTTGAAGAGGGCTGGACCGCTACCATCGACGGCGAGCCTGTGAACCTCAGGACCTGCCTGTCCAGATCGCTGATATGCCTGTCTGTCCCGGCAGGGAAGCACACGGTAGTCCTTGATTTCAAGCCCGCAGGAATGAGCACGGGGCTACTTCTGACCGCAGCCGGAATGTTCGTGCTGGCAGTGATGATACTGGTTTCGGACTTCCTGCGCCGCAAGGGGAACGGACCACACGAACCGGAACAGATGCTGTCCACTGCGGATAATTCAACCGATGAACAGACCGAACAATTAGGCAACGATATTTCCGACGATGAATAAAAATTGGCAGGTGCATTGATTTGCACCTGCCACAGGCTGTCGATAAACCCTCATCTTCGTCGTCACTCCGCACTGCGACAGGCACAAAGCCTAGTCGCAGTGCGGGTTCCTAGAATCTGAGGGCTTCTCGACAGCCTGATATTTTGACTTTTTCGACGGTCTCTGGCAGGTGCATTGATTTGCACCTGCCAATTTATTTGAGCGTTGGTATTATCCCGATAAGACCGCGCCGGCTGCTTACCCCAAGCGCTTTGTATGTCCTCTTGAGGCTGCTTTTTATGCTGTCGCAGCTTACGCTGAAAATGCGGCTCATCTCTTCGTTGCTTACGTCGGAAGCCGCCATTATCGCGTAGGAATAAGCCTTTTCGGACAGTCCCAGCTTTTCCCTGAGTTCACGGGTGGAGACTATCAGGTGTTTCAGCGGTACAAGGTAGTGTTCCGCGTAGTTATCCCTGTGCGCATTTGAGAGGTAGGTTATCTCGTAGCTGCGTACTGTTTCCACTCCGCGCAGGAACTGCTTACCAAGCCTTTCCACGTCGTCGATGAACGGCTGCAGCTGCGGGGATGTAAGCCCCCTTATCTGCCGGAAGAATTCCGGGTAGATAGCGTAATACTCCGCAGGCTCGGCAGGAATTCCGTTTTCGCGGGCGCATTCTAAAGCTTCCTCAGAGTATCGTATCGCCTTGTCCCAGCTGCCTATCGACATCAGCGCGTGCGCGGCAAACAGCCGCAGCTTTATTCCCGCGGCTTCGTTGCCGGCTGTGGAAGCTGTTTCAAGGTACCTTTCGGAGTTCTCGGCAAGAATATCGTACATCCCTATGCGCAGCAGGTTCTGGGCTTTGACCATGGAAAAATACGGCGCGGTGAAGCGGTTCATTATCGGGTCGCTCTGGTCTGCGCAGAGGGCGTACCAGGTATCTTCATAGGTGCCTCTGCGCAGGATGCTCAGCAGTCCTATCATGAGCCGCGCACAGTCGCCCTCTTCCCGGCTGAAATTCGCGCGCTCTATGCGGAGTATTCCGCGCACGAACTCGAAAAAGCGCTTGTGGTCGCCAAGGAACAGGCAGCATTTTGCGGCGCAGTACATAGCCGTAAGCCGTGTGGCGATACGGTTGCTGCCCGTGCACAGCGACGCCGCGGCAGAAAGCAGCTCCAGCCCTCCGGAAAGGTCGCCGGCGGTGTACTTCGCCTCTCCGGAGAATATGATCTCAGTGAACCTTCCGTGATCCAGCATTTCGGTGTACATGTGCTGATATCGCGTGAACTGAGCCGTTTCAGTGTGCACTGAATAACCGCGCCGGTGTATCAGAAAGAAAACCGTCGGGGAATACATCGTCCAGGCAAACAGCGGTGAGTCAAACTCGCGCTTGCCGCGGAACATATCGTATGCGCGCTTTATGCTGGCTCCCATTCTGTCAAGAACGTAAAGCGCTTCATTTGCACGCAGTGCATACGCATAGCTCAGCAGCGAATGCCGTTCGGTGGCTGAATAGTCCGGGGAGTTTGTGATGTAAGCTATTATTTCGGAGTACCTGGTCTGGATCGTGTGTTTGAGGTCTGTCTGCATGAGCATGGAACTGACTCTGAGGAGTCTGGGTATCGCGGCTTTGCAGGTGAGCGGGCATTCCATGATGAATGTGTTGAGCAGACCGCTGCTGCGCATCAGCAGGGAATATGTTATGCGCTCATTGTTGTGTATTTCCGCTGCGAGTTCATATTCACCGGCAAGAAAGAATTCGCAGAACGCATAGTAATCCTTGCGGTTGCGCAGAAATTCCCTGCCATAGCATATCCTGAGGTCGTGCTGAACGTTTTCCGGCAAGCTGTCAAACAGCCTGCGGATAGAGTGCATCAATATCGGGTGGAACTGAACCGTGTGCCGGCGCATGTTTATTTCCATCAGCGGTATCACGCGGCGCAGCTTCTGCAGTTCATCGAACATGGCGCCGGGTTCCAGCAGGTCTTTGCCGAAGAAATCGCATATCGCGTTGAGTGAACGCAGTTCCACGCAGAATTCCTGCGAAACGACGCCGAACGCCGAAACCATGATAAGGGCGCCATGCGTGCGCTGCGTCTGCTGTTCAAGAACGGCTTTGTAAAGCTTCGTTTCGGTGGAAAGCCCGCTGAATTCCTGCCCCTGCAGAGCCATCATGAAGCAGAGCCTTGCCCCAAGGAATGTTCCCTGGCATGCGGAATACACCTCTGCGGCATTTATGCTGACGCCGCATCTCCGGGCGTATTCTGCGATCTCGTCGGGGTTCATGGCGATGTTCTCCCGCGCGACCAGCGTGAATTTCAACTCGGCAGCGAGCCTTCGGTAGTTCGGTTTGAGCGAACTGCAGATAAACACGAAATGCGCGCGTCTGCATTCCGCAAGCAGCTGTGCGGTGCGCTGGTTCCCCAAAAGCGTATCGCCGGAGTAGCTGCAGTCGATGATAAGCACCAGTTCCTTTTCTGGAGCGGCTTTTTCGAATTCCTCGCGCAGCTGTATGTATTCAGTATCTGAGACCGGCTCGCTCAGCGGCTTTCCGGTGACGTGGGTGCATATCTGCGAAAAGCAGTCGCCGGTATTCACGGCTGAGGTAATGAAGCGTATCGAGGTGCCGTCAGGCCGCGTGCGGTTGATGAATTCACGTATGAGGGTGGATTTTCCGGTGCCGTCCGGGGCATAGATGACAGTCACCCGGTCGCTGTAGACGCGCCGGAGCCCCTGGCTTATCCTCTTTGGAATGAAAATGCTGTTGATATCAGCCATTCTGCCCCTCCGTATCAAAAAAGCGCCCGGAACAATGCGCCGGGCGCTCTGGCTTTACCTTTCCACCTTGATGAAATGTGCGATGTAGCTCTGAAAATCGCCCCACAGCGAGGGAATATCAAATCCGCTGTTCATGAGGACTTCCGCGCTGTATACGCGGCCTGTTTCCTCATGCTGGTACCAGCAGCCCTTTTCCAGCCCGACAAGACGTATGCGGTGCAGGAACACGCTCGGTTCCTTGAGCACCTGAATGTACTCAAGCAGTGCCTCGCTCTTGTCCTTGGCAACGAATTCCCATGCGTCGAAGCGGTCGTTGTCGAACGGGTTTCCTATGCGGTACTGGTCGCCGGTGCGCACCAGCGGGTTGTATTTGTTGAATTCCTCGATCTGCTTGCGGATATTCCACTTGTCGTCGTCGGATATCCTGGTGATGTCAAGCTCGTAGCCGAAAGTTCCCACCATTGCAACGCGGCCTCTGGTCTCGAACGGGGTGATACGGCCGACGCAGTGGTTCGGGCTGTCGGAAACGTGCGCGCCGAAGCAGGAGCAGGGGTAGCACAGGGAAGTACCGTACTGTATTTTCAGGCGCTCGATAGCGTCGGTGTCGTCGGAGCACCAGATCTGCGGTGAATAGTACAGCATGCCGGCGTCAAATCTGGAACCACCACCCGCGCAGTTTTCAAGCAGCAGGTCGGGGAAGTCGGTCAGCAGGCGCTCCTGGATCTCATAAACGCCCAGGACATAGCGGTGCCATATCTCGCGCTGTCTTTCAGGCGGCAGCACCTCGTTGCCGACTTCGCAGAGCTGACGGTTCATGTCCCACTTGACGTACTCTATATTCGCGGAGGACAGTATCTTGTACATCTGGTCGTAGATGTAGTCGCGCACGTCCTTGCGTGAGAAGTCGATGACCAGCTGCGAACGGCAGGTGGTGCGGGGACGTCCCGGGATATGGATGCACCAGTCGGGGTGCGCCTTGTACAGTTCGCTGTCGGGGCTTATCATCTCGGGTTCGAACCAGATACCGAACTTGAGTCCCAGCTTGTTCACCTCGTCAACGAGATGCTTCAGTCCGCCCTTGATCTTGTTCTCGTTAACGAACCAGTCGCCCAGGGAGGATCTGTCGTCGTTGCGGTGTCCGAACCAGCCGTCGTCCATTACCAGCATCTCAATGCCTGCCTTTGCGGACTCGCGCGCGATATCAAGCAGCTTGTCGGTGTCAAAGTTGAAGTAGGTAGCTTCCCAGTTGTTGATGAGAATGGGGCGGCGGATATCCTTCCACTTGCCGCGGGTGAGGTTGTTTCTCATTACGTCGTGGAATGTGCGGCTCATGCTGCCGATACCGTCCGCGGAGAATACCATGATGACTTCCGGCGCCTGGAATTCCTCGCCGAGATCAAGGTGCCAGCTGAAATCATACGGGTTGATGCCGGAGAACACGCGGGTCTTTTCGTACTGGTTGACCTCGCAGCCTGCAACGAAGCTGCCGGAATAGCACAGCGCAAAGCCGTAGCAGTCGCCGTAATCCTCGGTAGCCTTGTGGTCTACTATCGCGATGAAGTTGTTGTGAGCGTGGCTGGTCGAACCGCGGCAGCTGTCAACGAGCTGCTTGCCGAAGTGGAGCGGATTGCGCTGAACATGGCGCTCCCTTGCCCAGGTGCCGTACAGCGTGATCATGTCGTAGTCCCTGCTGTCGAGTTCCACGCAGGTGGAAAGCAGTCTGCGGAGTTCGATGGGGTCGGCGCCGTCGTTCCTGACCTTTACGGAGCGCGTGATCACGTCCAGCTTTTCGAATACGCTGTACTGCAGGGTTATTTTCAGGCCGTTATGCGGGTCCTTGCAGTATACCTCAAGGCTGGTGACTTCGTCGTCGGTATTCGCGTAAGTTGCGGGGAGACCCTCAAGCTTCTTCTTGCCCTTGAATATCGCGTAGCTGTCGAAGTAGCATTCGCATGCGGACATGCCGTACTTGTCCATCAGCTGCATGCAGGGCTCGCGGAAATCCGCAACGCCGCTGGTCGGGAACTCAATAGCCGCGCAGTCAAAGGAATGCGGACCCATTCCGTCGTGAGTGGAGGGCACAAAAGGCTCGTCGTTCGGAATGCGCAGCATGTGCGTGATGTCCGTTTCGGGAATGGACGCACCGTAATACAGGTGCAGCAGGTTGTTGGAATTGGTTACGTGAAATGCATATGTGGTATTTGGGGTGTCAAGCTTGAATACGCGCTTTTTTTCGTCGTAGATTATCGGCATCGTGTTACCTCACTGAATTATTTTCCGGTCATCGGATAGCTATAGTATAGCATATCCGGTTATATTTTTCAAGCGGATAAACAATCTTTTTAGAGGTGACCTTTAGGTAAAATCCAGCATGAATTTTAGGCGAAATAAATTTGCAGGAAATGTGCAAAAAAAATTCAAAAAGTCCTTGACAAGATGAAATTTTTGTGGTATCATATCACCAATGAAAGGTTCGTCGGCGTCCAAACCGCACGGGCTTTAAAATCGAATACGCCCTTACAAACCATTGAAGTGGAGATAAAAATGCTTGTGCACTCACAGAGAGCGGTCGTTGCTGGGAGTACCGCAGGACGCAGAGCATATCAAATGGACCACCGAGGGCGCAGTCAAAGGCGGTGTCCAAAGCCGCTGAGTATTCTGCGACGTGTTGCAAGCGTTAATTGCAGGGATATGTTGGTATCCGGCGAGTGTGCGGTTCAATGACCGCAAATTAAGGTGGCACCACGGTAGTATAAAGTATTACTCCGTCCTTAAAAGCAGAGGAATTCTGCGTTTAAGGGCGGAGTTTTTGTTATTCGGAAGGAGCAGAAATCATGCTGAAACCTACTCTTGAACAGGCAAAGGAATTCACCGGATACAGCGTTATACCGGTATGCCGCGAGATCCTCTCGGACTTCACAACGCCTATAGAGGTGCTCAAAAAGCTTCGTGCAGTGAGCCGTCACGTTTACATTCTCGAGAGCGTAGAGAACCAGGAAAAATGGGGACGTTACACGTTCCTTGGATATAACCCGAAGCTGGAGATAACCTGCATCAACGGTGAACTCACCGTAAAGGACGTGCTCAGCGGCACGGTGGAAACCTCGAGGCAGTCCCACCCGGCAGACTACATCAGGCAGCTGATGTCCAGGTACAGCAGCCCCAAGCTGGAGGGATTTCCGTCGTTCACAGGCGGGCTGGTGGGGTACTTCTCGTACGACTACATCAAGTACAGCGAGCCTACGCTGAACCTCGACGCAGAGGACGAGGAGCACTTCAAGGACGTTGACCTGATGCTTTTCGATAAGGTCATCGCGTTCGATAATATCCACCAGAAGATAGTGCTGATAACCAACATTTCCTCTGAGAATATCGACAGCGAATACGCAAAGGCTGAAAAGGAACTTGCTGAAATGGAACAGCTCATCAGGTACGGCAAGCCCGCTGATATTCCCCACGGAAAGCTTACATCGGAGTTCCGCAAGCTGTTCGACAAGGAGCAGTACTGCGCAATGGTGGAGAAAGCGAAGCACTACATCTACGAGGGCGATATATTCCAGGTGGTGCTCTCAAACAGGCTTGACGCTGATTTCGACGGAAGCCTGCTGGACGCTTACAGGGTGCTCCGGGCAACCAACCCGTCGCCGTACATGTTCTTCTTCTCCAGCGACGATATGGAGATAGCCGGCGCTTCCCCTGAAACACTGGTGAAGCTTGAAAACGGAACGCTGCACACATTCCCGCTTGCCGGCACGCGTCCCCGCGGCGCGACGGACGAAGAGGACAAGCGCCTCGAAAATGAACTCCTGCACGACGAAAAGGAGCTTTCCGAGCACAACATGCTTGTTGACCTCGGGCGCAACGATATCGGCAAGATAAGCAAATTCGGCAGCGTTGAGGTCGAAAAGTACATGAGCATCGAGCGTTATTCCCACGTCATGCACATTGGCTCGACGGTGCGCGGCGAGATACGCGATAACAAGTCCGCGCTGGACGCCGTTGACGCGATACTCCCGGCAGGAACGCTTTCCGGCGCGCCCAAGCTGCGTGCCTGCGAGATAATCAACGAACTGGAAAACAACAAGCGCGGCGTTTACGGCGGCGCGGTAGGGTACATTGATTTCCGCGGAAATCTTGATACATGCATCGCGATAAGGCTCGCATTCCGCAAGAATGGCAGGGTGTTCGTGAGGAGCGGCGCCGGCATAGTTGCAGACAGCGTCCCGGAGAATGAATTCAACGAGTGCATCAACAAGGCTAAGGCAGTCATGAACGCGCTCACCATCGCACAGGAGGAGAGTTTATGATACTTCTGATAGATAATTACGACAGCTTTTCGTACAATCTGTACCAGCTTATCGGCGGAATAAACCCGGATATAAAGGTCATACGCAACGACGAACTGACGGTGGAGGAAATAATGGCGCTCAGACCCTCTCACATAATCGTCAGCCCCGGTCCGGGACGTCCGTGCGACGCAGGCGTATGCGAGGACGTTATAAAGGCCGCAGCAGGGAAAATCCCGGTGCTCGGCGTTTGTCTGGGACATCAGGCGATATGCGAGACATTCGGCGCTGAGATAACCTACGCTAAGAAGCTCATGCACGGCAAGAAGTCCGTGACGAAGCTGGACACTGCAAGCACGCTTTTCAGGGGACTTCCCGAGAAATGCGAGGTCGCGCGGTATCATTCGCTTGCGGCTTCTGAAGAGGGATTTCCGGACTGCCTGAAAGTCACGGCGCGCACTGACGACGGAGAGATAATGGCAGTGGAACACAGGGACTACCCGATATACGGCGTGCAGTTCCACCCGGAGTCGATACTCACACAGCACGGAAGAGAAATGGCTGAGAATTTTCTGGAGGTAACATTATGATAAAGGAAATGATAAAGAAAGCGGCAGACGGAACAGACCTCACCTATGACGAGGCAGCGGAAGTCACCCGCGAAATAATGACCGGAAACACCACCCCCGCACAGACTGCAGCCTACCTCACAGCGCTGCACATCAAGGGCGAGACTGCCGACGAGATATCCGCGAGCGCCTTTGTTATGCGCGATGTGGCAACTCCGGTGAATTATTCCGGAGATGTGCTGGAGATAGTCGGCACGGGTGGCGACGGCTCCAATTCCATCAATGTTTCCACTGTTTCGGCGTTGGTCTGCGCCGCTGCGGGAGTAAAGGTCGCAAAGCACGGCAACCGCGCAGCTTCCAGCAAGTGCGGCACCGCTGACTGCCTCGAAGCGCTGGGCGTTAACATCGCAACTTCCCCCGAGGGCTGCGTAAAGCTGCTCGACGAAGCCGGAATGTGCTTCCTGTTCGCGCAGAAGTACCACAGCGCGATGAAGTACGTCGGCCCCGTCCGCAAGGAGATAGGCATTCCGACGATATTCAACGTGCTCGGCCCGCTCACGAACCCGGCGCACCCGGCATTCCAGCTGCTCGGCGTTTACAAGCCGGAACTCCTGGAGCCGATGGCAAAGTCCCTGGTAAAGCTGGGCGTAAAGCGCGGTATGGCAGTATTCGGCACGGATAAGCTGGACGAGATCTCTGTCAGCGCTCCCACTATGGTGCTGGAATTCAACGGCGCTAACTATGATAAATATGAGATGACCCCTGAGCAGTTCGGCATGAAGCTCCACGACAAATCCGAGCTGGTGGGTGGTACTCCCGACGAGAACGCAGCGGCTGCAAAGCGCATTCTTTCCGGTGAGCAGGGCGCTGGCAGGGACGCGGTTCTGCTGAATGCGGGCGCGGCGCTCCACATCGTAAAGGGCGTTACGATGGAGGAGGGCATAAAGCTTGCCGCAGAAACCATCGACAGCGGCGCGGCGCTCAGGACTCTTGAAAAGTACATCAAGGTTTCCAACGAGGTGACTGCATGATTTTACAGGAGATAGCAGAACGCACGGTGCAGCGCGTTGCCGGTGAAAAGGCGGCAGTCCCGCTGAATGAGATGAAAAAACGCGCGGAAGCGCTGGACGCCAACACCGGATTTCCGTTCACGAAGGCGCTGGGCGGCAGCGATATTTCGTTCATCTGCGAGGTCAAGCGCGCTTCTCCGTCAAAGGGGCTTATCGCGCAGGATTTCCCGTATCTTGATATCGCGCGGGAATACGAGGCTGCGGGCGCTGCGGCTATTTCCTGCCTGACGGAACCGTTCTGGTTCAGGGGCAGCGACGATTATCTGCGGGAGATATCGCAGGCAGTCGGTATTCCGGTGCTGCGCAAGGATTTCACCGTGGACGAGTACATGATATATCAGGCGAAAACGCTGGGGGCTTCCGCGGTGCTGCTGATATGCTCGATACTTTCCCGCGGGCAGCTGAGCGAGTACCTTGAAATCGCGCGGTCGCTGGGGCTTTCGGCACTGGTGGAAGCGCACGACGAGGAGGAAGTCCGCACGGCGGTTGAAGTCGGTGCTGATATCATCGGCGTAAACAACCGCGACCTGAAAACATTCACGGTGGATATCAATAATTCCGCGCGGCTGCGCAGGCTTGTTCCACCGGAGATACTGTTCGTTTCCGAGAGCGGAATAAAAACGGCAGCAGACATCGAAGCGCTGCGCCGTAACGGCACTAATGCGGTACTCATCGGTGAAACGCTCATGAGAAGCCCTGACAAGAAAGCGGCTCTCGCGGAACTCAGGGGTCGCTGAAATGAAGATAAAACTCTGCGGAATGTTCCGCGACTGTGATATTGATTTTGCGAACGAAGCAAGGCCGGATTACATCGGGTTTATCCTGGGCTTTCCGAAAAGCCACAGGAATATCGGCTGTGAAACGGCTCAGCGGCTGCGCTCGCGGCTCTCACCGGAAATAAAGGCTGTGGGAGTTTTCGTGAATTCCCCGGAAACCACTTGCGCTGAGTATGCAAATTGTGGTATAATAGATGTGATACAGCTTCACGGGCAGGAGGACGCGGATTATATCCGCAGGCTGCGCGGGCTTACCGACGCGCCGATAATCAAGGCAGCTAAGATACGCACCCCGGAGGATATCCGCAGCGTGCAGGCGCTTGGCGCGGATTACGTCCTGCTGGACAACGGGACGGGCACAGGCGAGATGTTCGATCATTCGCTGCTTTCCGGCGCTGAGATACGCCAGCCGTTCTTTCTTGCCGGGGGACTTACCCCGGACAATCTGCGGCAGGCAGCGGAGGATATCCGACCGTACTGCGTTGACTTATCCAGCGGCGTTGAAACGGACAAACTCAAGGACCGTGATAAAATGCTGGCGGCAGTGCGTATCATAAGAGATCTGTAATTAATGAAAGGATAAACGACATGGCAAAGGGACGCTACGGCGATTTCGGAGGACAGTATATTCCCGAAACGCTCATGAACGAAATACATAAGCTTGAGGAAGCTTACGAATTCTACAAACACGACAAGCAGTTCAACGATGAACTCAACACGCTCCTGCGGGAATACGCAGGGCGCCCGTCGCTGCTTTATTACGCTGATAAGATGACAAAGGACCTCGGCGGCGCGAAAATATACTTCAAGCGCGAGGACCTAAACCACACCGGATCACATAAGATAAACAACGTCCTTGGTCAGGCGCTTCTTGCGAAGAAGATGGGCAAGACTCGCATCATCGCGGAAACCGGCGCAGGTCAGCACGGCGTTGCAGCGGCTACGGCGGCGGCTCTGCTGGGGCTTGAGTGCGAGATATTCATGGGCAGGGAGGACACCATACGTCAGGCTCTGAATGTTTACCGCATGGAGCTCCTCGGCGCAAAGGTGAATCCCGTCACCACCGGCACAATGACCCTTAAGGACGCCGTAAACGAAGCAATGCGCGACTGGACCACCCGTGTGGACGACACGCTGTATGTCCTTGGTTCTGTAATGGGACCGCACCCGTTCCCGATGATCGTGCGCGACTTCCAGAGCGTTATCTCCAAGGAAGCCCGCGAGCAGATACTTGAAAAAGAGGGAAGGCTCCCCACGGCTGTAATGGCGTGCGTTGGCGGTGGTTCCAATGCCATGGGAATGTTCTACAACTTCATCAACGACAAGGACGTGCGCCTGATAGGCTGCGAGGCGGCCGGACGCGGCGTTGACACCGGCGAGACTGCAGCGACAATCGCAACGGGCACGCTGGGTATATTCCACGGCATGAAGTCCCTTTTCTGCCAGAATGAGTACGGTCAGATCGCGCCGGTATATTCCATTTCAGCGGGACTTGACTACCCCGGAATAGGTCCGGAGCACGCTCATCTCCACGAGATAGGCAGAGCGGAATACGTCCCCGTAACGGACGACGAGGCAGTCAACGCTTTTGAGTACATTGCCCGCACCGAGGGAATAATCTGCGCCATCGAGAGCGCGCATGCAGTAGCGCATCTTATGAAGATAGCACCGACCATGAGCAAGGACGATATAATTATCTGCTGCCTTTCCGGCCGTGGCGACAAGGACGTTGCTGCAATAGCAAGATACAGGGGGATTGATCTGCATGAATAAGATACACAGCGCATTTGAGAACAAAAAGGCGTTCATCGGCTTCCTGACTGCCGGCGACCCGACATTTGACGACAGCTTCAACAATATCATGGCAATGGTCAGGGCAGGCGCTGACCTCATCGAGATAGGAATTCCGTTCAGCGACCCCATCGCTGAGGGTCCTGTTATCCAGGAGGCTAATATCCGCGCCCTGAGCCACGGAATGACCACCGACCGCGCATTTGAGCTTGCTGAAAAGGTGCGCCAGAATACCGATATCCCGATATGCTTCATGACGTATCTCAACCCGGTGTTCAAGTACGGCTATGACAGATTTTTCGCGCGCTGCAGGGAAATAGGCGTTGACGGACTTATCTGCCCGGATATGCCCTATGAGGAGAAGCATGAAGCCGCTGATGTTGCGCAGAAGTACGGTGTTTCCGTTATTTCACTCATCGCGCCCACCAGCGAGGAGCGTATCAAGATGATAGCCAGCGAGGCGGAGGGATTTATCTACATAGTTTCTTCCATGGGTGTCACCGGAGTCCGCAGCGAGATAAAGACCGACCTTCACCACATCATGGAAGCGGTAAAGAAGTACGCGAAAGTCCCCGCGGCTATCGGCTTTGGCATAAGCAGGCCCGAGCAGGCTAAGAATATGGCAGAGCTTGCAGACGGCGTTATCGTCGGCAGCGCGATAGTAAAACTCGTTGCGCAGTACGGCAGCGAAGCCCCCGACCACATCTATGAGTACGTCAAGTCCATGAAAGACGCAATAAGATAATAGCAAGCGCCGCTCGCAATATGAACGGCGCTTGATAATTTATGGGAACCTCTAAAAACCGGTTTGAAAAGGGAAAATGGGTAGAGTGCGCCGAATGCGATGAAAGCCGACGAAGTAAGGCTGTATGCCTTACGAGGAGGTTTGAAGAAGCAGGCGGTGTGCTATACACATTTTCACTCAAACAAGGTTTTTAGAGGTGACCTTATACGAAAAAGGGGAAGCTGAGCGGCTTCCCCTAAAATATTACTTCTTGAACAGCTTCTTGAATCTCTCCATAGCTTCTGTGGTGAGCTCGTGTGTGCTGAATGCAGTCAGTCTGAACCAGCCGTCGCCGTTTGCACCGAAGCCGGCGCCCGGAGTTCCTACCACCTGGATCTCGTTGAGCAGGTAGTCGAAGAATTCCCAGCTGCCCATGCCGTTCGGGCTCTTAAGCCAGATGTACGGTGAGTTGATGCCGCCGGTGTACTTGATGCCGAGCTCGTCGCAGGTGTGTGCGATAATGCGCGCGTTCTCCTGATAATATGCGATGGTAGCCTTTGTCTGCGCCTGTCCCTCAGGGGTGAATACAGCCTCGGCTGCGCGCTGTACCGGGTAGGATACGCCGTTGAACTTGCTGCCCTGACGTCTGTTCCACAGGTCTGCGATCTTTACTTCCTCGCCCTTGCTGTTCTTCTGTACCAGTTCTTCGGGGACGATGGTGTAACCGCAGCGTGTGCCGGTGAAACCTGCAGTCTTGGACAGAGAGCAGATTTCGATAGCGCACTTCTTGGCGCCCTCTATCAGGTAGATGCTTCTGGGGAGCTCAGGGTCAGTGATAAACGCTTCATAGGCTGCGTCGAAGATGATGACAGCCTCGTTTGCCAGAGCGTAGTCCACCCATTCCTTCAGCTGAGCCTTTGTGTAAACTGAACCAGTCGGGTTGTTCGGGGAGCAGAGGTAGATAATGTCAGCCTTAACGTCCTTGGGGGGCATTGCCGCAAAGCCGTTTTCCTCGGTGGAATTCGCGTAAACAACGGTGTTGCCGCTCATGATGTTGCTGTCAACGTATACCGGGTAAGCCGGGTCGGTGACTACAACGGTGTTACCATCGCCGAAGATGTCGATGATGTTGCCGCAGTCGCTCTTTGCGCCGTCGCTGATGTGGATAACAGCGGGGTCAACTTCCGCACCGAAGCTCTTGTAGTAGTTGGAAACCGCGTCGCGCAGGAAGTCGTAACCAGCGCCGCTGTCCTCGTATCCGCGGAATGTTTCCTTTACGCCCATCTCCTTTGCAGCCTTGACCATAGCGTCAACCACAACGGGAGCGAGGGGCTGTGTTACGTCGCCAATGCCCATTCTGATGAGCTTTGCTTCCGGGTGAGCGGCAGAATACGCCTTGACGCGCTTGCCGATATCAATGAAGAGGTAGTTTTTCTTCAGGTTAAAGAAATTTTCGTTCAACTTTGCCATTTTTGTCTGTTCCTTTCGTTTATTCAGCAGCCCTGACGGGTTAGTCCACTCTATATTTTACTATATTTCCCCCTGTTTGTCAACGGCTTTTTGAAAAGTACGGCTTTTTTTGCGCTGGTACTTGAAATAAACGAGTTTATGTGTTAAAATATAATATATGTGCATTGCAGGAGGTAATCTATGATAAGAGAAGTACGTCCCGATGAATACGAACAGCTGATGGAACTGTACCTGCATCTCCACGAAACCGAAATACCCCCGGCAGAACAGACCAGGGAACTGTGGGAGCGTCTTGTCAGCGACCCGGACTACCACCTGATAGTTGCAGAGGAGGACGGCAGGCTGGTTTCCACGATAACCTGCGTTATAATGCCGAACCTCACCCACGGCCCGCGACCATACGCCTGGGTCGAGAACGTCGTGACCCACCCGGATTACCGGGGACGGCATTTAGCGACGGCCTGCCTTGAATATGCCCGTGAACTGGCAGAGCGGGAGAACTGCTACAGGCTTGTGCTGATGATCGGTTCCAAGCTGGAAAGCACGCTGAATTTCTACGAGCACGCAGGCTATGACAGAACGGAAAAAACAGGATTTATCCAATATCTATAAACGAAAGGAAACACGAACATGAACATAAAACCTCAGAAGGGCATGCAGGAATATTTACCGGAGGCTGCCGCACAGCGCGACCGGCTGATGAACCTGATCCTTGACACCTACACCGCAAGCGGATTTACGCGCATCTACACCCCCGCCATCGAAAGCGCAGAGAATCTTGACAAGAGCGACGGCGGTGACAACCTTAACCTCATCTTCCGCATAATGAAGCGCGGCGACAAGCTTGCAGAAGCCCTTGCAAAGTCCCCGGTGGACGAAAAGGAACTGTGCGACCTCGGTCTGCGCTACGACCTTACGCTGCCGCTTTCCCGCTACTATGCGAACAACCGCAACAGCCTGCCCTCTCCGTTCAAGTGCATTCAGATAGACAAGGTCTATCGCGCGGAAAGACCCCAGCGCGGCAGACTGCGCGAGTTTGTTCAGTGCGATATCGACATTCTCGGTTCTGACTCCTGGTGCTGCGAGATAGAGCTTATTTCCGTCACTGCAAAGGCGCTTTCCAAAATCGGCATAGGTGAATTCACCGTGCGCGTCAACGACCGTCGTGTGCTGAGAAACTCCCTGCTGACTATGGGCTTCCCGGAGGAGGCGCTGGATACCGTTTCCGTAAGCTTCGACAAGCTGGATAAGATAGGCGCTGACGGCGTTGCCGCTGAACTCCGCGAAAAGGGAATGCCCGAGGAAGCCGTGAACGCGCTTTCCGGACTTCTCGCAAAGGGAAATCTCACGCTGGACGACATGGCGCAGTACTGCTCCGAGGACGCAAAGGAAACTCTTGAACAGCTCCGCACCATAATCGAAACCGCAGACAAGCTTTCCGACGGATACAGCGTTGAGTTCGACCCGTCCCTTGTAAGGGGGCAGGGCTACTACACCGGCACTGTTTTCGAGGTGGCAAGCAAGCAGTTCGGTGGAACTGTCGCAGGCGGCGGACGTTACGATAACCTCATCGGCAGATTTACCGGCGATACTGTGCCCGCAGTCGGCTTCTCAATAGGCTTTGAGAGAATTTTCTCCATCGTCACCGAGAACAATATCCAGCTTGCAGGCAGCAGAAAGAAAACCGCGATACTCCACAGCCCGGAGACAATCCTCGAAGCTATCGCGAAGACTGACGAACTCCAGGCAGACAGCGACGTTACGCTCATCGCTGCCGCCAACCGCAAGAAGGCCGACAAGGCTTACTCAAGGGCGAAGCAGCAGGGCTTTGACGAGATAATCAAGATCGGACTTTAAGAGGAACGCCATGAAAAAACAGTTTCTTGAAATAGGCAAGATAGTTGCTACCCAGGGAATACGCGGTGAAGTCCGCGTGCAGTACTACTGCGACAGCGCAGAGGTGCTGTGCGATTTCGACACGCTCTATCTCGACAAGGGAAAGACCGCGATGGAGGTCGCACGGGCATTCCCGCACAAGAATGTCGTTGTCATGAAATTCGCGGGTATCGACAAGATAGAGCAGGCTCAGCCGCTCATCGGAAAGATACTGTATCTCGACCGCGACGACGCAGAGCTTGAAGAGGGTCTGTATTTCATTCAGGACATAATCGGTCTGACTGTAAAGGACGCCGACACCGGTGAGATTTACGGAAAGATAACCGATGTTTACCAGAACGGCGCCAGCGACGTGTATTCCATCAAAAAGGACGACGGCAGGGAACTGATGTTCCCGTGCATCGACGAGGTGGTTTTAAAGACGGACATCGACGCAGGCGAGATGATAATTCGCCCGCTGCCCGGTCTGTTCGACGACGCTTCCGAGGACGGAGAATGAGAATAGACATCGCAACGCTGTTCACGGATATGTGCGACAGCGTTATTCACGAGAGCATAATAGGCCGCGGGATAAAGAACGGGCACATCGAGATATATTCCCACGATATACGGGAATACACCGAAAACAAGCACCGCAGGGTGGACGACAAGCCGTACGGCGGCGGCACGGGCATGCTCATGCAGGCGCAGCCGGTGTACGACTGCATTTCCGCGATAAAGTCGCAGAAAGAGGGCAGGCCGCGTATAATTTACATGTCCCCGCAGGGTGAGGTGCTCACGCAGAAAAAGGTGCAGGAACTCGCTGAGGAACCGTGGCTCATTCTGCTGTGCGGGCACTACGAGGGCATTGACCAGCGCGTGCTCGACGAATTGGAGGTCGAGGAACTTTCGGTGGGAAATTACGTGCTGACCGGCGGCGAACTCCCTGCGCTCATCGTTGCGGACGCTGTTGCAAGGCTGCAGCCCGGCGTGCTGCCGAACGAGGACGCATACAGCATCGAGAGCCATTACAACGGTCTGCTGGAATACCCGCAGTACACCCGGCCCGAGGAGTGGCACGGGCGCAAAGTCCCGGAAACGCTGCTAACCGGCGACCACAGGACGGTGACTGAATGGCAGAACCGCGAAGCGCTCCGTGTGACTGCAAGAAAGCGCCCGGACATGCACAAGGCATATATCGACCGTAAAATGTCCGAATTCTGGCAGGAATTTCTTGAAGCAAAAGGGCTGCCGCAGAATACAACATATGCTAAAATCCTGAGAATGGGGCAGGACGAGGAGATTTCCGCCAAGCTTGTCAAAATGATACTCCGTGGGAAAAAGCGCGCTTTTGTGAGCCGCTGCGTTTCTGTCAGCGAGGTTCCCGGAAGAGGGGAATACGCTGTTGTGGTCGATTGGGACGGAATTCCGCGATGCGTTCTGAAATCAGTCAGGGCGCAGATGATACGGTTCAATGAGATAACGCCTGAACAGGTGCTTAAAATGGGCGAGGACGACAATATCGGGGACTGGCTCAGAAAATACAGGGATTTTTTCAATAGTACCGGCGAATTTACAGAGGATATGCCGATAATTTATGAGGAATTCCGCTTGGAATATAAAGGTGCAAAAAAATGACAAAGAACGCATTCATTGCAATAACAGGTCGCGCTAACGCCGGCAAATCATCGCTGACAAATCTTCTTGTCGGCGAGAAGATATCTATTGTCAGCGAGAAGCCGCAGACCACGCGCAACCGCATCAACGGCGTGCTCACCCAGGGTGATATCCAGTATGTATTCATCGATACGCCGGGTATGCACAAGCCTAAGACAAAGCTTTCCGAGCATATGGTCAAGTCTATCCGCAGGAGCGTTGACGATGTGGACTGCGCGATACTCATGGCAGACGTGACAAAGAAGATGTCCTCCATCGAGCAGGACCTGATACGCAGTTTTGCTTCCCACGGGACTGCAGTCGTGCTTCTGCTGAACAAGGTGGACCTGCTTAAGGACAAGAGCGAGATACTCAAGATAATACAGCAGTATTCCGAGCTGTATGACTTTGAGGAGATAATCCCGATATCGGTCAGGAACCGCATAAACACCGACCAGATACTGCCGGTGCTGGAGCGTTTCGCGGTGGAGGGAGAGCACTTCTTCCCGGACGATATCGCGACTGACCGAACGGAGCGCTTCATGTGCTCTGAGATAGTCCGCGAGAAGATACTCCGCGTCATGCAGGAGGAGATACCCCACGGCACCGCAGTGGACATCGAAAAGTTCAGGAGCCGCATGAAAGGCGACACCGAGATAATCGACATCAGCGTGGTGATAATCTGTGAAAAGGAAAGCCACAAGGGCATGATAATCGGCAAGGGCGGCGAGAAGCTCAAGAAGATAGCTTCCATGGCGCGCGAGGACATGGAGGACCTGCTTGGCGCAAAGGTCAACCTCCAGTGCTTCGTCAAGGTCAAGGAGGACTGGCGCAACCGTGAGCGCGTTATCTCAGACCTTGGCATGTACTCAGAGGAAAACGGCGAGTAACAGCCGTTCAGGGGGTGCGTAAATGCTGTTCACATACGACGGTATCGTTGTCGGCCGGCGCGAGATAGGGGAAAGCAACTGCTTCCTCGATATCCTCACCGACGAACAGGGCATAATCGAAGCCACGGCGCACGGTGTAAAGAAGATAAACAGCTCGCTGCTCGGTTCATGCGGGCTGTTTTCCTATGCGACGTTCTGCCTGAATAAGACGAAGCTGCGGTATACCGTGAATTCCGCGAAGCCGAAGCGGAGCTTCCACGAGCTTGGCAGCGATATTGAGAAGCTGGCGCTGGGTTCCTATTTCGCGCAGGCGGTGAGGTTCTGCACGCCGCAGGAGCAGGCGCAGTTCACTGGGAATTCTGACAGCCTGGTGAGGTTCTTTGCTATAGCGCTCTACGAGGCGGAAATGGCGCAGAGCGCGGCAAGGCTTTCTGCGGTCAAGGCAGCGTTTGAACTGCGGTATTCCTGCATGCTGGGGTATTTACCCGACCTGCGCGGCTGCTGCAACTGCGGCGCGTTTGAGCACCAGGAGATGTTCTTCCTGCCGGACAGCGGGGAACTTATCTGCGGCGACTGCTTTGACCGTGAATATCGCGGGAGATACTATGTCCTCACGCCGGAAATGCTTGCTGCAATGAGGAACATCGTTTATGCAAGGCTGGACAGGGCGTTCCGGTTTTCGGTTTCAGACAGCGCGTCATTAATGCTGGAGCGCGTGACGGAAAACTACTTCCTGTCACGGACCGAAAGAACGTTCACGGCGTTGGATTACTTCAAAAGCATTCGTATCATGCCGGATAATGTCGGATAATCGACAAATATTACGACTTGTCTTTAACGATTTTAACAAAAATACTTGCATTTCATGAGAAAGTATGTTATAATTATACAAGAAAATGAAAACTACAGATGGGTGGTGTTGTGATGTGCAGGATCTCTGAAAAAGATAAACAGCTGTTTATAGATATGCTGGACAAGGATAAGCATTCTTTAAACTTTTTGTGGGACTGCACTGCCGGCACTATTTCTACGGTCGGCAGCGCGCTTTTTGATAATGTCGGTGGCGACCCGCTTGATTTCCTGAGAGAAAGCGGCCTTATCGCCGAGGATGATCTCCCACAGTTCAATGTGTTCAGTTCGCGGCTGGAGGAGGCGATAATCTCCGGCATTAACACAAACAGCCTGAGCGTTGACTTCAGAATGAAGTTCGAACCAGACGAGGATTATAAACTCTGCGGCTTTTTTGCTCATTTCCTGCGGGACGACAGCGGAAAGGTGCTCGCAATTCACGGGACTATCCGTCCGTATTCCCCGAAAGAGGTAGTCAACAAAAAGATACTTGTTTCATTCTCATCTGACCGTGCGCCGCAGATATACAGCCAGGAGATCGCTGACATGATGGCGCGTCACCCGGACGAGAAGATCGCGTTTATTCAGTTCGACGTGGAGCGGTTCAAGCTTATCAACGAGAATTACGGCGTTGAACGCGGCGATGAACTGCTGGCGTTCCTGACGCAGACGCTGGGGCTTATCTGCAGCGAAGAGCAGCCCTACTGCAGGCTGAATGCGGACGTTTTCATGATAGTCACGGCTTTCGACAGCGAACAGCACCTGCTTGATTTCATTCATCGGCTGGAGAGCATGCTTTCGGGCTTCAAGGAAATGGATTACCGGCTGATATTCGGCGTCGCAATCGCAGAGGACAGGACTCTGCACACCCGCAGACACGGTGATAATGCTGGCATTGCGCGGCAGTCAGTAAAGGGCAGCGCGCTTAACAATATCGGTTTCTTTAATGGCAGAATGAAGAACGAACTGCAGAAGAAGCAGATAATCGAAGAGGATATGAAAAATGCGCTGCTTGACAACCAGTTCGTGATGTTCCTGCAGCCGAAATACAGCATTTCGTCAAACCGGATAATCGGTGCCGAGGCGCTGGCAAGGTGGATACACCCTGAAAAGGGCATGATTTCACCCGCAGATTTCGTTCCGGTTTTCGAGGAGAACGGCTTTATTCTCAAGCTTGACCAGATAATCTGGGAAAGCGCCTGCAAAAAGATACGCGACTGGATAGACAAGTCGATCGAACCAGTGCCCGTTTCGGTGAATATCTCAAGAGAATACATACGTTCGTTTGATGTTGTGGGTTACCTGCTGAAGCTGGTGAACAAATACGATGTCCCGATAAAGCTGCTGGAACTGGAAATAACTGAAACCACAGACGCACAGGGAGTTTCCGACATAGTTGAAAAGATGAAAGCGGCTGGCTTCACGATGCTTATGGACGATTTCGGTTCCGGTTATTCGTCGCTCAATATGCTGAAAACCACGCAGTTCGACGTGCTGAAAATCGACCGCGAGTTCCTGTCAAAGTTCATGGAAAGCGGGCGCGGAAGAAAGATCATTTCCCACACGATCTCAATGTCCCAGGATATAGGGCTGGATATAATCGCAGAGGGCGTTGAAACCAAGGAGCAGGCTCAGTTCCTGCACGACTGCGGCTGTGACGCGGCTCAGGGTTTCTATTATTCGAAGCCGGTCCCGCAGGAAGAATTTGATAAGCTGCTGATGAAAGTCAATAAATAATATGATACCCCCGAACCTGTCGGGGGTATTTCTGCTGTAATGAAGAACTCCCCGCCAAAAGTGGGGAGTTCTTGTGTTGAATGTTGAATTATTCCACGTCGAACTGCATCATTTCTGCAATCTTCTGCTGAACTCTGTCTGCAACCTCGGCAGGAGCAAGCTTCTCGCTGAAGCTCTTATCTCTTGCGGAGATCTCGATAACACCGTCCTTGAGGTTCCTCGGGCTGACGATAACGCGCAGCGGAACACCCAGCAGGTCTGCGTCGGAGAACATTACGCCTGCGCTCACTGCGCGGTCGTCGTAGATGACCTCAACGCCGCGCTTTGTGAGTTCGTCATAAAGTGCGTCTGCCTTTTCCCTGACCTCGGCGTCATCGGAGCGGACCGCGCAGATGTGCACCTGCCACGGAGCAATAGCCATCGGCCAGATGGGACCGTAATCATCATGGTGAACTTCGCAGACGGAAGCTGCAAGTCTGCCCACGCCAATGCCATAGCAGCCCATTATCGGAACCTGTGCGTTGCCGTCCTTGTCGAGATAAGTCATGCCCATGCTCTTGGTGTATTTGGTGCCGAGCTGGAATATGTTGCCTACCTCGATACCGCGGGAGATGGTTATGTGCTTCTTGCCGCAGCTGGGGCATATGCCGCCTTCGATTATCTTCGCAAAATCGCGGTACTCTACGTTCTTGCAGTCGCGGTCGATGTCAAGGCCGGTGTAGTGGTACTCTTCCTTATTTGCGCCGCAGGAGAGGTTGTTGGTGTTCTGCAGGGACTTGTCAAACAGCACGGTCATTCCCTCGGGAAGCCCTACCGGTCCGATATAGCCTGCGTTAAGTCCGCATTCGGGGGTGATCACTGCCGGGTGGATATCGCAGCCAAGGTAGTTCGTGAGCTTTGTTTCGTTGATGTCCAGGTCGCCGCGGATAAATACAACAACGTAGCTGTCATCGTGGTTGCGCTGGTATACAACGGCCTTGCAGCTCTTTTCCTGCGGGGAATGCAAAAATTCGCAGATATCCTCGATGGTGTGGACATTCGGGGTGTGTACTTCGGTGAGAGGCTGGCTCTCGGCGTCGCGGGTGTTCTCAATTATGGACTCCGCAGCCTCCATGTTTGCGCGGAAACCGCAGTCCTTGCAGATAGCGATGGAGTCCTCGCCGATAGGCGTGAGCAGCATGAATTCGTGAGAGATGCTGCCGCCCATCATGCCGGAGTCGGACTTGACGGAAATCACCTCGGGAATGCCTGCGCGCGCATAAATGCGTTCGTAAGCTTTGTGGCAGCGCATGTAGTATTCCTCCAGATCCTCCTGAGAGGTGTGGAAGGAATACGCGTCCTTCATCGTGAACTCGCGCACTCTGATAAGACCGCCGCGGGGACGCGCCTCATCGCGGAACTTTGTCTGTATCTGGTAGATCATGAACGGATACTTGGTGTAGCTGTTTGCGTACTCGCGTACCAGCTGTACTGCGGCCTCCTCGTGAGTCATGCCGAGGACCATCTGAGCCTTGTTGCGGTCAGTGAAGCGCAGCAGCTCGCTGCCGATGCTCTCATATCTGCCGGATTCCTGCCAGAGAGAAGCGGGCATAACTACCGGGAAAGATACTTCCTGGCCGTCTATAGCGTCCATTTCCTCGCGGATTATCTGCTCGATTTTGCGTGTGATGCGCTTTAACGGCATGTAGCTGGAAAAAATTCCGTTTGCTACGTACTTCATGTAGCCGCCGCGTATCATCAGTGCGTGGCTGTCGATGTTGCAGTCGGAGGGGCGCTGCTTGAAACGGTCGCCGACAAGCTTTTCAAGTTTCATGTTTTTCTTCCTTTCAATGATGAATTTACTCAAGAATACAAAAAGCCCCGAGCATTTCTGCTCAGGGCGAACTGTACAAAGTCCGTGTTACCACCTGAATTCGGGGTCATCCCGCGCTTCACGTCATACAACGCTCCTCATTTAACGGTGAGTTCCGGCGCCGCTTACTGCCGGGGATTCCGGGTTCCGGGCGCAGCTCAAAGACGGGTTCGGCATATCTTCAATAACGGCTCGCACCTACCGCCGTTTCTCTGGAAAATCAGATGTGCCTACTGTTTCTTGTCACAGCTTTTCGTATTCATATGGACTGATTATAGCACGATTTTTGCGGGTTGTCAAGGGCTGTTTTACCAGTATTTTTCTTTTATATCGGTAAGGCACAGCAGATAGTCCGTCGAGACGTCAAAATACTGTGCGAGGGTGATGATATGACGGCAGGGTATTTCCTGAATGTTATTCTCATATTTGCTTATCTGCTGCTGCGTGGTTTTCAGCAGGTCTGCGATCTGCTGCTGGTTTGCTTTTCCGTCGCGGACTTCTTTCAGACGTGTGCCTATATCCATAATCATCATCTCCTGTAAGTGTCAATTTATGTTTATTATTTTTGTTAATTATGTACAAAATTATTATACACCATGAAAATTTGCTTGACAAACATCTGAAAAGGTGTATAATATATTTGTACATCTCAAAAGGTGTAACGAAAGATGGAGGATAAACATATGAAAATGAAGAGAATTCTTGCGGCTTCGGCTGCGCTTGCTGTCTGCGCAGGGCTGTCGGTGCCCGCATACGCAGCTTCCGGTAAATTAAAGCTGTATACCCAGCCGATATCTGAGCTTGGTATCAATGGCGGCGATGGCTTATGGCACCGCGGCGATCTGTATGGCATTGGAACATCGGACGGCATAGAGAAGTTAATTTCCATTACCGGAAAAGACGCAAAAAAATGGCGCTCCGCAGGTGAGTTTTCTTACAGCGATGTCACCGTTAACGGTGATGTTGACTGGAACAACCTGGGCTTGTATTCCGATACCAATGAGTTATTCAATTGGGCAGACGACGGCAGTGAAACGGCAATATATCCCTTTGATTTCAACGGAACGGACGAAATAACAATTCGAAATACTTCGTTCGACCGGAACGGCTGGATGTATGTTACAGATGATGGATATATTCTGAATACTAACGATGGTACTATTAAAGGAGATTGCCGTGGTTTTACATATGAGCAGGTTGATCCGGATGGAGAATTCGATTTTTCGATGACAAACTGCAGCTGGTGGGCTGGTAATTTTGGGACATGTGACGAAAAGTATAATGCGTATTTTTTGTATGCCGGAGAGCCGCATCACATTGACCAAGTTGATGGTATTGAAGTGGACTGGGACGAGTATGATATAAAGCTGGTTGGAATTACAAAAGACTGCACGGAAGAAGAAATCTATTCCGGTACTTCAATGTACTTCGGATTATCCGGTTGTGGAAAAGGATATGTTCAGTTCTGGACACAGTATGCACCCAAAGGGGCAGAATATCATCTTTTCCTTACAGAGACCGGAGAAACGATCGAATTCTCACTTGATGATTCGGGCAATATGACAATATCCGAGCTGCACGGCGACAAGTTTGTTGCAAGCTGGGATACAGGTTCGGCTCTCATGCAGATAAGTAATGAGGCAGGGGCTAACGGTTTGCATGCAGTTACAACTCTGAGCGATACTTATAAGGACATTTCAAGCGAAGACGGTGAAATATACCTGGTACAGACTCAGGACGATAAATGGGGCTATATGAATTCCGATGGAGAGCTTCTTGCAACTTATGATGACGCCGGTTCTTTCATCGGCAAGTATGCGCCTGTTGTAAAGGACGGCAAGGCGTTCCTTATCAACAGGAACTTCAAGCGTGTTTCTGAAAAGATAGACGCAGATGGAGTTAGAAGCTGTGACAAGGGTCTTTACGTAATTGAACTCGACGGCGAGTATTCTTTTATGACCTATGCTGATGGCGCAAGCGATGTATCCGGCGACGAGCAGGGAGATACCTCAACGCCTGTTGAGCCTACAGCTGAACCGTCTGAACCTGCAGATACTGTTGAAACAACTGATACCGCTCCTGTTGTTAATGACAACACCGACGAAAACAAGGCAAATCCCGATACGGGTGCGGTTTCCTGCGCTGTAGTAGTCGGGCTGACTGCCGTTGCTGGTGGGGTGCTTCTCCTGAGCAGAAAGAACAGATAATATCCACATGTGCAGATGAAATTCTCCTAAAATAAGATCACGCTCTGCGGAAAATCACCGTGGAGCGTGATTTTTACGCAGATTTTTCAAAAAACCTATTGATTTTCTGAAAAAAACGTGGTATAATACATTAAGATAGATTAGACTGAAGACTGGGGTTTCGCTCCAGTCTTTAAGTTTTAATCGGGGGTATGCAGCAATGCGTATCCCGCTGCATATTCTGAAAGGAGCTGTCTGAATGGCACTGGCAAAGGGTCTTAGCTCTATCGAGGCTGCGGCTGACGCTGCGGTAAGACCGATAGTAGAGGGTCACGGCTTCAAGCTGTGGGACGTATGGTTCGCCAAGGAAGGCGCGAAATGGTACCTGCGTATTTTCATCGACCGTCCGGGAGGGGTTTCCATCGACGACTGCGAGTCGATCGACGGGCTTATCAACGCGGAGATCGACAAGCAGGATTTTATTGACAGGATCGACTATCTGGAGATAGGCTCTGCAGGTCTGGAGCGCCCCGTGCGCCGCATAGCCCAGCTGGAACCGTCGATAGGCAAGAAGATCATCGTCAAGACCTACAAGCTGTGCGAGGGCGCTCCCTCAAAGGCGTTCAGCTGTGTGCTGGGCGGCTTTGACGGCGAGAATATCACGGTTACCGGAGATTTCGGCGAGCTGGTGCTTCCGCTGGCTGATGTTTCTGCAATAAATTACGATGATTTTGACGACGACGATCTGCTCAAGGGCGGAGAGTGACAAAATTTTTACGGAGGAATAATGGAAAATGGCTAAGAAAAAGGTACAGCCCAAGGACGATATGATGGATTTCTTCACCGCGCTGACTGAATACGCGCAGGAAAAGGGAATCGACAGAGATGTGTTCGTGACAAAGATCAAGAGCGCTATCGAAAAGAGCCTCAAGACCAACATGCATCTTGAAGACAAGGACAGCGAGGTCGTGTTCGTCAATATCGACTTCGACCGCCATATATTCAATGTCAGCGTACTTAAGGAAGTCATCGAGGTGGTGGACACTCTGTATGAGCCGGAAATCGAGATCGTTCTTGAGGACGCACGCAAGATCGACCCGAATGCTCAGGTCGGCGACCACATCAGGGTTCCTGTCGATACTCACGAGTTCAAGCGTATCGCGGCTAAGAATGCCAAGGACCTCATCAAGCAGGGCTTCCGCGATGTTGAGCGTCAGCAGCTCAGCGAGATGTGGGGCGAATATGAGAACGAGGCTGTTTCCGCTGTCGTTACCAAGATCGAGCCCAAGACCGGCCACGCTACCATCGAGGTGAACCACAACGAGGTGCTCCTCATGCGCCAGGATCAGATTCCGGGCGAGGTGCTCCATGTCGGCGATGTTATCAAGGTATATATCACCGGTGTTTCCAAAGAATATAAGGAGGGCGCAAAGCGCCAGTCGCTGCGCATCACGCGTACAGACAAGGGTCTTATCAAGCGCCTGTTCGAGCTGGAATGCCCTGAGATATACGACGGCACTGTTGAGATAAAGTCCACCAGCCGCGCTCCCGGTTCCCGTTCTAAGATAGCTGTTATCAGCAACGACCCGAACGTTGACGCAGTAGGCGCGTGCATAGGCACTCAGAAGTCCCGTATCAATGCGGTCACAAAGGAACTCAAGGGCGAAAAGGTTGACGTAGTTCTTTACAGCGATGATCCCGAGGAATTCATCAAGCAGGCGCTCAAGCCCGCTGAGGTGCTCCGCGTAGTCATCAACGACCCGCATGTGAGAGCGTGCAAGGCTATCGTGCCTGATAACCAGCTTTCGCTCGCCATCGGCAACAAGGGTCAGAACGCGCTGCTCGCCGCTAAGCTCACAGGCTTCAAGATCGATATCAAGGCTGAGAGCAAGGTAACTCCCGAGGATCTCGAAGTTATCGAATACCCCGAGGAAGAGGAACAGCCCGAGGCTGCTGAAAATACCGCGGCTGAACAGGCTGAGGTTCCTGCAGCTGCTGCAGAAGAAACTGCAGGCACCGAGGAATAAGGAGCGTCATATGCAGGAAAAGCACATTCCGCTGCGCAAATGCACAGGCTGCGGCGAAATGATAGGCAAGAAGGGTTCAGTGAGGATAGTCCGCAGCAAGGACGGAGAGATCTCCGTTGACCTCACGGGAAAAAAGCCCGGACGTGGCGCGTATCTCTGCCGCAGCAAAGAATGCCTGGAACTTGCGAAGAAGGGCAGAAAGCTGGAACGCGGTCTGAAATGCGCCATACCCGATGAAATATATGAAATTCTTGAAAAGGAGCTGAGTTCGGATAAATAAGGAACTTTCGACGATCTGCCTTTGCCGCCGTGCCGGAAAGCTCGTCATGGGCTTTGATGCGGCTGTGCAGGAGATGACGGCGCCTAAGTCCAAGGCGGCTGGTATCATTCTGGCAGCGGACGTGTCGCCCAAGACAGAAAAAGAGATCTGCTTCCATGCAGAGAAGTGCGGCACACCGGTCGTCCACGGCGATTTCACGATGGACGACGCAAAGGACGCTGTCGGAAAGCGCACGGGCATCTTCCTGGTGCTCGACGCAGGACTTTACGGCTCAATCACAAAACATATATCAGGATCCCGGGACTGAGAATTGCCCATACAGGGGCGTATTACCAGGGATCATAAGTAGTATGGAGGAAAGTTACATTGCCAAACAAAAAGTATCGTGTACAGGATATTGCGGCTGACATGGGCGTTGACCGCAGTGAGATAATTCAGCTTCTTGACGGGGCATTTGAGGGTTCCAAGAAGGCTCAGACTTCTCTCACCGATCAGGAAATAAGCTACGTTCTTGAGAACTATTCCAAGAAGCATGAGGTAAAGAGTTTCGACGAGTATTTCAAGGCTACCGCAGGTCAGAAGACCGAGAAGCCCAAGGTCGAGGAGAAGAAGCCCGCAGCTAAAAAGAAGCCCGCTGCAAAGAAGGAAGAAGCTACAAAGCCTGAAGTAAAGGCAGAACCCAAGCCCGAGGTAAAGGCAGAGCCCAAGCCTGAGGTCAAGGCAGAGCCCAAGCCTGAGGTCAAGGCAGAGCCTAAGCCTGAGGTCAAGGCAGAATCCAAGCCTGAGGTCAAGGCAGAGCCTAAGCCTGAGGTCAAGGCAGAACTCAAGCCTGAGGTCAAGGCAGAGCCCAAGCCTGAAGTAAAGGCAGAGCCTAAGCCTGAGGTCAAGGCTGAACCCAAGCCCGAAGTTAAGGCAGAAGCAAGAAACGACCGCCCGGCAGCTTCAAGACAGGATCGTCCGTTCAACCGCGACAATAATGCAAGACCCGGCGCGAACGGCGACCGTCCGCAGTTCAATAACAACAGGAACGGCGACAGACCGTTCAACCGCGACAACGGCGCAAGACCCGCAAACGGCGACCGTCCGCAGTTCAACAATAACAGGAACGGCGACAGACCGCAGTTCAACAATGGCAGACCCGGCGATCGTCCGCAGTTCAATAACAACAGGAATGGCGACAGACCGTTCAACCGCGACAACCGCGATGTGCGCAGAGAGCCTGTAAATCCGCTGGCTGACAGCTCCAAGCAGAGCATCAAGAAGCCCGCTATCGACTCTTCCAAGATCAAGGTCAACACTCCCCCCACACAGAAGCAGAAGGGCGAGGCCGTTCAGCGCGGCGAGCAGGTGACCAAGATGGTAGATACCCGCGGAAGCTACGTTGAACTTGATAAGTACAACGAGCGCTATGAGACCATCGCTCCCGCAGGAAGAATGTCCAACGACAGCTTCCAGCGCAAGCAGAAGATACAGCAGAAGTCCCAGAACAAGGGCAAGCCGTTCAACAGCAAGCGCGAAACCGAGGCGCAGAAGCTCAAGCGCCTTGAACTGGAGCGCGCAAGAAAGCAGCAGCTCAAGGTACAGATACCGGACGAGATCACTGTGTCTGAACTGGCTTCACGCCTGAAAGTAACGGCTACCGAAGTCATCAAGAAGCTGTTCAACCTGGGCGTTATGGCTAACCTGAACGAAACCATCGACTTCGACACCGCTTCCCTCGTTGCTGAGGAACTTGGCGCAAAGGTAGAAAAGGAAGTTGTTGTGACTATCGAGGAACGTCTGTTCGAGGATACCCCCGACGACCCCGAGAGCCTGCAGCCCCGCGATCCCGTTGTCGTTGTAATGGGTCACGTTGACCACGGTAAAACTTCCCTGCTGGACTATATCAGACATGCCAGCGTTACTTCCACCGAGGCAGGCGGCATCACACAGCACATCGGTGCTTACAGAGTCCACATCAACGACCGCGACATCACATTCCTAGATACGCCGGGACACGAAGCGTTCACTTCTATGAGAGCGCGCGGTGCGAGCATCACCGATATCGCTATCCTGGTAGTTGCAGCGGATGACGGTATCATGCCGCAGACCGTTGAAGCTATCAACCACGCAAAGGCAGCCGGCGTTTCCATCATCGTTGCCATCAACAAGATGGATAAGGAAGGCGCAAATCCCGATAAGATCAAGGAAGAGCTCACCAAGTACGACCTCGTTTGCGAGGAGTGGGGCGGCGACGTTATCTGCGTGCCCGTTTCCGCTAAGACCGGTGAGAATATCGACACGCTGCTCGAGATGGTTTGCCTGACTGCAGACGTCCTCGAGCTCAAGGCTAACCCGAACAGACTGGCTACAGGCGCCGTTATCGAGGCAAAGCTGGATAAGGGCAGAGGCCCTGTCGCTACCGTGCTGGTACAGAACGGTACGCTGCATTCCGGCGATGTGCTCATTGCAGGCATGTCCGTTGGTAGAGTACGCGTGATGCGCGACGACAAGGGCAGAACCGTCAAGGAAGCTGGTCCGTCCGTTCCTGTTGAGATCATGGGTCTGGCTGACGTTCCGTCTGCGGGCGATACTTTCGCAGCGGTAGAGGACGAGAAGCTTGCGCGCGAACTCGTTGAGAAGCGCCGTCAGGAGGCTAAGGAGGAGCAGTTCAAGGCTTATCACCAGGTAACTCTCGACAACCTGTTCTCCTCCATCGAGGAGGGTACCGTCAAGGAACTTCCCATCATCGTCAAGGCGGACGTTCAGGGTTCTGTCGAGGCTGTCAAGCAGTCGCTTGAGAAGCTTTCCAACGAGGAAGTACGCGTTCGCGTTATCCACGGCGCCGTTGGCGCGGTAAGCGAGAGCGACGTAATGCTCGCTGCAGCTTCCGGCGCTATCATCGTCGGCTTCAACGTAAGACCTCACCCGTCCGCACAGGAAAACGCAAAGCGCGACGGCATCGAGATACGCCTTTACCGAGTAATTTACGACGCTATCGAGGATATCACCGCTGCAATGAAGGGCATGCTTGCTCCTAAGTTCAGAGAGGTTGACCTCGGCAGAGTTGAGGTACGTCAGGTTTATAAGATAACAAATGTCGGCATCGTTGCCGGTTCCTATGTGCTTGACGGCAAGGTTGCTAGAAACGGTCAGGTACGTATCGTCCGCGATGGTATCATCGTCGGCGACGACAAGATCGCAGGTCTGCAGCGTTTCAAGGATTCCGTAAAGGAAGTCGCTGCCGGCTACGAGTGCGGTATCAGCCTTGAGAAGTTCACCGATATCAAGGTCGGCGATATCTTCGAGGCTTATACCATGGAAGAGTACAGGGACTAATTCGTTATCCGGAATGTGCGATTTAGGGCAACACCGCACAAAGACCATTTATTGGATTTTGTACGTGTCTTGCTTGCATATTTTCCGTCATCTTGCACAATTCGTCCTAGCAAGGCGTCAGCCTTGCGTCGTCCTCATTGTACAATCTGACGAAAAATCTGACTGCGCAATACACGCACAATCTTTGTGCGGTATTGCCTTAGAATTGCACATTCCGAATTAAATTGGAGGGTTCTATGGCTAATTTCAATCTTAAAAGACTTTCCGAGGATATAAAGAGGGAGCTTTCCTCCGCAGTGAGCGGTGTGAAGGACCCGAGAGTTTCTAAGAATTTCGTGACAGTCACCCATGTGGAGCTGACAAGCGATCTTTCCTACTGCAAGGTGCACATTGCGTGCCTTGGCGGCGAGGGCAGGACTGCAAAGGCTGTAGAGGGGATGACTGCCGCTTCCGGTTACTTCAAGAAGGCTATCGCGGCGCGTATACGCATGAGAAAGATGCCGGAGCTGATATTCCTGCCGGATAATTCGCTGGAATACAGCGCGCACATTGAGGAAATACTTGCCAAGCTGCCAAAGCCGGCTCAGCAGGAACCGGCTGCCGAAGATCAGGAGGAGCCTGATGAGGAGAATTGACCTTAACGAAGCCGCGAATTTCCTGCGGGAAAACGACCGCTTCCTTATCCTTATGCACGGAAGCCCCGACGGCGATACTGTCGGCTGCGGAACAGCCCTGTGCGGCGCTTTGCAGCAGATAGGCAAGCTGGCAAAACTTGCGTGCCCCGACCCGATACCGAAAAAGTTCGGGTATATGTTCCGCGAGATAAAGGAGCAGGATTTCGATCCGGAAACGATAATCGCTGTAGATGTGGCTGACACAAAGCTTCTCTACGGCATGAAGGAGATCGGCGAGAAAACTCAGCTGTGCATAGATCATCACGTCAGCAACACTGAGTACGCCGAGCGGCTTCTGCTCGCCCCGGAGTATGCTGCTGCGGCTGAACTGATGTTCGAGCTGCTGAGTTCCATGAAGGAAGTAAAGATAACCAATTCCATAGCGGACAGCCTTTACACCGGCATAGCAACGGACAGCGGCTGCTTCAAGTACAGCAACACTTCGCCGCAGACGCATGTTTACGCTGCGGAACTGATGACGCTCGGCGCGGATATCGTCCCGATAAACTACGCGATGTTCGACATGAAGAGCCAGGGCAGGCTGAAATTAGAGCAGCTTGCGCTCAGCAAGATACGTTATTATTCCGCTGGCAGGATCGCTGTTATCGATGTTACTCAGTCGCTCATCGACTCCATCGAGGGCATCGACAGCGAGGATATCGGCGCGCTTTCCGCAATTCCGAGGCAGATAGAGGGCGTGGATATCGGCATCTGCATAAAGGAGAAAAAGCCCGGTCTGTACAAGGTTTCGCTGCGTTCCAGCGAGAATGCGGACGTTTCCGCTATCGCTCAGCAGTTCGGTGGCGGCGGGCATGCGAGAGCCGCTGGCTGCGCGTTCGAAACCTCGCTGGAGGACGCCGAGAAGAAGATCGTCTGGGCGTGCGCAAAGGCGCTGGGTAACGCCACATGACGGGAATAATCTGCGTAAACAAGCCGCAGGAGTTCACTTCGTTCGATGTGGTGGCTTCAATGCGGAGGTGCTTCGGCACTAAGAAAATAGGGCACGGCGGCACTCTCGACCCCATGGCAACGGGAGTTCTGCCGGTGTTCGTCGGCGGCGCGACCAAGGCAGTGGACCTGGTACCGGACGACAGCAAGAGCTATCGCGCCGGATTCCGGCTGGGGTTCGTTTCTGATACCCAGGATATCTGGGGGAAGCTGCGTTCACGCTGCGAAAACGGTGTTTCAGAGGCCGAGGTGCAATTCGTGCTGGAGGATTTTCGGGGAGATATCATGCAGATACCTCCGATGTACTCGGCGCTCAAGGTCAACGGGCAGAAGCTCTGCGACCTGGCGCGCAGGGGAATAGAGGTCGAGCGCAAGCCGCGCCCTGCGACTATTTCGCGCCTGGAACTCGTCAGCTTCGACGGCACTGACGGCGTGATAGATGTGGATTGCTCCGGTGGAACATATATCCGCACGCTGATAAACGACATAGGCGAAAGCCTGTGCACAGGCGCGGTTATGACTAGCCTCTGCAGGACCAGGAGCTGCGGCTTCACGCTGGCAGACTGCCACGACCTGGAGGAAATACGTTCCGCGGACAGAGAACAGCTGGAAAGCTGGCTGCTTCCGGTGGAAAACGTTTTCGCACCGCTGCCGGAAATTCCGCTGGACGAGGTGCAGCAGAGAATGTACCTCAACGGCGTTCGGCTGGACGCTGACAGACTTATACAGCGCACCGAAACCGACGCGCTGAGCCGTGTGACTTTCGGGGGAAAATTCCTCGGGGTCGGACGAATAAATTCAGAGGGAGAGCTTGTTCCGGTTAAGCAGTTCCGGAACGAGTGAAGCGCCGGGTTTTCCGGCAAAGATGGTGAAATAATTGATCGACATAACTAACTCCGGCGCTGCTGCGGAAAAGACCGCTGTCGCGCTGGGATATTTTGACGGGCTGCATCTGGGGCATGTCGGCGTTATCAGCGCCGCGATGGCTCAGCCGGGGCTTAAGCCTGCGGTGTTCACATTCAATTGTGACACCACGCTGCCAAAATTCCGCGGACCGGAGGACATTATCTCATTTGAGAACAAGTGCGAACTGATGGAGCGGCTTGGCGTGCAGTACATCTATGCGCCGGATTTCGCTGAGGTATGCACTCTGACGGACGAGGAATTCGTTAAGAAAATACTCATCGACCGGCTGAATGCGGGGTTTGCCTGCTGCGGCAGGAACTTCCGGTTCGGAAAGGGCGGGAGCGGTACTCCGGAGCGCCTGGCCGAGATCGGTGCAAAGTATGGAATGCGCGCCGAAGTCGTTCAGGACGTCTGCCTGGACGGTCAGATCATCAGTTCCACCCGTATCCGCGAGCATATCCGCAAGGGCGAGATAGAGCAGGCAAACAGACTGCTGGGCTACGAACTGTGGTACAGGCTTCCGGTGGTGAAAGGCAATGAGATCGGGCGCACGATAAGCTTCCCGACGATAAACCAGATAATCCCCGACACAAACATAATCCCGCGGTACGGCGTGTACAAAAGCTATGTCGAGATCGACGGGAAGCAGTACCACGGCGTGACGAACATCGGCATAAAGCCGACAGTCACCCGGCACGACGGCACCGGCGCGGTAATGGAAACGCATATCATCGGCTACAGCGGCGATCTTTACGGGCAGAATATCGCTGTGGCTCTGGTGCGGTTCATTCGGCCTGAGGTGAAGTTCGCGGGGCTTGACGAGCTTAAACAGCAGATAGCCCGGGACAAGGAAAATGCACTGCACTGAATAGACCTGAAAAGCATGATTATGCCTTAATATACGAAAGGACAATGACAAATGGAAGTCAGGACAAGATTTGCACCCAGCCCCACTGGGTACATGCATATAGGTAACCTGCGCACTGCGCTGTATACCTATCTTATCGCAAGAAAGAACAAGGGCAAGTTTATCCTGCGTATCGAGGATACCGACCAGGGACGCTACGTTGAGGGCGCCACCGACGTTATCTACAGGACGCTGAAAACCTGCGGCCTTAACTGGGACGAGGGCCCGGATATAGGAGGTCCCTGCGGTCCGTACATTCAGAGCGAGAGAATGGGCATGTTCAAGGAATACGCCGAGAAGCTCGTTGAGACCGGACATGCATATTACTGCTTCTGCACCAAGCACGAGGACAGCAGCGAGGATACCGCGAACGGCCTTGCTTCAGCTAACCGCTGCCCCTGCCGCGACCTCGACCCCGCAGAGGCAAAGAAGCGCCATGACGCCGGTGAGTCCTGCGTTATCCGTCAGAAGATACCGAACGACGGCACGACTACGTTCCACGATGAGATATACGGCGACATCACCGTTGAGAACATCGACCTCGACGACCAGGTGCTGCTGAAATCCGATGGAATGCCTACCTATAACTTCGCGAATGTCGTTGACGACCACACAATGGGGATCACCCACGTCGTAAGAGGCAACGAGTACCTTTCTTCCGCGCCTAAGTACAACCTGCTGTATTCCGCATTCGGCTGGGAGCCTCCGATATACATTCACGTTGAGCACATCATGCGCGACGCAACACATAAGCTTTCCAAGCGCGACGGCGACGCTTCCTTTGAGGATTTCCGCGCAAAGGGGTACCTCACCGAAGCTATCCTGAACTACATTCTGCTGCTGGGCTGGGCGCCCAAGGGCGAGCAGGAGATATTCACGCTGGACGAGATGATAGAAGCATTCGATCTTTCCGGCATCTCCAAGTCCCCTGCGATATTCGACCCGCTCAAGCTGACTGCCATCAACGCCGTTTATATCCGCGACCTCCCGCTGGAGAAGTTCGTGGAATACGCCGAGCCGTGGATACGTCAGACCTGCAAGCGCACCGATATCGACCTCCCGCTGCTCTGCGCCGGTTTACAGCCCAGGACCGAGGTGTTCAACGATATCCCGGAGCGTGTTGATTTTATCGACCAGATGCCGGAATATTCCATCGACATGTATGTCAGCAAGAAGATGAAAACCACCCCCGAGACCTCTCTGGAAGCGCTCAGAAAGCTTATTCCGGTGATTGAGGAAGTCGAGGATTTCACTGTTGAGAATATCCACGACGCGCTGTTCAGGCAGATCGAAGCAGACGGCGTGAAGAACGGTCTGTACCTCTTCCCGCTGCGTGTTGCGCTCAGCGGCAAGGCCGTAACTCCCGGCGGCGGCGTGGAACTTGCGAAGATACTCGGCAAGCAGGATACCCTCGACCGTATGAAGAAGGCAGTTGAAAAGCTGACTGCTGAGATCGGCTGATTTTACACTTTATTCATGGTTAATTCACACTATCGTCACTTTAGTGTGTTAATCTGATTATGTACTGGTGTATATCGCGGATATATTCCGTGATATATGCCAAAACTGATTACGGGCAGCGACGCCCGATACAAAGGACATACTTATGATCGAAGTAAAAAACCTGAGCAAAAGCTACGGCAGCAAGCTTGCGGTCGATGGTATAAGCTTCACCGCCGGGGAGAGCGAGATACTCGGATTCCTCGGACCGAACGGCGCGGGCAAATCCACGACCATGAACATGCTGACCGGCTATCTGTCATCGTCGGGAGGTCAGGCGCTCATCAACGGCGTCGATATCCTCGAGGACCCGGTGCGCGCAAAGAGGGACATCGGCTACCTGCCGGAACTCCCTCCGCTGTATCTGGATATGACGGTGATGGAGTACCTGAATTTCGTGTACGACCTCAAGAAGTGCAAGCTTCCGAGAAAGTCGCACCTGAATGAGATATGCAGCCTGGTGAAGATAACCGACGTTTCCAGGCGAGTTATCCGCAACCTTTCAAAGGGATACAAGCAGCGCGTCGGACTGGCGCAGGCTCTCGTGGGCAACCCGAAGGTGCTCATTCTGGACGAGCCGACAGTCGGACTTGACCCGAAGCAGATAATCGAGATACGCACCCTCATCAAGAAGCTTGGCAGAAACCACACGGTTATCCTGTCCTCACATATTCTGTCAGAGGTGCAGGCTGTGTGCGACAAGATCGTCGTTATCGATAAGGGAAAGCTGGTGGCAAACGACACTACCGAGCACCTTTCACATAACCTTTCCGCAGACCACAAGCTGACTGTGCAGATAGAGGGTCCCACCAAGGAAGTCAAGGCGCTTCTTGAGCAGATACCTGAAATGCAGGAGGTACACCTCAACCGCACCATCGACAAGACGATAGGCGAGTATGAGCTGAATGCGATAGAGGGCTGCGATATCCGTCGCGAGGTGTTCAAGCGCATGGCAGCGAGAAATTACCCGATACTGCTGATGAGAAGCAGCGAGCTGACGCTGGAGGAGATATTCCTCAAGCTCACCACCGGTGATTTTTACGGCAATACAGACAACGGAGGTGCGCGTAAATGACAGCTATAATGAAGCGTGAGTTCGCTTCCTATTTCACATCGCCGCTGGGGTATGTTTACCTTGCGGTGTTCTACGGGTTTTCGGGGCTGTTTCTGTGGATGACCTGTCTGACGGCGTCCTCTGCGGATATGTCTGCGGTATTCCTGTGGATGTTCTTCATCATGGTGATACTCATTCCGATACTCACCATGAGAACTATGGCAGACGACAAGCGCCAGAAAACCGACCAGCTGACCCTCACCTCCCCGGTGAGCCTTTTCGGGCTGGTGGCAGGCAAGTTCCTGGCTGCGTTCTTTATATTCCTGATTGGCGCCGCTATCATGCTCGTCTATGCGCTGGGTCTGGCTGCAGCGGTGAATAATTCCGGCAGCGGTGCGGTGTTCAACTGGGCTGGCTTTTTCGGCAATTTCGTCGGCATCGTGCTGATGGGCAGCGTGTTCATTTCCGCTGGCATCTTCATTTCCAGCCTGACTGAGAACCAGATGATCGCGGCTATCGGCAGCATCGGCGTGAATATCCTGCTGTGCCTGTTCGATATCATTTCAAATTTCGTAAGTGTTCCGTTCCTCAAGAACATCATCAATGCGCTTTCTGTACTGTATAAGTATCAGGAATTCACCTACGGCATTTTCAGCCTTAAGAATATTCTGTTCTTTATCAGTCTGATCGCAGTATTCAACTTCCTGACGATGCGCGTCATTGAGCGCCGTCGCTGGAGCTGAGAAAGGGGGAGCAGATATGAGCGAAATCAACGAAGAAAAGAACACGGAGCTTGAAAACTCCGCTGAAAACACCGCGCCGGCTGCTGAAGCCCCTGCGGAACAGCCCGCTGAGAGATCCGCGAAGCCCGCTAAGAAGCAGGCTGAGATACGCAACGGAAATCCCGCGGAAAGAAAAATGAAGTTCAACAAGCGCAACTTCAAGCACGGCACTCTCGCAGTAGTGCTGACGGTGCTTTTTGTTGCCGCGGTAGTAGTGCTGAATGTCATCGTAGGGCTGATCTCAGACCGCTTTGACACCACTGCCGACCTTTCGGATACGGGTATCTACACTCTTGACGAAGCTACCGAAAATTACCTCGACAAGCTGACTATGGACGTCACCGTTTCAGTCATGAATTCCGAAACGGATTTCGAGGGCGGTGGAACCTACTACAAGAGCGTAAATGAGCTGCTGAAGAAGATGGAGATGCGCAATTCAAAGTTCCATGTTCAGTATCTCCAGATAGACCAGAACCCGGATTTCACTTCCAGGTTCAACGGTGAAACTCTCTCTGCAAACTACATCGTTGTGGAGTCGGAGACCACCGGCAGACACCGCATCATCACCCCGGGAAGCTACTTCTCATGCAATACGTTCAGGGATCAGCTGTCGCAGTACGGCTACCCGGAAACATACATCGACCAGTATGTCGAGCAGTATGTGAACAGTTCCTATGCTTCCAGGGTGGTTGACGGAAGCAACATCGAGCAGGCTGCTATTTCCGCTATGCTGTATGTCACCAATACCGACCCGGTGCGCGTTGCGTTCACAGAGGGCTTCGGCGAGAGCGACAGCAGCACGCTTTCAAACCTGCTCAGCAAGAACGGCTACGACGTTGAAACTATCAACCTGCAGTCCGTTTCTGAGATAGACAGCGGCATTGACTACATCGTGATGTTCGCGCCGTCTATGGACTATGACAACGAGAACCTCGACAAGCTTGCGAAGTTCCTGGATAACAACGGCGCGTTCGGCAAGAACCTTGTGTACTTCTCGAACGGTCAGGCTTACTACAAAAAGACATCGGACGAGAGCTCCGCGCTGGTAAACCTTGCGGCATTCCTGGCTGAATGGGGTATTGAGATCGGCGACAGCTACGTTATGCAGACTAACGCCGATTACACCTACGGCAATATGGCGATAGCGCAGGTACTCGACGTTCAGGACACTGACTTTGCAGGCGATGTCTACGGCAATTCTCTGTTTACCTATGACGCTTATGTGCGCCCCGTGGTTCAGATATGGGGCGATGGCAACTCAAAGGGAAGCGTTGAACAGAAGGTGCTTATCAAGACCTACGAGGGAACATACCTCCGTCCTATGAGCACTCTTTCCGAAAGCGATTTCGATGTTTCTTCCGCTGAGTCGGGGGTATTCAACGACGCCGTATGCGCTTACAAGATACACAGCACCACTCAGGAAGTTTCAAGAGTGGCAGTGTTCGGTTCCGAACTGTTCCCCGATGTAAGCTATTCCAACTCGAATAATCAGAACTACCTGGTGAATATGTTCAACTATATTTCAGGCAAGACTGACGGCGTTACCATCACGTCCAAGTCTTTCTCCAACGTCGGTTTCGATATGAACCAGAGCAACGCGAATGTCCTTGCGATAATTCTGTGTATCGTTATTCCGGTCGTTGTTATCGTGCTTGGTATAGTTATCTGGGTGCGCAGGAGGCACAGATAAATGGCAAAGCTTTCTAAAACGACAAGGACTGTCATCATCGCAGCGGGCGTGCTGCTGGTGCTGGGAGCCGTGCTCCTGGTGCTCATGCTGACTTCCCCTGCAGGTGACGATAATTCCTCCGGCGCTTCCACTGGCGAGAGTACGGGGACTTCTGAGGCTGCGGACAGCAGCTCGGTTTCTGACTCCTCCGGCACTTCCAGCGACAGCGAGAAGGTCGTTATCACTGACAAGGAGCAGGAGAACGTGCTCAAGATGGAAGTCAGGAACGAGACCGGCAGTTTTTCCTTTGAAAGAAATCAGCGTGAGGTTTCCGCAACGGACGACGACGGCAACGTCAGCACTTCCACTGAGTACTACTGGACCAGCCCTGAGCTTGACGGCGTGGATCACAATGACTCCACGATCGGCTCGTTCGTGCGCTGCATGGCAGGGCTTTCCGCTTCATCTATGGTTGAGGAAAACGCGCAGGACCTTGAAAAATACGGCCTTGCAGATCCTGCGGCAGAGGTGAAGGTGACGTTCGACGACGGTACTTCCTCTGACATCTGCTTCGGTATCCGCAACCCTGCGGCAAGCAACTATGTTTACTGCCTGACAAATGGCGGCAGCGATGTTATGCAGGTCAGCTACTACAGCGCAGGCAGCGCGTTCTACGACATCAGGGACTTCGTGAACCTGGTGCTCACCGAGGCTTACGACGCCAACAACGCCAAGGAACTGGACTACCTCGTCATTGACCGAAAGGACCTTGACGAAGAGGTGCGCATTGAGTACATGGCGGATGTAGCGGCAGAGTCTGAAAAAGAGGATTCCGTTATCACGACATTCAACACGCACCGCATAACCTCTCCGATAACAGCGGAACTTGACACCACAAAGGGGCAGACGTTCTGCTACGGACTGTATTCGCTCACGGCTTCTTCCTGCGAGTACATCGATCCGACTGAGCAGGAAATTGCAGACGCCGGGCTTGACGACCCGTTCTGCAAGGTAAGCTTCAAGTACGGCGGAAAGGCGAGGGTGCTTCTTCTCGGCAACGAAATACGCACTGCAAGTTCCGACGACGAGAGCAGTGAGAGCCTGTCCTCCGTGACCGGCTACTACGCGATGTTCGAGGGCGGAAACATCATCTATTCGATAAGCACGGATAACGCTCCGTGGTACACGTTCCAGGTGCAGGATATCATGTCGCGCAGACCTATCTCTCCTTATATCTACACGATAGACACGCTGACAGTCACCACGCCTGACGGGGAATACGTGTTCAAGGTAAGCGGCGACGCGGACGACCATGTATTCACCTGCGGCGATACCGTGCTCAACGACAGCAGCTTCAAGAGCTTTTATCAGCACCTGATAACTTCGATGGGCGAGGAGCTGTACTTCTCGGACGAGAAGCCGGAGCCTTATATCACGCTTAATTTCAAGTATCGCGAGGAATATTACGATACCTACGGAAGAAGCGAGGACACCATCGAGTTCTATAAGTCCGACGACCGCAAGAATATCGTCAGCGTCAACGGCGACATTCTCTATAAGGTACGCCAGATCTATACACAGCGCCTTCTGGAGAACCTCGACGCGCTGTTCAACGGCGGCGATATCAAGCTTGATTGGTAATAAAATTAATTATATGGAGGTAATCAACAATGGCTGAGGGTAATTTTTTCTACTATCGCGGTTTTCCTATGGTAAGAAGCGGAAACGAGATATACTACGGAAGCATGGGCGATAAGTTCGTGACAAAACTGACCATTCGCGAGAGCGAGACCTACAAGGACAGCGAAATGCCCACAAAGGTGATGGTTCAGATGGTGCCTACCAAAATGGAGCCTGACCTCCTCGCAAAGGCAAAGAAAGGCGAGATGAACAGCCTGTACGAAGCGCTTGACACCGCTTATGTATGGCTTTCCAAGGAACTTTTCGACTGATAAAAAATCGGCGGGCAGGTTATTCACCTGCCCGTTTTTCAGAACACAAAAAAGGCAGACGCACTCACGTCTGCCTTTGTATGTCTGAATTTGCTTATTACGCCTCGGGCTGTATCTCCTCGTCCTCGGGCGCGGTGGAAACAGATGTACGCTTTACTCTGTTGCGGTAGGTGTATTCGAACTCGTTCTCGTTATAGGCTGCGATCTCGTTCAGCCAGTAGCTTACGCGGTAGTTGCCTACGTCGATGACTGCAAAGTTCGCTGTGGTATTCACGAACATTACTACTCCCTGCACCAGGGGTCTTACGCTGCCCTCGCCGCTGAAATATTCCTTCAGTCTGACAACGACCTTATCTCCAACATGAATGTCCCCCATTTTGTATGTCCTCCTTAGCAATGATATCTGTGAAAATACGACAGAATTTACATCAGTAATTGTAACACATATTACACGGGCTGTCAAGCAATTTTCTGAAAAAACATAAGAATTACCTTTAACAGGCTGTATCTTCTGCTTTTTGGTATATCAGCAACAAATAATTTGCACGAAAATTGTACAATGTGACGAACAATGCGCTGCTTTTTGGGGAATTACGACAGCAAAGGAACATTCTGCTGAGGTCTTGACAATATCGTGGAGATAGGTTATCATGAATATGACGAAAGTCAAAATAAATCAAGGAGAATGAAAATGATAAGACAGATAATTCACATAGATGAAGAAAAATGCAACGGCTGCGGACTTTGCGCCAATGCCTGCAAGGAAGCCGCGCTTGGTATAGTGGACGGCAAGGCAAGGCTGCTGCGCGAGGATTTCTGCGACGGTCTGGGCAACTGCCTGCCAGCCTGTCCGATGAACGCGATAAGCTTTGTGGAGCGCGAGGCGCCTGAATTCGATGAGGAAGCGGTAAAGCGCCACATAGAGGCGCAGAATTCCGCGAAGCCGGAACAGCCGAAATTCACTGGCTGTCCGGGCATGAGAATGGCTCAGATGAAGCCGAAAACGGACGCGGCTCCCTCCGGGGAAATGCCCAGCATGCTGGGACAGTGGCCGGTACAGATAAAGCTTGCCGGGGCGCAGGCGCCTTACTTCCGGGGCTGCGACCTTCTCGTTGCAGCGGACTGCACTGCTTACGCCTGCGGGGATTTCCACCGACGCTACATAAAGGGCAGGGTGACGCTTATCGGCTGCCCCAAGCTGGACGATGTGGATTACGCCGAGAAGCTGGGCGCGATAATCCGCGCGAACGATATAAGGAGCATTACCGTTGCACGCATGGAAGTGCCGTGCTGCGGCGGTATCGAGAATGCCGTTCAGCGCGCAGTTGCCGCTTCCGGGAAGAAAATTCCTGTCAGGGTGGATATTATCACCACTGACGGGCAGGTCATAGAATAACGTTTCAGCCGGGCATTTCTGTCCGGCTGTTTCTGTGCTGATGCGCAAAATGTCACCTGATTTTCATTGACAAATACCCGATATAGTGGTATAATAAAATGAATATTTGTATTCAGAGAGGTGTTTTAAAATGACTATATTTTACAATTTCGACGGTCAGATGTATATAAATATAACCAACGGCTGCCCGTGCGACTGCGTTTTCTGTCTGAGGAAGAATTCCGACAGCGTAAAGGACAACGACAGTCTGTGGCTGGAGCATGAGCCTTCATTTGAGGAGATTGTGGAAGCCTATGAGAAATTCGACAAGACCGGCTGCACCAACGCGATATTCTGCGGATACGGAGAGCCGACGGTAAGGGCGGACATGCTGGTAAGGACGGCTGAATATATCCGTGCAAATTCCGACATGAAAATAAGGCTCAACACCAACGGTCTGGTGCGCATGATACATCCGGATTTCGATGTCGAGCGCTTCCGCGGGCTCATCGACATTGCTTCTGTCAGCATGAATGCCCCGGACGCCAAGCGCTACAACGAGGTGACGCGTCCGCATTTCGGCGAGCCTGCATTCCAGGCTATGCTGGATTTCGCGCGGGATATGAAGAATATGGGCGTGCAGACCAAATTCACGGTGGTTGACGTTATCACCAAGGACGAGATAGCGCGCTGCCAGCAGCTTGCGGACAGCATGGGCATTCCGCTGAGGGTGCGTGAATACATCAGCGACAACGAAAGCTACACATGAGGATAATCGGCATCGACCCCGGTTATGCGATCGTCGGCTACGGGGTGCTGGATTACGACAAGGCGCAGTTTTCAGTGGTGAATTACGGCGCGGTGACTACTGCGGCAGGGACAAGCTTCGACCTGCGGCTGATGGAGATATACAACGACATGTGCACAGTGCTTGACATGTTCAAACCGGACTGCATGTCTATCGAAAAGCTGTACTTCACCAATAACAAGACTACGGGTATCGACGTTGCACAGGCGCGCGGGGTGATTTTGCTGTCTGCGGTGCAGCGGGATATCGAGATATTTGAATACACCCCTATGCAGGTCAAGCAGGCAGTGGTCGGCTATGGCAAAGCGGAAAAGCACCAGGTCCAGGAGATGGTAAAAAATATCCTGCACCTGAAAGAAATACCCAAGCCGGACGACACCGCGGACGCGGTCGCGCTGGCGATATGCCACGGGCATTCCAGCGGGTCGCAGCTGTCAAGGCTCATCGCAAAGGCGAATGTGAACGACGGCGCAATGGGAAAGATACACCACAGAACTTACGGAGAGTGACGAAATGATATACAGTTTACACGGGGAACTTATCCACACCGAGCCTAACCTTGCGGTTGTGGAATGCGGTGGAGTTGGCTATGCCTGCCGCACCACGATGAACACCCTGAAAAAAATAGGAAGCAGCGGAGAGGTTCGCCTTTTCACGCAGCTGAACGTCCGGGAGGACGCTATCGACCTGTTCGGCTTTGCTGACACTGCGGAATTGCAGGCGTTCAGGCAGCTGACCTCGATTTCCGGCGTGGGACCAAAGGCGGCGCTGTCGATACTTTCGGATATCACGCCGTCGAAGCTGGCTCTGTGCATTACCACGGGCGACAGCAAGACGCTGACCCGCTCGCCGGGCATAGGCGCCAAAATTGCGCAGCGTATCGTAATGGAGCTTAAGGACAAGGTGACTAAGGAACAGCACATTTCCGCTGCGGATTACGTTGCTGAGCCGGCAGCTGCGGCTGTTTCTGGCGGGAACGCGGCGGCAGAGGCAGTCACGGCGCTGTGCGTGCTGGGCTTCCAGCTTCCGCAGGCGCAGGCAGCGCTTGTCGGGGCCAGCCCTGACAGCACGGTGGAGGAACTTATCAAGTACGCGCTTAAGCGGCTTGGCTGAGTTGATTTAACTGGTTATGGGAGGTGAGCGCTCTGAATAAGTCCAAAGCACCCAGTGAATTGTTCATGATACTTGCGGTGTGCGAGTTTTTCCTGTTCCTCGGGTTTATGTATGCGGAAGGCAACGGAAATTTCAGGCTGATGTGTGTTTCCGGTCTGATACTTGGCGGTACTACTGCGGTCGCCACTGCATGCGGCATGCTTTTCGCACTTGTGAGGGAAAAGATGGCGGCGCGTTCAGCTGCAGTCAAGGCGCTCGGAAAGCACGGATTAAAGGTGATGATGAAGGACCAGAGCGCCAGGATAGCCTACAAGGGTATCTTAAATCTCATGCAGGGGCGTCTGGTCGAGGCAGAGGAATTGCTGCAGCGGTCGCTCAGCATGTCGGAAGTCCGTCAGAACCAGCTTTTCTGCGTGGAGTGGCTCATCAGGATCTACGAGGCGCAGGAAAATGACGCGCGCATGCTGTGGTGCTTCCGCAGGGCTGCGGAGCTGGCGCCGGATAATCCCGAGGTGCAGTCGCGGCTGGGACATGCATATTACGCCGATGGGAAGCTTTCCAATGCGGAACACTGCTTTGAGCAGGCGCTGAAGTACGACCCGAACCACGGGTATTCCTACTACAGCCTTGCGAAGATATACATGGTGCGAGGTGAGGACGACAGGGCGCTTGAAACGCTGAAAACGCTGGAAAATATCCAGCCGAGCCACCCGCTTGTGAACTCTGAACTTGCCACATGGTATGCAATGCACGACGACGCGCAGAAAGCGGAAGAATACTACGACAAGGCGATACTCTGCGGCTATAAGGAGCCGGAGCTGCTTTCAAAGCGAATGACGGCTCTCAGGGAATTCTCTCACGCCGAGGGAGCGACCGGGAGCGATCTGCCGCAGGAATATTACAGACACATAGAAAAGGAAGATACAGATGCTGGAAATGTCTGAACTCGGGGGAAATCCCGAACGCAGTAACAGAATAGTCGAGCCGGAATATAATGAGGCAGATACCGATATCGAGTATTCACTGCGCCCGAAGGCGCTCTCCGAGTACATCGGGCAGGAAAAGGTCAAGGAGAACATGAAGGTATACATTGAGGCTGCGAAAAAGCGCGGCGAATGCCTTGACCACGTGCTCCTCTACGGCCCTCCGGGACTTGGAAAGACCACGCTTTCCTGCATAATTGCGAACGAAATGGGCGTAAATATCCGCGTGACTTCCGGTCCTGCGATAGAGAAAGCGGGAGACCTTGCGGCGCTGCTGACAAACCTCCAGCCCAACGACGTCCTTTTCATCGACGAGATACACCGCCTTTCGCGCCAGGTCGAGGAAGTGCTTTACCCGGCGATGGAGGACTATGTGCTGGATATAATCATGGGCAACGGTCCGTCGGCGCGCTCTATACGCATCGATCTGCCGAAATTCACGCTCATCGGCGCCACAACGCGTTCCGGGCAGCTTTCTGCACCGCTGCGCGACAGGTTCGGCGTAATTCAGCGGCTGGAACTTTACACGCCTGAGGAACTCTGCAGCATAGTGCAGCGTTCGGCTATAATCCTGGCAATTCCGTGCACCAGGGACGGCGCGATGGAGATAGCGAAGCGTTCCCGCGGGACGCCGAGAATAGCCAACCGCCTGCTGAAACGCGTGCGCGACTACGCGGAAGTGCTGGGCGACGGAAAGATCACACGCGAAATCGCGGACATCGCCCTGGGTCGCGAGGATATCGACAGGCTGGGACTTGACAGGCTTGACAGGCGCTTCCTTGAAATGATAATCAAGGGCTACAACGGCGGCCCTGTGGGGCTTGAAACGCTGGCTTCCGCGCTGGGCGAGGAGTCCGTAACGCTGGAGGAGGTCTGCGAGCCGTTCCTCATGCAGCTGGGGTTTATCGCGAGAACTCCGCGCGGACGCACGGCGACTGCGCTTGCTTACAAGCACCTGGGTATTCTCAAGGATGGCCAGCAGACGCTGGAAAGCATTTGATTTTTCGAAATTAGATCCGCTAAGCGGATACCAAAATTCCGAATTCTGGATAATGAATTCCGAATTAATATGGGGGTAGGATCATGGGTAGATTATTTGGAACAGACGGCGCGCGGGGCGTTGCAGTAACTGAACTGACCTGCGAGAGAGCCATGGAGATAGGCAGGGCAGCGGCTTATGTGCTCACAAAGGAGAGCGGAAAGGCGCACCCGAATATTCTTGTCGGCATGGATACGCGCATTTCCTCTAAGATACTGGAGGCTGCGCTTTCTGCGGGTATCGCTTCCGTCGGTGCTAATGCGCTGCAGCTGGGCGTGGTGCCTACTCCGGCGGTCGCCCACCTGGTGAGAGAATACCACGCGGACGCCGGCGTTATGATATCAGCTTCGCATAACACCGTGGAATACAACGGCATAAAGCTGTTTTCCTCCGAGGGATTCAAGCTCCCCGACAGCGTTGAGGAAGAAATTGAGGCGCTCATTCTTGACAAGACTGCTGAGATACCGCTTTGCAGCGGGATCGAAGTAGGCAGGATAACGCGGCTTGCAAACGCATGCACTGATTACATACAGCATATACGCGACTGCGCCGGTGCGGGGCATTATGCGGGCGACAGCAGACGTTTCTGCTTCGACTGCGCCAACGGAAGTTCCGCGGCGACTGCGCGCAAGCTGTTCGCGTACCTCGGGGACGGCTGTGAATTCATCGCAGACGAACCGGACGGAACGAATATCAACGATAACTGCGGTTCCACGCACATCGGGCAGCTGTGTGATTACGTCAGAAGCGGCGGCATGTCCGCAGGATTTGCATTCGACGGCGACGCAGACAGATGCCTTGCGGTTGACGAAAACGGAAACGTCATCGACGGCGACAGAATTATTGCGGTACTCGCAAAGCGCATGAAAGAAAAGGGGCTTCTTAAGGGGAATGCGGCGGTAGTCACCGTCATGAGCAACCTCGGGTTCCACGATTTCATGAAGGACAACGGCATGAAGACCGTATGCGCTAAGGTCGGGGACAGATACGTCCTGGAGGAAATGCGCAAAAATGGTTATAATATAGGCGGCGAGCAGTCCGGGCATATAATCATGCTGGACCACGCGACTACCGGCGACGGTCAGCTCACCGCTGCGATGCTCATAAAAGTTATGCAGGAGACCGGAAAGTCCCTGGAACAGCTGTGCGCGGACATCGTTGATTACCCGCAGCTGCTGGTGAACGTAAGGATAACCGAGAGCGGAAAGGGCAGATGGAACACCGTTCCCGCTATAATGGACTGCATTTCCGCAGCGGAAAGGGAACTCGGCGCAAACGGCAGGGTACTCGTCCGTGAGAGCGGAACGGAACCCCTTGTGCGCGTAATGGTGGAGGGCAAGGACATGGAAATGGTAAAGCGCCTTGCCAACGGAATTGCCGACGAGGTAAAAAAGAACCTGACTTAACGGAGGAGATCATGCTGGTTTGTGCAAATAACGGGAATTTCCCGGCAGAGGACGCGGAGCAGCTGAAGGCTGCGCTTAACGCCGCCTGCGGAGAGATATGGCTCGGCGAGGGCACGGATTCCTACCCGTGCATTGCGATACTCTGCTGCGAGGACGGGGCTTCCATCAACTATTTCGAGAGCGAGGGCGGAACTGCGTATGTTTCCGTCGGCGACCGCAAAAAACACGGCACGACAGACGTGAACATAGACGGCGAGATGTATCAGCTTGAACGCGGGCAGATAGTCCCGCAGGAAAAGATACTTGATATCGCGGTGGAATTCATGAATGATATGAAGCTGCCCGCCTGCGTTGAGTGGGAGAAGATCTGACCCGAGCACATGGAGGATAGAAATGCCGTTCGATTTTAAAAAGGAATATAAAGAATTCTACATGCCGCCCAGAAAACCGGGTATAGTGAAAATTCCAAAAATGAATTACATCGCCGTCTGCGGAAAGGGCGACCCCAACAGCGAGAACGGAGAATACAAGAATTCCATCGGAATGCTGTACGCCGTTGCTTTCACAATAAAAATGAGCAAGATGGGCAGCCATAAAATCGACGGGTACTTTGATTACGTCGTGCCGCCGCTGGAGGGATTCTGGTGGCAGGAGGGCGCTGACGGCATAGACTATTCCCACAAGGAAGCGTTCAACTTCATCTCGGTCATTCGGCTGCCGGATTTCGTCACGAAAGAGGAATTTGACTGGGCGATTGCCGAGGCTGAAAGAAAGAAGGAAATCGACCTTTCAAAAGTGGAGTTCTTTACGTATGACGAGGGCGAGTGCGTACAGTGCATGCACGTCGGTCCGTATGACGACGAACCCGCGACGATAGACGCCATGCACGAATATGCGGCGCAGAACGGATATGTTACAGATATTTCGCCGACCCGTATGCACCACGAGATTTATTTATCCGACCCGAGGAAATGTGCGCCGGAAAAGTTGAAAACAGTTGTTCGCCACCCGGTTAAACCCAGGTGAGCATGTGAAATATGCAGGAACAGAGGACAAAAGAATGAGACTATCAGACAAGTGGCAGGATTACTGCCTTATCGACACATCAGACGGCGAGCGGCTGGAGCGCTGGGGCGACGTTACCCTTATCCGTCCCGACCCGCAGATAATCTGGAAATGCACCGGCGAGGCGCCGGAATGGCGCAGCGCCCATGCAAAGTACAATCGCTCCTCGTCGGGCGGCGGCTCGTGGGATTACCGCAGGAAGCTGCCTGAGAGCTGGCAGATAAAGTACGGTGAACTTACTTTCATGGTAAAGCCCACGGGATTCAAGCACACCGGATTATTCCCGGAGCAGGCAGTCAACTGGGACTACTGCATGGACGCGATACGCGGCGCCGGTCGCCCGATAAACGTGCTGAACCTTTTCGCGTACACCGGTGGCGCAACTCTCGCGTGCGCCGCGGCAGGCGCTTCCGTCTGCCATGTGGACGCAGTAAAGGGCATGGTGGACTGGGCGCGCACAAACGCGAAGCTTTCAGGGCTGTCGGACAAGCCGATACGCTGGATAGTTGACGACGCGCAGAAGTTCATCAACCGTGAAATACGCCGCGGAAATCACTACGACGGAATAATACTCGACCCCCCAAGCTACGGCAGGGGAACAAACGGCGAGATGTGGAAGCTGGAGGACTGCATTTACGACCTCATGGAAAGCTGCACGCAGCTGCTTTCTGACAAGCCTCTGTTCGTTCTGCTGAACAGCTATACCACCGGGCTTTCCGCAAGCGTGATGAGTTATCTGCTGCAGATGACGGTGGGGAAGCGCTTTGATATCACGGTGGATTCCCAGGAGATAGGGCTGCCGGTAAAGCAGACAGGTATGGCGCTGCCGGCAGGAAGCACTGCGATAGTTCATTTTTGAGAATAACAGGTGAAATTACTTGAATATTATAGAAGTCGAAAACGTATCCTTTGATTATGTAAGCTACGATGAGGACGGCAAGGAACTCAGCCGCAGCCAGGTCTTAAAGGACATCAGCCTTTCCGTGCCGGAGGGTCAGTTCATTGCCGTACTCGGGCACAACGGCTGCGGAAAATCCACGCTTGCAAAGCATTTCAACGCGATACTCACGCCAACTTCCGGAAAGGTCACGGTAGCCGGGATAGATACCTCGGACGAGGACAGGCTGTACGATATCCGTCAGACGGTGGGAATGGTGTTCCAGAACCCCGACAACCAGCTTGTCGCAACTATCGTCGAGGAGGACGTGGCGTTCGCGCCGGAAAACATGGGCGTCCCACAGCCGGAAATTCGCCAGCGGGTGGACGACGCGCTGAAGCAGGTGGATATGTATGAATACCGCGAGCATGCGCCGCACCAGCTTTCCGGCGGTCAGAAGCAGCGCGTCGCCATTGCGGGAGTTATCGCGATGCAGCCGCGCTGCATAGTTATGGACGAGCCCACCGCTATGCTTGACCCCAAGGGCAGGCGCGAGGTAATGAACACTATCCACATGCTCAACAAGGAAAAGGGCATCACTGTGGTGCTTATCACCCATTATATGGACGAGGCAGCACAGGCAGACCGCGTTGTCGTTATGGACGGCGGCAATATCATCATGGACGACGTTCCCAAGAAGATATTCTCGCAGGTAAGTAAGCTGCGCTCGGTGGGACTTGACGTTCCGCAGGTGACGGAGCTTTGTGATATGCTCATCGAAAAGGGCGTTGATATTTCCCCGGAAATAATACACGAGCAGGAATGCGCGGAGGCTCTTTTCAGGCTCACCGGAGGCAGGAGCGCAGTTATTCCCCCCAGGCAGGAGGAAACCGCTGAGGACACGCGCCCGGTGGTTCTGCGCGGCGATAAAGTAACGTACAAATACAGCGTGGGAACACCTTTTGAAAAGACCGCGGTGAACAGCGTTGACCTCGATATCCGCGAGGGTGAGTTCGTGGGAATAATCGGGCACACCGGCAGCGGAAAATCCACGCTGATACAGCACTTCAACGGGCTTGTCAAGCCGACTTCCGGACATGTTTTCGTGGACGGCACCGACATCTGGAGCAAGGGCGTGAACATACGTAACATTCGCTTCAAGGTGGGGCTGGTGTTCCAGTATTCAGAGCACCAGCTGTTCGAGGAGACCGTTGCCAAGGATATCGCTTACGGTCCGAAGAACATGGGGCTTTCAGACGAGGAGATAAAGCAGCGCGTCCGCAGTGCGGCTGAGAGCATGGATATCGTGAAGCTGCTGGATAAATCACCGTTCGAGCTTTCCGGAGGGCAGCAGCGCAGGGTCGCGCTCGCGGGGGTACTCGCGATGGACCCGGAGGTGCTCGTTCTCGACGAGCCGGCTGCCGGTCTTGACCCCAGGGGGCGCGATAAAATCCTCGGGCAGATAAAGCAGTACCACGAGCAGTACGGCAAGACGATACTGCTGGTGTCGCATTCCATGGAGGATATCGTGAAGTACGCAGGAAAAGTGCTCGTCATGAACAAGAGCAGGCTTTTCTGCTATGACACGGTGGACAGAGTATTCGCGCGGACTGACGAACTCGCAAAGATAGGACTTGACGTGCCGCAGATAACCAGAATGAGCCATATTCTGAAAGAACTCGGTACGGATATCGGCAACGATATCTACACGACCGACAGAGCTGCGGAGCGCCTGCTCCCGCTGATAAAGGGCTGACAGATAAGGAACAGAACAAAAGATGATAAAGGACATTACTATCGGGCAGTATTTCCCGGGGAATTCAGTGATACACAGGCTAGACAGCCGCGTTAAGCTGGTTCTGGATATACTGTACCTTGTTATACTTTTCACGGCGCAGAGCTACACCGGGCTGCTGCTCGGACTGCTGTTCATGGTGCTGTGCTACTCTCTCGCGAAAATCAGGCTGATCATGATCTTCAAGAGCGTCAAGCCGATACTTCCGCTGATGATATTCACCGGGGTACTCAATCTGTTTTTCGTCAAGGGAGAAACTCCGCTGTTCAAGTGGGAGTTCATTGAGATATACCCCGAGGGTGTGGATACGGCGCTTTTCATGCTGATAAGGGTCCTCACACTCATCATCGGCATGTCGCTGCTGACTTACACCACTTCCCCTATCATGCTGACGGACGCTATCGAGCGGCTTCTTTCTCCTCTGAAAAAGATACACGTGCCGGTGCATGAACTTTCGATGATGATGACCATCGCGCTGAGATTTATCCCCACGCTGGTCGAGGAAACGGACAAGATAATGTCCGCGCAGAAAGCCCGCGGCGCTGAGATGGACACCGGCGGTCTTATCAAAAAGGCAAAATCGCTTATCCCGGTGCTGATACCGCTGTTTGTTTCGGCATTCAAGCGCGCGAATGAACTCGCGACCGCGATGGAATGCCGCTGCTATCACGGTGGAGAGGGGCGCACACGGCTGAAGGTCATGCATACCGCTCCGAGGGACTACGTTGCTATCGTCGTGATGCTGGCGCTGTTTGCCGGGGTCATAGTTATCAACTGCTTCCCGGTGCTTCCGTGACGAGGTGAGAGATTGCGTAACTTAAAGGTCTTTATCGCTTACAATGGCGCGGAATACCACGGATTTCAGCGGCAGGACAATGCTGTGACGGTCCAGGAGGTAGTCGAAAACTGCGTCGGAAAGCTGCTTAAAATACCGGCTCCGGTGATTTACGGCTGCTCACGCACCGACACGGGGGTGCACGCGCGGCAATTCTGCTTCAATGTGCATATTGACAGCAGAATTCCCTGCGAGGGCTTCATGAAAGGCATGAACACGCTGCTGCCTCCGGATATCGCGGTGCTTTCCTGCGAGGACGCGCCTGAGGATTTCCACGCGAGATACTGTACAAAGGGCAAGGAATATGTCTACCTTATTGCAAACACCCCGCAAAGGGACGTGTTTCAGCAGAAGCTTGCGTATCATTACCCCTACGAACTTGACATCGGCAAGATGAACGAGGCAGCGCAGCTGCTGGTGGGCGAGCATGATTTTGCGGCATTCTGCAGGGCAGAGGGCAAGGCGCGTATGAAATCCACCGTGCGTGAGATATACAGCTTCCGCGCTGAAAAAATCGGCACGAATGTCGAACTGCGAATAAGCGGCAGCGGGTTTCTTTACAACATGGTGAGGATATGCGCAGGCACGCTCATATATATTAACGAGGGCAGGCTCACGCTGGACGACGTGCGCCGTGCGCTGGAAACAGGCGACCGTAATTATGCCGGGAAAACGCTCCCGCCGGAGGGACTTTACCTCAACCGCGTGGACTATTGACGAAACGCCGGTAATGTTGTATAATTAGTGAAGCCGATAATTATGCATTATGTCAAACTGAGCTTGGCAGAAAGCAGGGATTTTTATGGATAAGAGAAACGATATAAACAAGTTCAGAAAAAAGCGCGCAATGCGGAAATTCTGGCTTAATATGGGAATACTTACCCTTATCGTGCTGGTGATAATCCTTGTTGTCATCAACTGGAGCAGGATAATCGCGCCGCTCAAGGACGCAGCGCTGGACGTAGGCAAGGGTGGATTTCCCGTTGACCTGCCGGGCAGCACGGATTATGTCCTGGACGACCTTGGCGATAATTTCTGCCTGCTGACTGACACGTATTTCTACACTTACAATTCCGACGGCGCCATGATCGCCAACGTCCAGCACGGAATGCAGAACCCGGTGCTGTGCACGAATTCGCGGCGCGCGCTCATTTACGACCGCAGGGGCAGAGAATTCCAGCTGTATTCGCGGTCAGGCGAGGTATACAGCGCTTCCGTCGATGAAACGATAGATTTCGCTGAGATAAGCAACGACGACCGCTGCGCCGTGGTGACAAAATCCACAAAGTACTCGAACAGCCTGTTCGTGTTCAACGGCGAGGGTAAGCAGATATTCCGCTGGAACTCGCCCATGCAGCTCATCGACCGCGTTATCTTCTCAAACGACGACAACAGCATTTATGTGGCTGTGTGCGGTTCTGAGGGCGGTGAACTGCAGTATTACATAATGCGCTTCGACCTTTCTAACAAGGAAGGCAGCATATGGGAAACTTACGTCGGGGAGCATATGGTGTTCTCGCTGGAATGCGCGGACGACGGCATTTTCGCGGTGAATTCCACCGGAGTGGCTCTTCTTGATAAGGACACCGGAGAGATAACTGCGCAGAACACGTTCCTGAAAACCGTCGCGCAGATACCCGGAGGAAGCATCAGGGCGCTCCTGATGGAGGACAGCAGCGGCAACAACGTTCTCACGGTATACGGGGACGGACTGGAGGCGGCTGCGGCAGTTTCGCTGGACAGCGTGACGAAAGTACGCGCGGCAAATGACAGGCTTTATGTGCTGACGGACAAGGAACTGATATGCTATGACAAGGAGCTTGCAGTCACTGCCACGTATTCTCTCGACGATGTTTATTCTGATCTTACGATAATCGGGGACAGCGCCTATCTGCTGTGCTTCAACACGGTTCAGAGGCTGGCTCTCTGACAGCTGGGAGGAATCTTATGGGTTCACAATTTGCAATAATATACGATATTATCGTTGCCGCGGTGCTGGTCATGGCAATATTCAGCAGCGCAAGAAAGGGTTTCGTCAGCACTGCCGTGGGACTTGCGGCAGGCGTTATCGGATTCCTTTGCGCGATCTCGCTTTGCGGTCCGCTGGGAAGCCAGGCGTACGACTCGTTCGTTGAAAAGCCGCTCTCAGAGGCTGTGGACAGCACCCTTGACGAAAGCATGGGCAGCATAACGCTCAGCGGCATTTCGGATATGGATTTCGACAAGATAAAGGTTTCAGGCACGCTGGTGACTGATATCGTCCCGGAATATTCCGGAACGGATAAGGCAGTTTTCGACCTGGCTTCGGTGGATTTCACCGGGACTGGCTTCGACGCCGGGGAACTGAAAAAGTTCGGTTTTGACGGAACCGAGGACATTTCTTCAATGAACGGCAAGGCTGCGGAATTCTCGCGCAGCGACATAGAAAACCGTGGGCTTGGGAAGCTTATTACAGCGCAGGTCATTGCAGTCAGACTGATGGACAGCTCGCTGTTCGGCGATATTTCGGATTACGTTTCAGTTATCGGAAAGACCGTGCCCGCCGTTTTCAGTACGGCTGCTGACAGTATCATCAGCGGCAATGCTTCCGCGGTGCGTTCGCTGGTGCTGACGATGATAGATACCTCTTCATCGGTAAAGGCAGCGGTGATGGATCACATGATACGTCCGCTGTTCACGGTGGCAGTTCAGACGGTGATATTCCTGCTGCTGTTCGCGGTGGTTTCGATAGCTATTGCGATAGTCGCAAATCTGCTGAAGGTCGTCAACAAAATACCGGTCGTGGGTGGAATGAATATGTTCCTCGGCGGCTGCGCGGGCGCACTGAAGGGTCTGCTGTCGGTATTCGTTATCTGTATCGCGGTGAGATTTCTGGTGAGCCTGACTGAAGGGCAGGTCATTCTGCTTAATGATACGGTCATCTCACAGACTTATATTTTCAGGTACTTCTATAATATGAACGTCCTGAATTTTCTTACTTGATAATTCCGGATCTCCGGTTTGCGGAGAAATTCAGTATAAAGGTGGTTCAAACTTATGATGATGTGTTCAAGATGCAAGAAACGTCCCGCTGTTGTGTTCATTTCTTCCATGCAGGGAAACGAGCGCCGCAACGAGGGTCTGTGCCTCAAGTGTGCAAAGGAACTGGGGCTGCCGCAGGTGAATGATTACCTGAAACAGATGGGTATCTCGGAGGAAGAATTCGAGAATGCGTACGACGCTCTGTTTGACGAGAACGGCAACCCTGATCCCTCCATGCTTGGTCAGATGGGTTTTCAGGATATAACCAACTTCCATGCGGACGACAACGGCGACAACGACGAGGAAAGCGACGATCCTGACAGCGGAGATGAGCTTTTCCAGAAGGGCGGCGCCGGTACTATGCCGGAGTTCTTCAAGAAGCTTTTCGGCAGCGCGGACGGCTCCAGGAGCGAGGAGAAATCCTCTGACGGAAGCGCCCCCGACAAGAAGGAAAAGAAGAAGGAAAAGACCGACAAAAAACGCAGGAACCTTGAAACCTACTGCACAAATCTCACACGCCGCGCAAAGGACGGCAAGATCGACCGCATAATCGGCCGCGACAAGGAAATCAGCAGAGTTATCCAGATACTGTCAAGGCGCACAAAGAACAACCCCTGTCTTATCGGTGAACCCGGCGTCGGCAAGACCGCTATCGCTGAGGGAATCGCGCTGCGGCTGGCAAGCGGCGACGTTCCGTTCAGGCTGCAGGGCAAGGAACTGTATCTGCTTGACCTGACTGCGCTTGTGGCAGGTACGCAGTTCCGCGGTCAGTTTGAGAGCCGCGTGAAGTCCCTTATCGACGAGATAAAGGCTGCCGGAAACGTAATGCTGTTCATAGACGAGGTGCACAACCTGGTCGGCACCGGCGGCGATTCTGAGGGAACAATGAACGCTGCCAACATGTTCAAGCCCGCTCTTTCCCGCGGGGAACTGCAGGTTATCGGCGCGACAACGTTCGACGAGTACCGCAAGTATATCGAAAAGGACAGCGCGCTTGAGCGCCGCTTCCAGCCGGTGACAGTCAACGAGCCCACCATCGAGGACACCGTAAAGCTGCTGGAGGGTATCAAGGAATATTACGAGGATCATCACAAGGTCAGGGTTTCTTCTGAGGTAACACGCATGTGCGCGGTGCTTTCTGAAAGATACATCAACGACCGATTCCTGCCGGATAAGGCAATAGACCTGCTGGACGAAGCCTGCGCATGCGCAAGCCTTGGAAGCCCTGATATAACCGAATATGAAAAGCTGAAATCCAGGATGGCACAGCTGCGCACCGATGAAAGCAAGATAGCCGCTGAAAGCCCCGATATCGACTATGAGAAGCTGGCAGAGGTCAAGATGCAGATAGCGCAGACCAACGACGGCATTGAAAAGGTCAGGGACAAGGCAGAGAATGTTGAAGTCACCATCGATGATATCTCCAAGGTGATCGAGATGTGGACGGGTATCCCTGCCAACAAGATCAAGGAAACGGAATACAAGCGCATCGGCAGCCTGGAGCAGCACCTCAAGGAGCACGTTATAGGTCAGGACGAGGCGTGCGAGCTGGTCGCAAAGGCAATCAAGCGCACCAGGGTGCAGCTCACCGACAGGCGCAGACCCGCTTCGTTCATCTTTGTGGGTCCCACCGGCGTGGGCAAGACGGAACTTGTCAAGGTGCTGGCTAAGGAAATGTTCGACACCGTGGAGCCGCTCATCAGGCTCGACATGTCGGAGTACATGGAGAAGCACAGCGTTTCCAAGATCATCGGTTCGCCTCCAGGATATGTGGGGTACGACGAGGCAGGGCAGCTGACTGAAAGAGTACGCCGCAAGCCGTATTCCGTAATTCTGTTCGATGAGATAGAAAAGGCGCACCCGGACGTTATGAACATTCTGCTGCAGATACTTGACGAGGGAAAGATAAACGACGCCCACGGCAGGTCGGTCAGCTTTGAGAATACCATCATCTGCATGACTTCCAACGCGGGTTCTTCCACCGGAAGCAACAGCGTCGGCTTCACAAAGACAGAGGGCGACATCAGCAAGGAACGCGCTATGAAGGGTCTGCGGGAATTCCTCAGACCGGAATTCATCGGGCGTATCGACGAGGTCATCGTGTTCAGGCCGCTCAGCGTCGAGAATTACGCCGACATCGCAAAGCTGATGCTGGGTGAACTGGTTTCCCCGCTGGCTGAAAAGAAGATAACACTGAATGTCGCGGACGACACTTACATGGCTGTTGCAAAGAAAGCGCACGGCGGCAAGTACGGCGGGCGTGATATCCGCAGGGTGATCCGCAGCGATATTGAGGATCCCATCGCGGAACTCATCATCGACCACGCGGAACAGCCGCTTTCCGAAATAACCATCGGCACTGACGGCGACAAGATAACGGTGACCGGCAAGTGAGCGTAATTCTTGTCACGGGGGGAACCGGCGCAATCGGCAGCGCGATAGCCGCTGAATTCGCGAAAACTGACGATGTGATATTCACCTACAATTCACGCGGGGAACTTGCGCAGAAGCTGTGCAGTGAATTCCACTGCGCGGCTGTGCAGGCTGACGTGTCTGACTATGCTTCGGCACAGAATGCAGCCGCGCAGGTTCTGCGGGATTACGGCAGGATCGACGTGCTGGTCAACAACGCGGGAATTTCGCAGATAAAGCTGTTCACCGATATTACCCCGGATGACTGGCAGCACGTCATGAATGTTGACCTGAACGGCGTATACAACATGACGCACTCCGTTGTGAGATCCATGATAAACCGGAAAAGCGGCGCTATCGTGAATGTTTCCTCGGTGTGGGGAGTTTACGGGGGCGCGTGCGAGAGCGCATATTCCGCGGCTAAAGCGGGTGTTATCGGTTTAACAAAGGCTCTGGCGCGGGAACTTGGCGCTTCTGGAATCACCGTGAACTGCGTGGCGCCTGGGGTCATCGACAGCCCGATGAACAGTTCGCACCTCTCAGCAGAGGAACTTGCGGAACTAGCTGAACAGACCCCGGTATGCCGCACAGGAAAGCCCGAAGAGGTCGCAAAGGCAGTCAGGGCACTGGCTGAGAACAGGTTCATAACCGGGCAGGTGCTTGGCATTGACGGTGGGTTCTGCTGACATTCGTACAATGTGACGTTGACCTGGTTTAACATTTTACCCAAAAAAACAGCTGGAATTTCTCTATGTTTTGTCAAAAAAAACACAAACTTTCCGGTTGAATTTTCAACGAAAATATAGTATAATAAATTTGATTTGAAAATCCGAAAGGCGATTTCGGCTAAAAAGGAGACTTAATATGAACATCGCTTATTCCATTCTGTCGGCTGCGGCTTCTGTTGAAGCGGCTGCAACTGCAGAAGCGTCCTCCGGACCCTGGAAGAATGTACTTGACGCTGTTCAGACTGCTACCAACGAAGCGGGCAGCGGTGCAAACCAGGGCGTTATAGACAGGATACAGGCACTCCCTGATGCGCATGCACAGCTTGCTGACCCGGATTACTGGGGCTCTGTCGGCATCATCACTGTCACAGGTATCCTGGTCGTATTCTTTATCCTTGCTATACTGATCTTCCTGTTCTGGCTGATGGGTACTGTTTTCCAGAATATCGACAAGAGCAAGAAGGCAAAGGCTGAGGCTGCCAAGGCAGCTGCCGCAAAGGCTGCTCCCGCTCCGGCTCCCGCGGCTGTTGAGGAAGTTGCTGAAGAGGACGAGGACAACGATGACGAAATAATGGCTGTCATCAGCGCGGCTATTGCAGCTTACGCTGAAGAAGAGGGCACGTCTTACACTATCCGCGACGTTAAGCGCCGCGATAAGAGAGCGCGTTCCGCATGGAGCCTGGCTGGCATCGGTGAGAACACACGCCCGTTCTGAGAACAGACAGAAAGGAAATTTGAAGCATGGAAATATTTGTTGATACCATAAAATCGCTCGCCACCACGTCTGGCTTCGCAGGGTTCGGAGCAGAGAACGGCTGGCAGAGCATCATTATGATACTGCTTTCCTTCGTCCTGTTCTATCTGGCGATCAAAAAGCAGTACGAGCCGCTCCTGATGCTCCCTATCGCATTCGGTATGCTGCTCACTAACCTCCCCGGAAGCGGTCTTTACCACGCTGAGCTGTGGAACCCTTCCACCAACCCTTATTTTGCTCCTGAGTACGTTCAGGAAGGCGCAAATCTCCTGATAACGTACACTAAGGAAGTCAGCCTTGACTATGGCCGCGTCCTGCATGAGGGCGGTCTGCTGGATATGCTTTACCTCGGCGTTAAGCTCGGTATCTATCCGCCTATCATCTTCCTCGGCATCGGTGCAATGACTGACTTCGGTCCGCTGATCGCTAACCCGAAGAGCTTCCTGCTCGGCGCTGCTGCACAGGGCGGTATCTTCTTTACATTCCTTGGCGCATGCGCTATCAACGCGTTTGGTCTGGGCGACGGCTTCTCGCTGAAGCAGGCTGCTTCCATCGCTATCATCGGTGGTGCGGACGGTCCTACGGCGATCTTCCTTACTTCCAGACTGGCTCCTGAACTGCTCGGTTCTATTGCGGTAGCTGCTTACTCTTACATGGCTCTGGTTCCTGTTATCCAGCCGCCTATCATGAAGCTCCTCACCACAAAGAAAGAGCGCGAAGTCAAGATGGGTCAGCTTCGCCAGGTTTCCAAACTCGAGAAGGTTGTATTCCCGATCGCAGTTACTGTTATCGTATCCCTTATCGTTCCGGACGCTACTTCCCTTGTTGGCATGCTCATGCTCGGTAACCTCATGAAGGAATCCGGCGTTTGCGAACGTCTGGTAAAGACAGCTACAAACGAACTGATGAACATCATCACTATTTTCCTTGGCGTTACAGTCGGTGCTACTGCGGTTGCACAGAACTTCCTCAAGGTCGATACGCTGCTCATCATCGCACTGGGTCTTATCGCATTCTGCATCGGTACTGCATGCGGCGTACTGCTCGGCAAGCTGATGTATCTGCTTTCCGGTGGAAAGATCAACCCGCTGATCGGTTCTGCAGGCGTTTCTGCGGTTCCTATGGCAGCGCGTGTTTCTCAGAAGGTAGGTCAGGAAACCAATCCGTCCAACTTCCTGCTGATGCACGCAATGGGTCCGAACGTTGCCGGCGTTATCGGTTCCGCAGTTGCTGCGGGCGTACTTCTGAGCGTTCTCGGCTAATAAACGCATTTAAGAGCGGTCTTTTGACCGCTCTTTTTGTGTGTCTGAAAATACGGATATTATATTGTATACATGACATATGTAAAAAAGATATTGCAAAATATATCGAATGGTGTTATAATAGACAAAAAAGAATAGGAAAGGTGATCTGCTTGAACCAGAAATTCAACAACCTAATAGACATGGACGATTACAGCGTTTCCCAGTGGAATGCGATGCTGAAACTTGCTGAGGACATAATGAAGCGCCCGGAAACTTACGCCGACAAATGCCGCGGAAAAATCATGGCAACGCTGTTCTATGAGCCTTCCACTAGGACGCAGATGAGCTTCCAGGCGGCTATGATACGCCTTGGCGGAAGCGTTATCGGCTTTGACAATCCTGGTAATTCTTCGGTGTCAAAGGGCGAAAACCTCAAGGATACAATAAAAATCGTCAGCAGCTATTCTGATATTCTGGTAATGCGTCATAATCAGGAAGGCTCTGCGAGGGCAGCGGCTCTTTCTGCGGAATGCCCCGTAATCAACGCCGGCGACGGTGGGCACCTCCACCCGACCCAGACGCTGACAGACCTCCTGACGCTGAAAACTGAACTCGGCCGCCTTGACAACCTGACTATCGGGCTTTGCGGCGACCTGAAGTACGGGAGAACGGTTCATTCTATTCTGAAGGCGCTTTCCTGCTATAAGAACAACAAATTTATACTCATCTCCACGCCGTCGCTGGCGCTGCCTGAGTACATCAAGGACGTGCTGAGGGCGCGTGGGTGCGAATTCCGCGAGGTCAGCACCATTGAAGAGGCTCTTCCGGAACTTGACATGCTGTATATGACAAGAATACAGCAGGAGCGTTTCGCAAGCAAGGAAGAATACGAACGCCAGAAGGGCGTGTATATTCTCACGCGCGAGAAAATGCAGCTTGCGCGCAAGGATATGATAGTAATGCATCCGCTGCCCAGGGTAAATGAGATAGAAGTCAGCATTGACGATGACCCGCGCGCGGCTTACTTCCGTCAGGCAAAGTGCGGAATGTACGTCCGCATGGCACTGATACTCACGACGCTCAATAATGAGTTAAAAGCAAATCCGCTGCTGGTGGGTACAATACAGAACCAATGCTACTGCACAAATCCCAAGTGCATCACACAGACGGAGAAGTACCTGCCGCACAGCTTCCGCAAGTATGGCGACATGCTGATATGCGAATACTGCGATGAGAGAATTCTTATGAACTAAATAGACTGGGCAGACAGCCGTTGCCTTTTCGACGATCGCTGTCTGCCATTTTTGATAGCCGGAGGAATAATGGTCAAGGATACTACACAATTTGTGAAATACCGCAGCGAGAGAAGCGGCGAAATCGTTATTGCGTGCTGCGTCGGAAGACATGTGGTCAGGGCTGTACTCTATGATAAAGCGCTTTCACGCAGGTATGCGCGGGCGGTCCGGTTCGGGGTCACGCTTACGCATGAGAATGCGTCTGAAATCATTAACAGCCTGCTGCTCCGGCTTCTGCGGGAAAGCGGCACCCCTGGCAACGCAGTGCATGGGATAGGGTTTGCGGCTCCTGCGGATATCACTATGGCGCTGGAGGAATTTTTTGACCCGAGTGAGATTTTTCTTCCACCAGATATTGATGTGATAGTGCTGCCGATAATGTCGGCGGCTTGCGGCGGTGAGCTCACGGCTGTGCTGGCAAATGCGGTGCGGGAACATCAAAGCGTGCTGGCGGCTGATGTCGGCGGAGGGCTGAGAGCCGTTTCAGTCAGCAACGGCGCGGTTAGATTTGCGCAGGTCGCGCTGAAAGGCGGGCTGGACTCTTCGGCAATAGAAACAGGAATGCCGCTGGAAAACGGAGCGATAGACCAGCTCAGCCGCGAGCCGGACGGTACGATATGCTACAGCGTTATCGGCGACGGCGACGGGCTGGGAATTTCCGCGCCGGCTGCGGCACAGGTGGTAAAAATCATGCTGGATACCGGCGCTCTCGACCATGACGGAATAATGACCGACCGCGATCTGTTCTACATCGGTGAGGATCATTATATTTCTCAGCAGGACGTAAGGGTTGTGCAGTCGGATAAGGCGGCATGCAGGGCAGCGCTGGAAAGAATCGGCGCTGTGACGGGTCCGCATGACTGCGTTCTTATTTCAGGCGAGGCGTTCGGTTCGGAGCAGGGCGCGGCTGCTATGGCGCAGCTGGGGGCAGTCCCGCGGGGGCTGGGTGATAAGTACGGCTGGAGCAGGGATACGGCAGAACAGGGGCTTATATACTGCGTCACCGACCCTGAATTCATGCAGAAAATAACGCGGCTGTGCAGCGAAGCCGAGGATATTACCGCTGAAATACACGACGGTTTCGACGAATTGTACATAAAAAATCTCGCATTTTAGGGGATTTTGTATGAAAAATCAGCGAAAAGCACTTGATTTTTTTCGCGAAAGGTGCTATAATATTAAAGCATTTAGTATCCGTTAGTCTGCTTTCAGCAGGTTAATGTGTGTTAATGCGCGGCATTACGCCAAACATTAAAAACGGATAGTCCGCTGTTATGGGGATTTCCCCGGTGTTTTACACCCGAATAAGTCGATCTCAAGAATATCCGAAAAAACAGGAGGAAAATTATGGACGCATTAAAACTCATTGAGCAGGGCAGCATGAAGGCTGAGGCTCCCGTTGTCGAGGTCGGTGACCTGGTAAAGGTTCACGTAAAGATCAAGGAAGGCGAGAAGTTCCGTATCCAGATCTTCGAGGGTACCGTTATCGCTAAGAAGCACGGCGGCATCAACGAGACTTTCACCGTTAGACGCGTGGCTCACGGCGTAGGTATCGAGAGAGTATTCCCGCTGCATTCTCCGACAGTTGAGAAGGTAGAGCTCGTTAGAAACGGTAAGGTTCGCAGAGCTAAGCTGTACTACCTCCGCGACAGAGTTGGTAAGGCTGCTAAGGTTAAGTCCAAGGTTTAATTTTAAACCTGATTCCCCATTCATGCAACGCTCCGCTACGGCGGGGCTTAGCGTGGATATGCTGAGAAAGAGTATGTGCAATGTCTGAGAACGAGAACCTGGAAGAAAAGTCCGGCACCGAAACGCCGGAGTCAGAGAGCAATAAGCAGGCTGACCATCGCCCTTTGATCGAAAAGGCAGCGGAGGTCGCTTCCGACATTGAAAAGGCTGCTTACAAGCCGTTTGCAAATGCGCTTGAATGGGCTGGCAGCATCGTTTATGCCGTGCTTGCCATGCTGGTGCTCAATCTGTTCGTGTTCCGTTCCATTACAGTTGACGGGAGTTCGATGAACAACACTCTTCAGGATAAGGACAGGGTCATTTCCACCAACTTCTTTTACACGCCGGCAAGGGGCGATATCGTTGTGCTGGAGGCTGATCGTATTCCGAACCAGCTTACCGGCAAGTACGGTGAGCCTATAATAAAGCGTGTGATCGCGCTGGCTGGAGATACTATCAAGTTTGATTTTGAAGAGGGCAAGGTTTACCTCAGGAAAGCAGGCGAGAGCGATTTCGTTATGCTGGAGGAGGATTACATCGCCGCTCCGACGGTGAATGCGCTCGACCGTCACACTGGTGAGGAGCATACTGTTCCGGAGAACTGCGTTTTTGTCATGGGCGACAACAGAAACCGTTCGCTCGACAGCCGCAGTCTGATGGTCGGAGATGTTGACACAGACCTTATAATGGGCAAGGCGTTCGTGCGCCTGTTCCCGATAGATCAGTTTAAAATGTTATGAATGATGTAGGAAATATCCAGTGGTTCCCGGGGCACATGACCAAAACCAGACGGCTTATTGAAGCCGATCTGAAAATGGTTGACGCCGTTGTGGAGATCACTGACGCTAGAATACCCGAGAGCAGCAGAAATCCGATACTGGACGAACTGGTCAAGGATAAGCCCCGCATTATTCTGATGAACAAGTGCGATTACGCTGACGAGGCTGCCACCAGGGCGTGGAAACAGTTCTATGAGAAGAAGGGTATTCGCGTGCTGACATGCGACTGCCGCAGCGGCAAGGGGCTGAATGCTTTCCTGCCGGAAGTCAAGCGGCTGCTCGCGGACCTCATCGAGCGCAGAAAAAAGCGCGGAATGATAGGAAAGGCGCTGCGGCTTATGGTCGTGGGCATTCCTAATGTCGGCAAAAGCTCGTTCATCAACAGAATGGCAAAAACCAAGAAAACCAAGGTGGGCGACAAGCCCGGAGTTACACGCGGAAAGCAGTGGGTATCCATTGACAGGGACGTTGAACTCCTTGATATGCCGGGCATTCTCTGGCCGAAGTTTGACGACCAGCTGGCTGCTCAGCGGCTCGCGTTCACCGGGGCTATTAAAGACGATGTCATGGACACCGAGGCGCTTGCGAGGGCGCTGGGCGCTGTTCTGAAAGAGCAGTATCCGGAACTCCTGAACGCTCGCTACAAGCTTTCCGGTGACGAGGATATCCTGAGGGATATTGCGAAGTCCCGCGGAATGCTGGTGTCAGGTGGAGAGCCTGATACTGAACGCGCAGCGGCAGCGCTCCTTGACGAATACAGAGGTGGAAAAATTGGCAGGATCACCCTCGAAAAGCCCGGCAATTGAGCCGGAGCAGCTTACTCTGATAAGTGATGAAGCGCCTGATCTTTTCAGCTTCGACAGCGGATTTCGCAGGAAATTCGGCGCCGTGTGCGGAATAGACGAGGCGGGAAGAGGTCCGTTGGCGGGCGATGTGTTCGCAGCGGCAGTCATTCTTGACGAGGGAGTTGTGATCGAGGGCATCAACGACAGCAAGAAACTCACCGAGAAAAAGCGCGAGGCTCTTTTCGACGAGATATGCTCAAAGGCGCGGGCGTACTGCATCGCAAGCGCAAGCGTTGATGAGATCGAACGGCTGAATATACTGCAGGCTGATTTTCTGGCGATGCAGAGAGCCTACAACGGGCTTGGCATGCAGGCAGGGATAGTGCTTGTGGACGGTAATCAGCTCCCACAGCTGGACGCAGAGATGAAGTACGTCATAAAGGGCGACGCGAGATCTGCGAGTATTGCGGCCGCTTCGATACTGGCAAAGGTGTCAAGGGACAGATACATGAAGCAGATGGCGGAAAAATATCCGCAATATGGCTTTGAAAAGCACAAGGGCTACGGCACTAAGGCGCATTACGCTGCGGTGGACGAGTTCGGACTGTGCGAAATACACAGAAAGTCCTTTTTCAAAAAGTATTTTGAGAAGAAGGAATCCCATGGATAAGCTGGAAAAGGGCAGGCTTGGCGAGGATGCCGTGTGCAGCTTCCTTGAACAGCGAGGACATGAGATAATCGCGAGAAATTACCACAGGCGCTGCGGGGAGATAGATATAATCTCAAAGTGCGGTGGGTTTGTGGTTTTTACCGAGGTAAAGTCGCGGAAGCGCGGCAGTATGATTTCCGGTCTGGAGGCGGTGGATCTCCGCAAGCAGGTCAAGATAATCAGGACTGCTGATTTGTGGCTTTCCGACAATGATACCGGGCTTCAGCCGAGATATGATATCGCTGAGGTCACGCTGGCAGGGAATGTCCCCAGGGTCGTTTCAATACAGGTCTATGAGGACGCGTTCACTGCGGACGGCGTATATACGATCAACTGATCGTTGATAATGCACTGCTATGCGGTGTTTCAGTCTATGAAAGGACGATAAACATGAATTACAGAAGCACGAGAAATTCTTCCCTCAAGGTGACAAGCGCACACGCTATCACAAAGGGTCTTTCCGACGAGGGCGGTCTGTACGTTCCCGAGAGCATTCCTCAGCTCAGCAAGGAGGATATCCTTGCACTGTGCGACAAGAGCTATGCTGACAGGGCGTTTGAGGTGTTCAGCCGTCTGCTGACAGACTTCACACCTGACGAGATCCGTCACTGCGTTGACTCTGCCTACAACGACAAGAACTTCGACAGCAACAATATCGCAGAGCTGGCTAAGCTTATCCCCGGTACATATGTGCTGGAACTTTGGCACGGCCCGACATGCGCATTCAAGGATATGGCGCTGCAGATACTTCCATACCTGCTGACAACTTCTGCAAAGAAGACCGTTGACGGCAAGCATATCGCTATCCTGGTCGCTACTTCCGGCGATACCGGCAAGGCAGCGCTCGAGGGCTTCAAGGACGTTGACGGCACTAGCATCGCTGTTTTCTACCCCGAGGACGGCGTGAGCAAGATGCAGAAGCGCCAGATGACTACCCAGGAGGGCAAGAACGTCAATGTATGCGCTGTAAAGGGCAACTTCGACGACTGCCAGAACGGTGTAAAGGCTATTTTCACAGACAAGGCTATCGCAGACAGACTTGCAAAGAACAATATCCTGCTTTCCAGCGCTAACTCCATTAACTGGGGCAGACTGGCACCGCAGATCGTTTATTATGTTTCCACCTATGCTGAACTGCTCAAGAACAAGGAGATCGAGTTCGGCGAGAAGATCAACATCGTTGTTCCGACCGGAAACTTCGGTAATATCCTTGCCGCTTACTACGCTAAGCTGATGGGAATTCCGGTAAACAAGCTCATCTGCGCTTCCAACAGCAACAACGTGCTGACTGATTTCATCAACACCGGTGTTTACGACAGGAACAGAAAGTTCTTCACCACCGTTTCACCGTCTATGGATATCCTTATCTCCTCCAATCTGGAGCGTCTGCTGTATCACCTCACCGGTGAGAACGACGCAGTTATCAACGACTGGTTCGGCAAGCTCAAGACCGAGGGCAAGTATGAGGTCTCTGCAGACGTCAAGGCTAAGATCAGCGAACTCTTCTGGGCTGGCTGCTGCAACGACGACGAAACAAAGGCTGAAATCAAGTCCACCTTTGAGAACTACAACTACCTGCTCGATACCCACACTGCTGTTGCAGTGAAGGTTTACGAGGATTATAAGAAGGCTACCGGCGACGAGACCAGGACCGTTATCGCTTCCACAGCTAACCCGTACAAGTTCAGCGGCGCTGTTTACGAGGCTGTAGGCGGCACAGTTTCCGACGACGAGTGGCAGAATATCGCAGAGCTGGAGGCCAAGACCGGCACTAAGATGCCCGCTCCGCTTGCTGCAACAAAGAACAAGGAGATACGCTTCACGGGCTCTGTTGAGAAGCAGGAGATGCCCGAGGTAGTCTGCAAGTTCCTCAAGTCCTGATTCAAGCTGGGAGGCTGACATTGCTTTACACGATCGGCGACCTTCATCTTTCATTGGGCTGCGATAAGCCTATGGATATCTTCGCAGGGTGGAGCAACTACCTTGAAAGGCTGGAAGCAAACTGGAACAGCAAGATAACCGCTGACGACACAGTTGTCCTGCTGGGCGACCATTCGTGGGCGCTGAAGCTTGAAGAAAGCTTCAAGGATTTGGAATACATCAACTCGCGACTGAACGGAAAGAAGATCTTCGTAAAGGGCAACCACGATCTGTGGTGGTCCACGATGAACAAGCTTAACTCTTTCGTGAAGTCCAACGGGTTCGATAACATCAGCTTTCTGTTCAATAACGCGTTCCTTGCCGAGGGAGTGTCGATATGCGGCACCCGCGGCTGGATACGTGAGAACGGAGAGGCTCCGGATCAGAAGGTGCTTCTGCGTGAGGCGGGCAGGCTGGAGGCTTCCCTTAAAGAAGGCGTGAGGCTCGGTGGCGAGCTGATCGCGTTCATACATTATCCCCCGATATATCGCGCGGAGGAAAACGTCTACCTGACTGATGTGCTGCAGCGTTACGGCGTCAAGAGATGCTATTACGCTCATCTGCACGGGGCGAGCATAAAAGGCGCGCTCAACGGAGTCAGAAACGGAATAGAATACCGTCTTGTTTCGGCTGACGGTGTGGGCTTTGACCCGGTTCTTATCAACCGTACCTGATTTTTGTACGGTTTCTGAAAATATTACGTCCCCAGGGACAAGGAAGGAAAACATAATCATGGAGATCATTTCCCAGAACAGCACAGCTACAAATACCACAGCGATCGAGTTCGCTTTCAGCGCAGAGGAATTCGAGAACGCTATTTCCGCAGCTTACAACAAGAGAAAGAAGAACATCACAGTTCCCGGTTTCCGCAAGGGCAAGGCTCCCCGCAAGGTTATCGAGGCTCAGTACGGCGAGGGCGTTTTCTTTGAGGACGCTGTAAACAGCCTGTACAACCAGAATATCGCCGATATCGTTGAAAAGACCGGCCTCGAGGTCGTTGACGTTGAGAACACCGAAGTCGTTGAGGTAAGCAAGGAGAACGGCGTTAAGTTCAAGGCTGACCTTATCACCAAGCCCGTAGTAGAAATTTCTGACTATAAGGGATTAGAAGTTAAGAAAACAACCAAGAATGTAGATGACGCTGCTGTTGACGCAGAGATCGAAAAGGTTCGCAACAGAAACGCAAGAAGCATCTCCGTTGATGACAGAGCTGCACAGAACGGCGATACCGCTGTTATCGACTTCGAGGGCTTCCTTGATGGCGTTGCTTTCGAGGGCGGCAAGGGCGAGAAGTTCCCGCTGGAGCTCGGTTCCGGTTCCTTTATCCCCGGATTTGAAGATCAGATCGTTGGCAAGAACATCGGCGACGAGTTCGACGTAAACGTTACATTCCCTGAGCACTATCAGGCTGAGAACCTCGCTGGCAAACCCGCTGTATTCAAGTGCAAGCTGCACGAACTGAAGGGCAAGGAGCTGCCTGAGGTTGACGACGAGTTCGTTAAGGACGTCAGCGAGTTCGATACCCTCGACGAGTACAAGGCTGACATCAAGTCCAAGCTGGAGAAGGCTGCTGCTGACGAGGCTTCCACAAACCTCGACAACGCACTGGTTGACGCTGTTATCGCAAAGATGACTGCTGAGGTTCCTCAGGTTATGTACCAGCGCCGTATCGACGACATCGTTCGTGAGTGGAGCGCAAGAAACCGTATCCGCATCGAGGATTACCTCAAGTACACCGGCGCTACAATGGATCAGTTCAGAGCTAACTTCACAGAGGTTGCTAAGCGCCAGGTTGACCTGCGCCTCGCTCTCGAGAAGATCGCTGAGCTGGAGAACATCACTGTAACTGACGAGGATCTCGAGAAGGAATACGCTGATATGGCTGAGCAGTACAAGATGGACGTTGACAAGGTCAAGGCTGCCGTTCCTGCTGACGCTGTAAAGAACGACCTCAGAATCGAGAAGGCTCTCGACCTGGTTCGCGACTCCGCTAAGATCGAGGAAGTTACTGAATAAGTTCATAATACGCGGCTCCGGTGAATGCCGGGGCTGCAATGTACCTTTTGGACCTGCGGTTTCCAGCGGCGTCAATAATTTCACGTGATGGCGGCCGCTTATGCGGAGAAGGGAGCAATATGGCTTATATTCCTTATGTAGTTGAACAGAGCAATCACGGCGAGCGTTCCTACGATATTTTTTCACGCCTGCTCAACGACAGAATCATACTTCTGCACGATCAGGTCAACTCTGCGACTGCAAGCGTTGTAGTTGCACAGCTCCTCTATCTTGAGGGGCAGGATCCTGACAAGGATATCTACCTGTATATCAACAGCCCCGGAGGCTCTGTTTCCGACGGAATGGCTATTTACGACACGATGCAGTACATCAAGTGCGACGTGTCTACTATCTGCACCGGTATGGCTGCTTCTATGGGAGCGTTCCTGCTTTCTTCCGGCGCAAAGGGCAAGAGAATTGCCCTGCCGAACAGCGAGATCATGATACACCAGCCGCTCATTTCCGGCAGCGGTCTTTCCGGTCAGGTAACTGACATCATGATACACTCCAACTACCTGCAGCGCACCAAGGAACGTCTGAACAAGATACTCAGTGCAAATACCGGCAAGCCCTATGAGGACATCTGCCGCGACACAGAGCGCGACAACTTCATGTCCGCTGAGGAAGCGCTGGAATACGGTCTGATCGACAAGGTTTACAGCAGCAGGGCTGACATAAAGTAAGACACCAATTAAAAGCGCCGGAGAGCGTCTGCTTTCCGGTCGCTTCGTTGTTTTTGAGAGGAACACATAATTATGATGGTTTGCTCCTTTTGCGGAAAGAATGAAAACCAGGTAAGGCGCATTCTTTACGGAGGAAAAGGCGAGAATTCCGTTATCTGCAACGAGTGCATTCTTGCCTCTTACAACATGCTGGTCGAAAGCGGCGACATCAAGCCCGGCAGAATGGGTCAGGCTGCACCGGTCAAGGAGTCTGAATTCATTTCGGACAGCAGCGAACTGATGAAGCCGGAGGAGATCAAAAAGTATCTCGATCAGTATATCATCGGACAGGACGAGGCGAAGAAGATACTCAGCGTGTCCGTTTACAATCACTACAAGCGTACTTTCCTCAATGACGAGGCTGACGACGAGGTCGAGCTGCAGAAAAGCAACGTGCTGCTTCTCGGTCCTACCGGCGTTGGTAAGACCATGCTGGCGCAGACTCTCGCAAAGCTGCTGAATGTTCCGTTCGCCATTGCGGACGCTACCACGCTCACGCAGGCTGGCTACGTCGGCGAGGACGTCGAAAATGTACTCCTGAGGCTCATTCAGGCTGCGGATTACGACATTGAGGCTGCAGAGCGCGGCATTATCTACATCGACGAAATCGATAAGATCTCGCGCCGCAGCGAGAACACCTCCATCACCCGCGACGTAAGCGGCGAGGGCGTTCAGCAGGCGCTGCTGAAAATAGTTGAGGGCACGGTTTCCAACGTTCCCCCGCAGGGCGGCAGAAAGCACCCACACCAGGAATTCATTCAGATCAACACGAAGAATATCCTGTTCATCTGCGGCGGCGCATTCGAGGGACTTGAGAAGATGATATCTTCCCGCGTTTCCAGCTCTGCTATGGGATTTGGCGCTGACGTGGCTTCCAAGAAGGAAAAGGAAAGCTACAGGATACTGCACCAGGTGAGCCAGGAAGATCTCGTTAAGTTCGGAATAATCCCCGAGCTTATCGGTCGTCTGCCGGTTGTCACCGTTCTCGACGCGCTGGACGAGGAGGCGCTGGTGCGCATTCTGGACGAGCCGAAGAACGCGCTTATCAAGCAGTACAAGTATCTGTTTGAGGCTGATGGCATCGATCTGGAGTTCCAGCCGGAGGCTCTGAAGGCTATCGCGAAGAAGTCCATTGAGCGCAACACAGGTGCGAGAGGTCTGCGTTCCATCGTTGAGCAGACGCTGCGCGACATCATGTTCACAGCGCCCAGCGACGAAACGATCAGCAAGATCACGATCACCGCTGACTGCGTGGAGGGCAAGGGAGAGCCGCTCATCGAGCACGAAAAATCCACAAAGAAGTCTGCCAAGAAATCGGCAAAGTAATATATCAAACGGCAGGCGTTATGTCTGCCGTTTTTTGTAAAATGGAGGTACTATGGCGGAAAGCACATTCGACAGGATATATGCGGTGGTAAAGAGAATTCCGCGGGGGAAAGTAGCAACTTACGGTCAGGTCGCAATGCTTGCGGGAAACCCACGGTGGGCAAGGGCGGTGGGTTACGCGCTGCATGCGAACCCGGAACCCGGGGTAATTCCGTGTCACAGGGTGCTGAACCGCTTTGGAAAAACGGCTCCGGCGTTTGCATTCGGCGGAGAGGACAGGCAGGCTGAACTTCTGCGCGAAGAGGGCGTTGAGGTTTCGGCGGACGGGTTCGTTGACCTGGATAAGTACCTTTGGGACGGTTTATAAGGAGGTAATTCACATGGCAAAGGAAATACTCAAGCTTTTTTCAAGCCTTGCAATTCTGGCGGCTGTGATAATCGGCGTTAAGCACGGCGAGAAGATGATGAAGCTTATAAAAAACGCGACGGGCAGGGACGATGATATAATCGACATCTGACGGCAGGGTTTACAAAAAGAGGGCGATATGATATAATAAACGTAAAGCGTTTATTATAGATCAAAAAGCCTTGCACATACGTTCACCTCCGGTGAACTCCGTGCATATCGGCAAATTATATCATATCCTTGCGGATATGACAGACCGTCGAAAAAGTCCCGGTGGGACTTTTCCGCCGAACATCCGCGCCGCGCGCACACTTGCGCGGATAGAAGTGTTTTTTGCCCCGGGAAACCCGTGGCAAAAAACAGATTTCAAAAACCCGCTTCGCGGACAAATTCGGTTTTTTCGACAAGCTTTCATATCCTTGCGGATATGAAAGCACAGGACGTTGTTGCTGGCATTCGGGGGTATTATGGACGGAAATGTTAACATGCTTCTTTCAAAGCTGTCTGCGGTGAAAAACAGTTTCACAAGCGATGGGACTTTCAACACACATAAGAAAGATGTTGAAATTCCGTGCGCGGCTTTTGTTTCCGTCTGCGACGCCAATGAGCGCGCTTTTGTGTTCCGTGCGGTGGGGAATTCCAGATCCGCTGCATGGGATAGCGCCTGCGAAAAGGCCGCGGATTTTGTCAGGAAATACGATCATGCGCCGGTGTGGGTAAAAGGCGACATCATGGCGAATTCTGAGCGCGTTTCATTTCAGGAACTTCTGCGGCATATAGCACAAAGCAGAAACGAGTCGTTCCGGCGTGGTATCGCATTCGACGACGGGCTGGAAACTGCTCTCATCGAAGCTGAAATAAACGGAAACCGCGTGATATCCTACAAAAAGCATTCCATAGAGCTGGTAAAAGTCAATAAGTACCTGTCAGAATGCGGCGTAAGGACGCTGGCGCAGTTCCCGGGGGAAGTCACGCTGTTCGATTGTGAGAGCAGGTTCTGCGATGAGAATGGCGCGGTATTCCCGCTCAACGACAGCGGAAGGCGCGTCACCAAGCCAATCACCGGCAGCGATGCGCTCGGATATGTCGCGTCGTTGTCGGAATACCTTTCTATGCAGGTCAGAATGGACGGGCGCTTTGAATACGGCTGCTATCCTATTGACAACCTCGAAGTTCCGGGGTACAATATACTGCGGCATGCGGGGGCTGTCTGGGCGCTTGTATGCGCGTGCCGTCTGACGGGCGATAAATTCACCATGAACCAGGTGATAAAGGCGACAGGCTATCTGGTCGCGAATACATACAGGCTTCATCGCAGCGGGAATGACGTTATATTCCTTGCGGACAGGGAACACGGGGAAGTCAAGGTCGGTGGAAACGCCCTTGCGGTAATAGCGCTGGTGGAATACATGGAACTCACCGGGAGCGACAAATACGCTGAACTCTGCCGCGGGCTTGGAAACGGCATCCTGGAACTGTTTGACCGCAGCGACGGCGGCTTCTGGCATGTGCTGGACTTTCCGCAGATGACCCGCAGAGAACGCTTCCGCACGGTGTATTACGACGGGGAAGCGGTTTTCGCGCTGTGCAGGCTTTACGGTCTGACGCATGAGAACAAGTGGCTGGAAGCTGCCGCGGCTGCCGCTGACAGGCTTATCCGCGAGGGCTACGAGAAGCACTGCGACCACTGGGTTTCCTATGCGTTCAACGAACTGACGAAGTTCCTGCCCGAGGAAAGGTACCTTAGTTTCGGGCTGAAAAACGCTGCGGTCAATCTGCAGAGGATACGCGGGAAAAAAACCACGCATCAGACTTATCTTGAGCTGCTGTGCGCTTCGTTTGAGATCTATTCCCGCATAAGGGAACGGGGACTTGAGTGCGGCTACATGCGGGAATTCCCAGCAGGCGAATTTGTGGAAACGATATTCTTACGGGCGGAATATATGCTCAATGGCTGCTGCTTTCCGGAATTCGTTATGTACCTGAAATATCCGTCGGCGCTTCTGGGGGCGTTCTTCGTGCGGCAGGACGGTTTCAGGATTAGGATAGATGATATTCAGCATTATTGCGGCGCCTACTGTGCATTCTACAGAAATTATGACAGGCTGACGGTGCTGAGAAATTCATTCAGGCAGGAATGAGAGGTCGGAGATAATGGCACTGGAACTTAAGGCGCCGCAGGGATTTGCGGCTGCAGGACGAAACGGAAGCGTTGTTATGCGGTGGGAGCCGGTGAGCGGCGCTTCGGGCTATCGGCTGTACTTCTATGCGGCTGACGAGCCCGGAAAGCTCATCAAGGCGAGATATTCAAGAGCCTGCGAAAAGGGAATATTCGGCTTCACGAACGGAAAGATATACCTTGTGGAAGTACGCGCATTCGCGATGGTGAACGGCAGGGAAGTTCCGGGCGAACTGTCTGGGAGAGTGCCGTTCGTTCCGGTCGCGGAGGAACTCAGCGCGCAGAACGTCATTTGCCTGAAATCGGGCGAGAGCGCTCAGCTGAAATGGGAACGCGGCAGCGAGGAGCCCTTTGCGGTGTTCAGTTCGGACGACGCCGACGTTGCTTCGGTGGACCCCGCCGGAAAGGTGACCGCAAAATCCGCAGGAACGGCTGAAATAACGATAAGGGCGGGGAAGCGCCAGCAATTCACCACGCGGGTGGAGGTAGAGCGCGATGTTTTCCGCGGGGAAAACAGGGCTGTGCTGATGTTCGCGGGGGATATGGTGTGCTCCCCGGCCATGCAGAAATCGGCTGCGGAACATGGCATGGATTTCTTTGATGCATTCAGGCGGGTGCGTGAATTCTTTGAGCAGGCTGATTTTTCCGCTGCGGTGCTTGAGATCAGCTGCTGCGACGGGGAGCCATTCGCGTTTGAACAGCGAAGCAACGCCGACGGAGCTGCGAATGTGAACGCACCGTCCACGTTTATCCCTGCGGCCGCTTCTGCGGGGATAGACGCGGTGATTACCGCGGCAAACAGAAACTGCACACAGCAGATGTTCACTGAAACCGTTGAGGAGATAAAGCGCTGCGGAATGCGCAACATCGGCACATGCGGCGATAGCCCGGCGATATTTGACGTACGCGGGTTCAGGGTGGCTGTTATCGCGTGCAATATGATTGCAAACAGTGATGGAGAGCAGGCTGACGGCGCGTATTCCAGGGAATATTTCCTGCAGCAGATGAACGCGGCGCGCGGAATGGGCGCGGAATTCGTAGTCGCTTATATGCACTGGGGAGTTGTGGAATCCTCGGCGGTGAGAAAATCGCAGGGGGAAGAGGCGCATTTTATCGCGGACTCAGGCGCTGACCTCATCGTGGGGTCGCATTCTCACACGGTGCAGAGGTTCGCGAATATCAGGGCTGAGGACGGCAGGCTGGTTCCCTGCGCGTATTCGCTGGGCGACCTTATCTCGACCGCCGATACTTCGGACGGCTGCAACGGCATTATACTGCGCGTGGAACTCCGCAGGGCGGACGGCAGGGTATGCGCACACTGCTCGTGCATTCCGGTGATGACGGAAAGGCGCGAATGGGGCGCCGAGGTGGTGCCGGTATTCCCACCGCACAGCCAGGAAAGCAGGCTTTCACTGGAGAGCACACAGACGGCTGTCGGAAAGGGTCTGCGGTTCCACGGAATGCGCCGCAGGGTGCTTCTGTGCGGCTCGGAGCAGCTGGACAGAATCTTCACGGCGGGAGGGGCATTCCGGTGCAGCAGGACCGCTATGCGGCTTTCACCGATATCGCTGGGCTGCAGCAAGGCGGTCAGGAACATCGGAGCAGACGCCGGCGACAAACTCAGGCTGGACCTTGGAAAAGATATCGCGGCTGTAATTATGGGCTCGCAGGCTGAATACATTGCAGTGGACTTCATGTCGGCGGCTTACTCTGCCTGCTGGATACTCCAGGGTGAGCCGGGTGAGGAACCGCAGTTCTTTACGGACACGAAAGCGTTCAGGCAGTCGGGATTTTTCAGGGCAAACCGCGACAGGCTCGCAATGGTAAAGCCTCCTTTCGGCGAGAGCGTCTGGAAGCCCGCGATAAGGCAGTTCAGCAAACGGCTGATGTCTGCCGCACCGTCGGGCAGGGTGATCCTTTTCAGGAACAAATTCAGCAATCACAGCGCAAAGGGCAGCGAACTTAGAATATGCCACCCGAAAAAGTCCGTGAACGCATTCATTGCAGATATGGAGGAATATTTCATCAGGCTGGTAAAGCCGCTGGTTGTGGACATTTCCGGGCACTACTTCACGACGGGTGAGGAATGCGACGACCATGAGCAGGCGTACTACCTTGACGCATACAGCGCGGCTGTGGAGCTTACTTCGGGCAGCGGGCGCACATACATTTCACAGCCGGACGAAAAACTGTGGTTCGACCGGGTGATGAAGTACTACGCAAATATGACGGAGCGTTCATATTTCAGCTGGCTGCTGGACATGAAATGCGCTGCGGACCAGCTTATAGCCTACACCAATGCGGGCTTTGCCGCTGCCAACGCAGAGCGTATCCTTAAACTCAGGCATGCAGGCAGCAGCGAACTTTCTTCGGTGAGGGACTTCTTCGCGGGGGACAGCGGCGCGGGCGATATCATTCGGGCTGCGGATATCATTCATGCGGTACTCGCGGGGCACCTCGACAGGTCGTATGAATTCTTCGAGCCTGCATTCCGGGGGCGTTACGGCATAATCCGCAAGATGGTAAGGCTGCTTTCGATAGAGACCGGCGCTGCAGTCAATGAGGAAAACGCGGAACTTGTATTCCTGCTGAGAGGAAAGCCGCAGCTTAAACGGTACATTTCCTCGCTGAGAAAGACCACTGTGGATATCTGGGGCAGCAGCGTTTCCAGAGAATCAGCCAACGCCTGCCGGGACGCGCACATCGGTACTTACATCTTCAAGCAGCCACAGATACTCGCTTTCGACAAGCCGGTGGACGCTGAACTTCCCGAGGGGGCTGAGGCATTCAACGGCAGCAGATGGCGCCGCAGGAATTTGCAGGACGCATTCCTGAGGAGCGGTGACGCGGATATCAAGGGCAGCGATTCCGGGTGGATAATCGTGGATTTCTGCGACCTTATCGGCAGAATGACGGAATTCCGCGGTGAGCTGTTCGAAACCGACGATTTCATCAGGAGGACGGATTTTTACAAGTCCATACAGAAAGACTGCCGGGAATGCTGGCTTTTTGAGCGGCGCGACATGAAATACTGCTCCGACAGGATAACCCGCTTCGGCGAGATGCTGAAAGCAAAGTACGGGAACCACATAATCCTCATCAAGACTGAGCCAAAGGACAGGTACATCGACCTTGACCACAGACTGAAAAAGATGGAAACGGACAGCATGTTCATTATAAAAAAGCGCTTCATCTCACTTTGCGAAGAACGATTCGCGACTGTGACGAGCTGCTTTGTTATCGATATTTCGCGCAAATTCTACGCTTCTGACAGCTTTCCGCTGGGGGGCGCGGATATAGTGCACTATGAGGACGAATTTTACAGGCAGGCAGGCGCTTATATCAGTGAGATAATCACCGGTGGCGGCAGGCATGTGTTTACCTCTGTCGATGAAGACTATATCCTTCTCAGGGACATGAGGGCGCAGAGATAATTTACAGAAAGGGGACGGGCTATGGACAAGAAAATACTTGCGGTGGCGCTGGGCGCACTGCTTCTTTCGGGCTGCGCGTCGCAGACTGAAACCGTTTCAGAGCACAGCTCCGTCCCCGTTACTACGACAGATATGCAGCCGGCTTCGACGGAGCATTCCAGCGAGCCGGAGGAAGCGACTGATGAAACGCGGCAGGTCACTGCACAAGCTGCTGAAACCGCTGAGAGCGCTGACGCTTCTGGCGAGGGCGCTTCCGGTGTTTCTTCGGAGTATTCTTCGGAGGAAGAGGTACTGCAGTCAACACAGCCAGTACCTGAGGTAACGACGGCAGCCCCTGAGAGCACCACCGCATCAGCCACGACGGTGCAGACCGACGCCCCGGAGCCGGTCAACGTTGTCATTCCAGAGGTCAGGGTGCCGCTTTCACCCGGGACCAGCACAGCGGAAAACGACAAGGTGCGGGTGGATTACAGCAATTCTGCGGACGGGTACATCTCAGTGCGGTGGAACGAAACGGGAAAGCGCGTCAAGCTGCGTATAACCAGCGGTGGAAGTACATATGACCACGACGTTCCCACCGGAGGGGTGACGGAGTATTACCCGCTTTCGTGCGGCAGCGGGAGCTACACGGTACAGATATACGAGCAGACGGACGGCGACCGCTATGCCAAGGTGCTGGAGCAGGAATTTACCGCGGAGATCAGGAGCGAAACCTCGCCGTTCCTTTACCCGAACCGGTATGTGGCATTCTCGCAGAATTCTGCATGCGTGGAAAAGGCTGCGCAGCTGTGCGCGGGCAGGAGCGGCACTATCGAAAAGACGGCTGCCATTTTCGGCTGGGTGACTGACAACGTTTCCTACGACCGTGAACTTGCTTCCACTGTGAAAAGCGGTTACGTCCCCGACCCGGACAGCGTGCTGAAAAAGAAAACCGGCATATGCTACGACTACGCTTCACTTATGGCGGCTATGCTGCGCTCACAGGGAATTCCGTCGCGGCTGGTCGTTGGATACGCAAAGGAAAGCATTTACCACGCCTGGAACGAGGTCTGGACGGAACAGACGGGCTGGATAACGCCGGAACTCCTGCTTTCAAGGAACGGCTACAACATCGTTGACGCAACGTTTTACGCGGGTTCTGCGGACAAGGCAAAGATCGCGGACTATATCTCGGACAGCGGCAATTATTCTGCGCTGTACTACTATTGAACCGGAGGACGAAACAATGAGAGTGAAAAAGCTGGACTATGCTCAGGTGGAATATATCTGCGAGCAGCTTTCGATGATGATCGGCTCCGGCATCGGCGCGGCTGACGGACTGGAGCTTCTCTGCGGTGACATTCCCGACGGACCGCTCAAGGCAGCCTGCATGGAGATCTCAGAAGCCGTCGGAAAGGGCGAGCCGCTTTCTCAGGCCGTACGCAGCACCGGGAGATTTCCGGCGTATGCTGCGGATATGATAACCGTGGGCGAGATGAGCGGTAAGCTGGAGGAAGTGCTCAGGGGGCTGGGTGAATATTACGACGAAAGGGACGATATCCGCAGGGCGCTGCGCTCCGCTGTGCTCCACCCGATGGTACTGCTTCTGATGATGACGGTCGTGATGATCGTGCTGGTGGTAATGGTAATTCCTATGTTCGCGGATATTTTCTCGCAGTTTGACAGCTCGGTCAGCGGCACGGTCAGGAGTACCGTGGAGCTTGCCTACAACGCGGGCATGGCGATAATGATAGTGCTGCTGGCGCTTATAGTGATATCGGCAGTCATCGCACTTGCTTCCAAGTTCTCAAAGAATGGTGGAATGGCTCGCCGGCTGGCAAATATTCTCCCGGTGACGAGAAAAATAGCGCAGAAGCTTTCTTTATGCGATCTCACCAGGGCAATAAGCATAAACGTCAGCGCGGGAATTTCCCCGGTGGATATGATGATGCGTTCCAATATACGCAGCTTCATCAGGGATAAGAAGCTTGACGCAAGGTACGGCGACTGCGAAAAGCGCGTTATCGACGGCGAAAGCTTTCCGGACGCGGTTATCAACAGCAAACTGCTCCCTCCGCTGTATGCAAGGTCGCTCAAGCTCGCGTATTCTTCAGGCAGCTTTGAGGAAGTATGGAAGCGCATCAGCGATACTTACAGCGAAGAAGCACAGAGAAGCCTGATGAATCTGACGGCTGTTGTGGAGCCTGTAATGGTGGTGATTCTGGGTATCCTCATCGGCGCGATACTGCTTATGCTGATGATACCGCTGATGAACATTATGTCGGTGCTGGGGTGAGAAAATGAGAAGATCATTTTTCAGGTCGGTTCCTGCCGTACTGGGGTGCGTTCTTTTTGCGGCGATGATAGCCTGGCTTATCGTCGCACTGGGGAATGCTTCGCGCGCCGGCGGCGAGGAACGTCTGGAACAGGTAAGGCAGTCTGTAGAAAACGGAATAACGCTTTGCTATGCGGCTGAGGGCATCTACCCCGAAAGCCTGGAACACCTGACCGAGAGCTACGGCGTGGTTTACGACGCAAGCCGGTACATTGTGCATTACGAGAGATTTGCGGCAAATGTTCGTCCTACAGTGACGGTTATCCGGAGGGAGAACTGATATGAAATATCACAGCGACAGAACGCTTGCCGATACCGCTTCGGCAATATGCAGCATGCTGCTGTTCGTGCTTTTCGCGGTATGCATGCTCATTGCAATTGCGGTGGCGGCTGAAACCTACGGCAGGATAAAGACGGGTTATCAGCAGTCGTTCGGCTCGGCAGCTTCTATAAAATACGTATCAAACAAGCTTCGTTCCGCGGACGATGTCACGCTGCTGGAAAACGGCGGCGCTGCCATTTCCAGCAATGGCATGGTATGCGTTATCTGGTGCAGCGACGGCTCGCTGTTTGAAAAATACGCCATGGCAGGCGACGAGGTAACGGCAGACGACGGCGACAGCATCTCCTCGATAGATATGCTGGATATAACGGAACACGACGGTCTGTATGAGATCACGGTGAGCGCGGGGGGACAGACTTCCTCGGCGCTGGTGCGGAAAGGGTGAAAATGCTGAACAGAAAGAGCAATAATCTGCTGTTTGCGGAAATGACTATCGCGCTGCTGTTCTTCATTATTTCACTAGGCGTGATAATCAGGGTGTTCGCTTCGGCAGACAGGCTGGAGCGCCGTTCTCAGCGGAGAGTACAGGCGGCGCTGTATGCGCAGTCCATCGCGGAGGCTTATTCTGTGAGCGGAGATGTGCAGAATGCAGTGAAACTCGCTATGGGGCTGGAACTTGGTGAATTCACCGGAGAAACAAATATCGTGCTCGACGGCGAGGAGGTCACTCTCAGTCTGTCGGAAACAGAAAATTATACCGGCGCAGGAATTTATTCAGAACTTGTGATCACATTCAGCGACAATTCCGACGAGCCGCTGTATTCGCTGGAATGCGGCGCTTATATTCCCGGGGGAGGTGCTGCAGTTGAATAAGAAAAAGCAGGGGCTTGGCAGCACCGTGGGTATCGGTTACATCTCCATAATGCTGATTTTTACGGTGATATGCCTGACAATTCTTGCGGTGCTTGGGTTCCAGGCTGTTTATTCCAACGACAGGGTGAGCGGCAGGAGCGAGCAGTTCACAAGGGAATATTACGCGGCTGATATGGAAGCCAAAAAGACGCTTGCAATTCTTGACGAGGCTGCAGTGCAGGCTGCGGAGGGCTTTTCGTTTGAGGAAAGCTTCACTGACGCCGCGCAGGAGATCGACGGTGTAATTACGGCAATGTTTCCCGAGGGGGTCAGGGTGGATTATTCCGTTGTCATAAACGACAGGCAGCAGCTGTCTGTGAGCGTGGCGTTTTTCAGCAGTCCCGCAGGGGAACGCTACAGGATACTCCGCTGGCAGAGCGGCACTGAGGCCGATCAGGAAGAGAGCAGCCCGGCAGTCTGGGACGGCAGTGATCTGGTGTGAAAGGGGATAGTATGGATATTCTTGACATTCTGACAAAGGCGGCAGCAGATCATGCTGCGGATATTTTTATAGTTTCCGGCGCGGTGCTGAGTTACAAGGCGCAGGGAAAAATGTACCGTTTCGGGGACGCTCCCCTGACGCCGGACGATACAAAGGCGCTGGTGGTTCAGATATTCCGGCTGGCTAAATTTGATGTGAGCGACGATGACATTCCGGAGCGGGAAAAGGATTTTTCGCTTTCCGTGCCGGGGGTGGGGCGCTTCCGCGCGAATATCTACAAGCAGAGAAGTTCGTTTTCGGCTGTGCTGAGATATGTTCCGTTTGAACTCCCCGACCCGGTACGGCTGGGAATTCCGGAACAGGTGATGCAGCTGAGCGAATGCAAGAGCGGTATCGTCCTTATAACTGGCGTTGCCAGCAGCGGCAAATCCACCACGCTTTCATGCATAATCGACAGGATCAACAATACCAGAAACGGGCATATAATTACAATAGAGGATCCTATAGAATTCCTGCACAGGCACAACAAATGCATTGTCAGCCAGCGTGAGATAAACATTGATACGGACAGCTACATCGACGCACTGCGCGCGGCTCTCCGTCAGTCACCGGACGTTATTCTGCTCGGTGAAATGAGAGACCACGAAACGATAAGCGTTGCAATGACAGCCGCTGAAACGGGTCAGTTGGTGCTTTCAACGCTCCACACCCTGGGCGCTGCAAATACCATCGACCGTATTATAGACGTGTTCCCGATAAATCAGCAGCATCAGATACGTGTTCAGCTGTCAATGGTGCTGAATGCTGTCGTGTGTCAGCAGCTGCTTCCGTCAGTGGACGGCGGGCTTATACCGGCGTTCGAGATCATGACGATGAACAGCGCGGTACGCACGCTTATCCGCGACCAGAAAACACATCAGATAGACACGATACTGCAGTCATCAGAGGGAATGCAGACGATGGACAGCTGCATAACTCAGCTTTACCGCGATGGTAAAATCACAGCGCAGACCGCTGTCGAACACGCTTATAATCCCGAGATCATGGCAAAAAGAATTATGTGAATTGCTGATAACGCTATGCTTTCTGCATATACAGACATTCAGAGAATGGCAGAGTAAAGCCAATAATTATTCTCGTTATGACTTTTATTGTAAAATTAATGTACAAAAATAATTGTGCACTCTTGACAAAATGTCACGCCAGTTGTATAATGTTATAAATAGGATAGCTATACCATTTTACGGGTATGACCCTTTGAAATTCCGGTAAAGATACCGCTATGCATTATGTGGAGGTAATTGAACATGAGCGAAAAGAAACGCAGACGGGGCAAAAAATCCGCGGCAGTTGTCGCTTTTGCTGCAACTCTGCTTGCTTCTAACGCTGCGTCTGTTCTGTCAGCAGCTGAAGAGACCCCTGGTGATCTCAACAATCTGAATTTGTCCGATGTTGACTATACGGGTGCTTCTCCTGATTTCAAGGAGATATATGATAACGTTTATATCGCTTCTAACAGCGTTTCTTCTGTTAAGGGATTCTATGGTGCCCTGAACAATGTCAAGGATTTCGGTCTTTATGCCAAGTCATGTTCCTCTAACCACCTGGAGTGCAACGCTGCAGTTGAGAGCATCAACGAGTTCAACCTCCAGTATGGCAACATCGTAAGACTTGGCACCATCGGCAGCGGTACATATATCGTTTACCTCGGTGCTGCGCCTACCGCCACCACACGCCTGGATATGGCTAATATTCCGGCTGACGCTAAGGTGGAGGTCGTTCTCAATTTCGGCTTCGAGCGCGAGGATACCGACAACGGCAACAGAGCCGGTTTCAATGCAAACGGCGTACATTATGAGCTGCTCAACGTCAAGACTTCCAACCTCACTATCCGCAATCCTGGTGAAGATGAGGTGCAGTTCAATATTCAGAATACGCTCGACCAGATCGCGAATAAGGGTTCTTCACTTCTGACGGACGTCGGCACGGTTTCTGAGACTTCCGGCTTCAATGCTACTCTGGAGAATGCCTACAAGGCAATTCAGAACGGTGTTGTAGGCGCAGGTGAAACTCTTGTGATCAATGCGGACGCAGCTGATATCGAAAGAAACAGCAATTTTGAGGAGCATATCAAGAAGATACTCCTTGAAAATGGGGGCGTGAATGTTGTTATCAACGTCGATACGTCCAATTTCAATAAGGATTATTTCAATTTTGGAAATATCAACGGCACTTCATTCATGAAGTCATGCGCGAATGTTATATGGAATTTAGGCGACTACACCGGAAAACTCAGTGCGCCTGCAGGCGGTATTGTGGTTGCTCCTTATGCGGAAGTCACCACTGACAAGGGACACGTGAACGGAGCGCTTATCTGCAATCATTTTAACCAGAATAACGAGGTACATCAGGTCACCAGAGGTGAATATGATGTTCCTGATACACCCGATCCCGACGAGCCGGATCCTGAGGAGCCTACTACCGAGGAATCCAGCGAGGAAACTACAGAGGATACCGGCGACACTGGCGAAGTGACCACCGACGAGCCTGATCAGCCCACGACAGATGAACCTGACCAGCCCACAACAGATGAACCTGACCAGCCCACAACTGACGAACCTGATCAGCCTACAACAGATGAGCCGGATCAGCCTACAACAGATGAGCCGGATCAGCCTACGACTAACGAACCTGACCAGCCCACAACTGATGAGCCTGACCAGCCCACAACTGATGAGCCGGATCAGCCCACAACCGATGAGCCTGACCATCCTACAACCGATGAGCCTGACCAGCCCACAACTGACGAGCCTGACCAGCCCACAACTGACGAGCCTGATCAGCCTACAACTGACGAGCCTGATCAGCCCACTCCTGACAAGCCGGATCCTGATCAGCCTGTAACACCTGACAAGCCGGATCCCGATCAGCCAGTAACACCTGACAAGCCGGATCCTGATCAGCCTGTAACACCTGATAAGCCGGATCCTGATCAGCCAGTAACTCCTGACAAGCCGGATCCCGACCAGCCTGTAACACCTGATAAGCCGGATCCTGATCAGCCAGTAACACCTGACAAGCCGGATCCTGATCAGCCTGTAACACCTGATCAGCCAGATGATCCTGATGACCCTGACGATCCTATAACTGATGAAGAGCCTCCGTACGACCCGTCTGATGATCCTGATGACGCGGACGACGACAGTGCTGACCCTGAGGAAATCGAGTTCCTGCCGGACGATGTTCCGCTGGCAGAGGTGCCTGTTGACAATGAGCCTAACAACCCGATCAACGATGAGATCACTATTGGCGATTCTATAATCCCGATGGGTGAGAACCCGAATATGGGCGTTGAAGGTCCTGCAGGTGCGGGCATTGCCGCTATCGGCGCGGCTGCGGCACTTGCTATTGCGGCTAAGAAGCGCAAGAAGTAATAACAAATCCCCCTTCCGATATGTCGGAGGGGGATTTTCATATAATATAGCCGCCAGGAATGTTCCTGACGGCGTTTTATCACTTTTTCCAGGTGGCTGGTGTAAACAACAACAGCATCGGAAACAACTCCAGTCTGCCGGCAAGCATATCGAATATAAGAACGATTTTTGCCGGGTCTGAGAAGAAACTGAAGTTCGACGAGGGTCCCACCATTTCAAGACCTGGACCAACGTTGTTTATCGTGGTGGCAACCGCTGTGAATGAGGTTATCATGTCGTGATTATCGAATGATATGATGACCAGCGATATGATGAATATCATCAGATATGCGACCATAAACACGTTGACAGAGCGAACAGTTTCGTGGTCGATGGTGTGCGAATCCATCTTTATCTTCTTCACCTGATGCGGCTGTATCATGGTGTGGAGTTCCTTTGCCATGCCTTTGAACAGAATTATCACACGGGATATTTTTATTCCTCCGCAGGTGCTTCCCGCGCATGATCCGATGAACATCAATATAACAAGAAGCGTCCGTGAAAGCTCCGGCCACTGGTTGAAGTCCACGACAGAGAAGCCGGTGGTTGACATTATAGACGCAACTGTGAATGCAGAATTCCGGAGCGCTTCGCCTGCGCTTTTGAACGAACCAGCTACATTCAGGGTGATGAGCGCAGTCACTGATATGTACATTATCAGGAACGTCCTCAGTTCAAGGTTGAATGCGTCCTTTATCTTCCGCGTCATCAGCAGGAAATAGCAGTTGAAATTCACAGAAAACAGCAGCATGAATACAGTCACGACTATCTGGATATACGGTGAGAAGCTCCCCATGCTGGAATTGTAGAACCCAAATCCTCCGGTGCCTCCGGTCGCAAAGGCGGTGTTGATCGCTTCATACGGCGTCATTCCACCGCAGAGCAGAAGGATGAACTCTATGAGCGTCAGCACAAGATAGATGGAATACAGCAGCATTGCCGTGGTCTTGACGCGGGGGACCAGTTTGCTTACGGACGGCCCCGGGCTTTCCGCTTTCAAGATATGCATATTCTGACCGCCGGAAAGTGGAATGAACGCCATTATAAATACCAGCACGCCCATGCCGCCGACCCAGTGGGAAAAGCTTCTCCACATTCGCGAGGCGTATGATATGGCTTCGACATCGTTGAGGATACTTGCTCCGGTGGTGGTGAAGCCTGAAACGGATTCAAAAAGCGCGTCCACGTAATTCGGAATTTCACCGGAGAGGAAAAACGGCAGCGCGCCAAATGCACTGAGCACTATCCAGCTGAGCGAAACTATCACACAGCCTTCGCGGGCGTAAAGCTGGCGTTTCTGGGGCTTTTTCAGTATCAGCAGACTGCCTATCAGCAGGCATATGCTGATAGACAGCAGGTAACTCCACAGCGCGGATTCACCGAAAAAGAGAGCGGTTATTCCAGGTACGGCAAGGAACATTCCCTCAAATATCAGTATCCAGCCGAGGATAAAAGAAATCATTTTGTAGTTCATACTCGGCTCCTGTTATTTGAGAATATCAGTGATATCATGCAGCGCCAGACGTCTTGAAACGATTATCACTGCGTCGCCTATCTGAAGGCTGTCGTGTCCGCGGGGGATTATGACCTTCTTGTCGCGGAGTATGGCTGCAACCAGCACGTTTGGTTTTAGCGCAAGCGACATCAGCGGGACGTCCACGACCGGGGACTGCTCCTTTATGATGAATTCCGCAGCTTCAACCTTGCCCTTGATGACGTTATAGAGAGTTTCCATGTTGCTGCCAATGGAACTTCTCATTGCGCGTACGTAGCGCACGATGTAATCTGACGTGATGTTTTTTGGGTAGATTATCGTGTCAAGATCAAGGTGATTTATCACGCCTCCGAAATCGATACGGTTTATCTTGGTTATCAGCTTGCAGCCGCCTACGCTCTTGGCAAACAGCGAAAGCAGGATATTCTCTTCGTCAAGGTTTGTCAGGGCAACGAACGCGCCGGTGTTTTCAAGTCCGGCTTCAAGAAGTATTTTCTGATCGCTGGCGTCGCCGTTGATTATCGTTACGTCGTTGAGAAGTTCACACAGTTCCTCGCAGCGCTTAGGGTCCTTTTCGATAAGCTTTACGGACATTCCGGAGCGCGTCAGCTGTTCGCAGAGGTAGTGACCTATCTCTCCGCCGCCAACTATCATAACGTCCTTTATGGAGTTCGTTTTGTACTTTATGCGCTTGAAGAACTCCGCTGCCTTTCTCGTCGCGGCTACAATTGAGATAACGTCCTTTTCCTCAAACACGAAATCGCCGTTCGGGATATGCACTTCATCTCCGCGCTCGACTGTGCACACAAGTACGTCGCAGTGCAGCTTCGTCGCTATTTCCTTGGCGGCGCAGCCCACCAGCGGGCTTTCCTCCGGCAGACGGAATTTCAGCAGTTCCACACGACCACGGCCGAATGTGTCTATCTTTATCGCCGACGGGAAGCGCAGCACCCGCGCTATCTCGCTTGCCGCTGCCTGTTCCGGGTTGATGACCATTGCAAGTCCCAGTTCGTCTTTCAGGAACGGGGCTTCGGTGTAGTACTGAGGGCTTCTTACGCGCGCTATCGTCTGGCAGTTACCGGCTTTCTTCGCGATAAGGCAGCACAGCAGGTTCAGCTCGTCGGAGCCTGTTACTGCTATCAGCAGGTCGGCGCGGCTTATTCCGGCTTCCTGCTGGGTTAGGTGCGTGGCGCCGTTGCCAACTACGCCCATTACATCGTACTGGCTGGATATATCGTTCACCTTGGACGCTATCAGGTCTATCACGGTGATATTATTGCCTTCTTCGTTAAGCTGCACTGCAAGCGCCTGTCCGACCTTGCCACAGCCGACAATGATTATATTCACTTAAAACTCCTTTTTATTATATCTGTTCTTATTTACAATATATACTATACACCTTTTTGATGAAAAAGTCAATCCCGACAGTCCCGCGTCAGCCGCAAAACTGATGCGGGGCTTTTTCGTTTTGCAGTTTTTTGCAGTATTCCCGGGGGTATTATCTAATTGCGGGAAGGAAACGTAAAAAACGGAAATTCCCGCAGGAATTACAAAGGAGGAATGTGATTTGGGCGTAAAGGACTGGCTGCTGCGCACTGGCAGCCGTAATCCTGGTGTGAGCCTTACCGGCTACTATGCTGATATCCAGCGATGGCAGGATATTTACAGCGGTGGCGGCGACTGGCGCTACACCCGCAAGGGTGGAATTCAGGGAGGAACACGTCGTATGGCTTCCCTCGGGGCTGCAAAGGCGCTGTGCGGGGAACTGGCAAGGCTGTGCTTCACCGAGGGCACATCGATGTGTTATTCCGACAGCGACACCGGGAAGTTCGTCGAAAAGGTGCTGAAAGACAGCAGGTTTGCGGAGCGGTTTCCGGAGTTCCTTGAAAAGGCGTTCGCGCTTGGCGGCGGCGTCATCAGGGTGTACTACGACGGGAACGTCAGGGTGGATCTCGTTACGGCAGACTGCTTTGTTCCCACGGCGTGGAATTCACGCGAGATGACTGGCGGCGCGTTCGCTTCCAGGATAATGTCGGGTGGCAGAGGTTACGTGCTGGCTGAAACGCAGCAGCTGGACGGCGACGATCTCGTTATCGAGAACCGGCTTTACCGTGAGGACGGCGCGAAGGCAGATATGCAGGAGCTTCTTCCCGGGCTGGAAGAACGCAGCTGCATCGAGGGGCTTGGTTCCCCGCTGTTCGTGTATTTCAGGGCGGGGACTGCGCGCCGCGTCGATACCGCTGGCGACTGTCCGCTGCTCGGGAGCTCGGTTTTCGCTGGCGCAGAGGATACCCTGAAAAGCATCGACACGGTTTTCGACAGCCTTTCACGAGAATTCGTGCTGGGCAGGAAACGCATAATCGTGCCGGCATATGCAGTACGCGGCGAATGGGACAGCGACGGTAACAAGAAGCACTACTTCGACGTTAACGACGAGGTGTTCCAGGCGATGTCCACATCGGACGCTGAGGAACTCAAGATCACCGACAACACCGGTGAACTCCGCGTACAGGAGCATGTGCAGGCACTGGGCGAACTTCTCGACCTGCTGTGCATGCAGGCTGGATTGTCCGAGGGTGCGCTTTCCTACAAGGATGGTACTATACGCACGGCCGCGGAAGTAGTCAGCAGGAACAGCCGCACATACCGCACCCAGGCGTATTACCGCAGGAGTATTGCAGACGCTCTCGGCAGAATGACCGAGAACATATGCAGGCTCGGCAAGCTTGCCGGGGAACTCCCCGACAACGCTTCAGAGAGCGCTTCGGTGGTATTCGCGGACGGCGCCGCAGAGGACGACGGAACAAGAACGGACCGCGCTGTCAAGCTTTACAGCGCAGGTCTGATATCAAGGGCAAGGGCGCTTTCGCAGATATATGGTATCTCGCTGGAGGACGCCCAGGCAATGGAAAGGACAGACCATGATGGATAACGAAGATATCACAAAGGAGGATATCGTGCAGGAAACAGCTGAAAATGCTGAGCCTGAGACTGATACACAGGAGGAACAGCTGAACGAGCTTCACGCTGAGATCACTGAGCTTAAAATCAGGCTGGCGCTGCTGGTCGGCGGTGCGGCTCCCGAGAAGCTTGACGAGGGCGTAAAGCTGGCAGCAGGAATTCTCGCTGCAGATGAAATTACGCCGGAGGAGGCTGCTGCAGAGGTGCTCAGCGAATATCCGCACATAAGGCTGGTCAAGCGCACGGTTCCCAGAATTTCTGCTGAGAGCGGTGGCAAGGGCGACGGTTTCGCGGCAATACGCAGTATTTTCGCGAGAAAGTGACTTCTTGACGCGATGTCCCGACGGAAGGTAACGGGCTTACCGTGATATTCAGCCGTTAAGGGACAGAGTATTTCATTTAACTTCAGGCATTTGTTGCTATAACGCAGCAAATGCGGGTGGGCGGTGGGTTCACATATACATTCCGCGCCATCTGCGCTGCGGCACAAACTATGGCAGTTTGCCGGTAAAACTAGGTGCGCAGCAGGCGGGTGCGCCGCGGGTATTCCATTTCAACAACACGATTTAAGGAGGATAATACAATGGCTAACACAATTGAATATGCAAAGGTTTTTCAGAAGGAACTGGACAAGCAGGTGCTGGAGGGTTCAACTTCCGGCTGGATGGAGGAGAATGCTTCTCAGGTCATTTACAACGGCGGCAGTGAAATAAAGCTTCCCAAGATGTCCCTGCAGGGACTTGGCAGCTACAGCCGTGACACCGGCTACACCAGCGGCGCAGTTACCTATGCTTATGAAACATTCACACTTACACAGGACAGGGGCAGACGTTTCCGCATCGACGCTATCGACGTTGACGAGAGCGGCTTCGGTCTGGCAGCGGCTAATGTCGCGGCTGAATTCCAGCGCACTCAGGTCATTCCTGAGATCGACGCTTACCGTTATTCCAAGCTTGCTGCGGCAGCCGGAATTCGCGCTACCTACACCCCGGACAAGGCGACCGTTATGTCCACTCTGCTTGATCAGCTGGGCAAGGTTCGCGATATCACCGGCGACGAGGGCGATGTCGTTATCGTCATGAGCCGTCCCGTTTACGACAAGCTTATGCTTTCCGGTGAGATCTCTTACGCGGTTGAGACTTCTCAGTTCAGGCAGGGCGATATGGAATTCGGCGTCAAGACTATCAACGGCGTTCCGGTGATCCCTGTTCCCTCTGCGAGAATGAAGACCGCATATACGTTCAAGACCGACGGCGACGGAGGGTTCGCCGCGACCGCTTCGGCTAAGGATATTAATTGGGTCATCTGAACTATCACTATCCCTATTCAACAATTCCGAAACCTTACAAACCGCATAACAGAGCCAATCAAAAAATGGAGCAAAGATGAAAATCGATCGAAAAATCCCGAAAATGTGGGCAAGTGTGGGCAAAATTGTGGGCAAAAAATGCACTTGCCTGATAACGTAATATATAGGAAACCCGAGGAATAATCGTCCTCGGGTTTCTTTTTGTAAGTGTAGAGGTAAATATTGTATGAAATTTCAAAATGACATATTCCCAGAAGAAAAATCAAAGAAACAGATTACTCATTTTCTTTCGGTACAGGAATGTAAACCATCTTCAGCGGTATCATCTTGCGATACTTTTGGCCTAGTTTGTCATAGTATTTCAGAATAAGGTCAACAAGTTCTGTACCGTTTATACCTCGGATTATCGGAGTGTTTTCTAAGTATTTTGTCGCATTTTTTGTGTAATTGGACAGCGTTACAAAAAGCCCGTAATCTCCCTCTCTCATTGCGCCTTTAAGTGACTGTATAAGCGATTCCTTGATATCACTATCCTGACTTTTTACCTGTACTAGAATACGCGGCGGAAGTTCGTCTTTGTATGCGGTGATGTCTATTCCGCTGTCGCCTCCATGCTGTGATACGGTTGTTCTGTAACTCATAGCACGGAGCAGATCTGCAACAAATTCTTCAAAGCCATATCCCTTGAGATTTTTGCTTAGCTCTTTCAGAATAAAATCGCGGGTAGATTCAATTATCTCATCTGCTGTTGCAGCAACGCTTTCATCGTCTTCGGCGGCAGAAATAGTCGGCTTGAAACCGCTGTCAAGTGCAGATAAAAATTCACTTGCATAGTTTTTAACTGCAAACAGTGACAAAGCAGACCCCACTTCGTATAATGCCCCCTGTGAGAAAGCAGTGCGTGGAAGGTGTTTCAGCCACTTTACCGATCTTTGCTGAACATATTCACCAGCTTCGGGAGCGTATGTATATTCACCCTCAACAATGCCAATATTTATCATTCTATCCGTCTTTGAGGGGTAAACTATATAATCTCCGATTTTGATTTCGTGAATAAATCTGTAAAGCATTCCGGAACAAGTGCCTATCGCCCCTTTTTTCCCTTTGGGGTATGATTTTTGATAGTGTTCCTTAAATGCTTCACGAGAAGATTCAACTTTGCTTAGATCTCCGAAATCTTTCCAGCCGAGCACGATTTTGTTTTCTTTCAGAAATATGCTGTCATCCGTACCGTGAATGCCCCATACCGCTTTTTCAGTATTTTTGTCCATAATCTCTCCTTATAGCTACATTATGCTTTAAAACTGCCCAGACCCGAGTATTTCTCAAAGAAAGCTTTAAGTTTGCCAATTACTGCCTGCTTCTTGGCTGCTTTACCTCCGCCGCCGAACCGACTTGCAGGTGGCATGATCTTTTCTATATCAGTGCCTGTCGTTTTTATCTCTCCGTCACGGAAAGAATGCTCGATGAATTTGCGTGTTTCATCAGGTTTGAGGTTTTCCTCTGTAATAATAGTTATAAGATCCTGTTCACGTTGCTCAGCAACAAATGTGTGCCATTCGTTCATAACATCGTCAACATCGTTTATACCTGCAATAAAGCTCTCTATGAGCTGTTTCTTGCTGCGGAGTTCCGGGCTTGCATCTACTGCTTTTCTGATCGTTACAAGTATTTCCTTGTCAGCACAATGCGTCCCATGATATTTTGACACAAGCATAAGAATATAGTCGATGTTAATTTCAATCTGTTTTATCAACTCAATTTCAAATACAACATCGTTTACTATATCTTTGCTGACTCCGCGCTTCATTTTTTCTTTCCACTCATCGTGAAGATCCTGGTATCTGCCGAGATAATCCTGAAAATCACGCTCAGATAATATTTCATTTCCTTGAAATTCATCAAATGAAGAAAGCAAATTCCTCATTTTAAGAACTGCTCCGAACAGGGAAATAAATTCTTTTTGTTTGTTTTCTCCAATGATAGTTGGCTCGGTCAGCGGAAACTTGTTTGTCAGCTCAGCTATCATTTCTGAATAGCCCTGTACTTTTTTACCATCGTCCGTGATATATCCATTATAGTAGTCCTGATATTTCTTCAGCAGAACTGTACCACCAGCTTCACGGTCGCCGAACAGCGAAATAGCGGCGTCAACTCGTTTGGCAAGATTTCTAAAGCACACAATGTTTCCAAATGTCTTTATGCTGTTAAGAATACGGTTTGTGCGGCTGAATGCTTGAATAAGCCCGTGCATTTTGAGGTTCTTGTCCACCCAGAGGGTATTAAGCGTAGTCGCGTCAAATCCTGTGAGAAACATATTTACCACGATAAGCAGGTCAAGTTCCTTATTCTTCATGCGCAGCGAAACGTCCTTATAATAATTCTGGAATTTCTCGCTTGATGTGTCATAGAATGTATGGAACATCTTATTATAGTCATTGATTGCTTCTTCAAGGAAATCACGAGCTGTCTGGTCCAGAGCTGTGGTATCTTCGGGATTCTCCTCATCGATTATGCCGTCTGCGTCCTGTTCGTTTGCACCATAGCTGTAAATCACGGCAACACGCAGTTCCTTTGACGGATCTGCTTTCATCTGCTTTTGAAATTCATGATAATACAGCTTTGCCATTTCAACGGAGGATACTGCAAATATGGAGTTGAATCCGCTGATACGCTGTTTCTGCTTTATTTCTGCGACCTTTCCATTTGCCGCAGAAGCAACTTCTTTGATATTGGTGAGCTGATTAAACACATACGACTTATTGCCGCGGTAGGTCTTCTGATCAAAGTGGTCAAGTATGTACTCGGTGATAAGTGAGATTCTTTCAGGCGCTTCAAGAGCGGCTCTGCGGTCAATGTCCCATACCTGTTCATCGTCTATGTCGGCATCAATGTCCATTGTTTTAATGTAATCTACCCGGAATGGAAGAACATTCTTGTCGTTTATTGCGTCAACAATTGTGTACGTGTGCAACTGGTCGCCGAATGTCTGGGCTGTGGTAAATAACTGCGGATTTTTCACTGCACTAGAGTTTTCCGCAAAGATAGGTGTGCCGGTAAAGCCGAAAAGATAATACTTTTTGAAGTGCTTGACTATTGATGAATGCATATCTCCGAATTGGCTTCTGTGGCACTCATCGAATATGATAACGACCTGTTTCTGATAAACCTCATGATCTTTGAATTTTTTGATAAATGTCGAGAGCTTCTGGATAGTCGTGATGATGATTCTGGCGTTGGAGTCTTCAAGCTGTTTTTTCAGCACAGTTGTGGAGCTGTTGGAGTTTGCAGCGCCTTTCTCAAATCGGTCATACTCTTTCATTGTCTGATAGTCGAGGTCTTTTCTGTCAACAACGAACAGCACCTTGTCTATGAATGGAAGATTTGACGCAAGACGCGCAGCTTTAAACGAGGTAAGGGTTTTTCCCGAGCCGGTAGTGTGCCATACATATCCGCCGGAGGCGATTGAACCCTGTTTCTTATAGTTATTAGCTATCTCGATTCGGTTGATAATACGCTCCGTTGCGGTTATCTGATAAGGGCGCATTACCATGAGCATATTTTCTGAAGTGAAAATGCAATATTTCGTCAGTATATTAAGCAGTGTGTGCTTCGCAAAAAACGTTTTTGTGAAATCCACAAGATCAGGTATGACTCTGTTTTTGGAGTCAGCCCAGAACGAAGTGAATTCAAAGCTGTTGCTGGTTTTCTCTTTCTTGGATTTAGCAGAATTGGCGTCCTTGATAACATTAAAGCGTGTGCTGTTGGAGTAATATTTGGTATTGGTTCCGTTGCTGATAACAAATATCTGTATATACTCATACAGACCGCTGCCAGCCCAGAAGCTGTCGCGCTGATAACGATCTATCTGATTGAACGCCTCGCGGACCGGAACGCCGCGTCTTTTCAGCTCGATATGTACAAGCGGGAGACCGTTCACGAGTACGGTAACATCATACCTGTTGTCGTGTTTGGCTCCGTCGGCCTTGTTTATCACATACTGATTTATGACCTGCAAGCGGTTATTGTGGATATTACGCTTGTCGATAAGTGTAATGTTCTTGGTAGTACCATCATCGCGGCGAAGTACCTGAATATAGTCTTCCTGTATCTTACGGGTCTTTTCGATGATATGGTCATTGGGATTAGCTATGGCTGTGCTGAAAAACTGCTTCCACTCGGCGTCTGAAAAGGTGATTTCATTAAGTTCCTCAAGCTTTGTGCGGAGGTTGTCCACTAAGTCATTTTCCGTGTGTATCGGAAGGTAATCATAGCCCTGCTCAGTGAGCATACGTATAAACTCATGTTCAAGCTCTGCCTCCGACTGGTAATTTTCGGAACGGTTGGCGTTGAATTCATATTCGGTGACAACGGTATTTTCGGTGGTCTGCGCGACAATGTTAAAGTAAGCCATAGCATTTGCCTCCTTATTGTGCAGGTGTGAATGTCAGCAGCTTATCGCGGTAGTATTCGTATTGTTTCCTGCGGGATTCTATCTCTGCCGGAAGTCCCTCGGTAAGGTCGTTACAGAGCTTGTCAAATCGGTCTAGGATTTTTACTATGCGTTCTTGCTCTTTGATTGGAATAATGGGAACAGGGTAACTGTTCAGCATTGGACGTCGTATTGAGGTGACGGACGAATTAAATGCGTTTTTTTCAATATACGGAAGGAAAGTTGTTTTCATATAGTAGTAGAAAAATTTCGGTAAGACATTTGGAGTATTAATGTGTATTCTATATGCTCTTTGGTGGAGGGCATATTTTCCGTGAACATAGTGATATATTTTGCCAACACCAACTCCATCTCCCGATGTAATTATGGCTTCTTCATCATAATCGAATGAATTCAGTCTTCTTACATCCTGCGAACGGACAAAAAATGGATAACTGCCCTTTTCCAGTTCCTCATTAGTGTTATGAGAACCCGTTCCAATATCGGATATGTTCTGCAATTGTTCCCATTTAGCCCCTCTTGACCCCCCCCCGGTGTCAAACTTTAGCAAGCTGTCGCGGTAAAATTCATATTGTTTCTTTCGCGCTTCCAGCTCTGCTTTTAGCTTGGACTCAAGTTCTTCGGTCATTTTGGTATAACTATCGAGTATTCGCACGATTTCTTCCTGTACAGGGAGAGGGGGGAGGGGGATTATAATTTCTTTTATTGCCGGAACGCTTGAGTGAACGACTTTACTTTTTACTTTTCCCTTACTTTTTTGATTTTGTGATTCTGTTGTTGAGAGTACATATCCTAAATATTTGGGATTTTGATTATGCTTCATAACAACAATATCACCACCAGCCAAACATTTTTCATAACCGACATAAGCTGTAGATTTTGCAATCTCTTCTACACTCTCGCCCGTGATGGCAAATAATATATCACCGTGTTCAAAGTATTTACGGCTTTGTAAGATTTCTTCGTTTGTATGTGATACACAAGCATCGAAAAAGACACCATAAGTAGTATAGATTTCTCCGTATCTTACGCAAGGAGTTCCTTCTGTTGTTACTTGCTCTCGTGTTATGCCGGCACCTCTAAATATGTCAGTTGCTATATCTTTAAGTTTAACGTATTTCACCCCGTTTGGGCAAAGATCTTGTAACAGATTATTTAATTTGCTCATTTTTTGCCCTCCTAAAACTTAGTTCGATGGATTTTTCTATTATATTGGCAATAGCTTGTTTTCTTTCTGCTATTTGATTTTCCTCGTTATTACGATATTTTTTAAGTCGTTCAGAAGTCCATTCATAATGTCCATAATTGTTTTCGATGTCCTTTAACAATGCGATTATAGGGGATAAACTTCGTCTTTTATATTCCTTAAAAAATAATTCAACAACATCTCGGCTGATTTGCAGTTCTAATCTTGTGCTGTATTTGTTCTTTAGCATATCTGATTTTGCTGCTGATATTTCAGTTAAACTAAATTGCGATACGATCTGCTCGTCTAATTTAAAATGGAAATCTTTCTTGCTTAATTCATTTGGTATTGTTATTCCGTTGGGAACAAGGTATGTTTTATCAACAATTCCATTTCCATCCCATGAATGGCACTGATAATACCTGACATGATGTTCAATATGGTATTTATGACTACAATTATCGCACTTTATCTCTTCGCTGGTAATACCATCTCTTGATCTGTTCCAATCGTCATATTCGGTATATGCATGTCTAATTATTTTACCGTTTCCACATGCACAAAATGCTATTTCAGTATAGTCAAATCTATCCCAACTCACTATATTACCCCTCGATCTCCGCAATAATCTTATCTATTTCCACTCTCAGAATATTTTCCCGTTCGACGATATCGCGAATTTGCTTATTAAGTTCAACGATGTCAATTATCTCGCGGGTGTTTTCCGGCTCAACATAAGTTGAAACAGAGAGATTATAATCATTGTTCTCGACATCGCTGGATTTGGCAAGATGGCTGAAATGTGGTATTTCTTCACGAGTTGCAAATGTGGTTACTATCTTGTTAATATTCTCGGGTGTGAGCTTGTTGTTATTTGTGACTTTGATACACTCATTGGTGGCGTCGATGAAGAGCACATTGTTATCCTTTTTGTTCTTCTTCATCACCATAATGCAGGTGGCTATTGAAGTGCCGAAAAACAGATTGCTTGGCAGTTGTATAATACAATCCACATAGTTGTTCTCAATAAGATACTTGCGGATTTTCTGCTCTGCGCCTCCTCGGTACAATATTCCGGGGAAACATACTATTGCTGCGGTTCCATTTGACGCAAGCCATGAAAGCGAGTGCATGATAAATGCCATATCGGCCTTGCTTTCAGGAGCAAGGACACCGGCAGGGGCGTAGCGCGGATCGTTTATCAACAGCGGATTTGATTTACCAGCCCATTTTATCGAGTAGGGAGGGTTTGACACGATGAGTTCGAATGGTTCGTCGTCCCAGTGCTGCGGAGCGGTGAGCGTATCTTCGCAGGCAATGTTGAATTTATCAAATCCGATATCATGCAGGAACATATTGATGCGGCACAGATTGTAGGTCGTGATGTTGATTTCCTGACCAAAGAAACCATTGGTGATACTGTCTTTGCCAAGCACTTTCTCAGCTTTCAGCAGTAGAGATCCGGAACCGCAGGCAGGGTCGTACACTTTGTTGATCGTGGTCTTTCCGACCGTGCCGAGCCTTGTGAGCAGCTCTGAAACATCTGCGGGTGTGAAAAACTCACCGCCAGATTTGCCGGCATTACTTGCATACATTGTCATTAAAAATTCGTATGCGTCGCCAAAAGCGTCAATGTCGTGGTTCTTGACGCTGCCGAGGTTCATTTTTGCAATTCCCGAAAGCAGTTTTGTGAGCTTTTCGTTTCGCTTTTCAACTGTTGCACCTAGTTTGTTTGAGTTGACATCGAAATCATCAAACAGACCGGCAAAATTCGCTTCGCTTGCACTTCCTTTAGCAGAGCCTTCAATATCCCTGAATACTTTTTCAAGTATTTCGTTGAGGTGCTCTTTTGCCCATTCCTTATCAGTTTCGGCACGACTTCTGACATTGCAGAAAAGTTCACTGGGAAGAATGAAGAAACCTTTCTCCTGCACCAGACCGTCGCGCGCTTCCTCAGCTTCATCATCGGATATTTTCGTATAGTCGAAATGAGCATTGCCAGCTTCAGTTTCACCGTGGTTTATGTAATATGTGAAATTCTCGGAGATGTATCTGTAAAACATTGTGCCAAGAACATAATTCTTGAAATCCCAGCCGTCAACGGCTCCGCGTAATTCGTCCGCAATTGCCCAGATAGCTCGATGGAGTTCATCTCGCTCCTGCTCCTTTTTTGTGTCAACTGACATAACATGATCCTCCAGAAGTATAGTTATATACATTATATCACAAAAAAGTCATGTTTTCAAGGAATGTCAGAAAAAAGAGTATTTTTTTATGGGAACCTCTAAAAACCGGTTTGAAAAGGGAAAATGGGTAGAGTGCGCCGAA
>ERZ827156.101-NODE-101-length-118850-cov-12.225220_pt1 | contig 118850 bp, 155 predicted proteins | sample MGYA00519919_ERZ827156 | MGnify/ENA primary metagenome ERZ827156 (study PRJEB31778, sample SAMEA3449269) | human gut metagenome | biome: human gut; feature: human-associated habitat; material: faeces | place: United Kingdom | collected 2010/2012 ... | reverse complement strand
ACAAGAAGTAAATGCTTCTAAAGTGCAAGAAGAAACAAAAGTTGCAAGTACAGAACTTGTAAAAATAGCAGAAAATGAAGGAGCAGAAGGAGCAACAGAAAATTTAGGAACATTTAAAGATTTTATACAAAGTAAAAACATAATAAATTCAGATGGAATAATAAATGTAAGAAATTTATTAGGACAAACATTGAGCATAGGAAATGGAACAAGCAAAGAAAGCGGAGATGTATATGTTTTTGAAGAACAAGATGATTACTATAATCTAACGTACTATAATAAACAAATACAACAAGCTAAAATATATCAAATAAAAAATGAAAATGCAGGAGAAAAAGTAGGAGCATATCATTATTTTGATAGTAATACTGGTTCTGGACGTATAATTAATGTTAATTTTGAAAGAAATGATTATGGCATTTGGGCTCAAAATATATTAAATGGAAAGACAGCAGAGGAAAAAGAAAAAATAGCTGTAGATGAAGCGAGTTATCAACATATTAAAAATGGATATATAACAGAGCCATATAAGAATTTTCAAGATTTTTCAAATAAATGCTGGAATGGAAAATATAAAAATTTAGAAGAATTGGTAAAAAACGAAACACCTTTCAATAGCGTAGACGAATTTTTGATAGCAGAGGAATTAGTTAATCGAAAAGAATATGACCAACTGATGGAAAGAGGGCCAGTAACAGGAACAATAACATGTCCAGATGGAAGTAAAGTAGAAGTTTCAGAAGCTAATAACTATAAAAGTATTAGATACCCTATATCACAACCAGGAACATACACATTTACAGCTGTAGCATCAAATGGAGTAGTTTCTAAAATAGATATAGAACTAGAAGCAGGAGAATATACACTTGAAAGTTCAAATGAATATAATGCTGATATTTATTTAAAAAGTGACAAATTTGGAAAAGTAAATATTACAAGTGAAAATAAACCAAAAGCTAAATATACAGTGGATTCTGTTGAACAAGAGGTTGACTTAACAGAAGCAATAAATGAAGATGGAACAATAGAATTTTGGAATTCAAAATTAGGTGTGGGATATTATGAAAATGTAGAAGTAACAGTTGAAATAGATGGTAAACAAATAAAGTGGGTGGGAACGGTTGATACGTTACCTAAATAAAATTTAAGATAATAATAAATAGTGTCTAAATAAACCTAAAGCAATTTTTATGCTTTAGGTTTATTTGTATGATTATAAATTTAAAAGTTTATGTTGGCACATGAGCCAGACCATCATTTTTCTAAATGTTTGTAGTTTTTAGTTCTTAAATATGTTGATAATACTTTTATTGTTTCTAGTGCCTCCATGAGCTCGCGTTCAGTAAAAGCATCTAAATATTTCTTAGTTTCAACAAGAATTGAATCATCTAGTCCATATAATATAAAATCTGCTGAATGATTACTTAAATCACGTAGTAGCTTTAAGCTATTATAATTTAAATTGGCTTTTCCTTTTTCAACTAATCCTAGAAATTGTGAAGAAATACCCAGTTTTGGTGCCAAGTCTGTTTTTCTTAATACTAATTCGTTTTCACGTATGTTTTCAATTCTTTTACCTCTTAATATTTTTTCATCTTCAAATTTTTCTAATTCTTCCTCTAGAACTTTTTTCATTTCTATCATCATCCCTTCTTAAGATTTTTAATATTTTTTATTTGATTTTCTACATTAGGAAAGTCAATAAGAAATAGAGGCGAACCTTAATAATGTGTATAGATTTTTAAACATTTTAAGGCTCGCATGTTTGTATTTGATAGCCACCTTCTTTATTATAAAATACTTTTTTAAAATAATTATAGTAAAAAATGATGGCAAAATATGGTATTTTATAGTATTTTGCAATAATTTGCTGTAAAAGTCGTAAAAAAGTGCTATTCATGTAGTGCTTTTTTTATTAAATACTTTGAAATGTGTTTATTAAATTGAAAAATGTTTTTTGTTAGTAAAAAATTGGATTCACTCATGTTAAAAACTATATTTTGTTGGGTGACTTTTTTTACTATTTTTTTTCAATTTTTCCCTATTTTTTTTATCACTAAATACCGCTAATTTGTTCGCTAAAAAAGATATTATGTATTTGCAAAAAGGAAAGGACAGAGTTTAGAGGAAAGGTGGTGAAAAATATGAGTTGGTATGAAGAATATGTACGTTGGCTACAAAAATGGTTTAGATAGATAATAATGCCATGGTTAAATATAAAATATATCTTAAATTTATATTTACTAGATTTGTTTATTTTATATAATTGAAAATGTATTAGAATTAGTAAATAATATTAAATTTCTAATTACATATGAGATAGAATTGTACTTTGCAAATATTGTCATCCTTATTTTGATATATTATTTTCTTACACCTTGGTGTCGCAAACTCCATATTTAAAATTACTAGTATGTCGTTTGCTCCAACTCGCACTCGCTTTCGCTCGTTTGGTCGCTTACGCGGTGTTTCTAAAATAATATATCAAAATTGGCTGACAACTCTACAAAATAAACTTTTTATAAATATTATTGAAAATCTTGCATTTTTTAAAATTTGTTGTAAAATAGATTGACTTTTTGTTTTTTTAAGTATATACTTTAGGGGTAAAAAGAGGAGGATATATGAATAAAGTTTTTAAGAAATTAATTATTATATTAATATACGTATGTTTAATTATGGCTTCAAGTAAAGTATATGCAAGCAAAGGAAAAACAACAACAGAAACAACTAGAATTAGAAAAGAACCTTCAACTAGTTCAGATATAGTAGCACTTATTTCTATAAATGAAGAAGTGGAAATTGTTTCGCAAGAAGGAGAATGGTATAAAGTAACATTTTCTAAAGATGGAAAGAACTTTACTGGATATATTAGAAAAGATTTAATTTCTACAGAAAATGAAGAAAATAAGCCACAAGAAGAAACTGTAGCAGAACCTACAAACCAACAAGATGAAATTCCAAAAGAAAATGAAGTTCAAGCATCTAATAATGAGGTTTCTGAAACAGAAAACCAGAATGTACAAAATTCACAAATAACAGTAGGACATGAGGGAAGTTTAACTTCAGCTTTAGAAGTAAAAATATTACCTGTAATAAATGCAAGTAATATTTCAAAGTTACAACAAAATACAAAATTTAAAGTAACTGAAATAATAAACAAATGGTGCTATATAGAAACAGAAAGTTCATCTGGTTGGGTATTATTAAGTAAAATACCAATCGAAAGCAAAAATGAAGTAAAAGAAGAGCAACAACCAGAAGCAGAAGTTAAAAAAGAAGAGAAAGTTGAAGAAAAAAAGGAAGAAAAGAAAAAAGAACCTAAAGTAAAATATGTATCTGCAGAAACTTTAAATTTAAGAGAAAAAACAGATTCAAATTCTAAAATTTTAGCACAATTAACATTAAATACAGAAGTTACTGTATTAGAGGAAGTAGATAAAACTTGGGTAAAAATAAAAGCAAAAGGACATACGGGATATGTTGCAAATAAATTTTTATCTACTGAAAAAACCAAAAAAACTTCAAGAAGTGAAAATGAAACAAGAGAAGAGGCTATAGCACATAACACAGAAACTATATCAAGTGCAAATAATACAGGCTCAAATATAGTAAATTTTGCTTCTAAATATATTGGGTATAAGTATGTAAGTGGTGGAATGACACCATCTGCAGGTTTCGACTGTTCAGGTTTTACTACATATGTATATAAAAATTTTGGAATTAATTTAAGTAGATCTTCTTCTGCTCAAGCAAAAAATGGAACATCGGTTTCAAAAGATAGCTTAATGCCAGGAGATATATTAATATTTAATAATTCAGGAAATACATCAATCGGTCATGTAGGAATATATATGGGTGGAAATAAATTCATACATGCAGCAAATTCTCAAAAAGGTGTTATAACAACACCACTTTCAGATAAATATTATTCTTCAAGATATGTTTCAGCAAGAAGAGTAATAAATTAAGGAGGATAAGTGTTAGAAGCTAGAAAAATTTTAGTTGCAACAATAGGTTATATAATAGGAATAATAATGGGGCTATATTGTAAAATCAGTATAGTCCTTTTTTATCTATTAATTTATTTTATAACTAAATTATATACTAAAAAGAAAAATAAATTTAAATTACTTTCATTTAGACGATATTTTAGGTATATAAAAGTAATATTTAATAAAAATGTTATTGGAATTATAATTGTATTTTCAATTATATCTAATACAATAGTCTTGCTCGAAAATTATAAATATGATAATTTATATAATAAATTAGATGAAAAAGAAGTTAATGTTTCTGGGGTTATTGTTTTAAAAACAAACAATAAATATAAAATAAAAATTGCTGCAATAGATAATAATACAAAATATAAAAACACATGTTTATATATAAATACTAAAATGAATTTAGAAAATGGAGATGGGGTTTTATTAAAAGGTAAATTTACTCTTCCAAGCAAGAGAAGAAATTATAAAGGGTTTGATTATAAAGAATATTTAAAAACATTAAAAATTTATGGAACGGTAAAAACAAATACTATTGAAGTTATTTCTAAAAATAATTTTAGCGATATGGGACATTTTTTGAATAGGTTAATATCCTTTTTTAATTATAGAATAAGTAATTTACCTCAAGATGTTCAACCTATATTTAAAGCTTTATTGTTAGGGGATAAACAAGATGTTAGTAAAGATGTTTTAAATGATTTTTCTGAAAGTAATATTTCACATGTTTTAGCAATATCAGGTATGCATATTTCATATATTATACTTATTTCAAATTTAGTTTTTAATTTTGTTTTTGGTAAACATTATTCAAAAATTGCAACAAGTATTATACTCATAATTTATATTTATATAACAGGTTTTACACCATCTGTAGTAAGAGCTGGAATTGCAGGTATATTAGCCATAATGTCTAATTTTGTGTATAGAAAAAGTGATACATTTAGTAATTTGGCATTTGCCATGCTAGTAATATTAATTTGTAATCCGTATTCAATAAAGAGTATAAGTTTGCAACTTTCTTTTGTTGGAGCAATCGGTATTATAGTAATTAGTAAAACATTTAAAAAAGTGATTAATTTCTATTTTGAAAAATTAAAGAAAAAGGCTAAAAAAAAGAACGGTGTTTTTCTATTAAATTTTCTTAATTTTAGGAGTTTAAAATTGATTTTATTTTTGGAAGATAATTTTATAATTACTATATCTGCGTGTATTGTTATTATGCCAATTTTACTTGTTACATTCCATACAATAAATATTACCAATTTGTTAATTGGTATAATAACAAGTGTTATAATTGGACCTATTGTGATTTTAGGAATTTTGTATTTAATTATAGGAAATAGTTCTATTGGTTTTGTTCTTACAAGATTATTAAATTTATTATTGGGTATTTCCAAAGTTGGAGCTTTACTTCCTTTAAATAAAATTTATTTTGTTACCCCAAATATGTTTGAAATTATTATTTATTATGTTTTAATTTTTTCTGTCAATTTTATAATTAGCATAAAACTAAATAGAAGTTCAAATTCTTTAGAAAAAAGAGTAGTTAATTTACTTAATTTAGCAAAATATATTATTGTTTTAAATAAGAAAAAGATACTATTTTATTCTTTTATAATATTTTTTCTTTGCTTAATCTTTATGAATATACCTAAAAGTTTAAAAATTTATTTTATAGATGTAGGACAAGGAGATTCAAGTTTAATTATAACACCTAGAAATAAAAAAATATTAATAGATGGAGGAGGAAGTTCAGATAAAGATTTTGATGTTGGAAAACAAACGGTTCTTCCATATTTATTAAATAGAAATATAAATAAGCTTGATTATGTAATAATTAGCCATTTTGACCAAGACCATGTACGGTCGGAATATTATATATTTTAAAAAACATTAGAGTAGAACAGGTAATTATTGGAAAACAATTTGAAACAAGTAAAAATTATGAAGATTTTTTTAATATTGTAAAAGAAAAAAATATAAAGGTATGTGTTGTGGAAGCAGGAAATAGAATAAACATTGAAAAAAATTTGTTTTTTGATATATTATGGCCTTCTAAAAATGAAACAGTTTCTAAAAATGTTATTAATAATAATGCATTGGTTTGTAAAATGGTTTCAAAAAAGGTTACAATGCTGTTTACAGGAGATATTGAGCAAGAAGCGGAAGAGGCTATTTTGAATAAATATAAATCTAATATAGGTATTTTAAAATCAGATATTTTAAAAGTAGCACATCATGGTTCTAAAACATCTTCTACAAAAGAATTTTTGGAAGCGGTTAAACCAAATACTGCTGTAATTGGGGTAGGAAAAAACAATAATTTTGGACACCCAAATAAAAGCGTTTTAGAAAGACTAAAACGCCTAGGGTGTAGAATTTATAGAACAGATGAAAGCGGAGAGATTATTCTTTTATAAAATTATAATCACATTCACTTTTTAAAGTTAAACTTCCATCATAAATAGTTTTGTTTTCTGTAGAAAGTGGCATGTTTAATATTATAGGACAAGTATATTTTTCGTTTAAATTATTTGTAATTGTAATTAAAAAACTCATTTTACAAGCTATGGAATTTAATGTTATATTACAGTTTTTTAATAAACTTCCATCATATGAGATGTTAGATATACTTTCATGTAATGTATAATTATCTTTAATATTTGAATTGACATAGCACAAGGTTATTGGGTTTGCACAGTTATTATATAAAGTTTTTGTAGAATAGTCTATTTCATTACTGGATGAAACATCAAATTTAATATTATCTTTAATAATATTATTTTCTTCAAATGAACTTGTTGCAAAATTATTTATATTTTTGAAATATAAGTTTGGCGTTCCAATACTAGGTGTTAAAAGATATCTAATTTCTGAAATAGTAACTTCTTTTAATGTGTTTTGAGCTGTAAAGTTTCCGTTTGCATGATTATTTATAAAAATTGCTATATCAGTATATTGATATAAATTAGACACATTAAAAGATGAATTACCATTAACTGATGTTGTTGCATTACAACTGCTAAAATATGTAATTTTATTTATTGAAAATACAGAATCTTTATTTTTTTCTACAAATTCAAAAATTTGTTTATTGCTATTATTTGAGGCTATTTTGTTTTTTATATCTTTAAAAACAAATGCTCCTAAAACTACAAGCAAACAAATAAAAAATGTAAAAACAGATATAAAAAATATTTTTTTCTTAAGCATAATTTATAAATCCTCCTAAAAAGTAATTATTATCATTATATTTAATAATAGTACAAAATATTAATAATGTCAATATTAAAAATACACTAGACTTTTTTGATATTTTATGATATTATAATCGTGAAAAAAATATTTACAAAAAAAACATAATCATTCCATAAAACTAAAATAAACAAGTTGTAAACTATGTTTAGTCTAAGTAAAGGAGGATATTGTTATAATAGAAATGAATATAAATAATAATAATAAAATACAATTAGGGGGAAATGTATTAGTTCCTATTGATGTAAAAGAACAAGAATTTAAGAAGTTAATGCTTATTTATAAACAAGGTATGGAGCAAGTACAAAATGAATTAATGGAAGTTCAAACAAGCTTAAATAAAATTCATGATTATGATGTAATAAGCAATATTAATTCAAGGATAAAAACTCCTGAAAGTATTATTAAAAAAATGAAAAAGAAAAATTATGATTTAAATTATAAAAATTTAATAAGTAATGTTAATGATATTGCGGGGGTAAGGATTGTATGTCCATTTAAAGATGATATTGTTAAAGTGAAAAATGTTCTTGAAAATAATTCTAAACTAGAGATATTAGAAGAAAAAGATTATATAAATAAACCAAAAATAAGTGGATATTCAGGGTATCATATAATTGCTCAAACACCGGTGGATATCGGGACAGAACAAATAGCAAATGTAAAAGTTGAAATTCAAATAAGAACAATGGCAATGGATTTTTGGTCTACAACAGAACATAAAATTAAATATAAAGCTAATAATAAATTATCTAAAAAAGATTCCAAAAAAATGGTTATGTATGCCAAAATGATAAATAGGATGGATGAAAAAATATCAAAATTAAATTCAAAATATGATGATAAAAAGGATAGTATTAGCTAGTTTTAAAATAAGAAGCATAAAGAAAGGATAAATTCTAAAATGACAAAAAAAATTGAATTAAATAAAGTTACTAAGGTAAAAAGTATTAAAGAAATGCTTGATTTAGCAGTTAAAGAAGCGGGAAATAAAAATGCTTTTGAGTATAAAAATGGAGATAAAATAGTAAAAATAACATATAAACAATATGTTGATGATATAAATTCTTTAGGAACAGCTTTAGCAAGCTTAAATATGCATAATAAACATGTTGCAATAATTGGCGAAAATAGCTACAAATGGCTAACAGTATATTTATGTATGCTACAAAGTACAGGTGTATTTGTTCCTGTTGACAGAGAATTAACTTGTTTAGATGTTATAAATGTATTAAAACATAGTGATAGTGAAGTATTATTTTTCTCAAAAAAATACGCACAATATATTCCAGAAATAAAAAAAGCAATTCCTAATATTAAATATTACATAGGTTTAGACGTAAAAAAAGATGAAGATAATATTTTATCATATGACTTATTAAAAGAAAGTGGAAAAAAACTTTTAGATAAAAAAAGTACAATATATACTGATCTTAAAGATGATGAAAACAATCTAAAGCTTTTAGTTTACACTTCTGGTACTACGGGAAACCCAAAAGGTGTTATGCTTACAGAACATAATTTAATTAGTGTTGTGTATTATGGGTTACAAATAGCTGATATAGGAGAAAAATGTTTATCTGTTCTTCCATATCATCATACATATGAAGCCGTAGCGGGAATACTTGTTGGACTTCATAAACATAGTACTATTTGTATAAATGATAGCCTAAAAAATGTACTTAAAAATTTACAGCTTTACAAACCAGATTATATTTATTTGGTTCCTGCTTTTACAGAAGTTTTTTATAAAAGTATATGGAATAATGCTCAAAAAACAGGAAAAGATAAAGCACTTAAAAAGATGATACCTTTAAGTAATGCTTTAAGAAAAACTGGAATAGACTTAAGAAAGAAATTCTTTAAGTCAATACATGAGGCTTTTGGAGGAAATTTAAACCAAATAGTATGTGGTGGAGCTCCAATTCGTCCTGAAATAGGAAAATTCTTTAATGATATTGGAATTACTTTATTAAATGGATATGGAATAACAGAGTGTTCTCCTCTTGTTAGTGTAAATAGAGCAAATTTTAATGATAGTAATACAGTTGGCGTAATTCTTCCTTGTTGTGAAGTTAAAATAGAAAATAAGACAGCAGATGGAGATGGAGAAATATATGTTAAAGGCGACATCGTAATGAAGGGGTATTATAAAGAGCCAGAAAAAACAGCTAAAGTTTTAAAAGATGGGTGGTTTAATACTGAAGACTATGGTCGCATAAATGAAAAAGGACAATTAATAATTAATGGAAGAAAGAAAAACTTAATTGTATTAGACAACGGAAAAAATATTTATCCTGAAGAAATAGAAAACTATATTATGGGAATACCATATGTAAAAGAAGTACTTGTTAAAGCTAGTAAAAATGCTGCTGGTCAGGAAACAGCACTTATTGCAGAAGTATTTTTAGATAAAGAAAAAGTCGAAGAAATGCATATTGAAAATATAAAAGAAACATTAAAAAAAGATGTGCAAGATTCTGTAAGAGAGTTACCTGTGTATAAACATATATCAGATGTAAAAATAAGAAAAAATGAGTTTGAAAAAACAACAACTAGTAAAATAAAAAGATAAAATACGTTATCAAGAGTGGACGAGAGAATCGGCTTTATGACTCCACAGCAACCTATCTAAACATAAGAAAAGGTGCTAATACCGACAAGGCATATGCTTTGGATGATAAATTTTTAAGTCCATTGTGTGCTGCGATGGGCTTTTTTACATAATAAAGGAAAGGAAAGTGATTTAAAATGAAAAAATTGTTTACATCAGAAAGTGTAACAGAAGGACATCCAGATAAACTATGTGATTATATTTCAGATAGTATATTAGACGCTTATTTAGCTTTAGACCCATTTTCAAGGGTTGCTTGTGAAACTGTTTGTGGAAAAGGGGAAATTTACATTACAGGAGAAATTACATCAAAAGCAAAAATAAATATTGAAGAAATAGTGAGAAATACTATAAAAGATGTAGGTTTTAAAAACGCAAATACAGATATAGATTATAAAACTTGCAATATTATTATAAATATTTCTAAACAGTCTCCAGATATTGCATTAGGAGTAGATAAATCTTTAGAAACTAAACAAGGAGAAATGAAATCTATAGGTGCAGGTGACCAAGGACTTATGTTTGGTTTTGCATGTGATGAAACAGAAGAACTTATGCCTCTCCCAATTTGTTTAGCTCACAAATTAGCCAAACAATTAACAATGGTTAGAAAAGAAAATTTATTAAATTATATTAAACCAGATGGCAAAGTACAAGTAACGGTTGAGTATGAAAACGATGTTCCTTTAAGAATAGATACAATAGTTGTTTCTTCACAACATACAGAAGATACGGATTTAGAGGTTTTAAGAAAAGATATAAAAAAATATGTAATTAATAAAATAGTACCAAATAGCCTTTTAGATGAAGATACAAAATACTATATTAATCCAACAGGAAGATTTGTTATTGGTGGCCCATATGGAGATAGTGGTTTAACAGGAAGAAAAATTATTGTAGATACATATGGTGGATATAGCAGACATGGTGGAGGAGCTTTTTCTGGAAAAGACCCAACTAAAGTAGATAGGTCTGCATGTTATATGGCAAGACATATTGCAAAAAATGTTGTTGCAAATAAGTATGCCAAAAAATGCGAAATTCAGCTTGCATATGCAATTGGAGTTGCAAAACCAGTATCAATTTATGTAGATACATTTAATACAAATACAATACCTGAAAAGGAAATTATAAATAAAATTAAAAATAAATTTGATTTAACTCCATCTGGCATAATAGATTATTTAGACCTTAGAAAGCCTATATATAAGCTTACAACAAATTATGGCCATTTTGGGAAACCAAATCTATCATGGGAAAAAATAATTAATTTATAATTTAAATTAATTTAAATTTTTTAGAAAGGATTTCGTAAAAATGAATTTTAGAAAAAAAATGTTATTTATAGTGCCTATATTAATTTTAATTATAATTATTATGTTTTTTATATTAAAAAAGCCAAAAAATGAGTTAGAGAAGGAAAAAATAAAATTAGATCAAACTGCACCTATAATTGTTTTAGATGATACTTATGTTGTTAAAACAGGATATGATAAAAATTTAGTAGATGTTATTATGAGTGCAGATGATATTGACCCCACTCCTAAAAGAGAAATTTTAGGCAGTTATGATTTAAATACACCAGGAGAATATAAATTAACCTATAGAATAGAAGATAACAGTGGAAATACAACATCAAAAGATTTTGTCTTAAAAGTAAAAAATAATTATCTTTATAGTGAAAAAGATATTAAGTTTGAGGATGTTATTAAAAATCATAAAAATGACAACACTAAAATAGGAATTGATGTTTCAAAATGGCAAAAAAAGATTGACTGGAAAAAAGTTGCAAATTGTGGAGTAGAATTTGCAATTATTAGGATGGGGTATCAGAATGGGTTTGACCGGAGAATTAAATTTAGACCCATATTTTTTAGCAAATATGGAAGGGTGCTATAATAACAACATTCCTGTTTCTGTATATTTTTCGTCTTATGCCAAAAGCAAAGAAGAGGCTGAAAGCCAGGCTAACTGGGTTGTAGAAAATTTAAAAGCTAATGATTATAATAATTTATGGGTTTCTTTTGATTGGGAAAATTGGAAATCTTTTAATAAATTAAATTTAAGTTTAAATGATATAAATAACATTTCAGATACATTTTTAAACAGAATAAAAGACTTAAATTATAATCCAGTTTTATATAGTAGCAAAACTTATTTAGAAGCCGTTTGGAAAAATCCTACTAATTATCCAGTTTGGCTTGCAAATTATGTGTCACATACAAATTATCAAGGAAAATATAAGATATGGCAACTTTGCCAAACCGGAATTATTGATGGTATTAATGGTAAAATTGATATTAATGTTATGTATAAAAATCTTGATTTTGAAAAGTGAAAATGATATAATTCTTTTAAAATATATGAAAGGAAGAAGTATATGAAAAGTAATAGAGAATTGCTAATAGAAGCTGAATTTAATATGATTGAAAACACAACAAAATTATCATCAAATGTAAAAAAAATAATTTACGATGAAAATTTAGATATAAGAAAAGAAGAAAGAAAAAAAGCAAAAGAAAATATGCAAGCAGTAATCATAGATATAAAAAATATGGCTGAAGCATTAAAAATAGATATTAATGAAATTTTTTAAGAAGCAATAGTTGAAAAATAATTATAAAATTTAATTCTTTTCCAACTGAAGTTGAATAGCTTGAGAAAGGAATGTTATAAAAAATGAAATTTTCAGAATTTGAAGCAAAAGTAAGTGCAACATTAGCAGATTATATGAAGAAATTTGATCTTAATGGTCAATATATGCATTTAGCATTAGGTATACATGAAGAATCAGGAGAAGTAACAACACTTATAAGAAAAACAGCGAAGGGAAATTATCACGAAAAACAACTAGATGTTGTACATTTAAAAGAAGAAATAGGAGATGTACTTTGGTATATTGCTCAAATTTCAAGCAAATTACCAGAAACTACCCTAAAAGAAATTGTTGAAAATAATCATAAAAAAAGGTTAGAAAAAGAAAAAACATTTTATAAAGAAATAGATAATATTAGTAATTATGAGAAAAGTATCGAACTAACATATCCTAAAGGATTACCTCATGAACAAAATGAAAGAGGAAGATATTTTTCACTAGGTTTAATTAAAGCAGTTGGTGAAGTAAGTTCTTTATTCGGAGAATCTATATTAGGCAATACCCAAATAAATATACCTAAAATGAAAGAAAAAATGGGAGATACTTTAGAGTATTTAACTGCAATAGCTAATACATATAATTTATCTTTAGAAAGAATATCAGAACAAGAATTAAAAAAATGTTCTAAAATATATGACCATAATGGTATTGCAAAAAAAGATGAAAATGAGAAATAATGAATGAATGAGCGCAGAGGAAGGTATATTTAGGTTGGGTATGTGCAATAAAAATTTGTGGACTAGGGAAGGTTAAATTGTGTTAAGTAAAAATAAACATTAATTATAAAATTTATTTAAAATGTAACTTAGTTGTAACTTTGGCTATTATATAATCTATTTGCAATTTAAGAAAGGAGTTTTTAGTTATGGAAATATTAAAAGTTAAAAATTTAACTAAAATTTATGGAAAAGATATGGCTAAAGTTACAGCATTAGACAATGTATCATTTTCGGTTGAAAAAGGAGAATTTGTTGCAATTGTCGGAGCATCAGGTTCAGGAAAATCAACATTATTACATATAATTGGAGGAGTAGATAGACCAACAAGTGGAAAAGTTTATATTGATGGAAAAGACATATTTCAATTTAATGACGATAAACTTGCCATTTTTAGAAGAAGGCAAGTGGGATTAATTTATCAATTTTATAATCTAATTCCAATATTAAATGTAGAAGAAAATATTACATTGCCACTTGCACTAGACAATAGAGAAATAGACAAACAAAAATTAGAGAATATGATAAAGATATTAGGTTTAGAAAAAAGAAAAAAACATTTACCAAATGAACTATCTGGAGGACAACAACAAAGAACAAGTATAGGTAGAGCTTTAATTACAAACCCTACAATTATTTTAGCAGATGAGCCAACAGGAAATTTGGATTCAAAATCAAGTGATGAAATAGTTGCATTATTAAAAAAATCTAATAAAGAATTAAAACAAACAATTATTATGATAACACACAATATGGAAATTGCAAAATGTGCAGATAGAATAATAAAAATTGAAGATGGAAAGATTATTAAGGAGGGATAGACTATGAACTTACTTAATAATTTAACAATTAAAAATCTAAAATTAAACAAAAAAAGAACAATTGTAACAATAATAGGAATAATGTTATCAGTTGCACTTATTACAGCAGTTGCAACAATATATTCGAGTTTAATAAAATCATTAATCGATTTTGAAACATATCAAAAAGGAAACTTTCACGCTGCATTTTTTGATGTTCCAATAAATGAAATAGAAACAATAAAAAATAATAGATGTGTAAAAAAAGTACATTTAACAAGCAACATAGGATATGCAAAACTTGAAGGTTCAAAAAATGAATATAAACCATATATTTATGTAAAAGGTTTTACAAAAGATTCGATAAAGGAGTTATCAGCAAAATTGGTTGAAGGAAGATTTCCAGAAAATGAAAATGAAATTATTATTCCAACACATTTAAAAACAAATGGAAGAGTAAAATTAAATATTGGAGAAACAATAACTTTAGATGTTGGAACTAGAATGAGTGAAGGCTCTGAATTAACACAAGATAATCCATTTAGTTATGAGGCTAATGAAAAGATTATAAATACTACAGAAAAAACATATAAAATTGTCGGAATAATAGAAAGACCTGCAAGCAATATAGAATCATATCAAGCACCAGGTTATACATTTATTACCTGTGTAAATGAAAAAGACATTAAAAATAAGGCAGATGTATATTGCAAATATACAAAAAATGGTTCGAAAAATTATGCAAATGTTACTGCAGATATATTAGGAGTAAATGAAAATACATATAATAAATTTATTTCGGGAAATTATAGTAGTGAAGAAGAAGCTAATAGTATGGCAAAGGAAGTTGCAGATAATGCTAAATATAAATATGCTTTAAACACATATTTAATAACCCTAGAAAATAATCCTTTTGACCAAAATGCAGTTGGAAATTTTGGAATACTTGTTGCAATTGTATGTGTAATAATAGTTGTAACATCAGTATTTTGCATAAAAAATAGTTTTGATATATCAATTACCGAAAAAATAAAACAATATGGAATGTTAAGAAGTATTGGCGCAACAAAAAAGCAAATAAGAAAAAATGTATTTTTTGAAGCAACAATTTTAGGATTAATTGGAATTCCATTAGGATTATTTGCAGGAATGCTTGCTTCATATATTTTAGTAAAAGTTACAAATCTCTTTTTAACAGATATGCTTACAGAAGGCTTGAAATTAGTGTTATCATACTCTTGGATTGCAATTATATTTGCTATATTATTAGGATTTATTACAATATATTTTTCAGCTTTAAGAAGTGCATTTAAAGCATCAAAAGTATCACCGATAGATTCTATAAGAAATAGTAGTAATATTAAAATAAAAGCCAAAAAAGTAAAAAGTCCAAAAATTATAAAAAAGATATTTGGAATTGGTGGAGAGATTTCTTACAAAAATCTAAAAAGAAATAAGAAAAAATATAGAACGACTGTGATATCTATAGTTGTATCTGTATCAGTATTTATAGCATTATCATATTTTATGAATGTAGCATTTTCTGAAATAGGCAGAACAATAGATGTAAGTGATTACAATATTTCATTATGGTATTATATTTCAAAAGATGAACAATATGGAAAAATAGAAAAAATACTGCAATTAGATAATATAAATAATTATACAATAAGCAAAAGTGTATCTTTAATAATTGATAATCCAAATTTCAATGAAAAATATTTAGAAGCACAACATACATCAAAAGAAACAATGATTGAAAATGAAAATAATTATTATGTAATAAATACTCTTGGAAAGGAACAATATAAAAAATATTTAAAAGAATTGAATTTAGATTATGATAATTTTAAAGATAAAGGTATTATTATTGACCAAATAGAAGCAAAATATCAAAATGAAAAAAATAAAAATGTTACTAAATATTTAAGAGAATACAATTATAAAGAAAATGATACGATAAATGGAAAATATGAAGATTCTGAAGGAAAAATGTCAGAATTTAAAATAGATGTAGGTTTAGTTACAGATAAATTACCATTTGGGCTAAATCAAAATATTCCTTATATAATTGTTTCAGATGAAGTTTATGACAAATTAGGTATGAAAAGTGCAGAAACATATTTGCTTATTGATTCATCCAATCCAGACAAATTACAAAATGAAATGGAAGAAATATTAAAAGACGAAAACTACACTATAAATAATATGAATGAAAATGTAAAAATAATGCGAAATATGTATATATTAATAGGGATTTTCTTATATGGATTTATTATAGTTATATCATTAATAGGGGTAACAAACATATTTAATACAATAACCACAAATATGAATTTAAGAAGACAAGAATTTGCAATGCTAAAATCAGTGGGAATGACGTCAAAAGAATTTAGTAGAATGATTAGACTAGAAAGTACATTTATGGGAATAAAAGCATTACTATGGGGAATTCCAATAGGTTTAGGACTTTCATATTTAGAATATAAACCATTAGTTGGATATGAAGGTTTACCATTTGAAATGCCAATTTTAGCAATAATTATTTCCATTATTGTAGTATATTTACTAATAACAATACTTATGAAATATTCTATGAACAAAATAAATAAACAAAATACAATTGAAACAATAAGAAATGAAAATATATAAAAAATTATAAAGGAAGGGGAGAGATAAAGTGAATATTTTGCTAGTTGAAGATAATATAACAATTGTAAAAGGCTTAAAATATGCATTTGAAAAAAACAATTATAATTTGGCTTATACAACTACTATATTTGATGCAAATAATTACTTAAAAAATAATTCTGATATAGATTTAATTATATTAGATATAACCCTTCCTGATGGAAATGGAATTCAATTATTTGAAGAAAAAATAAAAAAATTAGAAATTCCGACAATATTTTTAACAGCAAAAGATGATGAAGAAACAGTTGTAAAAGGACTAACTATTGGTGCTGAAGATTATATTACAAAACCCTTTAGCACCAAAGAATTGCTTGCAAGAATTAATAAAATATTAATACGCTTTAAAAAACAAAGTATCATATCTATAAAAAATATAAGATTTGATATGGACAAAATGGTAGTTTATAAAGATGGAAAAAAAGTAAATTTGACATCATTAGAATTAAAGTTGTTAAATTTACTTTTTATGAATTTAAACAAAGTAGTAAGCAGAAACACAATATTTGATACAATATGGGAGGCAACAGGAAATGATGTAGATGACCATACAATAACAGTATATTTTAAAAGAATTAGAGAAAAATTAGGAACAGATATTATAATTACAGTAAAAGGAATAGGGTATAGAATAGACAATGAAAAATAAAGTTAAATTAAAAAGGTTTATATTTAAGGTACTAATATTTACAATATGTTTGATAGGTTTGTTCCTAACTATTAACATATATAAACAGCATATATTTACAAAGAATTATAACACAAAAATAGTACAAATAATATCAAAAGTAAAAGAAGAATATCCAGATTTGGATGAAAATAAATTGATAACTATTTTAAATAGTGATAAAGTCGATGTATCTTTATTACAAAAATATAGTATTAATATAAACAAAGATAATTTAATACTTGAAAATGCTAAAGAATATAAAGAAATGTTAATTATAAATACATCTTTTATAATTATAACAATAATTATATGTTTAATCACTTTTTTAAAATTTAATAGTAAAAAAGATAAAGAAATAAATGAAATTACAAAATATATAGAAGAAATCAACCGAAAAAATTATAAGCTAAACATTGATGATATGTCAGAAGATGAATTGTCTATTTTAAAAAATGAAGTATATAAAACAACAATAATGTTAAAAGAAGCAGCAGAAAATTCTAATAAAGAGAAATTAGAATTAAAAGATTCATTATCAGACATATCACACCAATTAAAAACACCATTAACATCAATTTTAATAATTTTAAATAATTTAATAGATGATCCAGATATGGATAAAGAAATAAGAGAAGATTTTATAAGAGATATAAAAATGGAAATAACTAATATTTCATTTTTGGTTCAATCTATTCTAAAATTATCAAAGTTAGATACAAATACAGTTGATTTTATAGAAGAAAAGACTTACATAAAAGACATTGTAGATGAGGTAATAAAAAACATTTTTACTTTATGCGATTTAAGAAATATTAAGATTATCACAAAATATAAAGAAAATGCACAAATAATTTGTGATTTTAGATGGCAGGTAGAAGCATTTTCTAATATTATAAAAAACTGCATTGAACATTCAAAAGATAATACCAATATTTTTTTAGAAGTTGACGAAAATAATGTGTATTCACAAGTTGTAATAAGAGATAAGGGGACAGGTATAGATAAAGAAGATTTACCACACATTTTTGAAAGATTTTATAAAGGAAAAAATTCTAGCAATGAAAGTTGTGGTATTGGTTTATCTTTAGCAAAATCAATTATAGAAAAAAGTAATGGAAATATATATGTTGAATCAAAAGTAGGAAAAGGAAGTACATTTACAATAAAATATTTTAGAATGTAATAACATAAGAAGAGTTTTGTTTATAATTATAGTACATAAGTATTTTATCACAAAAGTTCATACAAATTAAATTTATTGCATTATTTCATGTTATAAATTATAATGTATTATGAAAAAGAGGTAATAAGATGATAAAAAGATATAAAGAAGATGAAATTGAAAAGTTAGTTCAAATACTAAAAAATGATGGTGTAATTAGTGTTCCAACAGATACAGTTTTTGGCATTTGTGCTAGAATGAATTCACAAATAGCACATGATAAACTAGTAAAGATAAAGAAACGTCCAATTAATAAAGCTTTCCCCGTTATGTGTGCAAATGAGGAACAAATAAAAAGTATAGCTATTGTAAATGAAAGGGAAATTAAACTAATTAAAGCACTTATGCCAGGACCTATTACATTAGTTTTAAAGAAAAATAAAAATTTACCAGAATATATAACAAATGGAAAAGATACAATTGCTATTAGAATGGCGATATCAAAATCAATAAAAAATTTAATTTTAAAATTACAATGTCCAATATTTATGACAAGTGCTAATCAAAGTGGAGAACATGAATGTGCCGATTTAGATGAGATAGAAAAAGCTTGTCCACATTTAGATGGTATGATGGAAGGAGAAGTATTATATTCAAAAGGAAGTACAATCGTTGATTGCAGTACAGATGAAATAAAAATCTTAAGAGAAGGACCAATATCAATAGAGCAAATAAAAGAAATAGTGAGAATTTGAGAGATAGAAAGGAGGAAATATGAAAAAACATAGATTTGAAATAATAATTTTTACAATAGATGCAATATGTATGATATTAGAATTAATCGCTTCTAGATTATTATCTCCGTATTTTGGAAACTCGAATATTGTATGGACAAGTGTTATTGGAATTATATTATTAAGTAGTAGTATAGGCAATTATCTTGGGCGGAAAAATTGCCGACAAAGAAAACAAAGAAAATAATTTAAAATTAATATTAATATGTACATCTATTTTTGTAATATTAATACCATTTATTCAAAAAGATATGTTAATGAATATCTTTAGATATATAAAAAATATTAAAATTGGAGCTATAATTTCAACTTTACTTTTATTTTTTATTCCTTCATTATGTATGGGCTGCATAACACCAATAATAACCAGATTAAAAATAAATGATTTAGAAACAGCAGGAAAATCGACAGGTAGAATTAATGCAATTGCTACAATTGGTGGAATAACAGGAACTTTTTTGGGAGGTTTTGTATTAATTCCCAATATAGGAAGTAGTAATATATTATTCGTATTAACTATTATATTGGTACTCTTGATACCATTGATTAATTTTAAAATAAAAGAAAAAAGTTCAATATATGTTATTGCTATAATTATAGTTTCATTAATTTCATTAAAAATTTATGCCGATTTAAATAATACTATAGGCGATGAAATTTTAGATAATAAAAATGGTGAATATGTAAGTTATGATACAGAATATGGTCGTGTGTTAATATATAATTCTAAATTAAATAATGAAAATATAAGAATATTGAATATAGACAGTGGATATGAGTCAGCTACTTTTACTGATGACAATAAAGTTAATGAGTTAGTATTTGATTATACTAAATATTATGATTTAATGTTTAATGCAAATATTGAAATAAATAATACGCTATTAATTGGCGGTGCGGGTTATTCTTATCCTAAATACTATATAAGTCATTTTGAAAATAAAAATATGGACGTTGTTGAAATTGATGGTGGAATTACAGAAATTGCGAAAAAATATTTTTATCTTGATAAATTACTTGTTGACTATGATATACAAAACAATAAACGTTTAAACTTAATCACAGAAGATGGGAGAACCTATTTAAACAAAAATACAAAAAAATATGATGCCATATTGAATGATGCTTTTTCTGGAAACTCTCCAGCAAAAACATTAACCACAATTGAAAATATTAAAAATGTAAAAAAATCATTAAATAAAAATGGAGTATATTTAACAAACATTATTTCATCTTTAGATGGTGAAAAATCAAAGTTTTTAAAAGCTGAAGTTAATACATTGCAACATGTTTTTAAAAATGTTTATGTAATTCCTTGCCATGATAATAATGATGTCTATTCATCTCAAAATAATATGGTTATAGCTACAGATGATAATTTATCATTTGAACATTCGTTTAAATTGAATATCATGGAAAATGAAATTGTTATAACAGATGAATATTGTCCTATAGATACATTAATCCCTAAAGTTTGAAAAAAATAAATAAATTAATAATTTTGTCGTGAAGTATAGACAAATGTTTGTTCTTATTATAAAATATGTACAATAGTTCAAAAATGCAAAAAGCTATAATATATAAATACCAACAAATATACTAAAAACTAAATTTTATATAATAAAGGATGTGTTCTTATGGACGAAAAAAAGAATGAAATTATTTTATTTGAAAATTAAGGAGTAAAATTAGAGGTAAACTTAAAAGACCACCCACATATACATTGCATAGTACCAGCAGGAGGACTTGATAGTTTAGGAAATACGACATTTTGGATTATTGGGACAATGATGAATGGAGCAAATGCAAAATTTATCAAGGAAAATTGTCCAAAAAATTGCAAAGACTGTTGTGCCTATAATGATAATAAATTCATGGATAGTCTATGGAAAGTTTTAAAAGTTCAAGATAATTTGGACAATATAGAATTTTTCTTTGAATATTAATTGGCACATCAAATAGAAAAAGAAACAGATTAATCTGTTTCTTTTTCTATTTGATTAATAAACATAGTTTTTATTGTAGAAATACAATCTAATAAGGATTTCCTATATTCGCTTGAAATATTTAATACCGTTTTTGAATATTTTGCCATATCGTCTAAATTGTTTCCAAATTGATAAGTCCAATTATGTCTAGGCAAAAACCAAATATGAAATTGACCATTACTACCTTCATCTTGAAATTGAATAATATTAGTAAAACCTACGTGATGTAAAGTATCTATTAATTTGTCAGATATATTATATATTTGCATTTTTTGTTCATTAGTAAATTCACAAATACTGGAATAGGGCTTATTAGTTCCTAAAATTACAAGTCCCATAATTGAAATTTCAGGATCGGTAGTTACATTTATAAATCCATTATCAAAAATATATTCACCAGGTAAGTTTTTTATATTATGATTTACAATTTCCATGCCGAGAGTACCTTCAAATTCCATAGATTCATCAAGCCAATTTTTTATCTTGTTCATATAAACATAAACCTCCCGTAAAATAAATGTTACATTAATATATCATATATTTTTAGATAAAACAAATATAATACCTTTACAAAGGTATATACTTATTATATAATCGTTGAAAAAGAGAGTTACGGGGAGGAAAATCTTATGAAGATAGGAATAATATCAGATATACATGGCAATATAGATGCTTTGAATGCTGTGTTAAAAGAAATAGAGAAAGAAAATATAGATAAGATAATTTGTTTAGGTGATTTTATAGGACGGAGCAGGAAAATCAGAGGAAGTAATACAAAAAATAATACTAATAAAAGAAAAATTTATATGTGTAAGAGGAAATAGAGAAAAATACATAATAGAAGGGATGCCAACAATAGTACATGATGAAAAAGTAAAAGTAAATAAGGAACAGGTAGATAGAAATGAATGGATAAAAAAACATTTAAGCAATACCTCAATAGAATTCATAAAATCTTTACCGAAAGAAAACATGATAGAAATATTAGGCAAGAAAATTTATATGGCTCATTATCCAAAGGATAATGAAATGAACTTTAAAAAACACATAAAAATTGCTAATTTACAAGATAACGAAGAAATGTTTAAGGATATTGATGCAGATATTTATTTATATGGTCATACTCATGTTGGAATTTATAATAAGAGTTCTAATAAATATTATATAAATCCTGGGGCCTTAGGTTGTCCGGGTAAAACAGATGAAGCACCATATGGAATATTAAATGTTGATAGAACAACAATTACGTATAAGCAATTAAAAGTTAAATATAATGTAAAGAAAGTAATTGAAGATATTAATGAATTATCATTTCCTGGATATAAACACGTACTAAAAATATTTTATGGAATAGATTAACATAATTGGTGACTAAGTTATAACAAGATGCTATAATTAATATTGTTAGGTAAATACTATTTTAATAAGGAGGATGTTATTATGTTGTTCAGTATTATAATTCCTGTTTTCAATTCGGAAAAATATTTGCGGAAATGCTTAGAAAGTGTATTGAAGCAAACATATTCGGAATTTGAGGTTATTATTATTGACGATGGTTCAACGGATTCAAGCCCAATAATACTAGATAAATATGCTAAAAAAGATTCAAGAATACAAGTGTATCATGTGAAAAATGAAGGTGTTACGAAAGCAAGAAAAATAGGAGTATCCCTAACTAAAGGAGATTATGTTATTTTTATTGATTCGGATGACACTATAAATTGCGAGTTACTTTCTAATATTGAGAGGACACTAAAAAAATTTCCTAATATTGATATGATACGATTTAGGTGTAAAATGATTAACGATAAACCAGGATTTGATCATGAGTTATATAATGATTATAATTCTGATTGTAATGTTTTGTATTCTGGAATAGAAGCAATCAGAAGATGGAATAATCCAGATAAGAGATACGAAATTTTTTGGTTATATGCCATGAAAAGGGAAAAAGCACTAATCATTCAAGATGAGCCTAACTTTAAATCTAGTAGTGATTATGCTATTGTACCAGTAATTATAGCTAATTGTCAAAGAGTAGTTATGATAGAGTATATTGGATATAATTATACCTGTGATAATGGACATAGTATAACCCATTCAGTTGGATATCAAAGAGAAAAAGATAGGGCTTTAAACTTTATAGGTGCGTATATGTATTTAACTTCAAAGATGAAAATGATAGAAAAAGAGAAAAATATTGATTTTAACTTTTTTTATGAAGAATGGAGGCAAAGATTACTGAAAAAATATAACATATTAAGTGATCCCTTAAAAATTGAATTAAATGCTGAATTTGAAAAAGCATTTAATCAATAATGTACAAATGATACCTGTTAATATTAATATATTTCAGGTATCATTTGCCTTTATATAAAGTAATAATGAAAGGAATATCAAATGAATCTATATAAATATATCGAACAAAAAATCCAATTAAAAGAAATAGAAAAATTACCTAAAGATAGATACGAAATAGCAATTGTTAGAAGTACATTAAAGAATTTATCTAATTTATTTTATAGAGATTATACTTTTTTCTTAAATAAAGAAAATTTAATAGATAGAAAAGAGATATATAATAAAAAAGTAGATATTACTGACATTAAAGATTTTTCAATTGTTTGTAAAACTTATTGTGAGATTATTAAAAATGTTCTTAAAAAAAATTATGATATTGATTCAGAATTAATATCGCCATTTTCTGATGAATTCAGACATATTGATTTAATGATAGTAACTAAAACGGGAAAAAGATATATTGTAGATCCTTTATCTGATTTAGTTGAAATGCAGGTAGGCTTAAAAACAAACAATTTTGCGAGTAAGGACTATTATAATAAAACTTATAAAGGAATGTATAAAGAAATTAGTTTTTTTGCTAATGAAGAATTAGAAGAAATAGACGATAGAATTGGATATAAAAATGAAAATAAGTATCTTAATAACAGTTTAGAAGAAATAAAAAGTTATTTTGACAGCAATATGTGGCAAACAATTAGCTTAGAAAGTGAAAGAGATAAAATAATAGAAAATAAATTGAAATATATATGTGAATATTTAAATAATAGGAACAGAATAAATGGTATAGTAGATTTAGTTATGTACATTAATACTGTAATAAGTAAGGTATTTTCTAAAGAAGAACAAAGTAGAATCCAAGTATTGAATTTTTTTGTAGATGAAAAAGATATAATTAATAAAGAATTGGATTTGATACTTGATAAGAAAAACAAAAGAGATAGGGGTGTAGTAATTAAAATAGGAGATAAATGTTTTATAATAGGATTAAATGTTTTATTTAAGGAATTTAGTAATAATGAATGGAATGAAATAGTTAATGAAAATAAAATATTTGTTAGACCGAAGTTTAATGTTATTTTATTAGATTATCTAAAGAAAAATGGAGCGAATAGAAACATTGTTCATAATAATGAATTTTTAAGATTATTTAGTATTTTTGAAAAAAGATTGATAAGAAGTGGAAAAAAGTTTGAAGAAATAATAAAAAACAACATAGTTATAAGAGATGGGAAAATACTAACTAAAGTAAATGGAGAAAGATTTTTATATAAAATTGAAGATTGTAATTTAGTAGTAGAAGATTATAGTCACAATATAAAAGACACAATATTGTTCCAAGACGAAGGAAGAAAAATCATTCATAAAAAAGAACGAATTTTAATAAAAGCAAAGAAAAAAGATATGGGGGAAAGATAAAACTTATATGAATACAAAAATTAATATTAAAAATAAGATTACGGGATATAATATACCAACTGTTATTAATATTCCAATAAATTCAAAAGATATAATTATAATGTGTCATGGTTTTGGTGGAGATAAAGATAGTCCAATTTCAAAATTGATTGCACAAATGTTTTTAGATGAAGATATAGGAGTTGCAGCTTTTGATTTTCCAATTCATGGAGAAAGTAAAGCGAAAATAGAAGAATTTACTGTTAAAAATTGCGTATCAGATATTAATGTTGTTAGAACCTATATTAATGATAATTTTCCTCAAAAAGATATATCACTTATGGCTACGAGTTTTGGAGGTTATATAGCTATAAATAGTTTCTTAGATGGGAATGTATTTTATAAATATGTAATATTAAGATCACCAGCAGTAAATATGAAAGATGTATTAACACACACCTTACTAAAAGAAAATTTTAGTGAATATCGCAGGAAACGGAATAGCAAGAATGGGGAGAAATGGAAAAATGAAAGTATTATATGAGTTCTATGAAGATTTAACAAAAAATGATATATTAAGAAGAAACAAAGAACTAAAACAAAAAATGTTAATTTTTCATGGAACGGATGATGATACTGCTTTAATAGGTGATACAGAAAAATTCACAAATCTAAATAATAAGGTTGCAAAATTGATAAAAGTTCCAAGAGAAAATCATAGAATGAAAATTGAAAATTTAAAAAAAATAATGGGGTATGTTATAAAGTGTATAAAAGAAAAAGAAATTAAAAAAGAGATATTAGAAGAAAGATAAATCTTTAAAAATAAAAAATTTAAATATAGTTATTAAAAGAGGTAGAAAATGAAAATTGCAATAGTTGGATGCGGATATGTAGGATTATCTTTAGCTACTTTATTAAGTCAAAAATATGATGTTATAGCTTTAGATATTATACCAGAAAAAGTTGAAATGATAAATAAAAGAATAAGCCCAATAGATGATGAATATATAAAAAAATTTTTTAAAGATAAAGACTTAAAATTAAAGGCAACGACAAATTATGAAGAAGTAAAAGATGCTAAATATATTATAATATGTACACCTACGAATTATGATGAAGAAAAACATGTTTTTAATACTTCATCTATTGAAAATGTTATTAAAGAAATAAAAGTATTAAACTGTGAAGCGACAGTTATTATTAAGTCTACGATACCAGTGGGGTTCACAAATTATATTAAATCAAAATATAAGATAGAAAAGATTATCTTTTCACCAGAATTTTTGCGAGAAGGTTATGCTTTATATGATAATCTTTATCCGTCAAGAATAATAGTGGGTGAAAAAAGTCAAAGGGCGAATGAATTTGCAAATTTATTAAAAGAATTATCACTAAAGAAAGATGTTAAAATTAAACTTATGGATAGCCTAGAAGCTGAAACAGTAAAATTATTTTCAAACGCATATTTGGCTATGAGAGTTGCGTATTTCAATGAACTAGATACGTTCGCAGAAATTAAAGGACTAAATTCTAAAGATATAATTGAAGGTATTGGACTAGATGACAGGATAGGCAACCATTATAATAATCCGTCATTTGGATATGGGGGATATTGCTTACCTAAAGATACAAAGCAATTAGTTTCAAGTTATGTAGGAATACCTAATAATTTGATAACATCAATTATTAATTCAAATGTAACTAGAAAAAAACATATTGCAAAAATGGTAATGGAAAGAAATCCAAGAGTTATTGGCATATATAGATTAATAATGAAAAAACATTCTGATAATTTTAGAGAGAGTGCAATTCAAGATATTATTAAAATTTTAAAGAAAGAAAATGTTGATATAATAATATATGAACCAATCTTAAAAGTAAATAAATTTGATGAATGTGATGTAATAAATAATTTTAAAGATTTTTGTGAGAAAGCTGATATTATTTTAGCTAATAGGTGGGAAAATGAATTAACAGATATAAAAAACAAAGTTTATACAAGAGATATATATTATAAAGATTTATACTGTTATAATGAATATTAATAAGGAGTAAATAATATGAATATATATGTAATTAGACATGGCGAAACTGATTTTGAAGATTTTTAAAAAATTTATATAAAATATAATATGAAATAAAAATTATTAAGTAATAAAATCAAATTTTAAGTAGAAAAATTATTTAAATATAAAATTATAAAGATAAATTATAAAACTGATTTAAAATTGATTTTAGAAATAAATATCTGGGACTAGACTAACATTATTGCAAGTAATAAATTATAAAGTAATAATGTTAGTCAAACGATATCTGATAAATAGCTAGTAAAGCCGTTAAGGCTAATGGTTACAAGAACTTGTGGGTAAGACCTTGATAAGGGGTTCTATTATTTTACTCCTATCTCTTATTGCACAAAACTTTGATGCCACGACACTTTCGAATAAAAATAATTAATAATTTTATTTTAAACTATAGACAAATATTTGTTCTTATTATAAAATATGTACAATAGTTCAAAAATGCAAAAAGCTATAATATATAAATACCAACAAATATACTAAAAACTAAATTTTATATAATAAAGGATGTGTTCTTATGGACGAAAAAAAGAATGAAATTATTTTATTTGAAAACCAAGGAGTAAAATTAGAAGTAAACTTAAAAGATGAAACTGTGTGGCTTAATAGACAACAGCTAGCGGATTTATTTGATAGAGATATAAAGACGATATGAAAACATATTAATAATGCTTTAAAGGAAGAATTAAAAGATGTTCCAACTATCGCAAATTTTGCGACAGTTCAAAAAGAGGGTAATTATGAACTCTCTTTTAATTTATAATTTTTTTTAAAACTATAGACAAATAATGTATTAAGTAATACAATATTGTGAGATACAAAAAAGAGAGGAGTAAATTAATGCCAACAAAAATTAGAATTTCCAAAGATATGATATTAAATGCAGCATTTGAAATTGTAAGACAAGAAGGAACGGAAAAATTGAGTAATAGAGAACTAGCGAATAAGCTAAAATGTTCAATTAGACCAATATATTATCAATTTGAAAATGTAGAACAGATGAAAAAAGAATTATATATAAAAATAGAACAATACTTTTATAAATTTATATTAGATAATATGATTGAAGGTATTCCACAATATAAACAAGTTGGAATAAACTATATAAAATTTGCAAAAAAAGAGAAAAAACTATTTCAAACTTTATTTATGTGTGATACAGGCTTAACGCCAGATACGTTTGTCACAAAAGCTGGACACGATTATGAAGAAATTGAAAAACTAATAAGGATAAGTACAAATTTAAATGATGATGATATAATGAAATTTCATACCAAAATGTGGATTTTCTGTCATGGAATTGCAACATTAGTAGCAAACGATACTATTAAATTAACAGATAGCCAAATACAAGAATTACTATCTGATGAATTTCAAGCATTAATGTTACTCGAAGAAAATCCAAACAACAAATGGGTGTTACCAAAAAAGGAGGAAAATAAATAATGGAAAATGTTATAGAAGTTAAGAATTTAACTAAAGAATACAAAAGAGTAAAAGCAATTGATAATCTTTCATTTGAAGTACATGAAGGTGAAATTTTAGGATTGCTTCGGACCAAATGGAAGTGGAAAATCAACTACAATTAATTGTATATTATCATTATTAAATTTTAGCAAAGGAAACATACAAATATTTGGAAAAGAAATGAAACCAGATGCTTATGATATAAAATCAAAGATAGGTGTAGTATTTCAAGATGTTGCAGTTTTTGAAGAACTAACAGTATATGATAATATTGATTATTTTTGTGGACTATATATAAAAGATAAAAAAACAAGAAAACAATATATAGAAGAAGCAATAGAATTAGTAGGACTTTCAGAATTTAAAAAATTCTATCCAAAGCAATTATCAGGAGGATTACTTAGAAGATTAAATATCGCTTGTGGAATAGCACATAAGCCACAATTAATATTTTTAGATGAGCCAACAGTTGCCGTAGATCCTCAAAGTAGAAATAATATATTGGATGGAATAAAAAAATTAAGAGATAATGGAGCTACAATAGTATATACAACACACTACATGGAAGAAGTAGAAATTCTTTGTGACAGAATCATTATTTTAGATAAAGGAAAGATTCTAGCAACAGGAACAAGTGATGAGCTAAAAGAGTTAGCAAAAATAGAAGAAAAAGTAACGATAGAAGTAAATAATTTAGAAGAAAAATATATTAATGAAATAAAGAAACTGGAAAATGTAGATGAAGTAATATACAATTCAAATTTATTATTTGTAACATATAAAAAAGGTAAAAACAACTCAGTAAGTATTATGGAATATTTAAAAAAAGAGAATATCAAATATAGTAAAATTTATTCAGAAAGACCAACTTTAAATGATGTATTTTTAGAACTTACAGGAAAGGAGCTTAGAGACTAATGTTTATACATAATTTTAAATATAGTTTAAAAATTTTGTTCAAAAATAAAGCATTAATATTTTGGACATTTGCTTTTCCAATAATCCTACGGAACATTTTTTAATATGGCATTTTCTAATATTGAAAATAGTGAAAAACTAAATACTATTAATATTGCAATTGTAGACAACGAAGACTTTCAAAATAGTGAGATATTTAAAGAAACTTTCAAAAATTTAAGTGATGAAAACAACGAAAATAGGATTTTTAACACTAAATATGTAACAGAAGAAAATGCAAAAGAACTATTGGATAATGATGAGATTACTGGTTATTTAAAATTAGAGGAAGATACTCCAAATGTAATTGTTACAACATCAGGGATTAAAGAAACAGTTTTTAAATATGTGGTAGAAGAAATTACACAAACTATAGAAATTGTTAAAAATACAGCTGAAAATAAAATAAAAGAAGAAATGATTGCAGGAAATTATAATGTGGATTATGAAAAAATATATGAAAACATTATAGAAAATGTGCAAAATCAAGAAGTTAAACTGAAAAATATATCAAACAGCAATTTGAGTTATACAATGATAGAATTTTATACATTAATTGCAATGGCTTGTCTATATGGTGGAATATTGGGAATGACATCAATAAACCAAAACTTAGCTAATATGAGCAATAAAGGTAAAAGAGTTGCAGTTAGCCCAACAAGTAAATTAAAAATTGTATGTAGTAGTGTACTTGCAAGTTATATTGCAGCATTAATAGGACTAAGTTTGTTATTTATATATACTATTTTTGTTTTAAAGATTGATTATGGAAATAATTTACCATTAATTATTTTACTTGCAATGACAGGAAGTTTAGCAGGGTTAAGTTTAGGAATGGCAATTGGAACAACTTTAAGAACAAACGAAAATACTAAAACAGGAATTTTACTAGCAATTACAATGTTTGGTTGTTTCTTATCTGGAATGATGGGAATTACTATGAAATATATAATTGATAAAAATGTACCAATAATAAACAAAATAAGCCCTGCAAGTATGATAACAGACGGCTTTTATTCACTATATTATTATGATACTTTAGATAGATTTTACTTTAATTTAGCAAGTTTATTAATATTTTCTGGTATTATGATTATTATTTCATATATCAGTTTAAGGAGGCAAAAGTATGACAGTATATAAAGCATTTTTTAAAGTAGTAATTAAGTACAAATTCTTAATTTTTATATACACAGCAATGCTAATATTATTTGCTGGATTTAATATGCAAACAAGTCAAAATAGTACAAATTTTGTCGCAGAGAAACCAGATGTATTAATTATCAATAATGATAAAGAACAAAAATTAAGTAAAAATTTGGTAGAGTACATAGAAAAAAATAGCAATATTGTTAATATAGAAGATAATGAAGAAGCAAGAAATGATGCTCTATTTTATAGAGATGTAAGTTATATTATATATATACCTGAAAATTATAGTAAAGACTTTCTAAATGGACTTAATCCAGAAATAAAAATAAAAAGTGCTGGTGATGCAGGTTCTTCTTATGCAGAAATGATGATTACTCGTTATATTAAAGTGGCAAATATATATGAAAAAGAAATACAAAATGAAGATGAATTGATAAAAACAATAAATGAAACTTTGGAAAAAGAAGCTAATATAGAAATTACCTTAAAATTAGATGTAGATAATCTAAGTAGAGCAACATTTTATTATAATTTTATGAATTACAGTATTTTAGCAGGATGTGTATATGTAATATGTATAATAATATCAAGTTTTAGAGAAGAAAAAATTAGAAAAAGAACAATCATAAGTAGTATGAATTATAAAAAATATAATAGACAATTACTTATATCAAATGGAATGCTAGCATTTATATTGTGGTTTTTATATGTTGTACTTAGTTTTATATTAATTGGAAATATAATGTTTACAGCTCATGGACTAATATTAATAGCAAATTCTTTTGTATTCTCAATATGTAGCTTAACAATTGCATTTTTAATAGCAAATTTAATCAATAATAAAAATGCAATTAACGGAATTATAAATGTTATAGCACTTCGGTTCAAGCTTTTTATGTGGTGCTTTTGTACCAGTAGAATGGTTGCCAGACACAATATTAAAAATAGCTCATATTTTACCATCATATTGGTATATACAAACTAATGAAGCTGTAAAAACGCTAGAAACAATAAATTTTGAAACATTAAAACCTATATTAATAAATATGGGAGTTGTATTACTATTCTCATTATTGTTTGTAATAGTAACTAATATAATTACAAAGAAAAAAAGAAAAATAAATTAAAGAAGAAATATTATAATGAAAAAATGATGTAAAGTTTGATGGCGAAAAATTTACAGGAGCAGACTTAACAGCTGTATTTGGTGGAGTTAAATGTGATTTAAGAAATGCAATTATAGAGTCAGATGTTGTTATTAATACAAGTAGTACATTTGGAGGAATTGAAATAAAAGAAATAACCATAACAGACTTTGAAGAAAGTCTTATAAATGATTATAAAACATTATTTCCAGAAGACGAACAAAGAAGTTCGGAATGTGTAAGAAGAACATATGCTGATAATATAAAAAAATTCTATGCTATTATAAATAATATGAAAATTATAGGCTTTATTATGCTTGAAAAATTACAAAATAATCCTTTTTATATGGACTATTTTGCAATTAAGAAAGAATATCAAAATCAAGGATTAGGAACTAATGCACTTAAAATCTTATTAAATGATGTTATTAAAGAAAAAGGATTATTTATTGAAATTGAAAAAGTAATTGATGATTTACCAAATACATTAAAGAGAGCATCATTTTATGAAAGATTAGACTTTAAATCAACTAATTCAACATATAAATTGTTTAATGTATTATATACGCCATATTATTGGAGTAAAGATATTGTATATTCAAAAATTGAAAAAGGAGGAGATAATGAACAAAAAAGGAAAGATATTTGTAATTATAATAATTTTCGTTTTACTTTTTATTATATTTACATATTTATTTAATGAAATTAAAATATTGAAGAATAAAATAGAAAATTTGGAAAAAACTGATAGTGCTCTTTCTGAAAGAATACAAGAAAATACAGACAAAATATCTAATATACAAACACAAAAAGAAAATATAAGTAGTGAGTCAAGACAACTAGCAGAAAGTGTTTTTGATTGTTCACCAACAGATGGATTATCACCAATTTCTGAAGATGAAGCCAAGAATGTTTGGGAAGAATTTAAGAAGGAATATAATATAGATGAATATGGAACATATTATATACAAGAAACACAAATAAAAGAAGTAATACCTAATACATATTTATATTACAATTATTATCAAGGAAAAATAGAAGGAATACAAGCTACTTTTACAAGAAAAGCATATGTATTTATTTGCAATAGGAATAATGAAAATTTAGATTGGGTTGATGGGTATGTAGATATATATACTGGAAAAGTAATTGGAGGACAATTTTATGGTGTATAATACTTAGTCATACAAATTACAAGTTATAGATTAGTTTGAAATATAACTAATCTAATTTTTTAAAAACTTTACCAAACAACTGTTTACAATATAAAAATAAAGTGATATAATTTAAGTAAAATTTATTTAAGGAGGTGGAACATGCAAAGACAAAACATATATATAGCAATAGATTTAAAAAGTTTTTATGCTTCCGTAGAATGTCGTGAAAGAGGATTAGATCCTTTAATAACTAATTTAATAGTAGCAGATAGTAGTAGAACAGAAAAGACAATTTGTCTTGCAGTAAGTCCATCTTTAAAACAATATGGAATACCAGGAAGAGCAAGATTATTTGAAGTAGTGCAAAAAGTTAGAGAAATAAATACTAATAGAAGATACAATGCACCTGGTCATGTATTAAATGGAAAATCTTGTGAAGATGGCGAATTAAAAAAACATCCTGAATATGAATTAGATTATATAGTAGCACCTCCACAAATGAATAAGTACATGAAATATAGTACAGACATATATAATGTTTATTTAAAATACTTTTCTCCTGAAGATATATATGTTTATTCAATAGATGAAGTATTTATAGATGTAACTCATTATTTACAAACTTATCAAATGAAAGCCAGTACACTAGCGACAACTGTTATTCATGATATATATGAAAAAACAGGAATAACTGCAACTTGTGGTGTAGGAACTAATTTATATCTTGCAAAAGTTGCTATGGATATTGTAGCAAAACATGCAAAAGCAAATAAATATGGTGTAAGAATTGCTTGTTTAGATGAAGACATGTATAAAAAGCAATTATGGAATCATAAACCTTTAACTGATTTTTGGAGAGTAGGGAAAGGTATATCAAAAAAACTGGAACAAAATGGTATGCATACTATGGGAGATGTTGCAAGATGTTCTATCAATAATGAGGATAGACTATTTAAGTTATTTGGTATTAATGCAGAATTATTAATAGATCATGCATGGGGAATAGAGCCATGTACAATGGAAAGTATTAAGTCTTATGTTCCAATTACTAATAGTTTAAGTTCAGGTCAAGTTTTGCATTATCCTTATGATTATGAAAAGACAAAACTAATTATAAAAGAAATGACAGAATTACTTGTACTTGATTTAGTAGATAAACATGTAGTAACAAATCAAATAGTTTTAGAGGTAGGTTATGATATTGATAACTTAACTAATAGAAATATTGATTATAAAGGCGAAGCAACAATAGACAGATATGGTAGAAGTGTTCCTAAACATGCTCATGGTACAATTAATTTAGAGCATAAAACATCTTCAAATAAAATTATTGGAGAAGCGGTTATGGAATTGTACGATAGAATTATAGATAAACGATTATTAACAAGAAGAATTAATGTAACTGCAAATAATATAATTAGTGAAGAACAAGCTGAAAAAGATAATAGCTTTGAACAAATTGATTTATTTACTGATTATTCAAAAGTTAAAAAGAAGAATGAAAAAGAAAAGAAAGAACGAAATCTTCAAAGGTCAATACTTGATATTAAGAAAAAGTTTGGTAAAAATGCTATTCTTAAAGGTATGAATTTTGAAGATGGAGCAACAACAATAGACAGAAATTCACAAGTAGGAGGTCATAAAGGTTAATGGAAAATTATAATGATATAATAAATTTAAAAAGACCAGTTTCAAAACATCCAAAAATGAGCTTATATCAAAGGTCGGCTCAATTTGCACCTTTTGCAGCACTTGCTGGTTATGAGGGACAAGTAAAAGAAACTGCAAGATTAACTGATAAAAAAATAGAGTTAGATGAAGAGGTTAAAGTAATGCTTGATATGAAAATTCAAGTAATTCAAGAAATGCTTTCAAATAATCCTGAATTAGAAATAACATACTTTATTTCAGATAGTAAAAAAGAGGGCGGAAGGTATGATACAATTATTGATAGTATTAAAAAGATAGATAACTATAAACAACAATTCATTATGAAAAATGGTTTAATAATTGATATAAAAGAGATTATAAATATAAATAGTGATATATTTAAAAATATAAGATTTGAATAAGAAAAAGAACTAGAGTTATAATAATTCTAGTTCTTTGTATTTATATATTATCAATAAAGTCTGATACTAAATTTTCTATTTTTACATTAAATACTTTAGCGAAGCCACATAATTCATAATCAACATAAGAACTTTATGCGAGTTGTCTGTAAAATACGGTAAATATAGAGAAATAGGCATTTTGGAGGTTTTAGAAAAAATTTGAGATAGGATCTGAAATTATAAAAAAATATTAAAGTATAAATTTAATGTAAAATAATTATATATAAGTAAGCGTTAAATAGCTTAAAGGCATGATAGTGCTGAATTTGCTAGGAGGGACTTGGAACATAGTTTTATTATTTTACTCCTATTTCTTTTTGCACAAAACTTTGATGCCGCGACAGTTTTGGATAAAAATAATTAATAATTTTATTTTAAACTATAGACAAATATTTGTTCTTATTATAAAATATGTACAATAGTTCAAAAATGCAAAAAGCTATAATATATAAATACCAACAAATATACTAAAAACTAAATTTTATATAATAAAGGATGTGTTCTTATGGACGAAAAAAAGAATGAAATTATTTTATTTGAAAACCAAGGAGTAAGATTAGAAGTAAACCTAAAAGATGAAACTGTGTGGCTTACACAAGAGCAAATGTCAAAATTGTTTGGAAAAGCAAAATCTACTATTAATGAGCATATTAAAAATGTATATAAAGAAGGTGAATTAATAGAAAAAGAAACTATGACTAAATTCGGAAATTCCGAATTTGCTGATAAACCAACTAATTATTATAATCTAGATATGATAATTTCTGTAGGGTATCGTGTAAAATCACAAAATGGTATTTTATTTAGAAAATGGGCTACTAGTGTATTAAAAGATTACATGCTAAAAGGTTATGCAGTAAATCAAAAAAGATTAGAATATTTAGAAAAAACTATAAAATTAATAGATATTGCTAATCGTATTGATGAAAGACTAGAAGGAAATGATGCAAAAGAAATATTAAAAGTAATTGGAGGATATTCAAAAGCATTAGACTTATGGCAATAAAAGAATTGCAGCAACTTTGTTTATATATTTTCTAAATTTTTACGGAATATTATATAAAAACGGTAAACAAGTAATTGATAATAATACATTAACGGCTCTTACTTTATTAATTGCTGAATCGAATCCAAAGGAAAAAGAAGTAATTATAGATTTAGTGATGAATTTTTTGAACAATGAAAATTAGAAGTAAACATAAAGCTCATTTAATAAAAATTTAAACATTATTAAATAAATTTAAAGATTAAGTTGGAATGAAAAAGTTATGCAGAGGGCAGCAAATGTGCTCTGCAATTTATTATTTAAGGAACATAAAAATATATCGATTTTTCTAATTTGAATAAAAATGAGTAGAGTAGGGGGGATAGCCATATTTTTAATGTTGTATATTTATATTTAATATAAATATTTTATATATAAAAAAGTAAAAAAATATATAGAAAAATTTTGTGCAAAGTTTTTACAAAATAGAATTCGAATTTCTGATTTATAATTTTTAAAATAAAATTTAAAATTAAAAATAAAATTAAAAAAATATTATATTTGAAATTTTAAAATTTTAAAAATTACAAATTAAAGATTTTAAATTTATAGAATTTTTTAAAACGAACATTTGTTAATTGCAAATTTTAATGTTTGGTTTTTAATTTATATGTATTTTAATTATTATAATCTAAACTTACGAAAATCAATTTTAAGCCAATTACAATATTGCAATATTAAATTATTCATCTAAATATTAAATTTAGATTTATTTGAGTTATTTATGAAAATTTTAGTTATATATATGCAATTTTTATAATGATCTGCAGATACTAAAGTAATCTCTAAAAAGCCTAAAATAACGGCTTACGAGAATCGATTTTAAGCCGTTTTTATTTTTAAGGCTTATAGTTTGTTGTTGGTGAAATACGGCAAATATAGAGAAATAGGCATTTTGAAGATTTTTGGAAAATTTATATAAAATATAATATAAAATAAAAATTATTAAGTAATAAAATTAAATTTTAAATAGAAAAATTATTTAGATGTAAAATTATAAGAATAAATTATAAAACTGATTTAAAATTGATTTTAGAAATAAATATCTGGAACTAGACTAACATTATTACAAGGAATAAATTATAAAGTAATAATGTTAGTCAAACGATAGCTAATAAATAGCTAGTAAAGCCGTTAAGGCTAGTAGTTACAAGAACTTGTAGGTAGGACTCTAAAAGGGGTTCTATTATTTTGCTCCTATCTCTTATTACACAAAACTTTGATAATAGTAACCCCCTATGATATCACTTTTCATATTTTGTATTCAAATATACAAATAATATTATAATTCTATTTTAAAATTCCTATTAAATATGGTTATTGAAATAATATCTAACAGTTAAGTTGAATAAAGTTTATTCAGCTTATTTTTTATACCTTCAGAAAAAGGAGGGAAAAATGCAAGATACAAAAGTAATTGCAATTGCAAACCAAAAAGGCGGAGTTGGAAAAACTACAACAACGCTTTCGTTAGGAGTTGCTCTTGCAAAGGAAGGGAAAAAGGTTTTGTTAGTCGATGCAGATCCGCAAGGAAACCTTACTACTTGTCTAGGGTATAATAAACTAGAAGAAATGCCAATAAGATTAACTGAAATAATGAATGCAGAAATGATGGATGAAAAATTAAATATTAACGATGGTATATTGCACCATAAAGAAGGTATAGATTTGATTCCTTCAGATTTAAGCCTTTCAGGAGTAGAACTTTCTTTAGGAAATACTATGAGTAGAGAATTCGTATTAAAGAACTGCTTAAATACTATAAAAAATAATTATGACTATGTTTTAATTGACTGCATGCCTTCATTAGGACTAATTCCTATAAATTGTTTAGCATGTAGTGATGAAATTATTGTTCCAGTCCAAAGCCAATACCTTGCTGCTAAAGGAATGACTTATTTATTTGATACTGTTTCTAAAGTTAGAAGAACAATAAATCCTAGCTTAAAAATTAAAGGAATAGTATTAACTTTAGTTGATAAAAGAACTAATTTAGATAAAGAAGTTAGAAAAGAAATTGAGGAGAGCTATGGACAATTTATTAAAATATACGATACAGAAATACCTAGAGCAGTAAAAACAGCTGAAGCAACAATTCAAGGAACAAGTGTATTTGAATATGATAAGAACGGAACTGTTGCAAAAGCTTATGAAAATTTAGTAAAGGAGGTTTTACAAGATGAAAGATTCAAAGAAAAAAATGAACCTTGCTTCACTAGATAGCATATTTACGACACAAGAAGAAAGAGATGAGGCTAAAAAAGAACATGTTATAAATCTTCCAATAGAACAAATACAGGACTTTCCAGAACACCCATTCAAAGTATTAGATAATGCAGAAATGGATGATTTAGTCAAAAGCATTAGTGTTAAGGGTGTTATACTTCCAACAATAGTAAGACAAAGAAAAGATGGAAGTTATGAAATGATTTCAGGTCATAGAAGAAAACATGCAGCTTTAAGAGCAGGCTTAACAGAAATACCTTGTATAATCAAAGATTTAACAGATGATGAAGCAACTATTTTAATGGTTGATTCAAATATTCAAAGAGAAGAAATACTTCCTTCAGAAAAAGCATTTGCTTATAGAATGAAATTAGAAGCAATGAAACATCAAGGAAAAAATTTAACTTCTGACCCAATGGAACAGAAGCAGACATCAAGAGAAGTATTGGCTGAAAAAGTTGGCGAAAGTGCATCAAACATTCAAAGATTTATACGATTAACTTATTTAATACCTGAATTATTAGAATTAGTCGATGAAAAAAGAATCGCTTTAAGACCTGCTGTTGAATTGTCTTATATAAGTGAAGATAACCAAGAAATTTTGTATGACATTTTTAAATATGATGAAGCTACTCCAACATTAAGTCAAGCCCAAATACTGCGAAAACTTGATGAAAAAGGAGAATTGACTGAAGATAAACTTGAAGATATTATGCGTGCAGAGAAACCTAATCAAAAAGAGCAATTTAAAACTTCGTACGACAATATTAGACAGTATTTTCCTAAAAACTATTCAAATGAGCAAATTAACAACAAGATTATGGAATTATTAGAAAAATATCAAAAAGAGTGGAAACAGAAAATAAGAGATTGCAGATAATTTTTATTTTCTTTCCCTTACAATCCCTATTATTACTAACTATATTACTAACTAAAGAGTAAATGTATAAATTATTATAATTATATATATTTACACATTTGATAAAGTTTTAAAATCACGCTATCCTGAAAGTAATAGGAGGGATGTATTATGAAAAAATATATATTTTTCTCAAGTATAATTTTAATTATAATTACTTTAAGTTTAACTATAACGATGAAATCACTTAATAAAAATAATGAATCTTCTGAAATTTTATCAAAAGATAACCAAACGAATCTTGATAATGTTCAAGAAAATGTTATTGAATTTTCTGAAATAGATGAAAATAATAATGTTCAAGATAATGAATTTAGAGAAGAAACCAAAAGCCAAATAGTAAATAATTATGAGGAAATTAAAATAAAAGAAGTACAACAAGAAGAAAAACAAGAAGAAAAAATAGTTAGTCCAACACCTGAAATAAAGAAAGCAACTCCAACAACCAAATCAAAAGAGTCTAAAGAAGAGCAAAAAGAAGTAGTAAAAACCGAGATTCCAAAAATAGTAGAACCAAAACAAGAAGAAAATAAAAAAATAGAAACCTACAAATGTTCTGGTAGTAATCATGGGGTTGGAGTAGGAAATTCGCAAAAATGGTTTAATTCTGAATCTGAAGCAATTAGTTATTATAAATCTATAATTAAAAATTGGGGCGATAAATGGGAAAACTTTGAAATTGATGATGAAACATATAACAAAAATTGTCCTTATGGGTATGAAGATTGGAGTTGTCCTTATTGCAGTAAATGGACTATAAACTTTTATTATAATTAAAAATAAAAATATATTAAGAGCAAGTATAAAAATTACTTGTTCTTTTTTTATGTTAAAAATGGAGGTAAAAAATGAAAATAAATAAAATTAAAAAAATTTTTTCAGTAATAATACTGATTTTAATGTTATTTAATATTGTTCAACCTGTACTTGCAGCTTCAGGCTCTGGAGTATGGACAGGTGGTCAATATGCTTCAGGAATGAAAACAACAGATAATCAAAATGGTACTACTGGAATTATTATTAGAAAACTTGTCAATACAAGTAATGGAGATAAAAAAACAGTCTTTTGCGCAGAACATGGTATAGATTTTAAAACAGGCGCTAGCTATAATGGCGTTTACTATACACCTACAAATTCAACAATAAGAAAAGCTTGTAAAATTGCTTATTTAGGTTGGTATAGAGATAATGGAGGATATGTTGTTGACGGTGGAATATTAGCAGCTTCAATGATTGATGTGAAAAAAGCTTATGTCTATACGCAACAATATATATGGGAAACATTAGGTCAAAGTTCTGCAACATTTGTAAATTCAACATATCAAGCTGAATATCAAGCATTTAAAGAAAGAATAGATAATGAAATAAATCAAATTTCAGCTAGACCAAGCTTTAATGGTAAAACAATTACTATTACAGCTGGAGAGTCAAAAACAATAACCGATACTAACGGAGTCTTATCTGCATATAATTCAATTGATAAAACTCAAGATGGAGTAAGATATCAACATTCAGCAGGAAGTAATTCAATGACTATTACAGTATATGATAGTGTTGAAACAGAAAATATAAGAATTTCTGATAGTACATTCCAATCATGGGGAATGGTAAAAGGAGAAACAGAAGAACATGATACAACAGTATATTTTGAATTTCCTTCTGGAATACAAGACCAATTATATGCTATGCATTACAATGATCCTGTAACATTAAATTTATCACTTAAAATTGAATTATTAGGAAATTTAGAATTAAAGAAATTAGAATCAACTGGAAAATTAGTTGATGGAGCTATTTATAATGTTTCAAGCTCAAATGGTTATAATAAAGATGTTACTGTTACAAACGGAAAAATCACTTTAGAAAAATTAAGAAAAGGAACTTATGTTGTAAAAGAAATAAAAGCTCCAGAAGGATATTTATTAGATACAAAATCATACAATGTTGAAGTAATTCCGAATCAAACAGTAAATCAAGATATAACAAACGAAGAACCTACTGGAACTATTACAATCATAAAAAAAGATAAAGAAACAGGTGTTACTCCTCAAGGAGATGCTAAATTAAAAGGAGCTGTCTATGAAGTATATGCAGCTGAAGATATATACAACAAAGCTAAAACAAAGAAATTTTATTCTAATGGAGATTTAGTAGCTACTCGTACTATGAACGAAAAGGGAGAAACCGAAGATGTAACAGAACTTCCTTTAGGAAAGTATAAGATTAAAGAAAAAACAGCAAGTGAAGGATACTTTGTCGATAATACAGAATACTCTGTAATTCTTGCTTATAAAGACCAAAACACAAAAGTAATTACTAATAAGACTACAAGTAACGAACAAGTTAAAAAAATGGGAGTTCACATTTTCAAAAGTGGAATCAATATTCAATCTGGATTAGTACAAGGATTGGAAGAAGCTGAATTTTCAATAAAATTGAATTCGGCAGTTGAGAAAGCTTATTCACAAGGATACAGTTATGCTGAAGTTTGGGGAGGATTAGATGAAAATGGAAATAAAGTTAGCGTAAATGCAAACAGAGTATTACAAGCTCAAGCAATTGCTCCAACTTATGAAATTATTACAACTGATAGTCATGGAAACGCTTATACTCAAAATAAACTTCCTTATGGAAAATATATAGTTAAGGAAACTAAAACCCCAGTAGATTTTGAACCTGCGGTAGATTTTAGTTTTTCCATAACAAAAGACGAATCTGAAATTCAAGATGTAGCACAAAAAGTTAAACATTTGGTAGTAAATGATGAACAACTAGAAAGTTATATAAAACTTGTAAAGAAAGATTTAAAATCAAATAAAATAGTTACTTTAAATAGTGCAACTTTTGAAATTAAAGCTGCAAGCGATATTATAGATCGTGGAAATGGTAAAACATTATATAGAAAAGGCGATAAAATCACTCAAAAATTAGGAAGTACAACATATTCTTCATTTACAACAAATGCGGATAATGAAGTAATTCCAGATTATAGTTATAATTCAGATAATGACGGAAAAGGTATTGCTATAACACCTTTATCTCTTCCAGTTGGTAAATATGAAATAACTGAAATTAGAATTCCAACAGGATTTTTGCAATTAGAAGCTCCAGTAAAATTTGAGATCAAAAATGTAAAAGATTTTGATACAGATAAAGATGGAGATTTTATTAAAGAAGTTATAGTAAAAAATGAACAACCAACAGGAACTTTAAAAGTAAATAAAACAGTTGCTATAAGAGAAAATGTAGATACATCTCTTATAAATATTAGCGATTTAAGCGGTATTCAATTTAAACTAACAGCAAAAGAAGATATAATTGACATGGCTGATGGTTCTAAATTTTATACTAAAGGACAAGCAGTAGGAACTTATAATCTTACAAAAGAAGGAAAATTAACAATAGATAATCTACCTATGGGAACTTATGAATTACAAGAAATTAAGACATTAGATGGATTAGTTTTAAATAATAAAAAATATGAAGTAAAATTTGTTAAAGTAGATGATATTACAAAAGTTTATACTGAAAACAGAAAAATTTCAAATGATACAACTATATTTGAATTAAGTAAAACAGATATTACTGGAGAAGCTGAATTAGAAGGTGCTAAATTAACAGTATTAGATGGAGATAAAGTAGTTGATACATGGATTTCATCAGATAAAACACATAAAATAGAAGGTTTAGTTGCAGGAAAAGAATATACTTTATGAGAAGAAATTACTCCTAATGCTTATGTTAAAGCGACAGATATTAAATTTAAAGTTGAAAATACTAAAGATGTTCAGAAAGTAACAATGATAGATAAAATCGTTGAGTTAACAAAAACAGATATAGGCGGAGAAGAAGTTGAAGGAGCTAAAATACAGGTTTTAGATGGAGAAAAAATCGTTGATGAATGGACTTCTGGAAAAGAAGCTCATAAAATCAATGGATTAGAAGAAAGTAAAACTTATATACTTCATGAAGAAGTTGCTCCAGACGGATATGTAAAGGCTACTGATGTGGAATTTACTGTTACAACTGATAAAGAAACACAACATGAAAAATTAGTAAATAAAATAGTTAAAGTTTCTAAAACCGATCTAACAAATGGAGAAGAATTAGAAGGTGCTGAACTAGAAATTACTGATGTAGAAGGTAATGTTATTGAGAATTGGACTTCAACTAAAGAGCCTCATATTGTAAATGGATTAGAGGAAGGTAAAACTTACACGCTAACAGAAAAAACAGCTCCTTACGGATATGAGATGACTGAAAGCATTACTTTCACAGTTACAACTGATAAGGAAACACAAATAATTGAAATGAAAGATATGCCTATACTTAAAAATGTTAAAATTATAAAAGTAGATGCAGAATCTAAAGAAGTAATTAAAGATAAATTTATTTTTGCGATTTATGAAGATCAAGAAGGTACTAAACTAATTAAAGAAGTTAAATCTGATAAAGAAGAAGGAACAGCAATATTTGAAGAATTAAGATTTGGAACATATTTTATAAAAGAAATAAAAGCTCCAAAAGGTTATGAACTATCTGATAGAGTTGTTAAAGTTGAAATCAACGGTAAATGCGTGTTCATTGACGATGAACTAACTGAAGAATCAGACAATACAGTAACATTTAATTTTGAAAATAAGAAAATTGAAGTTCCTCAAACTGGAGATAACTCACATATTAAATTGGCTTTAGGAATACTATTATTAGCTACTTTAGGATTAGCATATTTTGGAATCAAAATATATAAATCTCATAAAGATAACAATAACAAATAAGTAATAGTGACTTGAAACATAGTTGCTTTACTATTTTTAGAAGGGAGTCTAAAATGATAGATAAGGATTTAAAAATTAAAGCTAATTTATTTCAAAAATTAAGAAATAACAATATTATAAATGCAAAACAAATTATCAATATTACTTATGAACAAGGTAAAAGGCTTAAATTAACAAGAGAAGAAGATAAAATGCTTACTGAATTATGCTATTACTTAACAGAAAAAAGAAATAATGAGTTAGAATTTATAATAAAAAAGAAGGAGGAAGAACAAGATGCAGAAAGACCTATACAATAGATTATTAGAATTTGAACTAGACAATGATATATTTGATACTTCTGAATATGATCGTACAATAGAACATGTAAAAGAAGAACTAAAAACTCCTAAAGATATTAAACAATATATTAACTATTATAATTTAGTATTAGTTGCTGAAGAAGGTTCTGATGACGAATTATGTCAAAAATTAGAAGGTTTTATTGATGAATTGAGTAACTTGTTATCTGAAAGAGAAAAACAACTTAAAATTAAAAATAAGGAAAAACAAGAAAGATAATTTGTACATTTGTCATTACGCAGTTTATTTAATAAAATTAAAGATAATCTAAAGCAGGAATTATAAAAGTTCCTGCTTTTTTCATTGTAATATTTCATAAAAATTGATATAATACTTGTCAGATAAATAGTAATTTGTAGAGGAGGAATATGTATGCAATTAATAATATATCCGTTTATTGTTTGTGTGGGAATTTTTTTGATACAACTTTTTTTCATAATAAGAAAAAACAAAATAGTATATAATGATATTCAAAAAAAAGATAAAAAACATTGGAAATTAGTTATAAAAATATTAGTAGCATTGATAATATCAATAATTGTAGGAGTTTTATCCTTTTACATATTAGGCATATATGTTTTAATAGGCTTAAATGCAGGACGCTAAAAGATTTATACAAATTACAATAAGTAGGGTAGATAACCAGTTGAAATTATCTACCTTTTATTATATAATCCTAACAAGAATTAGTAATTTGAAAGAGAGTTATATAAAAGATAAGAAATAGTATTAGAAAGAAGGGAAAGAATATGTGTACAGCAGCAACTTATAAAACGAAAGATTTTTATTTTGGAAGAACATTGGATTATGAATTTTCATATGGAGATGAAGTAACAATAACACCAAGAAACTTTGAATTTAAATTTAGAGAAGTAGATGATATTAAGAGTCATTATGCGATAATTGGAATGGCATTTGTTACTGAAGATTATCCATTATATTACGATGCAATAAACGAAAAAGGGTTAGCAATAGCAGGTTTAAATTTTGTTGGAAATGCTCATTATAAAGAAAAACAGGAAGGAAAAGATAATGTTGCTCAATTTGAACTGATACCATGGATTTTAAGCCAATGTTCAAATGTAAATGAAGCTAGAAATTTGATTGAAAAAATGAATGTGTTAAATACTCCATTTAGTGATAAATTACCATTAGCTAGCTTACATTGGATTATTTCCGATAGCACACAATCAATAACTGTAGAGTCTGTTATTGATGGAATAAAAATATATGATAATCCAGTAGGGGTATTAACTAATAATCCATCTTTTGATAAGCAAATGTTTGCCTTAAATAATTATATGTATTTATCACCTAAATCTCCAGAGAATAAATTTAGTAAAGAATTAGATCTAAGTTTATATAGTAGAGGAATGGGAGCAATAGGTCTACCAGGTGATTTATCATCGCAATCAAGATTCATAAGAGTAGCGTATACTAAATTAAATTCTTTTTCTAAAGAAGATGAAAAATCAAGTGTTAGTCAATTTTTTCACATTTTAGGTAGCGTTGATCAACAAAGAGGATGCTGTGATTTAGGTGATGATAAATTTGAAATAACAATTTATACATCTTGCTGTAATGTAAATAAGGGAATTTATTATTATACAACATATGATAATCATCAAATAACAGCAGTTGATATGCACAAAGAAAATCTAGATAGTAATGTACTTATTCGTTATCCTTTGATAAAGGAAGAACAGATAAGAACTCAAAATTAATGTTTATTTATAAAGAAGATAAAAGTATTACATATAAAAATGAATTAGTATGAGGAGAAAAAATATGTGGATGGCAGTAAAAAGAGGAATTGTTGTAGCAATAGGTTTATTAATACAAATTCTATTAACATTATTTATATATTTAAAATTTGGAGAGTTTATAAGTATTATTCAAGTAGTTTATGGTTTACTTAGTATTATAATTGTTTTAATGATTATCAAGTATAGTAAAAGATTAAGTAGCGATTTAATATGGATATTACTGATTATGCTTTTTCCATTAATTGGAACACTTCTATATATCATACTTAGTAATAATATGAAAAGAAGTAAAGTTTTAAAGAATATTAATGAAAATATAGAAAATGGTCAAAAATACTTAATACAAGATGAATTTATAAAAAAAGAAATCGATACTAAAAATTTAGGACAATTAAAATATATAAGTGAATTTGCAGGATTTCCTGTAACGAAAAACAATGAGATAAACTATTATTCTCTTGGTGATGACGTTTATCCTGTTATGTTAGAAGAACTAAAAAAAGCCAAAAAATTTATTTTTATAGAATATTTCATTATTAATAATGGTACTATGTGGCAAGAAATTTTAGATATATTAAAAGAAAAAGCAAATTCAGGACTAGATGTAAGAGTATTATATGATGATATGGGTTCTTTTGCTATGCTACCTAGTAATTATCCAAAGTTACTGGGAAAATATGGAATAAAATGTATGCAATTTAATAAATTATCGCCATTTGCAGGTATTATTATGAATAATAGAGATCATAGAAAAATGATGATAATTGATGGACATACTGCTTTTTCTGGTGGAATTAATATTTCAGATGAATATATAAATATAAATAGTAAATTAGGAGTATGGAAAGATAATGGAATTAGGATAAAAGGTGAAGCTGTTTGGAATTTTACTGTTATGTTTCTAGAAATGTGGAATTCATTTAAAAAAGAAGATAATGATTATAATAAATACAAATATAATTTTACTGAAAAGTATAAGGAAAATGGTTTCGTTGTACCTTATGGGGGAAGTCCATTAGATGATGTTATAACCGGCGAAGATATTTATCTAAATATTATCAATCAAGCGAAAAAGTATGTTTATATTTATACACCTTATTTAATTATTGATACAGATATGATAAATAGTTTAATCTTAGCTGCAAGAAGAGGAGTAGATGTCAGAATTGTTGTTCCTGGAATACCCGATAAAAAAATTGTATATGATTTAACCTCTTCTTATTTTTATACATTAATTAAAGGTGGAGTAAAAATTTATACTTATACGAATGGTTTTGTACATAGCAAAGTATTTTTATCCGATGATGAAATAGCAACTGTAGGAACAATAAACTTAGATTATAGAAGTTTATATTTACATTTTGAATGTGGTATTTATATGAAGGATACAAATGTAATAAAAGATATCAAAAAAGATTTTGAGGATTCCTTTAAAGAATCACATAAAGTAGATGAAAAAGAAGCAAAAAATGGTTTATTTAAAGGACTATGGCAAGCTATTTTAAGATTATTTGCTCCAATGATGTAAACGATATAATAAAATTAGATAAATAGAAAATTATAATTTGTTGAGAAAGCCGTTAAAATGATTTGCTTTTTTCATGATATAATGTAAACAGAAAATCCCTGGATGGCTTCCATATCGCCATTCGGGGATTATTTTGTTACTAATTTGTTATTAGTTCAACACTAAAAATCAAGTTTTTATGAGTTCAATTGCATGTCTTAATTCTTCAATTGTTTTATGTGTATAAACTCTTTCACCAACATCTTTTGATTTGTGACCCATTAATAAATCAATACATTTTTTGTTTGCACCAGCTGAATCTAGTTTCGACCTGAAAGTATGTCTACATTCATGTGGTGTATGTTCTATTTCAAGTTTATTCAATATTTCGTTCCAAAATTCATAATATTTGCTTTGTGATAATTTTTTACCTTCGTATGAAATTAAATATTTATTTCCTTGTTCAACTCTTTTCTTAACTAAATCAAATATTAAAGGGTGTATTGGAACAATTCTGTCTTTTCCTGATTGTGATTTTGAACCACCTTTGAAAATTCTTTGTTCTAAATCAACGGATAGGGTTTCCATATTTAATAATTCATTCAATCTGAAACCAGTGTACAAATACATTAAAATAGTATCAACCCATTCATCATCTTGGTGTTCCCACAATGTTTCAATTTCTTCTTCTGTGAAAGGTTTTTTCGCAGTATCAGGAATTGGTGGGGCAGTGGTTATTTGTGAATACATCTTGTCCACAACATCAATTTCAAATGCAAATCTATCAAGATGACCAAATAAATTCTTTATTGCCCATTGTGTTGAATATCCACAACCACAATTATCAATACAATCTTGCATATCAAATGACCTTAATTTTCTATAAATAGCATTGTAATATTTTTTACAATGTTTATATGCAGATTTTAAAGATTTTTGTGTTGAATCACCAAGTTTTGGAAATTTAATTTTTAACCATCTGTTGTAAAGTAAATCCAATGTGACCTTATCCCTGTCAACATTCCATGGTTCATGATTGTACATAGCTAACATGTTCATGCCTTCTTCTCTTGTTTCAGTATAACCAATTGGAAGATATATGGGATGACCTTTTTCATTGAAACCTATTGTTTTTCTTACTGCATATGGTTTTCTTCTGTTTCCTGATAATTTAACTACTGTACCATAACCATTTGGATTCTTCATTTACACCATCCTTTCTATTTTATAAATCAATATGTTTTGGCACAGATAAGTTTTCTTGAATATTTATATCAAGTATTGTTTTTATTAGCATTATGGCATTTACATTCCCATAATTAGTTTGATATAAATTTATTTCTTTTTCTTCATTATTTGAAGAATAGATTATTTTCAATGTTTCCAAACTTTGTGCCTTATTGCCTGTTGAAGCACCAATTATCGCACCAGTTGTTCCTGCAACCATTCCACCAATGATTGCTGCACCTGTTGAATTTGATATAATTGTTTTATCTCTTGTACCAGTTTCTAATCTAATTATTTTGTTAAGTAATAAACTAGCAGAAACACCATTCTTTTTTGCTTCAATAAAATTAATAGTATTATTTGGTTCATCAATAACAACTTCAATAACACAATCATTTATAAAATTAGATAAACCATTTTGAAGCATTACATATTTAATAGAATGTGATTTTTTCTTTCTATCTTTCTTTTTACCAAACATTTTCAATTTCCTTTCTTATAATTCATTGATTATTTCTTCATTTATGTATTTTATCCATTCATCTATATGTTCAATGAAATTTTCATATATAACATATGAGTTATTTTTTGATATTATTTGCATATCATGTTTAGTTCCTTGTAATTTGATTTTTCCTATACAATAACCAACACATTCAACAGCTAATGTTCCAGTTGCCATTCTAATTAAATTTATATGTTTATTAACTTTTTCAGGTAATTTTGCATAAAGAGTATTGAAGAATTCTTCTTCTAATTCATTTATTTCAAATGTTTTACTTGGTGGATTTACCATATATTTTATTGGATATTTCATATTTATCATCCTTTCATTTCACCTTGAACCAAGTCAAAGTGTTTATTTATAACAATTTTTTAAATTTGCGGTTCAAGGTTCAAGGTCATTTATATATTATTTATTTTTTATAAAATTAATAAAATTTAATGATTTTTATTTCATAAAAATTTCAAAATAAATTGATTTCACCTTGAACCATCTTGAACCCTGATTGGGGGAAATGTTTATTTTTTAATAATTTATATAGGTTCAAGGTTGAAAAAGTTTACTTTGAACCATCTTGAACTATTCTTTTCTGTTTTTTCTAAAATCATAATAAATTACAATGCCTTTACATCCCTTTTTTCCTGTACAATATATTTGGGAATAGATGTTAAATCAATTACATTTTCAATTGCTTTTTCTCTACCAACTGAATTTAATTGTGTAAAATAATCTAACATTTGAACGGAATCTTTCCCATATTGCAATTGGATTGCTTCAATAAGTTTTGTTTCATTACTTAACTTATTCATATGATTAAATTCTTCATCCCAACCCATAAGTTCGTAAGGGGTACAACCAATCAATCTGCAAATATTTAAAATAGTCTTACCCTTCATTTCTTTGACTTGACCTTTTTCCCATTTGGAAACAGCAGCACGATTAACACCAACTTTTTCACCAAATTGTTCTTGGGATAGGTCGTATTTTTTTCTATAATTGAAAATTATTTCAGCAGTTGTCATCTTTTTATCTCCTTTCGTATTTATTTATATCACTATTTTAGCATATTTATTCAACATTTGAAAGTTTTTTTGAAAAAATGTAAAATTTTTTTTCAAAAAGTATTGACAAAGAAAAAATTAAGGTATATTATATGTGTATCCTACAAGATACAAAACAAATTGAAAGAAGGTGAAACGATTGAAAAAAGTCATTTCAGCATGTATATATCAATTGATTCAATTTGATAGTAAAGAAGAATATGAAGAATATATTGAGAAGTTAAAAAAGAATAAACAAAAATTCAAAGTTGAATCAATTGAAGAATTAAAAAACAAAAAAGTAAAAGTCAAAATTATGAAACAGTATAATAAAAACAAATTCATAGAAGGGGGGAACACCAATGAAGGTTAACTTAAATTTATTAAATTCTAAAATGGCATTATATGGTGATAATAATGAATCATTGGCAAGGGCATTAAATTTATCACAACAGAGATTATCAGCAAAAAGAAATAGCACAAATGGTGCAGAATTTACACAAAGCGAAATTCAAATTATAAAAGAAAGATATAATTTAACAGACAAGGAAGTTGTCGAAATTTTTTTAAGCTAAATGTATCTTAACAGATACAAAAAACAAAAGAAAGAAGGTAATTAAAAATGATATGTTTTATTAGTTTTATGATGTTATTAGGAACAGTTGGTGCATTGGAAACTGGTTCAATAGGAATGAAAGAAGCAATAATCAAATGTATAATCTTTATGATTATTTTTGGAATATCAAGTATTAGATATTGGAATTATGAAGATAAAATGAAATTAAGAAGAAAAATAGAAAAATTTTTTTAGACTAAATGTATCTTAACAGATACAAAGAAAGGCGGTGACTAATAAATTGAGTTTTGGAAGTAATATGAAGCGACAAAGAATTGTAATGGAAATATCACAAAGTGAATTAGCATTGGCAATTGGAAAAAATAAATCTTCTGTTAGTCAATATGAATCAGGAAAAAACATTCCATCAAAACCAGTTAAAGAAAAAATTGCAGAAGTTTTGAAATGTACAGTTGAATATCTTGAAACAGAAGATGAAAAAGATGTTTCTATAAAACCAGGAAGTCACAATGTTCCAGTTTGGAAAGCTGCATTATTACTTGAAAAATCTGAACAATTTATTAGAACATCACTTCAAATGGGAACAGCACCTTTTGGATTTGCTTCAAAGAAAAAAGGAAAATGGTCATATCACATAAGTCCAAAAAGATTAAAAGAATACATTGGTGATTTTGAATAGGGGGATATAAATGGAATTATACAAACATCAAAATTTGGCATTAGACTTAACAACTGATTTTAACAGGGTTGCATATTATCTTGACATGGGGCTTGGAAAAACCTTTGTTGGTTCAGAAAAAATGAAAGAACTTGGAAGTCAATTGAATGTTCTAGTATGTCAAAAATCAAAAATACAAGATTGGATGGAACATTTGGGAAAATATTATCCATTTTACTTTACAGTTATTGATGGAACAAAGGAAAAAGTACCATACATTTTAAAAGCAATTGAAGTGAATGTTTGTCCAACTGTAATTGTAATTAATTATGATTTGCTATTTAGAAGGTCATATTTTCAAAATTTAGAACACTTTACACTATTACTTGATGAAAGTTCCATTATACAAAATTCAAAGGCTGAAAGAACGAAATTTATTCTAAAAATGAAACCTGATAATGTAATACTTCTTTCAGGAACACCATCATCAGGAAAATATGAAAATTTATGGTCACAAATACATTTGTTAGGTTGGAATATTTCAGAAAAATTATATAACAAGCAATATGTAAATTGGCGAAAACAAAATTTAGGTGGCACACCATTTTGGTATGTGGATAAAAAAGAACCATATAAAAATGTTGATAGGTTAAAGCAAAAATTAAGGGAACATGGTGCGGTATTTATGAAAACAGAAGAATGTTTTGATTTACCTGGTCAAATAGAAGTTCCAATTAAGATTAATAAAACATATGAATATGAAAAATTTCAAAAAGATTGTGTTTTAACACTAGATACTAAAAACCTTGTAGAATTTCATGATGATTCAGATTTTTATGGTGAAGATGTTACACCAAGAATTGAATTAGTCGGTGATACAGCACTTACAAAAAGATTATATTTAAGACAATTGTGCGGTCAATACAATAAAGAAAAGCTACGAGCATTTAAAGAATTACTTGAATCGACAAATGATAGATTGATTGTTTTTTACAATTTTAATGAAGAATTCAGAAAATTAAAAAATATTGTTGAAAATTGTAAAAAACCACTTTCAGTAATAAATGGTGAAACAAAGGATTTGGAAGCATATGAAAATGAAGATGATTCAGTAACACTTGTGCAATATCAAGCAGGTGCAATGGGGTTAAATCTTCAAAAAGCAAACAAAATTGTTTATTTCACATTAACAGATAAATCAGAATTATTTGAACAAAGCAAAAAAAGAATACACAGAATTGGACAAAGTCAAACATGTTTTTACTACTTAATGATGTGTAGAAACAGCATTGAAGAAGCAGTATATGAAACATTACAAAAAAGAAAAGACTTTAATGATGAGTTGTTCAAAAAATATGAAGAATCAGAAATGAAAGGTGGTGATGATTATGGGAACTAAATGCACACAAAAAGGTTGTCCACATGAATACGATTTTTGTTGTTATGAATGCGAAGAAAATAAACATTGTGAATCAAAATGTGTTTTATTAAATCCAGTCGATTGTGGTCATTCTGTAATCGAAGGTGAAACAGATTTACAAGTATTCAAAAATACACATGTTGAAATTATTAATACAATTGCACAATTAACAACAGCTAAAAAACAAATTGAAGAACAAGAAAAAACAATGAAAGAAAAACTACTTGAAGCAATGGAAAAGTATGGGGTTACAAAATTTGATAATGAAATAATAAAAGTTACTTATTTTGCACCTTCAACAACATCTTCAATTGACAGTACAAAATTAAAGAAAGAACAACCTGAAATTGCAAAGAAATATACAAAGATTTCTGACAAAAAATCTTATATAAAAATTGAAGTGAAAGCAGGTGATAAATAATGGCAACAGAAAAACAATTTGAAAATAAGGTTAAAAAATTTCTTGATGAACAAGGTTGTTGGTACATCAAATATTGGGGTGGTGCAGCATACACAAAAAGTGGAATTCCTGATTTACTTATTTGTTGTAATGGTTACTTTTTAGGAATCGAACTTAAAGGTGAACATGGTAAACCATCAGAACTTCAACTTTGGAACATTGAAAAGATAAGAAAAGCACATGGAATTGGTTTTGTATTATACCCAAATCAATTTGAAGAATTCAAAAAATTCATTATGAAAATAAAAGAAAGACAAGCAGCAAAACATGTATTTTCTTATGAAGAACAATTCAATTTTGATAAGGGGGTGAAAAAATAATGCAAATATCACATTCAAGGGTGGAATGCTTTGAAGGATGTCCTTATAGATACAAATTAAGATACATAGATAAATACGAAGTTTTAAAACCTGACAATGCAGATAACCCATTATTTTTAGGAACTGCACTTCATACTGGAATTGAAAAAGATGTGAAAACTGCAATAGATGAATATTACAAAAATTTTACAGTAATCACTGATGAACATATAAACGAAGCAATGAAACTTGAATTTCAAATTCCAAGAGCAAAGGCACTTTTACCACAAGGTGAATACGAAGTACAAATTCAAGATGAAGATTTTATTGGATTTATTGATTTATTAGTACCAGTTAGCGGTGAAGAATTATTTGATGAAGTTGGTAATTCAGTGATTGAACCCATGGTTTATGACCTTTATGATTTTAAATATTCAAATAATACTTATCATTATAAAGATTCACCACAATTACATTTATATAAATATTATTTTGAAAAAACACATCCTGGTAAAAAGATAAGAAACATGAAATTCATGCTTGTACCAAAAGTCAATATAAGACAAAAGAAAACAGAAGAATTAAGTGATTTCAGACAACGAATTCAAGATGAATTGCAAAAAACAGAAATTAAATTTTTAGAAATTGATTATAACCCTGAATACATAATTAACTTTTTAACTAACACAAAAAGAATGCTAGAAGAAACAGAGTTTAAAAAGGAAGAAGGTTGGTTGTGTAACTGGTGTGAATATCAAGAATATTGTAAGAAAGGATATGATTATTTTATGAATTTACCTAAAAATGAAAGAAGAAATATTGAAAAAATAAGTAAAAAAACACTTTGGTTGTATGGTTCACCATTTAGTGGAAAAACAACTTTTGCAAACAAATTTCCTGACCCATTAATGTTAAATACTGATGGAAATATAAAATTTGTTGATGCACCATTCATTCCAATTAAGGATGAAGTAAAAGTTACAGGAAGAATGACACAAAGAAAATTTGCTTGGGAAGTATTCAAAGAAGCAATTGCAGAATTAGAAAAGAAAGAAAATGATTTCAAAACAATAGTTGTTGACTTACTAGAAGATACATATGAATATTGCAGACTTTATATGTATGACCAAATGGGAATAACACATGAAAGTGATGATTCATTTAGAGCATGGGACAAGGTTAGAACTGAATTTTTATCAACATTAAAAAGACTTATGAATTTAGATTATGAAAACATAATTTTAATATCACATGAAGATGCATCAAAAGATATTACAAAAAAAGGTGGGGATAAAATCACAGCAATCAAACCAAATCTTCAAGAAAAAGCAGCAAACAAAGTTGCAGGTATGGTTGATATGGTTGCAAGAATTGTTGCAGATGACAGCAAAAGAACTTTATCATTCAAATCAAATGAAGTTGTATTTGGCGGTGGAAGATTAACAACATCAGTAAATGAAATTGATTTGGAATATGACTTATTCTTAACAGTATATGAAGAAGCAAACAAATCAACAATAGCAAAAATGAAAGGTGAAGAAAAACCAAAAACAACTTCAAAAGAAGAAAAGGAAGAAAAAACAGAAAATGAAGAATCTGAACAACCAAAAACAAGAAGCAGAAGAAGTAAAAAATCAGAAGAAATGACAACAGAAGAAATGATTGACAATATACCTTTTGCAGAAGATTCAGCAGAGAATGCAGAAGTTGATGCAAGAAATGAAATAGACAAAGAAAATGCAGAAGCGGTTGAAGAAACAACAGATGAAAAGAAAGAAGAAGCACCAAAGGCAACAAGAACAAGAAAAAGAAGGGGTGAATAATAATGCCAGATGAATTAATGAAAGTAATAATGAAAATAGTTAATGAAGATATAAATTCAAGTGTTAATCAAGCAAAATTTGAAGAAATTCAAAAGAAAATGGCATTTAAAGGTGCGGAAAATATCGCAGAAATAAATAAGAAAATGTATGATGCACATATAAAAGTTGGATTTTCAAAAGAAGAAGCATTGCAATTAGTTTGTGCAATGACAGGAAAAATAAGTAAATAAGAAAGGTTAAATTAAGGTGAAATAAAATGAGTGAAAAAAATATTTTTGATAAATGGGATAACGAAGTTGACACAGAAGGATTGGCAAAAGATGTTGCAGAAGCAGCAGAAAATGGTGGAACAGGTAATTATAAAGAAGTACCACATGGTGAATATGAAGTTGCAGTTCAACAAATGGAATTGAAAGCAAGTTCAAAAGGTGACCCAATGGTTTCAATATGGTTCAAGATAGTATCAGAAGGTGAATATAAAGGAAGCATAATTTTCTACAATCAAGTAATTACACAAGGATTCCAAATACACAAAGTAAATGAAATATTAAGAATGATGGTTTCAGAAATGGGCAATGATGCACCAAATGTTGAATTTAAAACATTCAAACAATATTCAAACTTAATAATGGATATATTTGAAGCAATAGATGATAATTTTGAATATGCACTTAAATATTCAAAAGGTAAAAAAGATTTCAGCAATTATGAAATCACAGAAGTGTATACACTAGAAGATTAATTGAATAGGGGGATTTATTCCCCCAATAAATAAAGAAAGGGTGTGAATAAGAATGTTATTTTATGACTTTGAAGTTTTCAAAGAAGATTGGCTGGTTGTTATTATTGATATGACTAACAAAAAAGAACATGTAATTATAAATAATAGTGAAGAACTAGAAAAAATTTATAATGAAAATATCAATGATATATGGGTTGGATTTAACAGCAGACACTATGACCAATACATTCTGAAAGGCATCCTTTGTGGTTTTGACCCAAAAAGAATAAATGATTACATCATAGTGAAAGGAAATCCTGGTTGGAAATTTTCATCTTTGTTTAAAAACATACCATTAAATAACTATGATGTAATGTCAAATATTGATAGGGGGTTGAAAAGTTTTGAAGGTTTTATGGGTAATAACATAAAAGAATCATCAGTTCCTTTTGACATAGATAGAAAACTTACAGAAGAAGAAATTCAAGAAACAGTAAAATATTGTAGACATGATGTTGAACAAACTATTGAAGTTTTTCTTCAAAGAAAATCAGATTTTGAAGCACATATGGGATTGGTAAAACTAGCATGTCAAGGGAAACCATTGAATCTATCATTAATTTCAAAAACAAAATCACAATTGGCTGCAATTATTTTGGAAGCAACCCAAAAAGAACATGATGATGAATTTGAAATTGATTTTCCTTCAACTTTAAAAATAGAAAAATACAAAGATGTTGTAAATTGGTATAAAAATCTTGACAATCGTTGTTATGAAAAAGATGGTAAGAAAAATCAATTGGATATTATGGTTGCAGGTGTTCCACATCAATTTGGTTGGGGTGGTGTACATGGTGCAATTCCACAATATTCAGGTGAAGGGTATTTTCTAAACATGGATGTTGCATCACTATATCCTTCATTAATGATTCAATACAATTTACATAGTAGAAACATGAAAGACCCAAAAAAATATGAAGAAATTTACCATACAAGATTGAAATACAAAAAAGAGAAAAACCCACTTCAAGCACCATTAAAATTAGTATTAAATTCAACATATGGTGTTATGAAAGATAAAAACAATGGATTGTATGACCCACTTCAAGCAAATAGGGTTTGTGTATATGGGCAATTGTTATTATTAGATTTAATTGAAAAACTTGAACCACATTGTCAAATTATTCAATCAAATACAGATGGTATTTTAATAAGAATGAACAAGCATGAAGATTTTGATTTGATTGATGACATTGCTTATGAATGGGAACAAAGAACACATTTGAATTTGGAATTTGATGAATTCAGAAAGGTATTTCAAAAAGATGTAAACAATTACATTATTGTTGATGCAGAAGGTAAATATAAGTCAAAAGGTGCTTATGTTAAGAAATTAAACAATCTTGACTATGATTTACCAATTATAAACAAGGCATTAATTGAATACATGGTTCACAATGTACCAGTAGAAAAAACAATCAATGAATGTGATGAATTGAAAGAATTCCAACTTGTTACAAAAATATCAAGTAAATACACACATATTATTCATGGAAATAAACAAATAAAAGAAAAATGTATCAGAATATTTGCATCTAATGACTTAAATGATGAAGGTGTTCAAAAAATACATGCTACAACAGGAAGACCAGCAAAAATATCAAATTCACCTGAACATTGTTTTATATATAATGATGAAGTCAATGGAGTGAAAGTTCCTAAAAAATTGAATAAGGAATGGTACATTGACCTTGCTAAAAAAAGATTAAAGGATTTTGGGGTGATGTAGATGGAAGAAGAAATATTACATATAAAATATACGGATGAAATTCAAGGATTATTGGATTGTTGTGATATTGATGTTGAATATGACAACAGACAAAAAATCGAAGATATAGATAATTTTAAAAGGGAATTAACAAGACAAAATATGATGAATCCCAAATTAGAAGAATTTATTGAAAATTATATGAGATGGGATAACAAATGAAAGGTGGTGATTGAAAAATGTTCTTCAAAGGTTATGTAGAAACCAAGGACAAAAAGTGTGTTGAAAAGTTCAAAGGTAGAACAGATTTCAAAAATTATAAACAAGTTCAATCACTATCAGAATTTGCTGGAATACTAGCAACTGATACAATTCTTATTGATATAGATGATTTTGATGAAAGTGAAATACTTTTCAAAATTGTTCAAGATTTAAAATTAAGATGCAGAGTGTATAAGACTACCAGGGGAAAACATTTTCTTTTTAAAAATACAGTAGTTGAAAGCAACAGAACACATGCAACATTAGCAATAGGTGTAACCGCAGACATTAAAATTGGTAAAAGAAATGCATATTCAATTTTGAAATTCAAAGATGAAGAAAGACCAATTTTGTATGATGCAGCAGAAAATGAAGAAGCACAAGAACTTCCAAAATGGTTATTACCTATAAAAACAACTATGGATTTTTTGAATATGAGTGCAGGGGATGGAAGAAATCAATCATTATTTAATTACATACTAACATTACAAAGCAATGATTTTTCAAAAGAAGAAGCAAGGGAAACTATAAAACTAATTAATAAATATGTTTTAAAAGAACCACTTTCAGATGATGAAGTTGATGTAATAATTCGTGATGAAGCATTTGCAAAACCAGTATTTTTCAAAGGTTCAACATTTTTGTTTGATAAATTTGCAATATTTTTAAAAAATAATCATCACATTATCAGAATTAATAACCAATTACATTTATACAAAGATGGAATTTATGTTGCAGGACAACAAGAAATTGAATCAGCAATGATAAAACATATACCACAACTTAATAGGGCAAAAAGAACAGAAGTAATGTCATATTTGGATATTATGATAAGAGAAAGCACAGCATCAACATCTGCAAATATGATTGCATTTAGAAATGGAATTTACAATATTACAACAGATGAATTCTTTCAATTTTCACCTGAATATGTAATCACAAACAAAATAGATTGGGATTATAACCCACATGCTTATTATGAATCAACAGATGAAGTTTTAAACAATATCGCATGTAAAGATAAGGAAATAAGGATGCTGCTTGAAGAATTGATTGGATATTGTATGTATAGAAGAAATGAATTAGGAAAGGCATTCATACTTACTGGAAGCGGTTCAAATGGTAAAAGTACATATTTGAATTTATTAAAAACAATGCTAGGAAAAAGAAATGTTTCAGTTCTTGATTTGAAAAAATTGAATGATAGATTTTCAACAGTAATGTTATTTGGAAAATTAGCAAATATAGGTGATGATATTTCAGATGAATTCATCACAGATGCTGCTGAATTCAAAAAAATAGTAACTGGTGAAACAATAGATGCAGAACAAAAAGGACAACCAAAATTTGATTTTGAACCTTATGTGAAATTAGTATTTAGTGCGAACACCATTCCTAGAATTGGTAAAGGTAGGGATTCATCAGCAATATTAAGAAGATTGGTTATTGTTCCATTCAATGCAAAATTTACACCTGACAATCCTGATTTTAAACCTTTCATTGGTGATACATTACAAAGTCAAGAATCAATGGAATATTTAATAAAATTAGGAATTGAAGGATTGAAAAGAGTATTAACAAATCGAAAATTCACAACATCTGTAAAAGTACAAGATGAATTGAATGAATATGAAGAAACAAATAATCCAATCATAGGTTTCTTTAAAGAATGTGAAGCGGAAGAAATCAACATTGAAAATGAACCAACAAATCAAGTTTATATGAAGTATAAAGAATTTTGTATTAGAAATAGTTTGCAAGAATTATCAAGTGGGGAATTTTCAAAACAAGTCAAAAAATATTTTAATTTTGTAATTATTGATAAAAAAATACAAGGTAAAAAATGCAGAATATTCATAAAAGCAGATGGTCAATAAAAACAAAAGATAAGGGGGAATTGATATGCCAAAAACAGAATTTCATGTAAATAAAATTACATATAACTCATTCATTAAAAATTGGATTATGTGTGTAAGATACAGAACTGATATTTTATGGTGGTATCAGATTTGCACAAGAAATGGAAGGTTACTTGGAAAAGAAAGACAAGCAAAATGCAGATATTCAAATTTTAAATGGGAAAAAGTAAAAGAAGGTGATAAAGTGTGAAATTATTAAGTTTATTCACAGGGATTGGTGCATTTGAAAAGGCACTAAAAAATATTGGAATAAAATATGAATTAGTTGGATTTTCTGAAATAGATAAATATGCAATTAAAAGTTATTGTGCAATGCACAATGAAGATGAAAGAAAAAATTTAGGTGATATAACAAAAATAGATGCAAAATTATTAAGTCAAATATGTTCAACAATAGGAACAAGTATTGATATGATAACACACGGAAGTCCTTGTCAAGATTTTTCAGTCGCAGGGAAACAAGCTGGTGGCGATATGGGGACAGGTACAAGAAGTAGTTTAATGTGGAATACAATTAATATTGTCACATACATTAAACCAAAATATGTTATTTGGGAAAATGTGAAAAATTTATTAAGTAAAAAACATAAACATAATTTTGATAGTTACATAACAATTATGGAAAGTCTTGGTTATAACTCTTATTATCAAATACTTAATGCAAAAGATTTTGGTGTACCACAAAATCGTGAAAGAATTTATACAATTAGTATAAGAAAAGATGTTGACAAAGGCGATTTTAAATTTCCTGAAAAAGAACCTTTATATTTAAAATTAAAAGATATTTTGGAAAATAAAGTTGATGAAAATTTTTATTTAAGTAAAAATCAAATGGATAATTTCTTAAAAAATAACAATGGTAATTGTAATCCAAGTGGTAAAGGTATGAATGGACAGGTTCATTCAGGTGATATTGCACCAACTATAACAACAAATAAAGGTGAAGGATTAAAAATAAATGTAAATAGAATTGGTGGGATATTTGATACAGAAAAATCAAAACATCAGGCAGGAAGTGTATATGATAAAAATGGACTATCACCATCAATTGATACAATGCAAGGTGGATACAGACAACCAATGATTGAAGTAATTGGAAATTATTCACCAAGTAATCATGAAGCAAGTAGGATTGTAGATTCAAATGGGTTAGCACCAACAGTTAAGGAAAATCATGGAACAGTTACAGCAACAAATGTTGATTATAAAATAAGAAAATTAACACCAAAAGAATGTTGGCGACTTATGGGATTTAGTGATAATGATTTTGAAAATGCAAGATTACATTGTTCTAATTCACAATTATATAAACAAGCAGGAAATAGCATTGTTGTTCCTGTATTAGAAAAAATATTTAAAAATTTATTAGGTGATAAAAATGAAAAATAAAATTGGGAATTGGATTCAATATCCAAACTATAAGAAAGCAAGAAGAATTATAATAAATAATTCAAGTAATGATTGGAATAATGAACCTGAATATAAATTGCAAAAAGTAAGGATATATGGTGAAACACAAAGTGGTAAATGTTATGTGATTGATAGTTATGGAAATTTTAAGTTTGCATGTAATAAATCGCAAATATTTTTAAATAAAGAAGATTTCAAAAACAAAATGAATAATATACAAAATTTTAAATTAACAGAATTTGAACAAGATTATTTATTAAAACAATTTGAAAAGTAGGTGAATTATGGAAATAGAAGAAAGAAAAAAGATAATCGAATGTATGAGAAATATTGAAGACAAGATGAATGCAATAAAATTAGAAGTATTTCCACCTAGAAATAAACCATATAAAGGTTATATTTTAGAAAAAGCAAAACCAATATTAAATGATATTCAAGTAATAATTAATATATGTGAAAGGTAGGAAAGAAAAATGAAAACAATTGAATTTATTGAAAAGAAAGAATTGATAAGTAAATTTGCAAAGGAAATGGCAAGATTACAGAAAAAAGCTGATAAATATTATTATGTTGAAAACAATAAGGAAATGGCAGATTATGTGTTGATATATGCAACAGAATTAAAAGAATTTGCAAGTAAATTGGGAATTTGTGAAGAAATGTATCAAGAAGCATATAAATTATATGATTTTAGAAATGCAGGTCATAATGGATACATGACACAAAAACAATTAGAAGAATTAAAAGATTGGTATGATACACCAACAGAAGATTTTTAAATGGGTGATTAAAATGCAAATAAAATTTAATGGTGAAGCGGAAGACATGTCAATGATATTAGTATCAGCAGAAAGATATGCATTAGGAAGAAGAACATATATTGTTCAATGGACTTGTGAAATCATAGATGAAAATATGCATTTATTATCAGAGAAAGACAGAGAAGTAATGATTAGAGATATTGAACAAGCATATTCATATGGTGATGAATGTGACAAACAAATGTGGATGTTATTACTTGAAAAATTAAGAAGGGAAAGTGAAAAATATGAAACCAGTAAAAACAAAATTAACAAATACAATATTTAAAAGACCTGATTGTTTTGACTTACCAGGTACTAAATATAAATATGATGATGGTACACCAGCAATTGAAACATGTTGGGAATTATCAGATGAAGAACTTGAAAAAGTAATCAAAACAAAGAAAATTTATATTCAACAGGAAGGCGAAACACTTCCACCAATGGCACTTTCAGCAAACAGTGTTTTGGAAGATGGTGAATAAAATGTTTAATAATTATCATGGTGGAAATACCACGAACACATTAAAAATAAATGCTTGTAGTGGTGGAATATATAAAACATATAATGAAAGTTGGTTTAAAAGATTTCATTTAACTAGTGGACTAGCAAATGAATTATTTAGAAAAGAAAACTGTTTTTATAATAAAAGAACAAATGAATATTCAACAGATAAGTATAAATTGAAAGACCAATATTATTCAAAAGATGAAGAAAATATTCAAGAAGTTGTGATACTTCAAATGATTATTTGTGGGGATATGGAAGTAATAGCAGAAATAATAACAAAAGAAGATTTTGATAAATATAATGAACCATTTCTCGAAGAAGGTGCAACAAATGAGTGAAGCAGATAAGATTTTTGAAGAAATTGGATATAAAAAACACGAACATAACATTTTCAAAGAACCACCAAAAGAACACGAATGGATTACACAAGATGAACCATATATTGAATATTCAGATGGTAAAACAATAAATGGAACTTTTTATTCAATGTTTATTATGTTTATGATGAATAGCAAGAAGGTTCAAATTGGTGGTTATGAAAAAGGAATGACACCATATGGGAAATACTATGAAAGAATGCGAAATCCAATTTTAAATATGCAAGAAATAAAAGCAATTAATTTGAAAGTAGGTGAATTAGGTTGGAAATAAAATCAAATGTTTTAGAAGAATATAAAATTAGAATTGAAGAATCAAATGGGATTCAAATGATATTTGTATATAACAAAGATGATAAATATATTGGAACACTTGAAGATTTTAAAATGTATATTGAAAAATATGGTTTATCAGAAATACAAACATATAACAACCAAAAAGTATGTTCAATAGGATTTAGTAAGAAAGAACAAAAATGGTATGGATGGTCACACAGGGCAATATTTGGTTTTAGAATTGGTGATGTTGTAAAAGAAGGTTCATGTTGTGCATCAAGTGGTTGGACAGATGAATATTTACAAGAACATCCTGATGAAAATTTATCACTTCCAGTTGGTTTCAAAGCAGAAACATTGGAAGATGCAAAAAGAATGGCAATAGCATTTGCAGATTCAGTTGCATAGAAAGGAAATGAATATGAGAATTTCAAGAATATTTTTAATTATAGTTATATGTATTCTTGGTGTAATTATAAGTAATTTTATACCAACAGAATGGAAATATCTATTTGGTTTTATAGTAGGAACTGTTTTGCAAACAATTTTAAGATTAACAGAGTAAAGAAAGGATAATGTTATGAAAAATTTTCTAATAAAAATATTATTCAAATTGTTAGGTTTCAAAGCAAGTCCACCCCATTTAGTGGATGGAAATGATTTCATAATAAAATTTAATAATAAATTTTATTTAATGACTGCTTATACATTGGAACAAAACATTAATGGTGTTGAAAATTTAGATGTAAAATTTACGGACATATTATCCGTAGTAAATAAAAATGAAAAAAGGTGGGATTTCTAATGATTAAATATGAAGAAGAATTGACAACCAATAGAAGAATTGAATTGTTTTATAGCTTAATGCATAGTTTTATACCTAAAAACTTTTACGATTGGTTGACCAAAAATGGTTTTTTCACCCAACCAGCAAGTACAAAATATCATGGTGCATATGAAGGTGGATTGTTTGACCATTGTTATGAAGTAACACAAGTGCTTTTGGATATGACTGAAAGATTAGACTTGAAATGGCAAAGACCTGAAAGTCCATATATAATTGGAATGTTTCATGATTTATGCAAAATTGATAATTATGTAACAGTTACAGATGAAGAAGGAAAAGAAATGATGGGAACTGGTGAAGTAAAAGGAAGGGAAATTCATTTTGAATATAATCCTGATTGTATATTACAAGGACATGCTGAAAAATCAATAATGTTATTATCACAACATATGACCTTGACAGAAGAAGAATTGCTTTGCATCAGATTCCACATGGGGGCTTATGAAGGAAAAGAACAATGGGATGCTTATGATAAAGCTATCAAAAAATATGAAACAGTCCTTTGGACACATACAGCAGACATGTATGCAAGTAAAGTGAAAGGGGTATAAACATATGAAAAAAGGTGATTTAGTTGCTTACATTCCAAAAGATATTGATGGGAATGTATATAAATGTGAAATTGGAAAAGTGAAAAAAGTCGAAGATGACAGTGTTTTCGTACAGTTTCATTCAGGTGATACAGCAAGTAAAACAGACATAAAAGATTTAATAAAAATTGAAAATTCAGTGTACATCCAACCAACAATGCTTGGTACAGGAAACATTGGTGAAATAATGTATGCAGGTTATCATGAAGATAATGGTGATTATACAGTTGAAGTAAAGAAACAATATGTTGATAAATTATTAAAGCAAATGTTCAATGCTGATGATATTAAAATTATATAAGGTGGTGAATGTTATGGATGAAGAACAAGCAATTGAAATATTAGAAAGAATGGTATATGACAATTGTCATATAGAAGCTGATAAATTCGTAAAAGTAGGAAAAACAATATTAGATTGTAGACAAGCAGATAAAGAAAAAATTAATAAATTACAAGAAAAAATGGAATATATGATGGAAGTTCACAGAAAAGAATGTGATGAAATGAAACATTATGTGGATAAAACTGCAAGAGAAGCTGAAATTGAATCAGATAAGAAAATGTATAAAATCATGGAAGAACAAGAAAGAAAATATAATGAACTAAAACAACATGGTAGGGAAATGATAAAAGCATTTGCAAAATACATATGAAAAAGGTTGGTGATTAGAAATGTATATAATAAGTTTAATAATTGTATTTATAATAGGTGGAATAATAGGATTCACATGTGCAGCACTTTGTAATGCAGCAAAAGAAGCGGATGAAAGAATGTGTGCATCCATATCCAATGATTTAGAAAATTGTTATACCAAACCATTAGCAGCAATCGAATTATATAATTTCAAAGAAACACTAAAAACCATCATGAAGGCAGACATATCACTATATCAAAGACTATACCAAAAGTCGAATAACATATATTATCTAGGAAGAATCAAGCAATGTGAATTTCTTTTGGGATTGGTAGAAGGGAAGAAGAAAAATGAAATTGGGAAAAGCTAACACAGATACAACATATTGTACTACAATGAAATGCAGTCATAAAGAACAATGTGAAAGACATGCTGATAGATGGAATTTTGACAAAGACAAAAATTACTGGTTTGCAGAATTTGATGAAATAGATTGTGCAAGAAAGGAATGTGAAAAATATGGAATCAAAATATAAACATGCAGAAGCATATTGTTTGATGAAATATAGATGTGAAAAATGTGGATTGACAGAAAGAATTTGGAACAGCAGGGATGGTGTAACACCTTTTATAATAACTTGCCCTAAATGTAATGGACATATGCAACACACAGATTGGAATGAAGACAAAAGGGTTGAGAATTACATACCTGCAATTGGTCAAAGGGTGTTCATAGATATGCCTTATGATTATTACAAGATATTTTGTAGAACACATGCAAAAATAATTAAAGATAATGTGGAAGGAAACACAGAACCTTTACAAAAAATATATAAAGATTTGTTAAAGGAATATGATGCAAAACAACCTTACATTATAAAAATATAGATTTGAACAGCTTGAACAGTTACTGAACAGTAATTGAACAGTTCGTGGTGATAGGTGGTTCAAGGTAAAGTTCAAGGTGAAAAGTGTCAACCTTGAACCCCTTGAAATACTAAATAAATCAATAGTTATGGGGAATTGGTTCAAGGTGGTTCAATGTAACTATAACTTAATAACTATAATAGTATAATAAAAAAATCATTAAATTTTAATGTTTTTCTAAAAAATAAAATAATATAGAAATACCTTGAACCCTTGAACCCAAAAATTAAAAAATAAAGTTCAAAGTATTGAAAAATAAATAAAAAAAGAAAGGTTCAAGGTGAAATGAAAAGTTCAAGGTGAATTTTTAACAATAGATAAGGAAGGTGATGTGACTATGAATGCGAAACAATATTTAAAACAAGCATACAAACTTAATGAATTAATTGAAAGTGACAAAGATGAACTTGAAAATTTAAGAAGTCTAGCATCATCAGTATCAGGTGATATGACACAAGAAAGAGTGCAAAGTAGTAAAACAAATGATAAATTAGTAAATATCATATCACAAATCATAGAATTAGAAAATAAAATCTATGATGAAATAGAACATTTTATTACATTGAAAAAAGAAATAAGAGAAGTAATAAATGAAGTCGAAGATGTTAATGAAAAATTAGTATTAAAATATAGATACCTTATTTTTCTTCAATGGGATGAAATATGTATAAAATTAAATTATTCAAGAAGACAGATGTATAGAATTCACGATTCAGCACTTGAAAATGTAAAAGTACCAGGTTAATGAATATGACACACCTTGTCATTTTATGCCCTTGTATGCCATTTTTCAAAGGTTTAAAATGTATAATAGATATATTATAAATACAGACACATTATTGTGTCTGTATTTTTGATGAGAAAAGAAAGAAGGTGTTGCAAAATATGTCAGAAAATAATCAAAATGATGAAACTTTGAATCAAAATAATGCAAAAGTTGATGAAAATGATGCAAAAGTTAATCAAAAATCAAAAAAGTTAACAGATAAACAGCGAAAGTTTATTGATGAATATTTAATTGACCTTAATGCAACACGAGCATATAAAACTGCTTATCCAAAGTGTAAGACAGAAAGAAGTGCAAGAACTAACGGAAGCAGATTGCTAACAAATGCTAACATCCAAGAAGAAATTACAAAGCAACAACACAAAATACAAGAACGAACACAAATTACACAAGATATGATTGTGAATGAACTTGCAAAAATTGCTTTTAGTAATGCAACAGACTATGTTGAAATCAAAACAAGACCTATAAAACATAGAATATATGATGAAAAAATAAATGAATTTGTTTATGTTGAAGGTGATGTTTTTGAACAAGACATTGTATTGAAAGATACTGACAAATTGACAGATGAACAAAAATCAGCAATTGCATCTATAAAAAACACTAAACATGGAATTGCAATTGAACAATGTAATAAAGTTGAAGCACTTCACTTGTTAGGTCAACATTTAGGAATGTTTAAAAATAATCAACCAGTAATTGTAAATAATAATGTACCAAATCCATACAAGGGACTAACCAAAGATGAATTGAAAAAATTAATAAAAATGAAGGAAGAAAGTGTTGCGAATGATAAGTCTTGATAATGTTGATTTAAAAGATGCAAAGATAGCTTATGCAACAATGGATTTCTTTTCATATTGTAATTTGAAAGCACCTGACTTCTATCAAGAAGATAGGGGCTTTTTAGTTAGTGTTTGTAATGATTTTCAAAGTTTCTATGAATCTGATGAAGATGTTCTTGTTTTAAATATGCCACCTAGACATGGAAAATCAAGAACAGCAGGATGCTTTGTTGAATGGGCATTGGGAAATAATCAAAATGAAAAAATAATGCTTGGTTCTTATAATGAAGCATTATCAACAACATTTTCAAAGAATGTAAGAGATACAATCACAGAATTAAAAGGTGATGATGATAAAATTGTATATTCTGACATATTTCCTGGTGTAACAATTAAATATGGTGATTCTGCAATGAATAAATGGTCATTAGAAAATGGTTATAATAATTATTTAGCAACATCACCAAAAGGTACATCAACAGGTTTTGGTGCTACACTTATGATAATAGATGACTTAATTAAATCAGCACTTGAAGCAAATAATGCAGATGTTCTTGAACAACAATGGACATGGTTTACAGATACAATGATGTCAAGACTTGAAGAAGGTGGAAAAATCATCATAATCATGACAAGATGGCATTCAGATGATTTGGCAGGTCGTGCATTAAGACATTTCAGAAAATTAGGTATGAAAGTAAGACATATTTGTTATAAAGCATTACAAGATGATGGAACAATGCTTTGTAAACAAATACTTTCAAGAAGGTCATATGAAATAAAAACAAAATCAATGTCAAAAGAAATAGCTGCTGCAAACTATCAACAAGAACCAATTGATATTAAAGGTAGATTATATACTAAATTTAAAACATATACAAAATTGCCAGTTGATGAAAATGGTAATCCTTTATATACAAAAGTTAAGAATTACACAGATACTGCTGATACTGGTGATGACTTTCTATGTAGTATTGATTATGTTGAATACAACAAAGAAGCATATATTATTAATGTTATTTACACAAAAGAACCTATGGAAACAACAGAACCAGCAGTTGCAAGAATGTTATATGATGATGGTGTAAATGAAGCGGACATTGAATCAAACAATGGTGGTCGTGGATTTGCAAGAAGTATTGAAAGAATATTATTTGAAGAATTACATTCAAATAAATGTATAATAAATCCATTTCATCAAGATAAAAACAAAATTGCAAGAATATTATCAAATTCAACATGGGTTATGAATCATATTTATTTTCCAGTGAATTGGGCTGATAAATTTCCTGATTATTATGATGCTATGAGTAGATACCAAAAAGAAGGTAAGAATGCACATGATGATGCACCTGATGCAACAACTGGAATTGCAGAAAAAATTGGTCAAGGTGATACATTTAGCTTTGATTAGAAAGGGTGTAAATGATGGATGTTATGAAAGGTGTAAACAGAATAACAAATATAGTCAATCAAATAGAATATGAATATTTGCATATAGAAATAAGAACAAAGAATGATACTTTTATATTAGATAAAACAAAACCAAAAAATCAAATAGGTTTTAGCACAGTGAAAGGGGGTGAATGATACATGTTTGAATTCGGAAATGATACAGTAATAAGAAGAATAAGTAATTTAATAAAAGAAGGTGGCAAAGTCACTGATGAAGAATATGTAATAAAAGAAATCAACAGATTCATGCTTTCTAAAAGAAGAAAAGACATGATTGATGGTGAAAAGTATTATGAAGGTAAACATGACATCTTACATAGAAAAAGAACTATAATAGGAAAAGATGGAAAACTTGAAGAAGTTGAAAACTTACCAAATAACAGAATAGTTGATAATCAATATCAAAAGATGGTTGACCAAAAGAACAATTACTTATTGGGGCAACCTTTTTCAATACAAAGTGATAATGATGCATATGCTAAATTATTGAAACAAGTATTTAATAAAAAGTTCCATAGATTATTGAAAAATATAGGTGAAGATTCTTTGAATGAAGGCATTGCTTGGATGTTCGTTTATTATGATGAACATGGGGAATTCACCTTCAAGAGATTAAAACCTTTTGAAATAATACCAGGATGGAATGATTCAGAACATACAAAATTGGATTATGTAATAAGAATATATGAAACAATTATTGTCAAGAAAGCAACTGAATCTATTATACAACATGTTGAAGTGTATGATGAAAATGGTATTTATTATTTTACATTAGAAGGTGGCAAATTAGTTCCTGATACAGATAAACCATTTGAGAATTATTTCACGATAACAGATGCAAAAGGTAAAAAACAAGGGTATAATTGGACTAAACTTCCAATAATTCCTTTTAAATATAATAATAAAGAAATACCACTAATCAAAAAAGTGAAATCATTACAAGATGGTTTGAATTTAATTGAATCTAACTTCCTAAATCAAATGGAAGAAGATGTTAGAAACACAATTTTAGTATTAGTCAATTATGATGGTCAAGACCTGGGGCAATTTAGAAAGAATTTAGCACAATATGGTGCTGTTAAAGTTAAAACAATAGATGGCACAGGTGGTGATGTTAAGACATTACAAATTGAAGTAAATAGTGAAAACTACAAAGTAATTATTGAATTATTTAAGAAAGCAATAATTGAAAATGCTAGGGGTTATGATGCAAAAGATGACAGACTTGGTAATAATCCAAATCAAATGAACATTCAATCTATATTTTCAGATATAGACCTTGATGCAAATGGTATGGAAACAGAATATCAAGCAGCATTTGAAGAATTATTGTGGTTTGTAAACTGTCATTTTGCTAATCAAGGTTTAGGTGATTTTGAAAATGAAGAAGTTGATATTATATTCAATCGTGATATGTTAATTTCAGAATCAGAAATTATTGAAAATGTTAATAAATCACAAGATTTATCACTTGAATCAAGACTTGCACAACATCCTTGGGTTGATGATGTTCAAGCTGAAATTGAAAGAATTGAAGAAGAAAAACAAAAAGAAATGGCTTTATATCCATTTCCTTCAAATAATCCAGCTGACCCATCAAAAACAAAACCAAATGGTGAAGGCGGTGATGTAGAAGATGGCGAAGAAGAATAGTGATTATTGGAAAAGTAGATTTGAACAACTAGAAGAAGCATCACATAAAAAAGCAGAAGCGGTGTATGCATCAATAGAAAATTCATATATTCAAGCACAAAAAGAAATCGAAAGTAAAATCAATAATTGGTATGTAAGATTTGCGAATAATAACCAAATTACAATTAATGAAGCAAAAAGATTATTAAATAGTCAAGAATTAAAAGAATTGAAATGGGATATTCAAGAATATATCAAATATGGAAAAGAAAATCGATTGAATGATATATGGATGAAAGAACTTGAAAATGCATCAGCTAAATATCATATTTCAAGGTTGGAATCATTAAAGATACAAACACAACAATCAATGGAAGTTCTTTTTGGTAATCAACTTGATGAAATAGATAGAATGGCAACAAATATTTATAGTGATGAATATTATCATAGTTGTTATGAATTACAAAAAGGTTTTAACATTGGTTGGAAGATAGCATCTATTGATGAAAATAAACTTCAAAAAATAATATCTAAACCATGGGCAATTGATGGTAAGAATTTCAGTGAAAGAATTTGGGGTAATAAAACAAAAATGGTGAATGAATTACACAATCAATTAACAATTATGTGTGTTCAAGGAAAATCACCTGACAATGCTATAAAGTATATGTCTAAAAAGTTTAATACTTCAAAATCACAAGCTGGTAATTTGGTAATGACAGAATCAGCATATTTTTCAAGTTTAGCACAAAAAGATTGTTTCAATGATTTGGATGTTGAAAAATATGAAAATGTTGCAACATTAGATTCACATACATCTGCAATATGTCAAGATATGGATGGAACAGTGTTTGATATGAATAATTTTGAACCTGGTGTTACAGCACCACCTTTTCATAATTATTGTAGAACAACAACAGTTCCACATTTTGATGATGACTATGATTTTGTAAGTGAAAGAGCAGCAAGGGATGACAAAGGTAATACATATTATGTGCCTGATAATCTAAAATACAAAGATTGGTATAATAAATATGTAGTTGATGGTGAAGAATTGAAAAAAGAAATGAAAAATGTTAAAATAAATAATAACATTAGACAATGGAAAAACTTCACCACAATGGATGAAGCAAAAGAATATGTTTATAATAATTACAAAGATTCTGACATTGATAAAATTAAAAATGTTGAAGCAATGAATGTTACATTTGATACATTGGATGAATTACAAAGTAAATATCCACTAAACAATGAAATATTTGTTAGAAATAAAACAATATCAAATGCAGCAGCAAATGGAAATTATCAAGGCATCAATATAAATACATCACATTTCAACAAAGCAAGTAGAAAAGCATTAGTTGGTGATGATTGGATTGAAGATTTGAATAAACAAATTGAAGATTTAAAACAATATCTTGGTAATATGAAATATAAACAAAAACCAATTGAAAATGGAATTAGAAGATTAGAACAACAGAAGAAATTCAAATGTTATTCAATATCAGGTTCTTATGCAGATTTAGAATCAATAAAAGCAACTATTGCACATGAATATGGTCATGTCATTGCAGACCAATACTTCGGACAAATCAATAAGTTCAAAGCAAATAAAAACTTTGATTATTTTGATTCAAATGAATGTTGGCAAAAATGCAGAGATGTTGCAAGTACATATAATGAAGCATTAAGAAATAATGATATATATGACATATCATATTATGCATCAACAGACCAATATGAATTCTTTGCAGAATGTTTTGCTAAAAAACAAATGGGTGGAATATTACCTGATTATATAAATGAAATGTTAGAAAGGGTGTTGAAAAATGGAAAGTAAATGTCAAAGATGTTTCTATTATGATTTATGTGTTCAACATGATTATATTGTAGAAGATGAAAAAGAAATTACAAATAATTATTGTGGAATACATGAAAAAGGTATTCCATCAAAAATTTGGAATGAAAAAGAAGAATGTGAAGAATTTATTGAAAAATAAGGGGTACAAGTTATATTACCCACTAATTAAAAATGCTTATATGGGCATTATATAAGGTGAAAAAATTGCCTATTTTGAAGGAATTACAAGATTTTTTGTGATTTCTTTTTTATTGTCAATTTTTACATAAATGACCTGGTTGGATGTCGAGAAAAGACAACAATATCAAAAATTTATGTGGAAGCAACCCACGAGAAAAAGCGAGAAAGGATTGATATATTATGCAAAGAAAATTTTTAGAAGATTTAGGAATTACAGACAAGGACACAATTGACAAAATAATGGATGAAAATTCATCAGATATTGGAAAAGCAAAAGGTGAATTGGAAACAGTTCAACAAAATTTAAAAAATGCCAATACAGAAATTGAAACATTGAAAGGTCAAGTTTCAGAAAGAGATGGTCAACTTGAAACTTTAAAGAAATCAACAGGTGATGTTGAAGAATTAAAGAAACAAATTGAAACATTACAAGCTGATAATAAGGCAAAAGATGAAGCACATGCTGCTGAAATGAAAAAAGTTAAAGTTGATAATGCAATTGAAGCTGCACTTACTGCTGCAAAAGCAAAAAATAATATTGCAGTAAAAGCATTATTAAAAGATTTAGATAAACTTGAATTAAATGAAGATGGTTCAATTAAAGGTGATGCATTAAAAAATCAATTAGATGCACTTGTTAAAGATGAAGGAACAAAATTCTTATTTGATTCTGAAAATAAAAAGCAAAACTTTAAAGGGGCTAAACCAGGTGAAGCTGGAAAAGAAGACCCAGATGATAAGGTTGACTTATCAAAAATGACATATGATGAAAGGGCTGCTTATTTAGAAGAACACCCTGAAATTGATGTCTAAAAATTAAAAATTTTATAAAAGAAAGGTAAAGGTGAACGAAAATGGGAAATTTCGATTCAAAAAGCTTTAATGAAAAAGCATTCAAATATTCTGTGGAACATCCAAGAATAACAAATTTAAAAACAAATGAATTAAAAAAATCAAAAGCATTAAAAGGAAGTAAAGATATTAGAGATGTTTTCTCATCTCAAAATGGTACTGTTTATGCTGAAATAGCAATGAAAGGATTATTAGATGGTCAAGCAGTAAACTATGATGGTCAAACAGACATCACAGCTACAAGCACAAAAACATTCAATCGTGGTGTAGTTGTTATAGGTCGTGCAAAAGGATGGACAGAAAAAGATTTCTCTGATGATGTATCAGGTGAAAACTTTATGGATAATGTTGCAGACCAAGTTGCTGAATACAAAGATGGTTTAGACCAAGACACAATACTTGCTATATTACAAGGTATATTTGCAATGACAGGTGCTAAAAACCTTGAATTCGTAAATAACCATACACATGAAATTGATGGTGCAGTTGATGCAACAACATTAAATACTGCAATGAACAAAGCATGTGGTTCTAATAAAAAGAAATTCACAATGGTATTTATGCATAGTTATGTTGCAACAAATCTTGAAAACTTAAAATTATTAAAACATTTAGTATATACAGATGCTGATGGTATAGAAAGACCACTTGATTTAGCAGCATGGAATGGTAAATTAGTAATAATTGATGATGAAATGCCAACAGAAACAGTTGAAGCAACTGATACAGAAGAAGCATATACAAAATATACATCATACATATTAGGTGATGGTGCTATTGATTATGAAGATATTGGTGCTAAAAAACCATATGAAATGTCAAGAGATGCTGCAAAAAATGGTGGTGAAGATACTTTATACATGCGTCAAAGAAAAGTATTTGCACCATTTGGAATATCATTCACAAAAGCAAGTATGGCTTCTAATTCACCAACAGATGATGAATTAAAGAACGGTGCAAACTGGGCAATCGTTCATAGTGGTGAATCTGTTGCAGCTAACAGAAGTTATATAAATCACAAAGCTATTCCAATAGCAAAAATCGTTTCTAGGGGATAATAAAAGAAAGTTGGTGATGCTAAATGGCACTTAAAGAAGAAGTGTTAAACCCTTTAATAAAAAGCATCATGAATGTGTTAAATAATGAATCTTATGAAGAATCATTTGTAAAAATGGTTCTTCTTCGATTAGATTCTTTTGGATATACCCCAAGTGAAGATGATTCTTGGATGATAGCTTTTTCTATACAAAAGGTTGAAAATCATATAAAAAATTCTTGTAATATTTCTTCAATTCCTGATGGATTAAAAGAAATTGCAGTGGACAGAATTTGTGGTGAATTGTTATTTTCTAAAAAACAAACTGGAAAACTAAATGCTGAAAATGGTTTTGACATTGAAGTGGCAATAAAACAAGTACAAGCAGGTGATACGAATGTAACATTTGCAGTTGGTGAAGGTTCAGAAACTTTGGAAACAAAGTTGAACAAATTGATTTCATACTTGATGAATTTAGGTGAAGGTGATTTTATATGTTATCGACAGCTACAATGGTAAGAGTAAGAAAAGCAATCGAATCAACTTATAATTGTACATGTAATGTTGTTGAACATGAAAAGGTCAAAAAAGAAAATAAATCAACAGGTTTTGCAGATAAAATTGTTTTAGAAAATAAAAAATGTAAACTTTCTTTTGAAAGTATTACAAGCACAAATCAAAATGATGTCAGTGCAAAAGTAACACAAGTTACAAAATTATTCATTGCACCTGAATTGGATATAAAACCAGGTTCAAGAATAGATGTTAAAAATGAACAAGGTGTGACTACTGCATATGAAAGCAGTGGTCAATCAGCAAAGTATGAATCACATCAAGAAATCATGCTTAAACTTTTTGAAGGCTGGGCATAGATGGGTAAGAATGGAAAAATAGAATTTGATGAATTGAAAGAAGTAAGAAAGAATATAGAAAAACTTTCAAAATCACAAGTTGTTGAATTTATGGAATCTTGTGCAAAAGAACTTGCTGCAAGACTTCTTGCAAAAGTAGTTAAAAGAACACCAGTTGGACAATACCCTAGTGGTTCAGGAAAAGTTGGTGGTACTTTAAGAAGGGGATGGACAGCAGGAAAAGACCAAAATGCAACAGCTTATGCAAAATCTTTAAAAATACATCACTTCGGTGGCACTTATGTTATAGAAATAGTCAATCCAATTGAATATGCTTCATATGTTGAATTTGGACATAGAACAAGAAATCATAAGGGTTGGGTTGAAGGAAAATTCATGTTAACTATATCAGAACAAGAAATTCAATCCATTGCACCTAGAATCCTTGAAAATAAAATTAAAAAGTTATTGGGGGAATGTTTCAGATGATAAATAAAATTACAGATGCAATCAGTGAAGCAATATATGATGAATTTGGTGATGGACATGAAATATACACAGAAGAAGTTGAACAAGGCTTACAAGAACCTTGTTTTGCTATTATTCCATTAAATCTTACAAATGATTTATATAGAAATAAAAGATATTACAGGAAAAATCCATTTTGCATTCATTATTTTCCATCTACAAATGACAAAAGAAATGAATGCAACAAAGTATTAGAACGATTATATAGTTGTTTAGAATACATTAAAATAAAAGAAACAGTTGATGGTCAAAGTATATTAAGTAAAACCATGGGAACAAACATGAATGCTGAATATACTGATGGTGTTCTACATTTCTTCGTAAATTATGACATGTTTGTGTATAAAGTTGAAGAAAAAGAACCAATGGATTCATATGATTACAACACTGATGTGAAAGGGTGAAAAGCTAATTATGGGAAAAGTAAAAATTGAAAAAAATCAAAAAATTGAAAAAAATGAAGTTGTTGAAGAAAAGTTCACAAAATCAGAACTTTTAACAGCAAAAATATTAAAAAATAGAAAAGATATTTTAAATGTTTTAATAAAAGATGATGAAAAATTATCTATTAGAGAAGCACAAGAAAGAATTGAAAAATTTATGAAAGGTAAGGTGAAGTAAGATGTTAGGTGGTGGAACATTTATCGCACAAAACAAAATTCTTCCAGGTTCATATATTAATTTCATATCACTTTCAAAAGCAAATGCAAACCTTTCTGATAGGGGAATTGTAACAATGCCTTTAATATTAGATTGGGGTGCAGAAGGTGAAATTTTTGAAGTATCAAATTCAGACTTCCAAAGAAATGCTTTGAAATTATTCGGATATGATTATTCACATGAGAAAATGAAAGGATTAAGAGATTTATTCTTAAATGCACAAAAACTATATGCATTTAGATTAAATGGTGCAGGTGAAAAAGCTAGTAACACTTATGCTACTGCAAAATATGCAGGTGTAAGGGGTAATGATTTAAAAATCATAATTGCAACAAATGTTGATAATGAATCAAAATTTGATGTAAAAACTGTTATGGATTCAACAATAGTTGATATTCAAACAGTAAAAACAGCAGCAGAACTTGTTGATAATGATTATGTAACATTTAAAACTGATGCAGAATTAAATGTTACAGCAGGAATGACAATGGAAGGCGGAACAAATTCAGAAGTTGATGGAACAAGTTATCAAAATTACTTTGATAAAGTTGAATCATATACTTACAATATTATGGGAATACCTACAACTGATGAAACAATAAAAGGTTTAGCAGTTGCATTTTGTAAGAGATTAAGGGATGAAGTTGGTGCAAAATTCCAAGTTGTATTACACAACATGGCTGCTGATTATGAAGGTGTAATCAATGTTGCAAATGATGTAACAGCAGATGCAAACTTCGACAAATCTTCAATCGTATACTTTATAGCAGGTATTGAAGCAAATTGTGCTATCAATAAAACATGCTTAAATAAAGTATATAATGGTGAATTTGAAGTTATAGTGGATTATACACAAGCACAACTTGAAGATGCTATCACAGAAGGTAAATTAATATTACACAAAGTTGGTAGTGATATAAGAATACTTGAAGATATAAATTCACTTGTAACATATTCAGATACTAAAAATGAATTATTCAAAGAAAACCAAACAATCAGAATCGTAGACCAAATTGCAAATGATATTGCAACATTATTCAACACAAAATATTTGGGAAATGTTCCAAATGATGAAAGTGGAAGAATAAGTTTATGGGCTGATATAGTTAAACATCATGAACAACTTCAAGAAATCAGAGCAATTGAAAACTTCTCTGATGAAGATGTTACAGTTGAACTTGGAAATACAAAGAAAGCAGTTGTAATAAAAGATACAGTTACAATCATAAATGCTATGTCACAATTATATATGACTGTTGAAATAGGATAGAAAGGGGGAAATTATAAATGAATAATGTAACAATGAAAGCAAAAGATACACTTTCAGCAAAATTGGCTGAATGTTTCATCACAATTGGTTCAAATAGATATAATTTCATGCAAATGATTAATTTTGAAGCAAACTTTGAAAAAACTAAATCAGAAGTTCCAATTCTAGGTAAAACAGGAAAAGGAAATAAATCGACTGGATGGAATGGAACATTTTCAGCAACAATGCATTATAACCAATCAATTATAAGACAAATGTTGCTTGATTTCAAAAATACTGGTAAAGATACATATTTTGAAATACAAGTTACAAATGAAGACCCTTCAACATCAGTCGGAAGACAAACTGTTGTATTTATGGATTGTAATATTGATGGTGGTATACTTGCAAAATTTGATGCTGATGGCGAATACCTAGATGAAGAAGTTGAAGGAACATTTGAAGATTTCAAAATGCCTGAAACATTCGCATTAATTGATGGTATGTTATAAAAATAAGAAAAAAGTATTACCCAAGGACTTATTCAATATAAGACTTGGGTATTTTTTAATATCTAAAAACAAGAAAGGAAGAAAAGAAAATGTCAAATTTAGATAGATTTTTAAAACAAAACAAAAAGATAAGAGAAAACACAACATATTTAGCAACAAAATCACTTACAGATGAAGAAGGTAACCCATTACCTTGGACAATAAGACCATTAACAACAAAAGACAATGACAGATTAAGGGATGAATGTACAATTGAAATACCTGTAAAAGGAAAACCAAATGTATTCAGACCAAAACTTGATACTTCAAAGTATCTTGCAAAAATGATTGTTGCATCTGTTGTTGAACCAAATCTTAATAATAAAGACTTACAAGATTCATATGGGGTTATGACACCAGAAGATTTAATAAAAGAAATGATTGATGACCCAGGTGAATATAACGATTTTGCAAGTTTTATTCAAAATTTTAATAGTTTTACAACTACACTTGATGAAAAGGTTGAAGAAGCAAAAAACTAATTGAAGAAGACAGTGATGCATCTTATTGTTATTATTGTCTTCATAAATTACATATGTTACCTTCAACTTATTCTGAATTGGATATGAATGAAAAAGCATTTATTATTGCAGCAATTCAGATAAAAAGCGAAAACGAAAAGAAACAAAAAGCAAAAATGAAAAGTAAGAAAAAATAATTTGCTTTTTAAGAAAGAAGGTGAACAAAGATGTCAAGTATAAGCACAGCAATTGAATTAACTGATAGAATGTCACCAGTATTATTTCAAATAACAAATGCATTATCAAATGTAATTGATACAATGGAAGAAATGAATACATCCATGAATAGTTCTTTTGATACATCAAAAATTGATGCAGCAAGAATTTCAATAACTTCTGCAAATGCATCACTTGATGCAATGGGTGATAACATGAAAAACAATTCAGGTCATCAAAATGAATTAAATCAAAAGATACAAGAAGGAACAAGGGGATTGGACAACATGGCAAATTCAGTAATAGGGCTTGTTTCAGCATATGCAGGAATGAAAGGTGTTCAGAAGTTGGTCAATCTTTCTGATGAATATGTTCAAACCAAAGCAAGATTGGATTTAATGAATGATGGCTTACAAACCACAGAAGAATTACAGGATAAAATATTTGCTTCCGCACAAAGGTCAAGGGCAAGTTATCAAACACAAGCTGATATTGTTGCCAAACTAGGACAAAGGGCAGGGGATGCCTTTTCAAGTAATGATGAAACAATTATGTTTGCTGAAAATTTAAGTAAAATGTTTGTTATTGCTGGTGCATCACAACAAGAAATGGCATCCGCTTCTTTACAATTAACACAAGCATTAGGTTCAGGTGTACTTCGTGGTGAAGAATTAAATGCAGTTTTTGAATCTGCACCAAATGTTATTCAAGCAATAGCAGATTATTTGGATGTACCAATTGGTAAGATTCGTGAAATGGCATCAAATGGTGAGATTTCCGCAAGTGTTGTTAAAAATGCATTATTAAGTGCAACAGATGACATAAACAACAAATTCAATTCAATGCCAATGACCTGGGGTCAAGTATGGACTGGAATTTGTAATGAAATGTATATCGCAACACAACCAATATTGGAATTAATAAGTTTACTTGCTGAAAACTGGTCAGTGCTAGAACCAATTGTGATTGGACTTGCAACTGCTATTGGTATTTATACCGCAGCATTATTAATTTACAATACTGTAAAAGGAATTTCAGCAATGGCAGAATCAGTTCATGCAGCATCAATGATGATGTCAACAGGTGCAACATTTGCAGCAACAGCAGCACAACATGGATTCAATGCAGCACTTCTTGCATGTCCTTTAACATGGATTTTACTTATTATAATTGCAGTCATAGCAGCAATATATGCGGTTATCGCTGCTATAAATAAAATAACTGGTTCATCAATAAGTGCAACAGGGGTTATTGTTGGTGCATTAACAACTGCGGTTGCATTTATTTGGAATTTGTTCATAGGTTTACTTGATTTAGTCCTTGGTGTTGTCAATGCAATGGTTAACCCATGGATTTCTTTTGCAAACTTTTTTGCTAATTTATTTAATGACCCAATTGGTGCTATTGTTCATCTTTTTGGTGACATGGCTGATAGTATCCTTGGAATTTTAGAGAGTATTGCAAAGGCACTTGACAAAGTATTTGGTTCAAACCTTGCAGGTGCAGTTCAAGGATGGCGAAGCGGTTTAAATAGTATGGTTGAAAGTGTTGCAAATCAATATGGTAATGGTTCATATGAGAAAGTCGCAGAAGAATTGAATTTGAGTTCTGAAAGTTTAGGACTTTCAAGATGGGCTTATGGTGATGCCTATAACACTGGATATGGATGGGGTGAAGGAATAGAAAATTCAGTTTCAGACATGTTTGGTGGTGGAACAGATTTTGATTATGATTTGGATAGCTTGAAAGATAGTGCAGCAGATACTGCAAATAATACTGGAAGTATAAAGGATTCTATTTCTGCATCAGAAGAAGATTTGAAATATCTTCGTGATTTAGCAGAACAAGAATCAATCAATAGATTTACAACAGCAGAAATAAAAGTTGATATGACTAATAATAACAATATCAATTCAAATATGGATATAGATGGTGTTGTAGACCAATTAACAACAGGTGTTAATGAAGCAATGGAAAAAGCAGCGGAAGGGGTGCATGATTAATGTATTATTTTTATTTAGATAAGATATTATTACCAATTGCACCTTCCAAATTAACAGTAAAAATTGGAAATGAAAACAAAACACTTACTTTAATTAATGAAGGTGAAATAAATGTTTTGAAAAAGGCAGGATTAACAGAAATTGATTTTGATGCCACTATTCCAAATGTTGAATATCCATTTGCAACATATAAGAATGGTTTTCAATCTGCAAAAACTTTTCTTGATGCAATTGAGAAATTGAAAACAGACCAAAAACCATTTCAATTCATAGTAACAAGAACATTTCCAAATGGAAAAGCAATTTTTAATACAAATATGAAAGTTTCCCTTGAAAATTACACTATAAAAGAAGAAGCAAAGCAAGGGTTTGATGCTACTGTTACATTTAAGTTGAAACAATATAGAGATTATGGAACAAAAACCTGTAAAATCAAAATTGAAACAACTAAAAAAGCAGTAACAGCTGAACCAAAAAGGGAAACAACATCATCACCTGCACCTGTAAAACAAAATAAGACTTATACAGTTGTAAGGGGCGATTGTTTGTGGAATATAGCAAAAAAATTCTATGGTAATGGTAGTCAATACACAAAAATATATAATGCAAATAAGGACAAAATAAAAAGTCCAAATTTGATATATCCTGGGCAAGTATTGACAATCCCTGTTTAATAGGGGGTGTATTTTATGGCATATGAATTATTAATTCAAAATGGTGATAAAGTATATCAACCAGCTATTGAAGGGGATATTACTTGGAAAACTGAAAGAAAAGGTTACCCAGGTGAATTAAAATTTAACATCATACAAGATGATGTTATAAATGTTACAGAAGGTAATGCAGTAAGATTGAAAAAAGATGGTTCAAATATTTTTTATGGATTTATTTTTTCTAAAAGTAGTGATAAAGAAAAAGTTGTTACAATTACTGCATATGACCAATTAAGATATTTTAAAAATAAAGACACCTATGTTTATGAAAATAAAACAGCAGGTGAATTAATAAAAATGTTGGCAAATGATTTTAATATGCAAACAGGAACAATTGAAGATACTGGTTATAAAATAGCATCAAGAGTGGAAGAAAATGCAACCTTGTTTGATATGGTTCAAAATGCATTAGATTTAACTGTTCAAAATAAAAAAGAAATGTATGTAATGTATGATGATTTTGGAAAAATAGCATTGAAAAATATAGCATCAATGGTTTTGGATTGTCTTGTAGATGAAGAAACTGCTGAAAATTATAGTTATAAATCAAGCATTGATGAAAACACTTATAATAAAATAAAGTTGGTTCGTGAGAATGAAGAAACAGGAAAAAGAGATGTTTTCATTGCACAAAGTTCATCAAATATGAATCAATGGGGTGTTTTACAATATTTTGATACATTACAAGATGGTGAAAATGGACAATCAAAAGTTAATGCATTACTTGAACTTTATAATAAGAAAACAAGAAATCTTTCAATTAAAAAGATGTTTGGTGATGTAAGAGTAAGGGCAGGATGTTTGATACCAGTAAAATTAAATTTGGGTGATGTTAATTTATTAAAATTAATGCTAGTTGAAAAATGTACACATACATTTAAAGAAAGTGAACATTTTATGGATATAACACTTAAAGGGGGTGAATTTGTTGCTTGATACAAATGATTTATTAAATTCTATTAAAAAGGCAGCAATGGAAGCAATGGAAGCATCCAAACCAGTTGCAATATTGTTTGGTAAAGTGACAAGTGCTTCACCATTAAAAATAAATGTGGAACAGAAAATGACATTAAGTGATGCACAATTAATTCTTACTAGAAATGTGACAGATTACACAATAAATATGACAGTAGACCACACAACAGGAACAGCAAGTTTAAATGCAAATCATTCACATAGTGCAAATGCACAAGTAAGTGTCAATTCTACAATTTCACCAAATGATAATAATGCAAAAATAACTAATAATGTTGATGCTAGTGTTGAAGTTGAACAAACTAACATCAATTTAAACCATTCACATTCATATAAAGGAAAAAAATCATTCACTGTACATAATGGCTTGGTTCAAGGTGATGAAGTTATTCTTTTAAGAATGCAAGGTGGTCAAAAATATATTGTATTGGATAGGATAAAATCATGATTCCAAGTACAAATGATTTGTTAAATACAAATCTTGAAGTAGTAACAGAACCAAGCAAAAATTACAAAATGCATTTTACAAATAAATTCATAAATGGTAATTGGGATGAATTAGAAGCAATGCAACAAGTTATATATAAAATATTAAATACTGAAAGGTATCAATATATTATTTATTCTTGGAATTATGGAATTGAAACATTAGATTTATTCGGTGAACCAATTTCATATGTTTGCCCTGAAATTGAAAGAAGAATTACAGAAGCATTGATTCAAGATGATAGGATTGAATCAGTTGATTCTTTTGAATTTGATTATTCAAAGAAGGGAAAAGTGCATGTAAAATTCAAAGTTCATACCATTTATGGTGATACTGAACAAGAAAAGGTGGTGAATTATTAATGGCTTATGAAGATGTAACATATGAAGTGATATTGCAAAGAATGTTGGATAAAGTGCCAAACAATATGGATAAAAGGGAAGGTTCAATCATTTATGATGCACTTGCACCTGCTGCGGTTGAATTACAATTGATGTATATTGAATTAGATACAATATTAAGAGAAACTTTCGCAGATACTGCATCAAGGGATAATTTGGTTAAAAGAGCTGCTGAAAGGGGAATTATACCTGATGAAGCAACTTATGCAATATTAAAAGGTATATTCACACCAACATCATTAGAAATTCCAATTGGTTCAAGATTTAATTGTAATGAATTAAACTATGAAGTAATAGAAAAAATTGCAGATGGTGAATATCAATTAAAATGTGAAACAGTTGGTGTTGATGGAAATGCTAATTTTGGTGATTTAATTCCAATTGAATATATTCAAGGATTAGAAACAGCACAATTAACTGATTTACTTATTCCAGGTGAAGATGAAGAAGATGCTGAATCATTAAGAAATAGATATTTCAATTCATTTGATACAACAGCATTTGGTGGAAATCAAAAGGATTATATTGAAAAAACAAATTCAATAGTTGGTGTAGGTTCAACAAAAGTAACACCAGTTTGGAATGGTGGTGGAACTGTTTTATTAACAATATTAAATTCAGAATATAACAAAGCTAGTGATACTTTAATAAAAACAGTACAAGAAACAATTGACCCAACACAAGATGGAAGTGGAATTGGTATTGCACCAATAGGTCATATTGTGACAGTAAATACTGCATCAGAAGTAACAGTAAATGTAAAAGCAACATTCACATTTGATGAAGGTTATACATTTAATTCTTTAAAAACACAAATTGAAGAAGTTATTGCAAATTATTTACTTGAAATAAGAAAAAGTTGGGCAGACCAAATAAATTCAGTTGTTAGAATTAGTCAAATAGAAACTAGAATTCTACAAATTGATGGAATTCTTGATATTGCAAATACATCAATAAATAATTCAACATCTAATTTAACATTAACTAAATATGAAATTCCAATGATGGGTGGTGTTAGTACATGATAAGAGATGTGAAACTAATTGATTATTTACCATCATTCATTCAAGAATATAGGGAAATTCAAAAAATAATGGAAATTGAAAATCCTGAAATTCAAGAAGCGGAAAATGAAACTGAAATTATAATGAATAATCAATTCATTCAAAGTTGTAATCTTAAAGGTATTGCAAAATTTGAAAGTCTTATGGGTATAACACCACTTGAAAGTGATACCCTAGAATCAAGAATTTCTAGGGTATTGATGAGATGGAACGAAACATCTTGTTATACATTTAAAGTTTTGATTATGAAATTGAATGCATTGTGTGGAATTAATAATTATGAAATTATCAGAAATATAAATGAATACACAATGAAAATAATAACACATCTTGAACTTTCAGGACAAACTGATGAATTAGATTATTTATTAAGTTACATGATACCTGCAAACATTGTAATAACATCAGAAAACAAAATGAATATAAATTTGGATAGCACTTCAAAAATGGCATCCAATGTTACTTTTAGTAATGTCATTGAAATTACAGATAGTTTCAATGAAACATTTGAAATAAAAGGTGATTCAAAAATTGCAAATGGAACAACAAACACTGCAATAATTGAAATCACAGATAATTTCAAAGAAACCTTCAATATTGAAGGAAATTCAAAAATCAGTTCAAATGTTAATTTGACTGAAATTATATAGTAAAGGAGAATAAAAAAATGGCGGAATTTAACAAATTAACAATCACAAACAAAGGTCAAGCATTAATGTCAAAAATAATTGCTGGTAGTGGAAATATTGAATTTACAAAAGTATCTGCTTCAAGTAATATTTATACAGAATCACAAATATTGGCATTAACAAGTTTGGCAAATGTTAAACAAACAGTTGCTATTTCAAAAATAACAAGAACAAATGATGTTTCTGTTCAAATTGAAGCAGCAATGGAAAATTCACAATTAACAAGTGGATATAATATGAATTCAATTGGTTTATATGCAAAAGACCCTGATGATGGTGAAATACTTTATGCAGTAGCAAGTGTTTCAACTTCTGATAAAGGTGCATACATGCCACCATTTAATGGTTTAACTGCATCAGGTGCATATTTCAAATTAACAACAACAGTTTCAAATTCAGATAATGTTTCATTAGAAGTTGACCAAGCAGCAGTTGCAACAATTGGTGATGTTACAGATTTACAAAATCAAATATCAGATTTACAAGCATTCATTGGATATACGGATAATGATATTTATGGTGTTGAAGTGGATTTTGTAAATAAAAAATTCACAAGACTTGCAAATGCAGTTGGAAAAATAGCTGGTGAAAATTTTGATGCAGTAAATGCATTTGGTGGTAGAAAAAGATGTATTATGACAGATGCAGGAATTGTTTTGGCATATCATGGTGATGTTGGATATACAGAAACAGGTGCTTTAACACAAGCAATAACACTTGGTGAAGGTGATACTGCGGTAACATACCCAGTTGGAACAAAAGTGCAAGTAATGGTTGAACAACCTAAATTTTATTATAAAGTTGTTCCAATCGAATTAGAAAAAATTACACATGGTGAAGGAAAAGGACATCACACTAAAAAAATTAGATATTATATATCAGATGTTCCAAAAGCTGGTTTCAAATTACATCCACAATTTATTAGTAATGGTGTTGAAAGAAATGTTATATACAAATCAGCATTTGAAGGTTCATTATATGATGTATCTGCAAGTGCTTATATATTAGATGATTCACAAGTTGCCGATTTTGCATCAGATATGCTTTCAAGTGTAGCAAATGCAAAACCAATATCAGGATTGACACAAAATCTTACAAGGGCAAATGTAAGAAAACTTGCACAAAAAAGGGGAACAGGTTGGGAACAATCAACAATTCAATCACATTATGGTTCAATGTTGTTATTCTTAATTGAATATGCAAGTTTTAACACACAAAAATCAATTGGAATGGGTAATGTTTCAAAAACTGATGATGGTATAACAAATATGTCAGAAGTTACTGGTGCAACAACAAATTTAGGAAATGCAAGTGGTTCAGTAACAAACACAAATGGAATAAACATTGTTTCATATAGGGGTGAAGAAAACTTATGGGGAAATATGTGGATATTCCTTGATGGTATTAATATTGTTAATGGTGGTGTTGGTGAAGTATATATTGCAGATAATAATTTTGCTGATGATTCAGTTGCAAGTCCATATGAAAATGCTGGAATCAGTATTGCACAAACAAGTGGATACATTTCAGCATTTGCATATAATGAAGAATTTGATTGGTTATTCATCCCATCAAAAACAGCAGGAAACGATTCATTACCAGTTGGTGATAATTACTATCAAAATGTTAATGGTACAACATCAAAAACAATCGCTTTTGTCGGTGGTAGGTGGTATTACAGTTCTGTTGCTGGCGGTTTCTGTGTGGGTGTGTATTATGCTTCTTCGAGTCGTTATCGTAGTATCGGCGGTCGCCTGGTGTATGTACCTGATGCTGCTTAATTATAAAAAATAATAAATTATAGGCAAAGATAATCTGATTTATACGACAAAAAATAAATGAAAAAAGCATTTATTTTATCCACTTATGTCAGTGGTAAATGGAATAACAGTTCTAATACTGGCAGTTTCTATGTGAATGTGAATAATGCTTCTTCGAATCGTAATCGTAATATCAGCGGTCACCTAGTAAATGCATGTACAATGTGAAAATTACCTTTGCCTTGCCTCTTGGCAAAATATAAAAATAAAACATGAACTATATTAGTAAATTTGAGAAATCAAAAGTTGAAAGTTTAGTTTATAACTTGCATACAAAAAGGAAGTTTAAAAAGAATATGAAAAGATATGGGAATTTGTACAGTCAAATTTATGATATGGAAAATTTAAGACTTGCACATAAGAATGCACAAAAAGGTAAAGGGTGGTACAAAGAAGTAAAAATGGTTAATGCTAACCCTGATTATTACCTTAAAATATTACAAGAATCACTTATGAATAAAACATATAATACATCAGAATATGAAACATTTGTGAAAAATGATAGCGGAAAAGAAAGATTAATATATAAACTTCCATATTTTCCTGATAGAATTTGCCAATGGGCAATTCTTCAAGTTATTGAACCAATGCTTTTAAAAAATTTCATTCCTGATACTTTTTCAGCAATACCAGGAAAAGGAATTCATGCTGCATTACACAGGGTCGAAAATGCTATTCAAAATGATGTTGTTGGAACACAATATTGTTTGAAAATAGATGCAAAAAAGTTTTATCCATCAATAAATCATGACATTTTAAAACAAAAATATAGAAGATTATTCAAGGATAAAGACCTTTTGTGGTTGTTAGATGAAATTATTGATTCAACACCTGGTGATACTGGAATACCTATTGGAAATTATATTTCACAATATAGTGGAAATTTTTATTTTTCACAATTTGACCATTGGATAAAAGAAGACAAACATGTAAAACATTATTTCAGATATATGGATGATATTGTGATATTTGGAAAATCCAAGGAAGAATTACATCAATTAAGAAAAGATATTGATGTATATTTCAGAACTAAAATGAAATTAAAAATAAAAGAAAATTGGCAAATATTCCCCACTTTTGTTAGGGGTGTAGATTTTGTAGGATATAGAACATTTTTGAACTATAAATTATTAAGAAAATCTACTTGTAAAAATTTTAAAAGAAGAATGAATAAAATTAAAAATAAAGTTAAAAAAGGACATCCAATCAATAATTCAGATTGGTGTTCAATCAATTCTTATAAAGGGTGGTTAATTCATTGTGATAGTTATAGATTAAATCAAAAATATATTAGACCACTAGAATTTCATGCAAATCAATATTATTTGCAAAATGTAAAAGGAAAGGGGTAAGAAAATTATGGTGAATCATGGTAAAGTAAGAAGCACAGTAAAACCTGAAAGTATGGTTATTGATGAATATTCAGTTTGGATGAATTCAAATATTCAAGAAATTGAAATCGAAGATGAAGTTGTGACAGATGATGGGAAAGTTGAAAAAAGAACACATATTGAATATGAATATGATATGGTTCAATATACAAAGGATGAAGTTATTATCGCCCAATCACAACAAATTACAGACACACAACTTGCATTATGTGAAATATATGAAAGTTTGGGGGTGTAATTGATGGCAAAAATATATGCTGACCTTATTAGAAAAGGTTTAAAAACAATTGATGATGTTCCTGAAAAATTACAAGATGATGTAAAAGAAATTTTGGGCATCTAAAATAATAAGATGATAAATTACATGTCTTATAGATAAAAAACCCATATAAACAAAAATATAAGTTTATATGGGTATTTCTATAAGCAAGATGAAGGGGTGAAATATAAATTGGAAAAAATTTCAGTAATTATCATTTCAATAGCAACTTTTCTGAATGCAATTTCAGTAATAGCTGCTTTTGTTATGAAAATAAAAAAACCAGTGGATGCTGCTGTGGATAATAAATTTGCGGAAGCATTAGAACCAATAAATGAAAAATTAGATAATGTCAATGCAGATATTAAAAGACTTGATAAAAACCAATGTATGAATTATTTAGTGGATTTCATTGAAGGTTCTAAAAATGGTGTACCAAAAGATGAGATTCAAAAGAAAAGAGCAAGTGAAGTTTATGACCATTACACGAATGATTTACATGGTAATTCCTACATACATGATGGGTGGGAAAAATATGTGAAATAAAGGGGGTGAATTTCATGAAACAAGCATGGACAGATTTGAAAAGTTTTATAACAATATCAATGATAATTTTATTATTTATAATTGTTATAGCAAATTTACTTGGTGCAACACTCGCTGAAAATCTGCTTATATTAATAACAAACTTAATAACAGCAGTATTCACATACTACTTTGCGAAACAAAATTCAAATCAAGATGGAAACATCAAAAATGAAGATAACAAAACAGAATAGTTTGTTATTTTTTTATTTTAATTGTATCGGTTAAGATACGGAAAGGGTGATTTATATGTCAGAAAAAGTAAAAGCAACTATAAGAAATGAAAAAGATGAAAGACAAGAAGTTGAAATTTTAGTTGATGATGTTGAATTAACACCTGAAATGGAAGCTGAATTGTCTAATGGTGATGGGGGTGAAGAATAATGGGAACATTTTCAAAATTATGTGATATTATAATGGAAGCAAGTGCTTCAAATTACACTGCAAAAAGAAACAATTCAATAAATAAAGCTACACCACACCATGTTGCAGGATGTTTAACTGCTGCACAAATCGCAAAAATATTTCAAAATCCAAATAGAAAAGCATCAGCAAACTATGGTATAGGAATTGATGGAAAAATAGTTGGTATAGTTCCAGAAGAAGGAAGGGCTTACACTTCAAGTTCACCATCTAATGACCATCAAGCAATAACAATTGAAGTTGCAAATGACCAAGTTGGTGGTGATTGGCATGTGTCAGATTTATGTATCGAAAGATTAATTGATTTAATGGTAGATATTAGAAAAAGAACAGGTGCTACACCATATGTATATGATGGAACTGCTAATGGAACAGTAACAAGACACAATATGTTTGCTGCAACAGCATGTCCAGGTAAATATCTACAAAGTAAATTTCCATACATAACAGAACAAGTAAATAAAAGATTACAAGAAGGAACAGCACCAGTTGAAGTTCCAACTGCACAAGCACCTACTACAAGAAAAGTTGGGGATGTGGTAACTGTAACAGGTATATATGTTGCATCAAATTCTACAAATAGATTAAACCCAGCTAGAACAAGTGGAACAATCACAAAAATAATTCCAGGTGCTAAAAATCCATATCTATTAGATAATGGAAATTTAGGTTGGACAAATGATGGTTGTATTGTTGATAATAAAATTACAGCACCTACAACAAATACTTCTGTAACAACTTACACAGTACAAAGTGGTGATTGTTTATCAGTAATTGGTGAAAAATTAGGTGTAAATTGGAAAGAAATTGCATCATTAAATGGAATACATTCACCATATACAATTTATAAAGGGCAAAAATTAAAAATACCAACAACAAATGCAACATCTGCTAAACCAAATTTAAAATCAGATGAAGAAATCTGCAAAGAAGTTTGGCAAGGAAAATGGGGCAATGGTGGTGACAGAGCATACAGACTTACACAAGCTGGTTATGATGCTGCTAGAATTCAAAAATTAGTTAACCAAGGTGTTGGGAAATAATTCAAAATTTTTTTAAAAAATTTTGTTACTAACCTGTTACTAACGAAGGTGATTTTACATGATTTTAGAGCATTGAACAGTTCAACAAACCCTTGAAAATACTGAAAAACTTATACTTGTATTTTTCAATTATTCATGATATAATATATGGTGTAAACAAAGCAAAAAATAGTAAGTTGTAGGGAAGATATAAAAAATGAAAGTAATAACAATATGTGGAAGTTTAAAATTTCAAAAAGAAATGATGATAGTAGCAGAAAATTGGCTTTAGAAGGTAATTGCGTTCTTACACCAGTTTATCCAATATCAGAAAATTTAGAAAAGACAGAGAAACAACTGGGAAAATTAAAAGAAGCAAATTTTAAAAGAATAGAATTATCAAACTCAATAAGAGTAAAAAATAATTTATCTGAACAAGATACTGATAAATTTTTATCTTTGACACGTACTAAATTAGAAAATAAAAATTATAAAGTTTATTTTTCTCATGCAAGATTTACATATAAAAATGCAAATATGATGGTACAACCAAATGAATTGATAATAGCTATAAAAGAAGAATAATTTGTTTTGTATATTTATTTATATTATAATATCTAAAAATGGAGGTAGTAGAAATGATAAATATTCTTGATAATATAGAGGTTTTATACCATAGTTGTATAAAAATAAATAAAGAAAAAATTATTTATATAGATCCATATCATATAGATAAAAATTATAATGATGCAGATATAATTTTTATAACACATGACCATTATGACCATTATTCTGAAGATGATATAGATAAAGTAAGAAAATTTAATTCTATATTTGTTATTCCTGATGATTTATTACCTAAATTACTTGAAAAAGTAATAAATCAAGAAAACATTTTTACGCTTGATTCAGGAGATACAGAAATTATTGATGGAATAAAAGTTGAGGCAGTTCCAGCATATAATACAAATAAGCCTTTTCACCCAAAAGAAAATAATTGGCTAGGCTATATTATAGAAATAAATGGTGTTAGGTATTATATAGCAGGAGATACTGATATTACTGAAGAAAATAAAAAAGTAAAATGTGATGTTGCATTTGTTCCAGTTGGTGGGACATATACAATGGATTTTAAAGAGGCAGCACAATTAATAAATATTATAAAACCTAAATTTGCTATACCAGTTCATTATGGGAGTGTTGTTGGCTCAAAACAAGATGCAACAGATTTTATAAAGTTACTGTATCCAACAATCAAAGGGATAAATTTGATTAATCAATAATATGGAAAGATATGTTAATGGTGAATAGGAAAATAGAAAAGTTAAATGTGAAATTTATGTGAATATTTAGCACTTTGAATTGACAACTGCTAAAAATAGGTATAAAATATTAGCAGTCGTTTTTACAGAGTGCTAATTTTTTTTGTAAATATTAGCCATAATTTTTGTGAGAAAGAAGGTATTTTATGCAAAAAATAACACGTAAAAGTATATTTTCTAATTTATTAAAGTTGGTTTTTATTACATTATTTGTAGGCGTATTTTCACAAATATTTGGTACAAATAATTCTTTGACATGGGTATGTGTATTAATTGGAACTATGATGTATTGGTATATGGATATAGGAATTAATATAAAACAAGCACCATTTGTTATTGTTTTGATGTTTTTACAAATAGGATTTTCAAATAAGTTGGCTCAAATAAATCCAGTAATAGGTTTGATTGTAAACTTTATTACAATATTCTTAATTATGTACATTCCATCAGCAAAACCAGAATATAAGGCGTATATGCCATTTCTTTTATGTTACATTTTTAATCAGTCAAATCCCGCAGAGGGTCATGATTTTGTAACTAGAATGTTAAGTTTGCTTATAGGTGGAGTAATAGTGTCATTAGTATATTATTTTAAAAATAAAAATTCAAATAAGGAGCATGATACAATTAAGCAAGCATTTAAGAGTATGAGTATAACATCAGATAGGTTTATTATAGCTTTAAAGATGGCTATTGGTGTAAGTATTGCGATGTTGATTGGTACATTGTTTGGTGTTAAAAAGACTATGTGGATTTCAATGTCTGTTATGTCTTTAACACAAATTGATTTTTCTAATACTCAAAAAAGATTTATAAGTAGAATAATTTCAACAATAATTGGTTCAATTGTTTTTGCTATATTATTCCAAGCATTGGTACCAGAAAAATATGATGTGATTGTTACAATAATTTTAAATTATATTTATACGTTTATAAATGATTATAAGTATCAAGTAATATTTATTACTGTAAATGCAATTAGTTCTGCTTCGGCTTTATTTGATACAAGTACTGCAATAGAATTGAGAATTTTATTAATTATATTTGGATGTGTATTAGGATATATTATAAATAAAATTAATTTTAGAAAATATTTTACTTTGCTAAAAAGAAAGTTCAGGAGAATGGGAAAATTAGGTACTCATAATTTAAGTTATGAGAATGGTTAGTTATAAGGGAGAGATAGAAATGAAGAATATTTTAACAAATGATTTTGCAAGTGAGCTATTTGACCTAAGTGAAGATAGTATTTATAACATATTAGAGGAATTTAATGAAAACCAAAACATTGATAAAACATTAACTTATGTTTTTATAAAAGCATTTTACATTCATATTGCCAAAGTTATTTTAGACAAAGAAAATATTAGTCTAAACTTTGATGAAGTATATTCAAAATATAGAATGTATTTAAGCATTTACTACAAAAGTAACAACTCTCAAATAAGCCAAGAACTCTTGAACGAAATATTAGATGCATTTGATAAATCTTTTGCGATTATAGAATCATTAGAGTTTAATAGAATAGAAGATAGTTATGAATTTAGGCATCATATCATAGACTCATTTGAACTATTAAGAAAAATTTTAGAAAAAAAGTCTAAATGTAATATAAGAACAGATATATTTGATAAATACATTGCAGATATTCAGGAACAATCTGAAAAAATAAACAACTATATTATAGGCTTAAAATAAATTAAAATCATATAAATCAAAAATATATGTAACATATTATAATTACAAACAAAATATAAAATTACATTATATTAAAGGGAGTACAAATTTGAGTGAAAATAAAATAAATAGAATAAAAGAGTATTGTAAAGAAAATATTAAAGAAAATAAAAAAGACAAATTACAATTTAAGGAGTTGATAGTATATGGATAAAGAAGTATTGTTATCAAATATAGATAAAGTTCATACTACTGAAATGGGTATTGATAGAATTAAGAAAAATCTTAAAATAGATACAAATGATGTAGTTGAACATTGTAAAAATAAAGTTTTAGACAAGAATTGTAATATCTATAAGCAAGGTAAGAATTGGTATTGTGAAATAGATAATATAAAGATAACTATTAACTCATATAGTTATACGATAATTACAGCACATACTATTCGCTAAATTACAAGTTATAGTTATGATTAAAATATTAAATATATTAGAAGTTGATTAAAATATCAGCTTCTTTTTTTGTGCTTAAAACGAAAGGAAGTGATACATTTGCAAAGAGAGGAGCTTACAGAACAAATAGGAAAATTAAATATCAAAATAATTAAAGCAAATAAGGAATTAGATGAGCTTGAGCTTAAATATAAAAAGAAAAAGTTAGAAATAAAGAAATACAAAAATGAATCAGTAGGATTACAGCTTGAATTACAAGAACTTGAACTTGAAAATTGGAAAGAAATCCAGGAGGAACAAAAAATAAAAAGAATTCAAATATCGAAGAAATTATTCTACATTTTGATAACGATAATGCAGGAAGGAATGCAACAAAAGCATTTCTTTTTTTGTTAGGAGAAAAGTATAAAGTACGAGATATTCCTGCTCCAGTTGGTAAAGATATTAACGATTATTTATGCTATACATTAGGATTAAAAAACAGGGAGAAAATTGAAAGTTATAAGCAATTTTATAAAGATGAAAACGCAAGATAAAAACGCAATTTCTGTATTTGTTTTTTAGTTTTAAGCAAGCACTGAATTTGGTCGGTCGGAAATCGCCCTATCAAATTCTAAATTATGGGGACACCCCAAACCCCTAGAATCGATTTTAAGGAGGGAAAACTATGAAGAAGAAATATGTACCACATGGAAGAATAAGACAACATAAAATCGAAGTACGCCTCAATGATGAGGAATATTTCAAGCTAGAAGATACAATTTCTTTAATGGGAACAAATAGATCTGAATATTTAAGAAAACTCATAGTAGGAACACGAATTAAAGAAAAACCGCCAGATGATTTTTACAAATATATGAAAGAAATTTCTTTAATGGGATCTAATCTTAATCAAATAGCAGAAAGAATAAATACTATAACTAAAATTGAAGATTGGAAATATGAAGATATAGATCCTAAAGAGTTTATTAAACAGTTAAAAAGATTAAGAATAAATCTATTGAATCTCAAAAAGAGATTGGAAGATGAATATTTATAGGAGGTATTAAGAAATGGCTGTTACGAAAATTTGGAAGATAACCAATAATTTAGGAAAAGTAATAAACTATTCTGAAACAAGTACACGAGATGAAATCAGATTACGAATTGTTATCTGAAGAAGAAGTAGAAAAATTTGTAAAGGAGATAATTGAAGATGAAGAAAGAAAATATAAAAAATAAATTTAAAGTAAAAAATCCAGGTTGGAAAATAGCATTCATAGTATTCTATGTATTCTATCAAGAAAAGCTTGCTTTATTAAAATATACTTATGAACAAGTATTAGCAACGCAAGCAGAGCAAATTGAAAGCAAGAGTAACAATACTGAAAACATACCAGAGTTTGGTAAAATACTAATAAAAGATGGTATAAAGAATAATGAAATAGACTTCAAATTAAATGTTGGATAAATTTCAATTTCAGCCAAAATAGGAAGAGTAGGAGAGAGGGGCTGTTTTGAAAATTATAGATTAAAAATAAAAAGATAAATATAAATGTAAATTTTTCAAAACAAAATCTTTTAATTCTACTAAATATACAAAAAATATTTCTAAAAAATTTTTATAGAACAAAATCATAAAATATAAAATATAATTTAAAATAAAATTAAAAATTAAAATTAAAATAAAATTTTGAAATTTGTAATTTTTTAAATTAAGATTTTAATTTTGCGCAATGTGAAATTTATAATAATTTTATACAAACAAAAAATTCAAACCGAACATTTGTATAAAATGATTTTTGATAATATTTTATTGATATAATCAATAATTATTTTATAAATTTTTAAGGATTGACTTTAATTATTAAACTAATAATATTATTTATAAATTAGACACTTCAAAATCGTTTTTAAGACATTTTTATATAAAGTCAAACAAGTTATATGTTTAAAATTTAAAACCTAAATATATAATTTATAAGAAATATTATATAAAGCTAGTGAAATATTGATAAATCAGGTATTTCTAAAATATGCAAAAAATGGTCAAAAAAACGACGCACGAGAATCGATTTTAAGGCGTTTTTATTTTAAAGACATATAGTTTGTTGTTGCAAAAATACGGCAAATATAGTGATTTGAAGATTTTAGAGATTTTTGTAAAATTTTAATATAAAAAATAATTTGAATATAAAATTATAAAGGATAAATTATAAAATCAGTTAAGATTCAATTATGAATTGAAATAAGATAAAAAATCTGGGACAAGACTAACATTATTACAATATTAAATATATAAAGTAATAACATTAGTCAAACGATATTTGATAGCAAGCTATAAGAGGGTTGTAAGTAAAGTGGTTGTAAGGCATTAAATGGTATGCCTATATATTTTACTCCTACACCTTATTGCGCAAAACTTTGATTTTGTGCAATGTTTTATGTTCCTTTTTTTGCACTTTTCCATATCTACTTCTACCTCTCTTCATTTTTTTATTATTTAATTTTTGTAATGTTTGCTAAAGTAATTTGATTTACTTATTGTAGTTTGTCGCACACTTCCTATATTTTTATCCAATATCTTAAATAAGTATATCCATCATCATTACTATAAGTATTTTCACAAATGCCACCATTTTTTTCTATCACTTTTTTCGATGCTATATTGAAATCTTTACAAGTAATTAAAATATTTTCTATATTTGTATTTTTAAATTTATCTAATGCTAATTTTAACATTTCACTTGCATATCCTTTTCCTCTTTGACTTGGTCTTACACTATAACCTATTAGCCCACCAAAAGTCATAAGAACTGGGACTTGTTTCCATCTAATCCCAATAGCACCTACTATTTTATTATTATCATTTATTGCTAAATATAAAGTATATGGTGAATATGATTCTGGTAAATTTTTTTCATACTTATTTTTTTCCAAGTCATCAATCCAATCATTAAAGCTTAATTTTTCTAGTTTTTCAAAATCTCTTATTTCTTCAAATCTATCTATTCCGGGTATTAATTCACTTGACATATATTCCTCATACATTTCAATAATTTTTTCTTCATCTTGTTTTACAACTTCTCTTAAATTCATACTTTATCCTTCCTTTATAAATAAAGTTTAGTCGTCGCTGCACTTATACTTTTACAGCATTAGCTTAATTTCTTATCTATTTGCATTTTTAATAAATTCTTTAAATAATTTCCTAGTGAATCCATCTTCTAACATTAATTCTGGATGCCATTTTATTCCCATTATAAATTTTTTATTATCTAATTCAAAACATTCTACTAAATCATCATATGATACAGCTGATATTTTGGCATACTTTTCAACATTTTCTTTAGGTGCTATCATGCTATGAATACTATTTACACGGTATTCTTCTTTATTTATTAAATTGTATAATTTTGTTCCTTTAATTATAGATATTTCATGCCTGTAATTTTTGTCATATATATCGTGACTTTTTGTTTTGTCTTCAACTACATCTGTGCCTAATGCTCTTAAAATATTATTAAATCCCGCACAAATTCCAATAAGTGGTTTATCTAATTCTATAATTCTTTTTGCCATTTCTATTTCATAATTCGCACTATATAGACCACCTTGCAATATAAACCCATCACATAAATCTATTTGCCTATATAATTCTTTTTTTTCTTCATCACTTAAAATTGTATCGTCTTTAATATCATTATCATTAAATTTTAAAGTTTCTTCTGTTGGCAATAACATTATAGCTATACCACCACTTTTTATAACTAAATATCTTAATTCATCAACCTCATCAATCCTATGCCAAATATCTTCTCCATATTGTGGTTGAACTTTCCCTATTATTCCAATAATTGGTTTTCTCATTTCGTCACCCCTGCAAATTACTTATATATTGTTATTTGTTCTTATTATTTAAAATTCTTTTATACCTTCTTCTGTATAATCAGGAGCTTCATATTCCAAAAACACTTTCCAGACTAATTCTAATGCTTTTGTTATCTCTTCTTTTAATATTTTTCTAATTTCCACTAATGTCATCTTCTCTATAACTTACTATTTTTTATTGTCAGCCATTTTTTATTCATACATATTAATTATTTTTAAGTTATTATTTATTTATTTCATATCTTGTACTTGGCCCGTTTCCGATTTTAACCAAAACACCATTTTCAACTAATTTATTTAATATTGTTGAGGTAGTTGTCTTTTCTTTATTAATTAGTGCCTGAGCATTAATCCTTGTTATAGAGCCATTTTTTTCAATATATTTTATAATTATATCCATATCACCTTTACTATTATTTTGTATAGCAACATTATAATTTTCTTTAAATTCTATTGATTCATTCTCATTCATGCTACTTACCTCCATTTCCAATCGTTTAATCGTTCAAAATATCGTTCAATCGTTCAACTATAGTATAACATATTTATTATAAACTATACAAGATATATTTTAAATTTTTGCATTTTTCGATGCTCCAAGTTGGTCGTATTGCTTTAATTTGTGCAAAGATATAATAATAGAAAAAATAATAAATTAAGAAGTAGTTTAAGGCTACTTCTTTATTGAAACATTATTATTTTTATAATATATTTTCATTATATCTTTAAAATTTGACCTACATAAATTTTATTAGGGTTTTTAATATTATTTTTTCTTGCAAGCTCTTGATAAGTTGTATTATATTTTTTTGCAATTTTAGATAAAGTATCTCCAGCTTTAACAGTATATGATATAGTCTTATTCATTTTTATAATTTCATTTACTTTAGCTTGCACCTCATTATACAAAGAACCTAATGCCTTTTTCCTATCTTCCCCATTTCCATATCTTCCATTTAAAACTGCATATGCTAAACTAGTAATGGATTTAGTTTCTTGTGGCTCTGAATGAGAAACATTCCCGATTTCAGTAATTAAATCTCTATACATATAATTTGTATCAAGATTACCATTAACTCCTGTTAAATTACCATTTGAAGAATTTTGCCATATATCATATTCCCCTTGATATCTATCATCTCCAGAAGTATAGTGAGCAATCCATGTTGTATATTTAGATTTGTGTTATGAATAAATTTATTAAAAAAATCGCCATTTATCAAATAGCGACTTTATTAGAAATTTGACCTGCAGGAATTGTATTTTTATATATTAGTTTTTACTTAATTTTATTTTATCTATAAAATTTAATTTAATTTGTTTTGGTTCTGGAAAATCTATTGTTTTGTTTTTTAAAACAAGTTCTGGATTGGTTGTTGTAAGTTCCAATAATTTTTCTTCCCCAATAATTTCTGTAATTTTTTTTATTGCTAAATTAATATTTGGATAAATTGTATTTTGCTTATGTACATCACTTCCTAAAAAGTGAACCATATCGTTCTCTAATAGCTTTTTAACAATCAGTTTAGCCTTCGAACCATATTTTCCTAAAATACTGCAAAAATTAGATTGCATACCGCACACCCTTTTGAATTAAATTATAAACAAAGTTTGGATTTTTTTGCACAAAAGAATACCTTTCAGGGTGTGCTAAAATAGGAACAAATTTATTTTCCATTAGCTCATAAATTATTTCATTTAAATTTAAAGGTATATCTGAATGCAAAGGAAGTTCAAAAAGTACATATTTGGTGTTATTTATTGAACAAGCCTTATTTTCTTTTATTAAATCAACAATATTGGTAGAAAAATAAATTTCATTACCTAAATATAATTTTACATTCATATTTTTTTCGGAAATTCCTTGAGATAAAGCATCCACCCAGGCTTTTCTTTCTGAACAAGGAACTTCGTAAAAATTTTCTTTAAAATGTGATGTTGAAATAATTTTATCAAAACCAGCATTTTGTGCTTCTTGTATTAAATTAAATGTTTCTTCTACACTCCTTGAACCATCATCTATATTAGGAATAATATGTGTATGAAAATCAATCATACTATGCCCCCTATTTCATTACAATAAATCTTTTTTTTCTTTTTCTATATAGTCATTTACTTGTTTTAAAATTTCATTTGTTTTATTCATTCCTGTATTAGAAAATGAAGTGTTATCTTTTAAAATATCATTATTTGTTTTAAGTACAGACTTTTTTTCATCATGCTTTTTTTCTATTTTCATAGTTTTCATTATTCTTTCCTTATTTTTCTCTTCTATTTTCTTTGCTCCACTTTCTTTGCGAGAAGGTTTTTTCTTTTTATTTTTTGTATCTCTTTCTCCATAATAATAATATCTTTCACCATATGCTTTGCTAGAAACAGGAATTTTGTTAATAACAACACCAGCAAGGTTTCCACCAACATTTTTTATGTTTTTTACAATTCTTTCTAAAACATCTTTTTTAGTTGATTTATGTGCTGCTACCACAACAGTTGAATCCACTATTCTTGAAAGAATAACAGAATCTGTTACAAGTTCACAAGGTGTTCCATCTATAATTACAATATCACAAACCTTTTTTAATTCTTCTAATACTTTAGACATTTTAGTTGAAACTAAAAGTTCTGAAGGGTTTGGTGGAACAGAACCTGCAGAAATTACAAATAAATTTGGTACTTCAGTTTCTTGAATATAATCTATAACATTTTCAGAAATAGTTCCATTATCATAAATTTCCATTTCAGATAATAAATTTGAAAGTCCTGGTCTTGGAGATACTCCAAAAATTGCATATTGCCTTCCTCTTCTCATATCTGCATCTACTAAAATAACCCTTTTTCCAGTTTGTGCAAAGGTAACAGCTAAATTTGATGTAACCCAACTTTTTCCTTCTCCTACAAATGTAGATGTTATAAGCAAAGTTCTTAACTTTTTATCAGTATTCATAAATTGTATATTAGTTCTTAAAGTTCTAAACACTTCTGAAACTGGTGATTTTGGATCCTTATGTGCTATAACCTCTTTTTTCATTTTTTTCTTTCCCCTTTCGTATTTCCAAAATTTTCTATCATAGGAATAGTAGCAAGAACCGGAAGACCTAAACCATCTTCAATATCTTCTGGCGTTTTTATTGTGTTATCTAGCATGTTTGCTAATAGAATATACATAACAGCTATAACAGCTCCTATAGCAGCAAAAATAACTACATCTTTAGCGTGATTTATATTGCAAGGTGATTGAGGTACTTCTGCAGCGTCAACAACATGAACATTTTCAACACCATAAAATTCTTTTACATTATCAAGAAAAACTTTTGCTATTTCATTAGCAATTTTAGTAGCTAAAACTGGATCTTCATTTTTTACTGCAATTTCTATAAATTCTGTATCTTCTGCTGCCGTTACACTCACGATTTTTTTCAAAGTTCCTTCTTCCATGTTTAATGATAAATTAGAAATTACACTTCTTACAACTCTATCACTTTTTACAAGTTTGCTATATGTAGAAACTAATTTTGAATTTAAAGTAACATCCGAAGTTGTTATAGATGAGCCTGCTCCACTTGTTGTAGGTGCTGAATTTGTTGCCAAAAGCAAAGATGTTGTTGCTTGATACTTAGGAGTTACAAACCCCAAAGTGTAGACTATACCTACAATTGCAAATAGAAATACTATTAATACTATTTGTAATTTTTTCTCCCAAAATATTTGTAATAATTGTTTTAAATCTAATTCTTCCATTTTATTTTTTTAATCCCTTCTTTCTAAAGTATTTTAATTAATCTTCTGCATTGTATTTTGATTGTTCATATTTGCATTTTTTATATGCTCTTCTTAAATTTGCTATAATTATTAATACAATTCCTGAAACTAGCAAAATTATACCATCTTTTAAGATATTAGCTAATAATTCTGTAATTACATTTATAATAATTTTAGATATTGTATCATTTAAAATAACAATATTTTTAATAGCAACTTTCATTTTTATAAAAATGTCTGCTATACAAAGCAAAATCCCAGAAGAAAGCATACTAATTCCAATATAAGAAACTCCCCTATAAAGTCTTTTTAAATTTAACAATATTAGAAGTATTATTAAAACAGCCATTATTATTAACAAAGCCTTATTTGCTAAATTAATATATTTATTAATTTGAGTATATGCTTTATTTATTTTATTTTCATATTGAGTATGTAAAATAGTTTGAGTATATTCATTTAAAATAGTATCCACAAAAGAATCTATCGAATTTTGCTGAGTTTTACTTATATTTGCACCTAATTGGTTATTTATATTATTTGTTAAATTTGTTTTTATTGTCTCTGTATTAATATTTTGGTTTGTCCCATTATAAATATTATCAATTATAATTTTAAAATCCTCTTTAACTTTTTCTTCAGTTATAACATTATTTAATATATTTTCATCAAACCCAGATTGATATATATATTTTTCAAAATTTGAATTAACTTCTTCATAAACCTTTTGGTAAAAGTTTGCCTGATCCAATTTTGAAAGTATATAGCTTTCTTTTAAAATAGTAGAGGAAAGCAAATTAATTAATATATATAACAAAATTGAAATTGTAAGTATTGCTGAAAATATAATTTTAATTATTTTTTTGATTATTCTCATTGTTATTTTTCCTCCTACTATTTTTCTAAATTAGCATAAACAACATATCTTTGTGTTGCATACCCTACATTATTGAATGGATAACATGTATATACCATAAGAATTTCTTTGTCTTTTTGTATTGGAAGTTTATCTACTTCTGTCTCTTTTATAAGTTTCATATCATAGATTTTGTAATTATATTCGCCATAAGAAGTAGTTACTTTTATTTTATCTCCTATTTGCAGTTCTGAAAATCTTCTAAACATTTTTTTAGAATTATGCCCCATGTAAACTATAGAACCACCTTCGCCTGGGAAGTAACTTCCGGCTTGAATGCCCTACACCTTTTTTCAAAATATCTAATGAATCTCCATAATAAACAGGAAGGTTAACATCAATTTTAGGAATTTCTATTGTTCCATATTTAGTTCCATATTCTGGATAATTTTGAATTTTGTTTTCAGATAATACAGTTTCTTTTATTTCTTTATTTTCTAAATCAATAGAAACTTTATTGATTAAGGAAATTGTTTCATCTATTCTAGCCCCAAAAAGTAGATAAACAGATAATAAAATGAAAACTGTAATAAATAAAGCAACTATTACATCTATAATAGTTGCTTTTACTGCATGTCCAGCCATACTATGCATTTGCAAATTTTTTCTTAACTACAAATACTGTAGCTAGGGCTATAACTGTTACTGAAGAAACAGCTAAAACTGCATTTACATTATTTCCAGTATAAGCAAGTTTTCCGTTGTTTGAAGTAACTTCTTCTATTAACTTTCCATCTTTGTAAATTTCAACACTATTTTTCTTGAATTTTAATGTTACATCTACTATTGTTGCTGCTTCATTAGCTATACTTTTAATTTTGTCTAATTGTTTACTATTTAACTTAGATACATTTGTTACTCCAGCATCTTCCATAACTTTAACAGCTTCTTCTGCTTTAGCCACAATTTTATTAGCTTGCTCTTCTGTTACTGGGTAATCTGCTAAATATCTTTCGATTTTAACTTTATCTGCAGATGTCATTCCATATTTAGACCCCATTGAATATAATTTTTGTGGTAATTCGCTGTTTGTTGTAGCATTTACAGTTGTAGCTATTAATAGTAGCATAACCATAATTAGAAGTGAAATTGACATTAGTTTCTTCATTTTTTATCCTCCTTTTTACTCATTTTTCTTACACGGTAATTATACCATTTTGTAATTTTGTATGCAATAGTTTTTTTAAAAAAATTTTTAGAAATTTTTGGAAATAAATTATTATTTTTTATTTCTCTCATTCAACTATTTATTTTTTTATAAAGTTCATAAAGAAATGTTTTTTTTATTTTATATTTTAATTTTTCCTTTGTAGTTAGCATATCATTCATTGTTTTTTTAAATCCATATTTAGGGTATTCTTCCAAATATATTTCATATTTTTTATTTTTTTTCATAGGTTTATTTAATTGCGAATTCATTTTACATGCTTCATCTATAGTTCTCTCTTCGTATTGGCAGTCCTTAAAAATTTCTTTTGTGATTTTCAAACCTTTTTCCGTATTCGGTAATACTAGAGATATTCCTTTCTTTTCGTCATCATAAATTAATGAATTTTTATCTAACCCCCAAAAGTCTCCTAATGTTATATCTGCTATTCTTTCTTTTTTTGCGAACCTACATGAATAACAATTTTCTCTATAGATGTTTCCCTCTAAAAAATTTTTATAATATGGTATCATATAAGAGGGAGCATCAAATATATTATTATTATTGCCAATTATTTTAAAATTAAATATATTTTCATTATCAGTTCTAAATACAATTTGTTTAATTTCATCTACTGGAATTTTCAATTCATTTATTTGTTCAAATAAAAGTCTCTGACTTGGAACACCATGACATATTATATCTGCAGTAATTAAATTATCATATTCCTTCATAAGAAAGCATCTTAATCCAGCCACTTGACATGGAGTACCTATAAACAATACTTTTTTATTATTTAACAAATCTTTTTTTACATTTACATATATACCATTTATATGGCAATGAACATATTTAGAGCCCTTTACTTTATATAAATCTTCTTTATTGTCTATTCTTATAAAATGTAAATTTTTGGTGCTACCAAAAATATTTGACGCTCCATAAATAATCCCATCTTCCTCTAAAATTTTTTCATATAAAATAGATGCAATACCACCTGATGTACTTTGTGCTCTTTTCTTAGTATTTTTTACATACATTGCATAAGCTGTCATTGGAGTCTTAAAATCAAGTTTTTTCTTCAACTGTGGACAAACTTTTTTACACATACTACAATGAATACATTTATTATTATCTATTATTGGATAAATATTTCCATAATCATCTTCTTGCATTGTTATTGCATTTTTAGGGCAAACACAGTAACAAGCTTCGCATCCAGTACATTTTTCTTTGGAACAAATCATAACTTTGCACTCCTTATTTTCTATTTTTTATTTTTTGAAATATACCTTTTATAAAATTACTCCAAAAGTTTCTATTTACGATTAATATAGCTATAAATGATGCAACTTCAATAATTATACTATATTTATTTAAGTAAACACTTATTGAGCAAATAAATACTAATGCCCAACTTAATATTAATTTTACATCTTTGTAATTAATTTTTATATACTTTCTCGTATCATTAACTCTGTATAAAAATACAACCATATAACTAATACAAGTTGCTACAGCTGCACCTAAAACTCCTATTCTTGGTATTAATGCAATATTTAAAATCAAATTTATTACTGCTCCTGTTAATGATGAAAATAAAAATCCCTTACTATCTTTATGTGCTGTATATTCATTTGCCAAAAAAGAGCCTAATGTTAAAATTGCTGATCCAATCAATAATGGCGGAACATATTTCCATGCATCATAAAATTTATTTCCTACATATATCTTTAATAGAGGCTTTAAAATTACTAAAATAAGTATTAATACTGTAGTTACAAAGATTGAAAGTGTTTTAAATATCTTTGTTGTATATTCATCCTTATCTTTACTATTTTTTTCTTTAACTGCAGAGTACATCCAGGCTTGATTAAAAATATTCGTAAATGTTGTTAATATTGATGGTATCTTATAACTAACTGCATATATTCCATTTGCTTCAACATTTATAATAGAAGTGACCATTACTCTATCCATTGAATTCATAATCCACCACATTAGAGAATTAGGAATTAGTAATACAGAATATTTAAGCATCTCTTTTAATAATTTTTTATCTAATTTAAAACTTAAATGTTTTATCATATTGCTTCTAATAAAACACAAAATAATTGTTGTAATATATGAAACTATGTATGCTACTATATACCCTCTTATACCCATTTTAAATTTAGTTAAAAATATTATATTCAATGTTGCTATTAAAATTGTTTGAATTATACTTATTACTGAATAATCCAATAGTTTCTCTATTCCACGCATATAGCATAATAATATAGATGAAATGGAAAATGTAAGTATATACATGGCAAGCAGTAATGAGTACGGTGATGTGATTTCAAATATCTTTAACACTGGAATCATGACTATTGATATTAAAGCAGTTATCATTGATACTAATGTAACAATATTTAATATTTTTTCTCTATCAGCATCCTTATCTAATGAAAATCTTAAAACCGCTTCAGACAAATTTAGTGTTATTATTGGCACCAACACTGTTGTTAAAATAGTCATCAAATCAACAGTACCATATTCTGCAACTGACAAAATATTGGTATACAATGGCACTAAAAAAAAGTTAATAATTTTAGAACCAAAATTTCCAATTGAAAAAAATATTGTATTCTTAAGCAAATATTTTTTTCTTGATTCTTTCTTCACTTAAAATCACCTCAAATGTTTTCTTGTAAATAATGTATAGATTTTTCTGTTTCATTTTTTATAATTAAATTTGTTTTTTCATAATTTATTTTTTTATCATATAATGTTTCAATATCTTCCAATTTACGTACCATTCTATCTTCTTGTTCCAAAGTCTTTAATAAATATGATAATTTATTTAAATTGCTCTTTCTAACAATAGTACAAAATTTCGTATTAACTTTAATTGAAAAAATTGTACCATGGAATGTATCTGTAATTACATAATCAGCATATTTAAAATATGTAAAAACATCAAAAGGTGATATTGGTAAATTGTAATCAGCTATTTCTTGGTAAAAACCTAAACTTATAATTTTCTTGTTATGCCTTTTTGCAAATGATTTTATATATTTTTGCTCTTCTTTAGTAAATCTTTTTGGATAAGCATAAATAATTATATAATTTTCTTTAATTGGTCTTTCGTTCTTTATAAATTTAGAATAATCGGCTATTAGAACTGGGTCAAGATTAATATATGATTCTCTATTGCACAAATCTTTAACTATTTTGTAACTGTTTTCATCTCTAACAGATACTGCATTAAATTTATTTAATAAGTCTCCTATTTCTGTTTCCTTATTATATTTCTTTAACATTTCAGCAGTTGTATACCCAAAAGAAGCTGCATAAGAAATTATATTTTTGTTTTCAAATCCCTTTCCAAATAATTCTAATGAATATCCAACAGGAAAACCTTGCATACAATTGAATACTTCATCACTTCCTATTACAAGAGAATCGATATTTTTATCATAATTATAATCATCATTTACTCCAATCTCTTTAAGTGCATTTGTAATTTGTGCTTTAAATTTCTTATTATGTTGCCTTTTATTAAAAAAATCTATCATATTTAAATTTCTAAGTATTTTCTTTAGAAATGGTGTCTTCTTTATATCCACTAATGTACCATCATAATGATAATCTATAAAATTAACATCATATCCAATTTTTTTTATAGTACTATATAAACCATATGCTTGTAAAAAAGAACCATAATTAATTATCCTCTGCATACTGATTATTCCCACTTTTTTCATTATCTCTTTCTCCTTTCTTTTCTCCGCAAGCAATTAATGACAAAAATAAATAAAATAACGGATTTATAGTTATTTCTATTATTCCCAAAAAGACCAATAAATAAAAGCCCAATATAAAAATTCTCTTTCTATCCATTTCATCTATTGATAAATTTCCTAATCTTTTAAATGAATTTTTTACAAACACAATAAAACTTGATGTACCAAACAAACCAAAATAAAGAATATATTCTAGTAAAGCATTTTGTGCATTACATGCAAATGAATTACTTCTAATTTTCATTGTATCTTTAAATAGTTCATAAACATTATTATAGCCATATCCAAATAGGATGTGATCTTTTAAATATACAGGATAATTTTTATAAACAATCAATCTCCCTGATAAATCGGAACTCTTTCCCAACGTATTTGTTATTAAATTCTCTATTATTGGAATAGAAATTATTTTTTCTAATACTAAAACACTAATTGCGCTTATAATAAAAATTAATATTGCTGTATTTGATTTTAACAATACAGATGTTTTCTTACTTTTTAATTTTTTTAATTTTGCTAAAATTATAAATATAAAGCATATAATTGCTCCAATAACTCCTGTCATACATTTTACATAATCGCATGTATATACTACAAATCCAAATAAAATAATAAATATTATGTTAAATATATTTTTATGTTTTCCATTGCCAAACGCATATTGATAAAATATCATTGAACTTATAGCATTATATGACACGGAAAACTTCGTTCCTATAAAATAATTTAATCCATTTTTCCAAGCAAAAAGTGGATGTGTCATTTGATAACTTATTGTTACAAATGTCATAATTACAGATAGAAAAAATAATATTTTAGAACTATTTACATCCTTTTTTATTTCTGTGACATACTGCACCAATAATGTAATATCAATTATTTTCAAAATGTATAATAGAGTACCATCAACGTTTTTCATATTTACAATTGAAGATACTACTGAAAATATACCAAAAATAAATAATGAAAAGTTAATTTTTCTATACTTATAATTTTTTGTTACTGCCCCTTTTAGAAATAAAAATATAAACAACAGAATATCAATAATTAATGCATAATTGTTGATATTTGGTACATAGCTTAATCTAATTATACAAAAAAAGTAAGCTAATATAATTGCAATAGGATAGAAACTTATTTTTAAATTTTTTTTCATTTGTTCTTTCTCACCTTTCTAAACTTTATCCTTAACCATAAATCATACACATTATTAAAATATGTAAAAATTATATACTGAATCTTTCTAACCGTTGGTAAATATTTATTATTTAAAACCGACTTTTTATACTTTTTCATATGTTTTAATAATTCTTTTTTTTCGTTTTTTATATTTCTTATATATTTCATATGATATAACGTAATATTAGCAAAAACATATCCAGTAATTCCTGCAAATTTGATATCTTTATTATATTTACTCAAGTATTTCATTTCTTCTTCAGCCGCATATAAATAATCCATATTAAGATTTGAATTTCTTACAATACTATTAGGTCTTTGATAATAATGATAAAATGCTTCTGGAATAAGAATTATCTGTTTTGTGTTTTCGAATAATTTATACATTATATAATAATCTTCGCATAATTTACCTACAGGAAATTCTATATTATTAAAAATTTCTCTGCAAAACATTTTATTGCATGCACTTACATCTATACCTCTAAATGAATTAAGATATATAATTGCTAATTTAGATGAAATTATTCTTTTTTCAGAAGGCTTTTTTATTTTTGCTTTTTTGCCCTCTTGGTCTATTGAAATTCCATATACAGCAATTTGCGCATTATTTTCAATTATTTCCTTATATGAGTAACTTATTGTATTTTCCTCAATCCAGTCATCACTATCAACGAAAATCAAATATTTTCCACTTGATTTTTTTATTCCATAATTTCTGGCATCAGAAAGACCTCCATTTTTTTTATGAATAACTTTTACTTTATTTGGATATTTATTAGAATACTCATCACATATGTTTCCAGAGCTATCTGTTGAGCCATCGTCAACTAGTATAATTTCAATATTAGTATAGTCCTGCTTTAAAACACTATCTACACATTTCTTTAGATATCTTTCAACATTATAAACGGGTATAATAACACTTATAAGATCATTCATTTTTATAATACATTCCTTCCTGCATAGTATTTATTCTTCTACAATCTTTGAAAGTAAATCTTCAAATTTTTTTGCTTGAATATCTATATTAAAATCATCATTTAATTTCAAATTATTATTTCTTGCCATTTTATCTATATTTTCAAGCCAATCATCAACATTATTTCTATCTAGATATACTACATTTTCTGATATCTTACACTCATTTGAAATAGTATCAGAAAATAAGCAGGGTAATCCATTTGCTTGTGCTTCAACACCAACAACAGGTAATCCTTCAAATAATGATGGTAAAAGAAAATAGTCAAACATAGAATAATATTCATTTACATTTGATATTTCATCAATAAATATAAATTTATTTTCTATGTCGTATTCTTTAATTTTCTTTATAAAATCATTCTTTAATATTCCTGTTCCAATCATCATTATTTTATATTCACTATCTAATCTCTTAGCCAATTCTATAAAGAAAAATATATTTTTTTGCACTACAAATCTACCTACAAATCCAATGATTTTTTTTTCATCATCTATATGAAAATTTTTTCTTAATTTTTTTCTATAATCATTATTAAATTTAAAATTATTATAGTCTATTGCATTGTTTATTACTTTGAAATCATTTGATTTAAATAAACCTTCTCCTGCAAGTTTTGAACATGCCAATTTATAATTACAAAACTTATTGATTTTTGCTTGTAAAAAACCACCCAATATGTTTTTCAATGCATTATCTGATGATTGCGTTCCATGTGCATGTATAGCAAACCTTTTTAAATTATATTTTTTAGCTTCATTGTAAAAGAAATATGTTTGATATCCTACATTACTGTAAATCAACTCATAATCATGATGCTCTTTAAAAAATTTTTTAATTTTTTCTTTATAGTTCTTTAATCCGACATCTCTGACATATGGCAATGCATAAGTTCTTATTCCTTTACTTTTAAAAAAATCAATATATTTTTGTGATGGTCTCAAATTATTATAAATAACTTCAACTTCAAAATTATTTAATTTAAATCTGCTTAAATAATTTACTATAAATGCCGCAACACCATTCGTTTGTGTTAGCGTGGGAATTATAAACAATACTTTTTTCACTTTTACACCTACTTTATTTATCAAATCAATTTAATATTTTTCCTTTTTTATTGAAATATTTAAATACTTGCTCCTATATATATTTAAATATTTTATTTAGTGGTTTAAATGCATCAACGGCTTTTTCATTCTCCCGAATTATCCCATATTTACATATTATATAATCACTCCTGTTTACATTATTTTTTTTATAATCATTTTTATTCTTCTAGGTACATATTTTTTTATTACTTTTTTTAAAGTAATTTTAATTTTTAAATTTTCTTTTATAAACTCTTTTGGGGTTTTAATATCTATATCTTTATAAATATCATCCCTTATTTGGCTTCTTGTAGTTGGTTCTGATAAATTTTTATTCTTATTCTTCGCCTCTTCTTTTGTTTGTTTACTTATTAATATACTTTCTTTTATTTGTTTTAATGCCATTTCTCCTTTTTTTGTATTACTTGTTACTAATGACACTCCTTGGTCTGAATAAAAACTTGGATTTACTTTCTCTATTCCCCAAAAATCTGCTAATGTTATGTCTCCCATTCTATCATAGTTTGCATATTTGCACTTATAACAAGATTCTCTAAACATTGTTCCAGATAAAAAGTTTGAGTAATATGGATCATCATCTGCGCCAGTATATTTTATAGTATTATCCTCAAATGTGATTTTTGCACAATATTCCCCCCATATAACTCTATCCTTATTTCTAAATTCATATCCAATTACTTTCTTTTTATATTTAATCTGTAAAAACTCTATATACTTTTTGAACATTTTAGGACTTGGAACTCCATGGCATACAATATCTACTGTTAATAATTTCTCATGTTCTTTTCCTAAATAAGCATATAATCCTGCAATTTGGCACGGCGTTCCTATATAAAGTACATCTCTTCCATCGAGTAAGCATTCTCTAACCTCAGTATATGTTTTCATAGTATTACTAAATACATATTTTGAGCCTCTTAGTTTATACAATTCATTGTTATCTTCAATCTTGACTTGCATTGGAATTAACTCATCATTATATATGCATCCAAATACTACTCCCCCGTTTTCAATTGTCATTCTATATAATATATATGCTATTCCCGCTGAAGTACTTTTTTGTGAATCTTCAATGTTTCTTGCTTTAACAGCAAAAACTTCCTGTTTTTCTGCTCTACTATTTTGGTTTAATTGGGGGCATTTTGCCTTACATTTCCCACAGTTAATACATCTATGCTCATCAATTTCCGGATAAATAAAGCCTTCCGTATTTTCCTTCATTTTTATACAATTTACTGGGCATAATTGTTCGCATGCTCTACATCCTGTACAATAATTATTATTTACTGTATCTATATGTTGTTTATATTTCACTTTTTACTTTCCTTTCAAAAGGTATATACTTTATTCTTCTATTGCTTTTTTTAAATATTCCAATGATTTTTTTCTTTCGTTTTCCAACATTCTATTTGCGTACTCGAAATCAATTTTTCTGTCACATATAGCTAAATTATTATAATTATCTATAACTCTATTTGTAACACCTGTTAATTCTGCAATGCTTGCTAATCTCGTACTAAATCTCTCTGGATAAGAAATTATCACTTGCTTGTTAAAATTTATAGAATATGCTAAACAATGAAATGAATCTGTTAAAACATATTCAGCATTAGCTATTAATGACAAGAAGTCCTCTACTTTAGGATTGCATTTTAATTTTCCGTACTTAAATGCTTCATGATAATTATAACTTACATAAATCAATGGTAATTTCTTGCTTTTAGCAAAATTTTTTGCATATTTATCTAGTCTTTTATCTCTATTTATATTATACATGAATATATATTTCTTATTTTGATACTTTTTAGAGGCCAAACTTTGCCATTCTTCTCCTGTAAGTAGCAAAGTAGGATCTAATACCTGTAATACATTTTCTTTTATTCCAAGTTCTTTGATTATATCTACTCCTGATTTTTCCCTCATAGCCAAATATTTGTATTTACTTATCAGCCTTTTTGTTTCTTCTTTTTCATTTTCTTCCAATTTGGCTTTTCCAAAACTTGCAGCATATGTTATTCGTTTTTTGTCTTCTTGAAGGAAATCTAAAAATAAACTGTAATCTATTCCTTCATTCCATTTAGAATTCCATACTTGATCACTTCCTGTACAATAAATGTCAGCCTCTGGAATATCTTTCTTTAGATCTTCAAAAGTTATATATTCTTTATCCGTCATCTTTATGTTTTCTTTAGTAAATTTATTGAATACTCTAAATCTTTTTATATATGATGGTATTATAACCAATCTTGCAATAGTTCTTAAAATCAAAGATTTCCTTAACTTATCATTCTTGTATTTTAATCTTTTAAGCATTGCAAGCATATGCATTCTTTGTGGATAATAATTAATTAATTCAACTTCATAGCCTAATTTTTCTATTACCTTTTGTGTTGCATACCCTTGTAATACAGAACCATAGTTAGGAACTCTTTGCAATGTTATTACCTCAACCTTAATTTTCATAATCTATTTCCTTTTCCTTAACATTTTTTCATAAAAAAACTTTCTCATAAAATTAGGCATCAAACATACAATTATATGACTCCCTGCACTTATAATATAGTCATTTAATGTATAAAAGCCTTTTTTGTACATTTCTTTTTTAAATTTCATGATTGTCCTTAAATATTTTATTCCACCTCTTCTCTTGTATAAATCCTCACTAATTCTAACATAATTTAAAGTTTCATTTATATTTCTGCATACCGCATTATTTTCTATCATTCTAACCCATAAATCATAATCTTCACATAAGTAGTATTTTCTATAGCTTCCAGCTTTTATCACTTTACTTTTCTTAAACATAACTACAGAATGTGAGAATGGATTTCTTCTTCTAGCATACTTCTTTATTTTTTCATCTTCATATGGGAATTTTTTATATGAAATAACATTATTTATATTACCGATAAATTCTGCTTGATCAGATCCTATAATATCCAATTTTTCATCTTCTTCAAATTGTTTTAATTGTTTTTCACATCTGTTAGGCACTGAATAGTCATCAGAATCCATCCTTGCTACTAATTCATTTTTACATTTCAGTATTCCTGTAGCCAACGCAGATCCCAAACCTATATTTTCATTTAGTTCCACTATATTAAATACATCTGGATATTTTTTACAATATTCAGATATAATTTTATCTAATTCATTTGTTAATTTTCCATCTTTTACAATTACAAAATCATTTGTAGGAATTGTTTGATTTAGCATACTTTCTATGCTTTCTCTAAACCATTCTGGATTTTCTTTATAGTACACACTCATTAGTACGCTATATTTTTCCTTCATCACACTGCCCCTTCTCTCTTTAAAACTGCGCTAATTGTCTTAAAAAACACTTTTACATCCATTTTGAAAGAAAAATTATCTATGTAAAACAATTCCATTTGCATACGTTGTTCGTAACTTGTACAACTTCTACCATTTGCTGCCCAAAAACCAGTTAACCCTGGAGTTACACTTAAAAACTTATTGGTATTTGTTCCATATTTTTTTAATTCATCTTCAACAACTGGTCTTGGTCCAATTAATGATAAATCTCCTTTTAAAATATTAAACAACTGTGGTAATTCATCTAAACTGGTTTTTCTTAAAAATTTTCCTATCTTAGTTATACGTGGGTCATTTGTTAATTTATAATTTTCTTTATACTCCTTCATTTGTTCTGGCGTGAATCTTTTTATTAAATCTTCAGCATTTTCTACCATTGTTCTAAATTTATAAATTTTTATTACTTTTCCATATTTTCCTATACGAGTATGTTTAAAAAACACTTTTCCTTTTGATTCTAACTTTATTAAAATTGCAATCGTTATAAACATTGGCATTAAAGCTACAATAGAAAATAGAGAAATTGTCACATCACATGTCCTTTTAAATGCCTTATATGCGTTTTTATTTCCAAACAATTCTCTGTATCCCTTTGTAGGTAATACCATTATTGTCTGTGTTCTATCAAGTACCTCTGCTTTCATTTTATCCCCCTGTTTCTTCTTTTCTTTTCTATCCATTTTTATTTTACTACGAGTTTTTTTATTTTTCAATATTTTTTGTCGAATTTTGTGATTTTTTTTTTAACCTTTTTTTACCAATTTATTATAAGTATTGATATATCTGGATTTGGGAGAATTAAAAAAAGCAAAAAAATATATATTTTTTTATAAAAAACCCCCCTACCTAAATTTTTCAATCTAGGTAAGGGGGTTGTTATTATTTTTTAAATCTTTCTAATGCAACTTTTGTTTTTTTAATAAAATCCTCATTATTTTTTGTTGCTTTCATAACTTTCAATATTTGTGCTGTACTATCTGCAACTGGCATATTTCCCATTGCCTTTCTAATTAATCCTGCCACTTCTAATTCTTCTTTTGATAATAATAAATCTTCACGTCTAGTATTTGACCTATTAATATCAATTGCAGGGAATATTCTCTTTTCTGCAAGAGATCTGTCTAATAGAACTTCCATGTTTCCTGTTCCTTTAAATTCTTCAAATATTACATCGTCCATTCTACTTCCTGTTTCTGTTAGAGCTGTTGCAAGTATTGTTAAACTTCCTCCAAATTCTATATTACGTGCAGCTCCAAAGAATTTTTTTGGTTTATGTAATGATGCTGGATCTATACCTCCAGATAATGTTCTACCAGATGATGGAACAACTAAGTTATATGCTCTTGCAAGCCTTGTAATGCTATCTAATAACACTACTACATCTTTTCCTTGCTCTACTAGTCTTTTTGCCCTTTCTATTACCATTTCTGCAACTTTTGCATGATGTTCTGGTAATTCATCAAATGTTGAATATACCACTTGACCTTTAATAGAACGTTCCATATCTGTAACTTCTTCTGGTCTTTCATCAATTAAAAGCATTATAAGTTCGCATTCAGGGTTGTTTGTTGTAATACTATTTGCTATTTCTTTCAAAAGTGTTGTTTTACCTGCTTTTGGTTGTGCTACAATCAAACCTCTTTGACCTTTTCCTATAGGAGATATTATGTCCATCATTCTTGTAGCATAATTTAATTGTATTGTTTCTAAACGAAGTCTTTCATTTGGGTATATTGGTGTTAACTCTTCAAACCTTTTTCTCTTTGCAGCTTTTTCTGGGTGCTCTCCATTTACTTCACCAACAAATATTAATGATGGAAATTTTTCTCCATCTTTACATCTAGAAATTCCTTTTACTAAATCACCTGTTACTAATTTAAATCTTCTTATTTGAACTGGTGAAATATATACATCTTTTGGGCTAGAAAAATAGTTATTTCCTCTTAAAAAGCCATATCCATCTGGCAACACCTCTAAAAGACCTTCTATTATTTCATCTTCTTCATTATTTACTTGATATGTAACTGCTCCATCTTCTAATGTTTCGTCTTCAGAACTTTTAGGATCAATTTTTGTTTCTGGTTCTACTATGTCTTCATCTTCTATGTCATAATTTTCATCTTCCTCATCTTCTTCAAAATTAGAATTTTGTAAGCTTTTTAAAACTTCAATTAATTCTTCTTTTTTTAATTTTGAAATATTTCTGATGTTGTTTTCTTTAGCTAGTTTTTTTAACTCTAATAATGTTAAATTCTCTAAATTTGTCATTAATTTTTTACTCCTTTTTTAATTATTTTTTTGTTTTTTTGGGGGAAATTATTAAGAAACAAATATTCACTTTAAGTATTATACCACAAAATTTCAAAAATGTGAAACATTTTTTAAATTTTTTATTGATTTTGTTTCACATTTTATATCTTTTCTTATCATCTAACTGTTATTTTTATATTATAGGAAGTTAGGAGAACTTTTTTATAATATAAAAAACAGGTGCTAAAAACAACACCCATATATCTCCATATCTTATAATATCTTCTAAATCTATTTGTTAAAAACCCCTGATACAAAATGTACTTCAAGGGTTTAATTTTCATTATTCACATAAACTCGCTCATTAGGAAAATACATACCTAACTTATCTCTTGCAATTGACTCAATATATTCAGCAGAATTAACATTTTGTTTTTTTTCATTTAGCTGTTCTTGTTTTTCGCTTGCTTCTGCAATTTTAGCCTCTAAATCTTTATTTTGGTTACTATATGCATTTAAAACTTTTTGTTGTTTGAAAAAAGTTATTATAGCATAAATTACTATTATAATAAACACGAGTTTCTTTAATATTTTTTTAATATTTTTCATGTGTATCATTTCCTTAACTTTAATTTTCTTTACTTTATTATTCTCCATTTTTTTTCAAAATCCTCTTAATTCTTAAGAAGTTTTTACATTTTTGTCTAATTTTTTCATAATTTTTGGTTTAATTTTTATTTTTTTCGTCGTTTTTGTCAAAAAAGTTATAATCTTTATAATTAAACTACAAATAGGTTTAAATATAATCTTATTTATAAATTTAAATACCGAAATCAAAAGTTTAACAATCTTTTTCATAAAATTTGTTAGAACCTTAATAATTGAAACAAAGATTTTTATTATTAATTTACTTATTGTTAGCATGTAAAAAATAATTCCTAAAGCTAAACCAATAAACATAAATAGCCTTAATTCCCCATCAGAGAAATTATACATAGAAAATATTATACTAATTCCTGCTATTATCCAAAACAATATATCTTCAATATATGTAATAAAATTAGGTGTTTTAAAGCTTTTCCTTAATATTCTAAAAAAATCAAATAATAAACCTATAAATACACCATTTATAGCAAAAATTATAAATAAAAGTGCTTGATTAATTGCCATTTAGTCTTAGTCTCCTAACTTTTATATTATTTAAAAATTTTACTAAACAAACCTCCGCTCCTGCTCTTTTTTAGAATGCTCACTATATCCTAAATTGTTTATTTCTCCGCTCTACTATAACTTCAGATGTATCAATACTTAATTTATTAATTCTTAAGTTTTCTCCTTTTACAGTAAGAAGACCTAATT
>ERZ827156.99-NODE-99-length-119290-cov-16.990397_pt1 | contig 119290 bp, 85 predicted proteins | sample MGYA00519919_ERZ827156 | MGnify/ENA primary metagenome ERZ827156 (study PRJEB31778, sample SAMEA3449269) | human gut metagenome | biome: human gut; feature: human-associated habitat; material: faeces | place: United Kingdom | collected 2010/2012 ... | reverse complement strand
CACCACCGTTTCGGCCGGCGGCGGCCGCTGGGTGGAGATTCAGATCCGCACCGAGCGGATGGATGCCGTGGCCGAACGCGGCATCGCGGCGCACTGGCGTTACAAGGGGGTCAACCAGGGGGCGCTCACGAGCGAGATGTGGCTCGGCCGCCTGCGCGAGTTGATGGAGAATACGCCCCATGCGCTGGCGCAGCGGTTCGATTCGCGGCCGTCGTCGGGCGAAATCTTCGTCTTCACGCCCAACGGCGACCTGCGCAAGCTCCCCGAAGGGGCTACGGTACTCGACTTCGCCTTCGACATCCACTCCAATCTGGGATGCAGCTGTTCGGGCGGCAAGATCAACGGCCGCGCCGTGCCGATCAAGGAGACGCTCCATAACGGCGACATCGTCGAGATTCTCACGCAGAAGAACCAGACGCCCAAGGCCGACTGGCTCTCGGCGGTCAAGACCGCCAAGGCGCGCAGCAAGATCAAGGCCTTCATCCGCGAGGAGCAGGCCAAGAGCGCGCGGCTGGGACGCGAGGAGCTGGAACGCAAGCTCAAAAACTGGAAATTCGGCCTCACGATCGACGAGGCGGTGGGGTATCTGTGCAAATATTACAAGCTCAAAGCGGGAACCGAACTCTACGGGCTGATCGCCACCGAAAAGATCGATTTGTCGACGGTCAAGGAGATTCTCACCCGCTGGCAGTCGGGCGAGGCCGACGAGGAGCGGCGCGCAGCGGCCGCCGCAGCCGAGCAGGCCAAGTTGCAGAACGCCGCCGCGCGGCCCGCGCATTCGACCGACGCGCTCGTGATCGACGACAACATCAACCAGATCGAGTACAAGCTCGCCAAGTGCTGCAACCCGATCAAGGGCGACGATATTTTCGGCTTCGTGACGATCAGCTCGGGCATTACGATCCACCGCACCGACTGTCCCAATGCACGGCGTATGCGCGAGAATTATCCCTACCGCGTCATCGACGCCCGCTGGCGGCAGACGGCCGAAGGGGCGTTCCGCGTGACGATCCGCATCGTGGCGGCCGATACGACGGGCATGGCCAACCATATCACCGAAACGGTGATCCGCGACCTGAAACTCAACATCCGTTCGATGAACCTCGCTTCGCGGGGCGGTCTGCTCACGGGTACGGTCGACGTGGAGGTGCCTGCCACGAGCGTCGTCGACACGCTCGTCCACGCCATCCTGCGCATCAAGGGCGTGCAGAAGGCTTTCCGGACGAACGGATAGCGGGGGAGGAATCTTTCGTCACGACACGAACGGACGGTGCGACTTCGCGAAGTCGCACCGTCCGTTTTTGAAGGGCGTCGGCCTTTATGGCTGGCCCGTGAATCCTGATTCTCGGCGCTTCATTTTCTCGCACGCTTCGGGACGAGGGTGAAGCCCCAGTCGCGGAGCTTTCCGGTGCGCAGCGTCACGGACTCCTCGGGGCGCTTGCCCCAGCTGTCGTAGCCGCCGAGCCCCATCTGGCGGTAATCGAGGCATACCTCCACGAAATCGCGTACCGGGATGTCGTTCACGTGGGTCTGGCGGCGCATCGCATTACGCGCCTTATCCACCTCGTTGGAGTCGCTTTTCGTCCAGTTGTGCCACTGGTAGTCGCGGCCGACGGCCTGTTCGCCGTCGAGATCCTCGACCGTGCAGCGCAGGGCGTTGAACTCCATGGTCGAGTCAGCCACGATCAGCAGTTCGCCGAAATCGATCCATTCGGTGTCGCAGTGGTGTCCCGTCTCCTGCGGCCGCACGTAGGGGAAGCACTCCCGCCGCGCCGAAGTCTCGTAACGGCCGACGAAGGTGCCTGCCTTGCGGTCCCAGTAATTCTCTTCGGGCCCCCGGCCGAAATAGGCGAAGGCGTCCATGCGTTCGGGCAGGCGGAACCGCACGCCGTAGCGCGGCATTTCGGGCATCGGCTCCTCGCCGGGGGCGAAGTGCATCCGCACGTTGACCGCCCCCGACGGATAGACGGTGTAGGTCGTCGTCACGCGGTTGCCGCCGGCCAGCGCGCGGGTCGCGGCGATCACCGCCGCGTCGCCCTCCATGCGGCCCGTTACCTCGGCGTCGGCGTCGCGCGACGCCTCCTTCCACACCTGCGTGCGGCGGGGCATTCCGTCGCCGTAGTCGTTGTCGACGGGTGCCCGCCAGAAGTTGGGACGCACGCCGAATCCGTCGGCGAAGAGCTCCGTGCCGTCGATTTCATAACTCAGCGCCGCTCCCGTCGTGCGGTTGACGGCGAAGCGGACACGGTCGTTCGCCGCTTCGATCCGGTCGCCCTGCGTCGAGAGCGCCAGCCTCTCGCCCTCCTTTTCATAGGCCGGCAGAGCGCCCTTCTGCAACGGGAACTGCTCCTCGGCCACGACCGTGCCGGCGGGCAGTCCCGGCCGGTCGGTGCGCGTCACGGCCCGCAGGCGCAGGTAATAATTCCGTCCGGGTTTGAGTTTCCCGACGGCCGCGTCGACCGTCTCGCGCTGCTGCGGCGCAGTCTGCAACCGCACCGTGCCGCTGCGCACCGCTTTTCCGTCGGCCTCGACCGTGTAGACGATGTCGTAGCCTTCGAGCGAGGTGAAATAGAAGCGGTTCTCGACTTCGAACGATCCCCGTGCCGGCCCGACCGGACGGAAGGCGATGTCGGCGTAGGCGTAACGCACTTCGGCCATGGCGGGATGGGGCGTGCGGTCGGGCGAAACGAGACCGTTGCAGCAGAAGTTGCCGTCGCTCGGCTCGCGGTCGCCGTAGTCGCCGCCGTAGGTCCAATAGAGGGTTCCCGCTGCATCGCGGCGTTCGAATCCCTGGTCGACCCAGTCCCAGATGAAGCCTCCCTGCAAGTTGGGATATTTGTAGATCGACTGCCATTGCAGCCACAGCGAACCGTTGGAGTTGCCCATCGCGTGCGAGTATTCGCACGGAACGACGGGACGGTCGGTGCCCTCGCGTCCCCACTCTTCGAGCATTCCCGCCGTGGGATACATCGGCACGAACATGTCGGTGTTCCACTCCCACTGTGCGCGTTCGTAGCAGATCGGGCGGTTCATGCGGCCTTCGCCCTTCTCGCGGGCTTCGAGCCATTCGTAGGCTTTGTAGAAATTGTAGCCGTTGCCCGATTCGTTGGCGGGCGAGAAGATCGAGACCGAGGGATAGTTGCGGCAGCGCATGTACATGTTGCGCAGACGCGTCTCGTGCGCCGGCCACCATGCACGGTCGTTGCCCAGCGTGCGGCCCGCGGCCAGATCGTACCCCATGCCGTGACTCTCGACGTTGGCCTCGCTGTAAACGTAGAAGCCCAGCGAGTCGCACAACTCGTAGAAGCGGCGCTGCTGCGGATAGTGGCAGGTGCGGATCGCGTTGACGTTGTGCGCCTTCATCAGCCGCATGTCCCGGAGCAACAGCTCCTCGTCGACGTAGTGTCCCGTGCGGGGATCGTGTTCGTGGAGGTTGACTCCCTTGAATTTCACGGGCTGTCCGTTGACGAGCAGCACGCGGTAGGGGCGTCCCTTGGCGTCGCGCTCGGCGGCGTCGGCGAACTCGAAGCGGCGGAATCCCACCGAGAAGGGGACGTAGACCGTCCGTTCGGGTGTCCGCACGTGCATCACGAGCCGGTAGCGGTCGGGCGTTTCGGCCGTCCAATGCGCTGCGTCGGGTATCTCGGCACGGAACAGGGCTTCGCCCGTTGCCTGCTGCCGTCCCGAGGCGACGGTGCGGCCCTCGGGATCGAGCAGTTCGTAGCCCGCCTCGACCTCCCGATCGCCTGCGAGGAACATTTTCAGCGTGAAAAGCCCCGTGCGGTAGCTGTCGTCGAGCGTCGATACGACCTCGAAATCGCGCAGCGCGTCGGGCGTTTCGGCCGAGAGGTAGACCGTGCGCTCGATGCCGCTGATGCGCCAGAAGTCCTGCGCTTCGAGGTAGGAACCGGTGCTCCACCGCGTCATTTTGAGCGCCAGCGTATTCTCGCCCGGACGCAGGAGGGGGTCGATGCGGTATTGCGCCGGATTCTTCGAATCTTCGTTGTAACCCGCTTCGCGGCCGTTGACATAGACGTAGACGCCCGATTTGGCGCCGCCGATCGTCAGGTAGATCCTGCGTCCCGCCCACGCTTCGGGGACGGTGAAGGTGCGGCGGTAGACGCCTGCCGGAATCGCCTCGGGCAGGTGCGGCGGCGCGGGATCGATCGTGGCGTATTCGTAGCGCGTGTTGACGTAGATCGGCGTGCCGTGTCCCTGCAACTCCCAGTTGCCCGGAACGCGGATGTCGTTCCACGCCGAAGTGTCGGCGTCGGCGGCCGTCGCGTCGGCGGGCAGGGCGCGGACGTCGTCCGCATAGCGGAATTTCCATACGCCGTCGAGCGAGCGGTAGGCGTCGCTCCGCTCGAAGGAGCGCATGAGCGCCTCGTCGCGCGAGGCGAACTCCACGAATTCGGTGCGGGGCGCTTCGCGGTTGACTTCCAGCACGGCGAGGTCGCGGTGGTAGGGTTTCTGGGCTGCGGCCGTCGTCGCGAGGGCGGCCGCCAGCAGGGTGAAGGTTCGTTTCATGAGGAAAAGTTTTGGGTCGGTTCTATGGTTTCGCGGAAATATTGCCGGAAGTCGTCCCGTGTACCGGCCGTTTCCGGTGGCACGGCGCGTGACCGCGGCATAAAAAACAGGAGCCGTCCGACATGCGGATAGCTCCTGTACGGATGTTGCGGACGGATCAGGCTCCGAGCTGTTTCACCTCTTGCCAGATCAGCGCCGAAGCGCCGAGGATGGCGGCGTTCTGGCTCTGGATGCCGCTGGGCAGGAGCTTTACCTTGTTCTTGAAGACGCTCATCATGTTCTCCTCCATGTACCATTGCGTCGGCTCGAAGATGTATTTTCCGGACTTGGCCAGGCCGCCGAAGAGGAAGATCGCCTCCGGCGAAGTGATCGTCACTGCGTCGGCGAGTGCATATCCCAGCAACTCGCCCGTGATGCGGAACGCTTCGAGCGCGATGGGGTCTCCGTGCGATGCGGCCGTCGAGACCATCGCCGCGTCGAAATTGGCGAAGGGGATGTCGCGCAGCTCCGAAGGTTCGGTCATGGTGGCCATCAGTTCGAAAACGGTGCGCTTGATGCCGGTGGCCGAAACGTAGGTTTCCAGACAGCCGCGGCGCCCGCAGCCGCACTGGCGGCCGCCCCGCACGGCGATCACGTGGCCGAATTCTCCGGCGAAGCCGTCGTGGCCGTAGATCATCTCGCCATTGGCGACGAATCCCGAACCGAGTCCCGTCCCGAGCGTGATCATGATGAAATCCTTCATCCCCTTGGCGTTGCCGTAGATCATCTCGCCGATCGTGGCGGCGTTGGCGTCGTTGGTCATCCGGCACTCGACGCCCGGGAACGCCTTCTTGATGTCGTCCACCAGCGGGAACATGCGGCGGCTCTCGTCGGGATTGGTTTCGCCGACGGGGAACTTCCACAGGTTGGCCGGGTGTTCGATCACGCCCGTGTGGTAATTGGCGTTGGGCGCGCCGATGCCGATGCCCACCAGCTCGTATTCGAACGAAAGGCTGTCGGCCAGCGCATGCAGCGATTCGGTCAGCTCGGCCACATAGGCCGGATAATCGGTGAAAAGCGGGAATTTCTTGGTCGATACGACCGAATCGGCATAGAGGTCGCCGTTCTCGTCCACCAGCCCGAAGGCCGTGTTGATGCCGCCGATGTCGATTCCTATTGCAAGTTTTTTCATCGTTGCAGAATGTTGGTTTGTGGCGCGAGCGCCGTTTATTCGCATCCAAAGTTACGAAAATTTCCCTCAACTCCAAACTTTTTCCATAAATCTGTATAGGGAATATAGATATTTGAAATTAAGATAGTTGTGAAAATTGCCTCATTTTTTGGACAATGGTTTGGCAACCGTCCCAATTGCTGCGGCCTGCATTGCTTTGCTCGTTTGGCGACTCTTACGGATGCAAATTGTAAAAATAAAGCAGAAGAAAAGAAAACGCTGCCTCCTTTCGTCGGCCTTAACAATCGTACTCTTTACTGTTCCGTTTACTCCTTGTCTTTTGTTTCAATCGCTTTAATTATTTTTGCCGGATTACCGCCGACAATTGTCATAGGCGGTACATCGTGTGTAACCACGCTGTTGGCACCGATGATAGAACCATAGCCGATATGTACACCGGGCAGAACGGTAGCGCCGATGCCAATCCACACCTTGTCCTCTATGACAATGGGACGACCGTACGTGGCGTTGCGATTGTCGGGATTCGGATCGTGGTTGATGGTGATAAGATTCACTTTCGGGCCGATGAATACGCCATCGCCGATCGTTATACCTCCACGGTCAAAGAAGGTGCAGCCCTGCTGAATCCAACATCCTTTGCCAATGTGGATGTTCTTGCCGTAATCCACATAGAACGGAGGCAGCAGTGTCGTACTCTTATCAATCTCCCTGCCCGTAATACGGCGCAGATACTCATGCACTTCTTCCGGCGTGAGCCAGCCTTTTGCATTCATTTCCGCTGTTGCAGCCATTGTGTCGAATATGGTACTGATAAGTTTGTCATAGCCCGGTTCATCGGGTGAGACCATAGCGCCAGAAAGGTCTTTTTCAAAAATGTCCATTGTATATTTGTTTTTAAGATTCCGGTGCAAAGGTAGCGGGTTTGTTATGAAAAGGCTTTGCCCGTCGGCTCAAAGTGTTTTGCCGTACAGTTCAGAAGAACGGAAATGCAGTTACAACCCTTTCGTGTACTTGTTGATGCACTTGCGGTCCCAGTTTATGCCACGCTTCACTATCTTGGCCGGGGTGCCTGCAAGGATTACGTTCGGCTCGTCGAACCGTTTGGTAACGATGCTGCCCCAACCTACAATGCTGTTGTCGGCGATTCGCACATTCTTGCCTATCTTGACATCCTTGCCCACCCATACGTGACGGCCTATCTCAATGCTTTCGGCATAATTGACAGGGTTTCCTTCGAGGTCGGTAATCGTGTGGGCATCTGTGCACCACACATCCACGCCCCAGCTCAACTGGCTGTCATCGCCGATGCTGACACGCGAATGGTCTTCTTGCAGATAGAGGGTGACTCCGTTGATGACCACCCGGTCGCCTATGGTGACGCTGCATCCGTTTGCTGTCCGGGATACGCCTGCACCCAGTCCGGGCAGCTGCCCGATGATGAGTTTCAGCCCGGTCATGCCCAATATGGAGGAACAACGTACAATGACCGTTCCCATGTCCACTTCGTTTCCATCCCCTTTGACGATAAGCAGGAATCCGGCTCCCGTTAGCAATTCTTCCGCACTATCTTCCGATTCGAAATGCAACAGCACACGGTTATTGTTCCCGATGATAGATATGTTCGACCGTTCCAACATCCGGTTGATTCTGTTGTCTGCCGTATCCAAACAGCGTACTTCCCTGTCCGGGAATGCGAGAATAAGTTGGTTTTCTTGTCCTTGAATATCCATAAGTCCGTTCGTTTGAATAAAAGATCAATTGCTGTGGGCAGGGGAATATCCGTACAGTCCCTTGTATGCTTTTGAAAAGTGGGAAAGGTTTTTAAAGCCTACACGGTAGCAAACGTCGGTCACTTTCCGTGTGCCGGACAGTATGAGCGCATGGGCTGCTTCCAGTCTGCGGCGTATCACCCATTTTTGAGGAGACAGGTCGCTTACTTTATTGAAGTCACGTTTGAACGTGGCAAGGCTCCGCCCGGTATAATTGGCCATTTCCGCCAGCGTAAGGTCGTTCATGTAGTTCTGTTCCATGAAGTCCATGATGTCGATTTTCCACGGGTCGGCGAAGTCGAAAAGCGAGGCATACAGGTTCTTGTCCGTATTCAGGAGTACGTACAATCCTTCTGTCATCTTCAATTCCAACAGTTCGTCCGTAGGTCGGATGCCGGAATTGAAGTATGGGGTCATCGACTCGAACAGGCTTACGATGTCGGGACGGTCGGACGGCAGTCTGTACAGACTGACTTTGCTTCGTCGTGCATTTTCCGGCAGACTTTCCTTGTCCAAGCGGCAGTAAAAGTTACGCAGAAATTTATCCGTGAACATTAGGAATACGGCCTTGAACTGCTCCATTTTGCATGCTTGTTTGGTGAGCTGCACGCTGAAATCCTTACGAATAAATGCGCAATCCCCTTTGTGCAATCGGGTAATTTTCTTGTGTTCCTTTATTTCCAGTTCCCCGGAATACATATAGACCAATACGTGAGAATGGTTGCGATGCAGGCAACTGCTTCCATTGTCAGAATACATAGCCAAAAAAATATCCGAGTAGCGCAAGGTGTCAATTCCTTTCAAACAGTCTGTTTTCATCTATCGTTATTTTGATGGCAAAGCTAGGTATTTGTGTCGATAATTTGTTTGCTGTGAGGCGCCGACTTGATATGTTATCATCAAATTTGATGTGTTTGCAAAAGAGTTTAGGTATATTTGATCGCGTCTTAGATACTCCGTCTCGGCATAATCAAGCCGACGCTTGCTTCTGCGCCCGACTTTTCGTATCTTTGGCTTCGCCTTGGATACTTCCGCTCGGCAATGTTCAAATAAATTCGACATTGCCCTCGCTTATTCGTACATTTGGCTTCGCCGAAGATACTCCCGCTCGGCAAAATGCAAACGAGTTTGCTTTTGCTCTCGCTTATTCGTATCTTTGGACGTGTATTCGCCGACGTTTTCGATAAGCCGAGCGCAATGCCGAACTTCGTTCGGGTTTTGCCGAGGCGGGAAAACGGCTGTCGCGAACGAACGATCAAACGTAAGAAAAATGCAGACCAACGAACAGCTTCTCGACCTTCTCGAAAATTATCTCGCTCAGCGTGAGTTGCCTACCGAACCCGAACGGCTCTACGATCCGATCCGCTATTCGCTCGCGGGCGGCGGCAAGCGCCTGCGCCCGATGCTGCTGCTGCTGTCGTGCGGGCTGTTTGCCGACGACGTCGACGTCGCGCTGCCCGCCGCTGCCGCCGTCGAGATATTCCACAACTTCACGCTGCTGCACGACGACATCATGGACAATGCCGCCGTGCGCCGCGGCAAGCCTTCGGTCTACGCCCGCTGGGGCGGCAACGTGGCGATTCTGTCGGGCGACGCCATGCTCATCAGCGCCTACCGGCTGCTGGCGCAGGCACCGCCGGCACTGCTGCCGCGTATTTTGGAGGTCTTCAACACGATGGCGCTGGGTGTTTGCGAAGGGCAGCAGTACGACATGGATTTCGAGAGCAAGCAGAAGGTTTCGGTCGTGGAGTACATGTCGATGATCGAATTGAAGACGTCGGTGCTGGTGGCAGGTTCGGCCATGATGGGTGCGATTCTGGGCGGTGCCGACGAGGAGCAGAGCCGCCGTCTCTACCAGTTCGCCATCGAACTGGGCATGGCCTTCCAGTTGCAGGACGACCTGCTGGACAGCTACGGCGGCGAGGAGTTGGGCAAGACCATCGGCGGCGACATTCTCGAAGGGAAGAAGAGCTACCTGATGGTCACGGCCATGAGCCGTGCCGACGAGGAGCAGCGCGAGGTGCTGCGCCACACCTACAAGGATGCAGCGCTTGCCCCTGCGGAGAAGATCGCCCGCGTGCGCGCCGTCTTCGACGCGCTGGATGTGCCGCGCCTCACGGAGCAGCAGATTTCGCTGCGTTTCGACCGAGCGCTGGCGACGCTCGACGGACTGAACGTCCCCGATGCGCGCAAGGAGCCGCTGCGCGAGTACGCCCGCAGCCTGATGGGACGCAGGAAATAGGCGATTCGATTTTCCGAAAAAACTCTCGATTCGGCCTCGGAGGTCGGAATCGGACGAGTCTTAGCGGGTTACAGTCCGTCGTGCGGGAGGGGCGAACCGCCTGCGATGCAGAACGCTGTCGGAAAAGAGCGGCGGCACGAGAAAAACATTCGAGATGAAACGAAGCGACATAGAACTGATGGCTCCGGCCGGGAGCTACGAGGCGTTGCAGGCGGCCGTGCAGGCCGGAGCCGACGCCGTCTATTTCGGTGTGGGGCAGCTCAACATGCGGTCGAAGTCGGCCGCGAATTTCACGCCGGACGATCTGGAACGCATCGTCGGGGTCGCCCGCGCGGCGGGGGTGAAGAGCTACCTGACGGTCAATACGGTGATCTACGAGGACGAATTGCGGCAGATGCACGCGCTCGTCGACCGTGCCCGCGCGGCGGGGGTCGACGCCGTGATCGCTTCCGACCTGTCGGCGATCCTCTACGCGCGCCGCATCGGGATGGAGGTGCATATCTCCACGCAGTGCAACCTCACGAACAGTGAGGCGGTGAAGTTCTTTTCGCAGTGGGCCGACGTGGTGGTGCTGGCGCGCGAACTGTCGCTCGATCAGATCGGCCGCATCGCCCGCGCGATCGACGAGCAGCAGATCTGCGGCCCTTCGGGCGATCCGGTGCGCATCGAGATGTTCGCCCACGGCGCGCTGTGCATGGCCGTTTCGGGCAAGTGCTACCTGTCGCTGCACGAGACGGGATGTTCGGCCAACCGGGGCGCCTGCCGCCAGATCTGCCGCCGCAAATATACGCTCACCGACGTGGAGACGGGCGCGCAGCTCGCCGCCGAGGGGCAATACCTCCTTTCGCCCAAAGACCTCTGCACGATCGACTTCCTCGACCGCTTCGTCGGCGCCGGCGTGCGCGTGCTCAAAATCGAAGGGCGTGCCCGCGGTGCGGAGTACGTCAAACGGGTGGTGGCGTGTTACGACCGCGCCCTGCGGGCGATGGAGACGGGCGAATATACGCCCGAACTGGCTGCGGCGCTCAAAGAGGAGCTGGCGACGGTCTTCAACCGCGGCTTCTGGCAGGGTTACTATGCCGGTGCGCCGATGGCCGAACATAGCGAGCATTACGGGTCGTCGGCCACGCGCCGCAAGGTCTACGTGGGGCGGGTGACCAACTTCTTCAAGAAGCAGTCGGTGGCCGAGGTATGGGTCGAGGCGTCGCCCGTGCGGCGCGGCGACGAGCTCTTCTTCCAGGGGCCGACGACGGGCGTGGTCGAACTGACGGCCGACCCCTATGTGGGCAATGCTCCTGCCCAGGAGGCCGTGCAAGGGGTCTTCTGTTCGCTGAAAACCCCTTCGCTCGTGCGGCGCGGCGACCAGCTCTACCGCATGGTGCCGGCCGACGCCTCGAATTCGCAGCCCGACTGATTCGCCGCACGCCTTTTGCAGGGAAAACGAAAAGAAATGTCAAAATAACAAAATCATTCGACACGAAAATGGAAACAACCAAACCGACCCTTGCCGCCGCGCAGCCCGATGCCGCGCGCGCGACGCTTTTCCGCAACGTCTATCTCTGGATGACTATGGCGCTCGCACTGACGGCGCTGACGGCCTATACGGTGGCCGGCTCCGAAACGCTGTTGCAGGCGATTTTCAGCAGCCGCTTCGTCTTCCTCGGCCTCATCGTCGCCGAGTTGGTGCTCGTCTTCGTCCTGGCGGCCAACATCATGCGCATGTCGTTCCTGACGGCCACGCTGATGTTCATCGCCTATTCGGTAGTCAACGGCGCCACGCTGTCGACCATTTTCCTCGTCTACGACCTGGGATCGATCGGCCTGACGTTCCTCGTCACGGCCGGCATGTTCGGCGCGATGTCGCTCTACGGCTTCGTCACGGGGCGCGACCTCTCGTCGTGGGGCAACCTGCTGACGATGGCCCTCGTGGGCGTGATCCTCGCCTCGGTGGTCAATCTCTTCCTCCGAAGCGAGATGCTCATGTGGATCGTCACCTACGTCGGCATCCTGCTCTTCGTCGGGCTGACGGCCTACGACACGCAGACGATCAAGCGGATGATCTACTCCGGCGCCGAGGTCGACGAGCCGATGCAGAAAATGGCGCTGCTGGGTGCGCTGTCGCTCTACCTCGATTTCATCAACCTGTTTCTCTACATGCTGCGGCTGCTGGGCAACCGCCGGTAGGGAGACGACGTAAAAAAGACAACCATTTCGTCAAGCCGAGCGCAATCGAACTTGCTCGAATTGCCGAGGCGAGAAATGGAAGAAAAAAATCAACGAACATGTTTCCGGTCAAAACCTACGTTTCGCGCCGCGCCGAGTTGCGCGCGAAGACGGGCGGCGGGCTGATCCTGCTGCCGGGCAACCAGCCCTCAGCCAACAACTATCCCAACAACGCCTACTATTTCCGTCAGGATTCGACGTTCCTCTACTATTTCGGCCTCGACCGGCCGTCGCTCGCGGGCGTCATCGACGCCGATACGGGCGAGGAGGTGCTTTTCGGCGACGATTTCACCGTCGACGACATCATCTGGACGGGGCCGCAGCCCACGCTGCGCGAAGAAGGCGCCCGCGCGGGCGTCGCCGACTGCCGCCCGCTGGCGGCGCTGGCCGACTATCTGGCCGCCGCGATCCGGCTCGGCCGCCGCATACACTACCTGCCGCCCTACCGCGGCGAAACGAAGCTGCAACTCTCGGCGCTGCTGGGGATCGCTCCTGCGCTGCTGTACGACTACAAGTCGGTCGACCTGATGTTCGCCGTCGCGGAGATGCGCGAGGTCAAGAGCGCCGAGGAGGTGGCGCAGATGGAGGATGCCTTCCACATCGGTTACGCCATGCACACCACCGCCATGCGGATGTGCCGCGCGGGCGTCGTCGAGCGTGAGATCGCCGGTGCGATCGAGGGCGTCGCCAAGTCGATGGGGCTCGGCGTGTCGTTCCCGTCGATCGTCTCGCAGCACGGCGAGACGCTGCACAACCTCAACTCGGAGGGGGTGCTCGCCGACGGACGGCTGCTGCTGGTCGATGCCGGCGGCGAGAATCGGATGAACTACTGCTCCGACCACACGCGCACCTACCCTGTCAGCGGCCGTTTCACGGCGCAGCAGCGCGAGATCTACGACATCGTGCTGGCGTGCCACGACCACATCGCACGCATCGTGCGCCCGGGAATGATGTACATGCAGGAGGTACACCTCGAAGCCTACCGCAAGCTGGCCGAGGGGCTCGTCGGCGTGGGGCTGCTCAAAGGTTCGGCCGACGACGCTGTCGCCGCGGGCGCCATGTACCTCTTCATGCCCCACGGACTGGGACACGGGTTGGGCATGGACGTGCACGACTGCGAGAACATCGGCGAGCGCAGTTTCGACTATTCGCTCGTGGCCGAGCGCGCCGCGCAGTCGGCTACCTGCCTCCACCGCGCCACGTGGCGTCTGCGCCCGGGGACGATCCTGAGCGACGAACCGGGCATCTACTTCATCCCGGCGCTCGTCGACAAGTGCGAAGCCGAAGGCAAGTTCCGCGGGATCGTCGACTACGACCTGCTGCGCAGCCGCTATCTCGATTTCGGCGGCATCCGCATCGAAGACGACCTGCTGGTGACCGACACCGGCTGCCGCATCCTCGGCGACCGTACGATCCCCGTGACGGTCGAAGAGCTGGAAGCCGTCGTCGGCCGGTAGACGTATGCGCACGGTCGTCCTCTTCCCCACGGTGGGCGAAGCCGAGGCTTTCCGGCGCCGCTGTCCCGACGTCGCGTACCGCATCACGGGCGTAGGCCCTGCCGCTGCTGCCGCCGCGACGGCGCGTGCGGTCGTCGACGAACGCCCCGATCTGCTGCTGCTGGCGGGCATCGCCGGCGTCTATCCCGCATCGGAGGTTGCCGTCGGCGAGGTCGTCGCCGTCGCCGAGGAGCGCGTGGAGGGATTGCCGGAACGGTACGCCGACGCCTATCGTCCGACGTTCGCTGTTCCGGGGCTGCGCACGGCGGTTTCTAACAGCGTCGCACGCAGCGGGGCGGCACCTGCCGGAGCCGAGGTGGAGAACATGGAGGGGGCGGCGTTCTTCGCCGTCGCTGCGGCGCTGGGCGTACCGGCCGCCGAGGTGCGTGCCGTCTCCAACCGCGTGGGAGAACCCTTCGGCGTGTGGCGCGTAGCCGATGCCTGCGAGGCGCTGGCACGGGAGTTGGCGTTGCTCGTCGGCGAAATCGGATCCGTCTCTTCGCAGGATCGACTTCCCCTTCGCCGATCCGCCGGGGGTGTCGGGAAGGGGTGATAAACTTGAAATTCAAACCGATAGGCTTATGAAAACATCTACCAAATGGATGATCGGCATCGCCGCCGCGCTGGTGCTCTTCTTCCTCCTGATTTTCTATTCGAGCGAGATCTACGTCTGGGCCATGGGCAAGATCACGACGCTCGTCATCTGGGCCGTGATCTTCCTGGCGGGCTTCCTGATCGGCCGTTTCGGCGGTCGGAGAAGGTCGGAGAAGGCGGTCACGAAAAAACGGCTTTCGGCCGACGACGATGACTGACCGGTTGCGCCTCCGTATTTCGCCCTGCCCCAACGATACGTTCATGTTCGAGGCGTTGCTCAACGGTCGTATCCCGACGCAGGGCCTCGCGTTCGAGGTCGGATTCCAGGATATCGAGGAGCTGAACGAAGGCGTCTCGTCGCCCGACGGACCCGATATTTCGAAGATCAGCTATGCCGTGCTGCCGGCCGTCGTCGACCGTTATGCGCTGCTCGACAGCGGATCGGCGCTCGGGCGGGGCAACGGGCAGTTGCTCGTGCGGCGCCGCGGCGACCGGTCGCCGATCCGGCGCGTAGCCATTCCGGGCGAACTCACGACGGCCAATGCCATGCTGCTGCGCTTTTTTCCCTCGATCGTCGACCGTACGCCGGTGCTCTTTTCCGAGATCGCCGCAGCGGTCGAACGGGGTGCGTTCGACGCGGGTGTACTCATTCACGAAGGGCGTTTTACCTACGAGCGGCACAATCTGGAGCTGGTGGCCGATCTGGGAGCGTTGTGGGAGCGGCAGACGGGACTGCCGCTGCCGTTGGGCGGCATCGTGGCGAGTCGGGAACTGCCGGCGGAGGTGCGTCGCACCTTCGATCGGGTATTGCACGACAGCATCGCCTACGCGCTCGAACACCCGACGGTTTCGCGGCCGTTCGTCAGGGAACACGCTCGTGAGTTGGACGACGAGGTGATCGACCGTCATATCGCGCTCTTTGTCAATCGCTATTCGCTTGCATTGGGCGAGGAGGGGCGTCGGGCGGTGCGCGAACTGACCGGACTTCCCGATCTGCGGTTGGGCTGGGAACCCCTGCACGGGAGTTGACCGACGCGGGCTTTCCGCCGCCGGAAACGGTTTTCACCCCTGCTGCGATACATTGCAGCAGGGGTGATTTCGTGTGCGCCCGGTCCGGGTGCGTATGTTGCCGTCGATTTCCGGATCGGTCGCTGCATAGAGAAGGCGGTGCGGCGGATGTCGCTGCGGATCAAAGGGTGTGGACGACGATCAGACCTTCGCGCAGTTCCAGCCGCATCGGGATCGGTTCGCCGCCGCGGACGCGGCCTACGACCTCGCCCGCCGCGAAGTCGATCCGTTCGATCGCGAGGTCGCGCAGCAGGTCGAGTCCGCGACGGCGGGCCAGCTTGTAGAGCGTCTCCTTGGCGCACCAGACCACGCCCGCCACGCGCGGATCATCGTCGAGTGCGGCTTCGGCCGGAGTAAGGAAATGCGCCGCCGCGCGGGTGAAACGACGTGTCTCGGATTCGATGTCTACTGCACAGGGGCGGTCGGAGATCACGACGGCCGCGTGCCCGCCCCCGTGCGAGACGCTGATATGGCGCGGATCGCCGATCAGTACGGGGCCGCCCGCGGCGTCGTAGCCGATCGGCACGGCACCCAGTTCGCGGTAGACGACGGCGCGCCATGTGAGGTATTCGGCCTGTCGGCGGGGCGGAAATGCGGCCGCAGCGGCCCAGTCGGCATCGGTCACCTGCCCGCGAAGCGTGTCGGGCGAAGCCAGCGGGGCGAGGATGCAGCGGAGGGTCATCTTTTCGGGATTGAGCGGGTTGGGGAATCCGGTGCGCGGCCGTCTATTCGGGCAGCGTCACCTGTACCTTGTCGATGCGTCGGCCTTCGATCGTGTGGGCCGTGAAACGGAGGTCGTGCGTGGTCACGACATCGCCCTTTTTCAGAAAATCGCGCTTGATTTCGAGCATCAGCCCCGCCAGCGTCTCGGCCTCGCCCTTGACGTCGGCGAAGGTGTTTTCGGGCAGTTGCAGGATGCGTTCGAAGTCGCCGATGTGGGTCTTGCCGTCGAAGAGGTAGTTGCGGTCGTCGAGCTTGGTGTAGGCGCTTTCGACGGCGTCGCTTTCGTCCGAAATCTCGCCGACGATCTCTTCGAGAATATCTTCGAGCGAGACGATGCCCAGCGTCGAACCGTATTCGTCGACCACGACGGCCATGTGTACCTTGTTCGACTGAAACTCTTCCAGCAGGTCGTTGATCTTCTTGTGTTCGGGCACGAAATAGGCTTTTCGCAACAGTTGTTGCCAGCCGAATTCGTCGCCGTTGTTGATGTAGGGCAGCAGATCCTTGACGTAGAGGATTCCCTTGATATTGTCCAGATCCTCGTCGCAGACCGGAATGCGCGAGAAACCCGAAGCGATGATGCGTTCCTTGACGCTCAGGTAGTTGTCGCCTATTCCGACGGCGACGACATCCACGCGGGGACGCATGATCTCCTGCACCTCGGTGTTGGCGAACTTGACGATGCCCGAGAGCATGTTGTGCTCCTCGGCCGAGGCGGTGGCGGTCATGTCGACGGCGTCGGCCAGCTCGTCGAGCGAAATCTCGTTGCGACGCGCGGCGTGTTCGCTGATCGTGCTGCTCGTGCGGATCAGGATGTAGGCGAAGGGGCGCATCAGCCAGCGCATCAGCAGGATGGGGCGCGCTACCGTACGGGCGAACCGCAGGGGGCGGCTCTGGGCGAATACCTTGGGGATGATCTCGCCGAAAAGCAGCAGCAGGAAAGTGGCGATGACCGATTCGAAGAGAAAGCGCATGCCGGCCGAGCCGAACGTGAAGAGCAGGTTGATGATGCGTGCGGCCAGGATGACGATGCAGATGTTCACCAGATTGTTGACCACCAGAATCGTAGCGAGCAGTTGATCGACGTCGCCGAGCAGCCGCAGAATGGCGTCGTTCGAAGATTTTTCGGGATGTGCCTTGATGTCCCGTATGTCGTGCGGCGTGAGCGAGAAAAACGACGTCTCGGCGCCCGAAACGAGGGCCGAGACCGCCAGCAGGCACACCGCGACCGCTCCCGGCAGGAGCAGACCGATGTCTACGGGGTTGAGTGTGACCAGACTGCCTTCCAAATTCGTCTATTTTCGTTTTGCACTGCCTGCCGACGGATCAGTCGAAGAGCGAGCCGCCCTTCTCCTGCGGAGGTTTCGCCGCGGCGTCGCCCTCCTCCTTGAGCACCTCCTTGCGGCTGGTCGAGGTCTCGACGATCAGCTCGGCCTTGCGCGTCCGGTAGGCCGGTACGGCCAGTTGCGCCTCGATGTTCTTGTAACGTGTCGGCCGTTCGCCCAGCATCACCTGCGTCATGGGCCGCAGCGTCGGCACGGGGCGCGGTTTGATCGGTTCGAGCACCGTGTTCTCTTCGCGGGGCTGCGCGGCGAGGACGTCGGCGGGCGGGACGACCGGTTTCGCGGCGCGCTCGATCGCCGCGCTGTCGAATCCCGTCGCCACGACGACCAGCTCGATGCGCCGCCCCAGCTGCGGTTTGACGCTCGTGCCCCAGATGATGTTGGCGTCGTGCACCGTGCCGTCGGGGGCCTGTACGCTGGCGTGCGACTGGATGTATTTCAGGATCTCCATCACCTCGTCCAGCGCCAGCGAATCGGCGTCGGAGGTCGAGATGTTCAGCAGGATGTTTTTCGCGCCCGATATGAGCGTATGGTCGAGCAGCGGCGATTCGAGCGACGCGCGGGCCACCTCTGCGGCGCGGTGCTCGCCTTCGGCCGTAGCCACCGACATGTGGGCGCGGCCGCTGTCGCGCATCACCTTCGACACGTCGGCGAAGTCGACGTTGACCATGTCGCTTTCGACGGTGATGATCTCGGCGATGCCCTTGGCAGCCGATGCGAGGATGTCGTCGGCCTTGCCGAAGGCTTGTTTGAGCGAGAGGCGGCCGTACATCTCGACGATGTTCTCGTTGTTGATGACCAATAGCGAATCGACGTTGCGGCTCAGCTCCTCGATGCCCCGAAAGGCCTGTTCGTAGCGGATCTTGCCCTCGACGGCCAGCGGCGAGGTGACGATACCGACGGTGAGGATGCCCATTTCATGCGCCAGTTTGGCGATTACGGGCGATGCGCCCGTGCCCGTGCCGCCGCCCATACCGGCCGTCACGAAGAGCATCCGCGTGCCGGCCGCTTCGAGCCTGCGGCGGATGTCGTCGAGCGATTCGATGGCCGCTTTGCGTCCGTTTTCGGGATCGTTGCCCGCACCGAGACCTTCGCGCCCCAACTGCACCTTCTCCTCGACGGGACTGTTGTCCAACGCCTGTGCGTCGGTATTGCAGACCATGAACCCGACGTCCTTGATGCCGAGGTTCCACATGTGGTTCACGGCGTTGCCGCCGGCACCGCCGACGCCCACCACCATGATTATCGAAGATTTATCTTTTGCCGCAGCAATTTCGTTCATCAGATCGTCACTCATAATTCCTTAACCTCTTTTTCGTCGGGCGTTCGTTCCGGTTGCCGGCCGGTTTTGCGTTTTCTCGTTCATATTGTTTCGGCTTCCCGCCGCCTTGCCCGGTCGGGCGACTCAGATCTCTTCGTCTTCCGATCCGGTGAAGAAGTCGTCCAGGCGGGTTCCCAACTTCTGTTTGAGCTTGTCGAGCAGGCCCCGTTTCGGACGATGCGGCGTCTCGGCGGTTTCGGCTGCGGCCCCTTGCGCCGCCCCTTCCGTTGCGGCGTTCGCCGCGGGAGTCGTCGGCGGGGGAGTCGGTGCGGCCGCGGGCCGCGGTGTGTAGGGCGCTGCCGAAACGCCTGTCGCGGGCTTCCCGGCAGAGTAGGGGGTCGCGCGCGGGATCGTCGGCCCGGCGGGCTGTGCCGCACCTCCCTGACGCGGGATATCGGTCACGACGCAGTCGCCGTGGGCGGCGCCGCGGAGCAGCAGTCCGACGGCCGTCGAGTAGGCCGGCGAAGCGACCTTTTCCCGCGACGTCTCGTCGACGGCCTCCTCGGTCGTGCCGATGCGGACCTCCATGCCCGTTACGCGGCGGAACAGTTCGTCGATATGTTGCAACTGCGCCGAGCCGCCCGTCAGCACGATGCCGTAGGCCAGCTTGTCGCCGAATCCCGAATCCCGGATCTCCTGCGCGACGTATTCGGCGATGTCGCGGGCGCGCGATTCGATCACCACGGCCAGGTTGTGCAGCAGGATATCCTTGGTCTCCTTGGCGGTGCGTCCCTTGACGCTCACCATCTTGTTTTCGGGCGCCAGCTCGGCGACCGCCGAACCGAATTTGCGTTTGAGGCTGTCCACGTGGCGTTCGAGGATGCCCAGCGTGCGGATGTCGTTGTTGATCGCCCCCGCCCCCATGGGGATGGTGGCGATGTAGCGCGGCACGTTGCGGTAGTAGACCGCCACGTCGGTCACGCCGCCGCCGATGTTGACCACGGCCGCACCCTCCTCCTTCTCGTCCGCCGAGAGGACGGCGGCGCCCGTCACCAGCGCGTTGGCGTACATCCCCAGCGAGCGGATGCCCAGCCGGCGCAGCGCCAGGTTGAGCCGTTCGATCGGGGTTTTGGCGCAAAGGATGAAGTTGAAGGTCGATGCGAGCCGTTTGCCGAACGATCCGACGGGGTCGGCCACCTCCTGGTTTTCGTCCACGAGGTAGTTTTGCGGGATGCGCTCCATGATCGTCTCGTCGTCGGGGGCTTGCACGTTGCGCATACGGTCGAACAGCGCCTCCACGTCGGTGCGGTTGACGCCGTTCTGCGGATCGGAGGTGAAGACGTGGTCGGTGTGGCGGGCGCAGCGTACGAAATCGCCCGAAATGCCGGTGTAGGCTTCGGTGATACGGATGCCCAGCTCCTCGCCAACGGCCTCGACGGCCGCCTTGATGGAATTGCTCACCTGCTCGATATTCGTAATCATGCCCGCCTTCACTCCCTGCGAAGGTTTCGAGACGATGCTGCGGACGACCGGACGTCCCTCGGCGTCGCGTTCGGCGACGGCCACCACGACGTTCGACGATCCCAGGTCGATTGCGACGATGTAATTCTTCTTCTCCACGTTTGTCAGCTTTGTTTCATCGGGCGTTTGCCTTGCGGACGGTCTTTCGGCCGCCGCTCCGGTGCAGACGCTCTATTTTGTGCACACCACTTGTTCTTTGTATTTGACGTTGATCGTGCGGTACTCTTCCCATCCGATGTTCCGCAATCCGCGGCGGTAGAACGTCAGCAGTTTCGCGAGTTTCTCCTCCGCGTCGTCGGGGCTGCCGAAGATCACCGTATGGCTGCCCGTGCGGGGTACCAGTTCGATCTCGGGCGCTCCGTCCGGGCCTTTCGCCACGACGATCTGGACGATCTCCGATCGCCAGAAATCGTCCTTTTCGACGAGCACCACAAAGTTAAGCAGTTTCAGGAAATCTTCGTAGCTTTTCCGCAACTTTTTTTGTTTTTCCCGTTCGGCCGCCTGCCGGGCGGAGATTTTATCGATGCGCTCCTGCAAGACCCGCGCCGTATAGCGGTATTCGCGGCGCAGCCGCGCCTTTTTTTCACGCAGCTCCTTCACGCGGCGCTCGAAATTTTCGCGGCGTTCGAACAGCCCTTTCTTGATCGTCATGCGCCGCAGCGCCTTGATGTTTTCGTCGTTCTCGCGCTCGGCGCGGTAGAGAGGATATTTTTCGCGTTCGATCTCGGCGATGCGGCCCTCCGATTCGGCGATCCGCGCGGCGGTGTAATCCGCTATCGATCCCGTGTAGGAGGCCGGAGCGGGCGGGGCGTAGGAACCGGTCATCACCGGAACGTAGAGCGCCGACGACTGCGGCGCCGCGAAGAGATACCCTTCGTCGGTGGCGTAGGCGTTGTAGCCGTCGAACAGCAGCCGCACGACGGGACGGCGCTGGCGTACGGCGATGCGCAGCACGCCGCCGTAGTCGATCGAGGCGGTGGCGTCGGCCACGAACCCGTTGCGCAGGATCAGTCCTTCGATGCTCCGCAGGTCGACCTCGCGCGCCGCCGCACCGACGGTTTTCACGCCGCTGCGCGCCAGCCACTGCCGTACTGCGCCGCCCGTGACGAGCTGCCCGTGCGACGAACTGTCGGCGATCTCGATATCGAGCCGCTGCACGACGAGCTGTCGCCGGTGAGTCCGCACCCGTGCGGCCGAGTAGACGATGTACCCGGCCACGGCGGCCCACAGCAGCCCGATGAGCGTGTATCGCAGCGGTCTGGGCATCCGTCAGGCTTTTTTACGCAATACGTCCGCCACGGCATCGCAGCAGGCGTCGATGTTGCCCGCCCCGAAGCTGACGACCACGTCGGTCGCGGCTGCGCCGAGCGTCGCCGCCAGCGCTTCGCGGCCGACGATGCGGCACGGTACGGTGACCCGTTCGGCGATGATCTCGGAGGCGATGCCCTCGATCGGCTCCTCGCGTGCGGGATAGATCGGCAGCAGCAGCACTTCGTCGGCCTGCGACAGCGCCTCGGCGAACTCGCGGTAGAAGTCGCGCGTGCGGGTGTAGAGGTGCGGCTGGAAGACCGCCGTCACGCGCCGGCCGGGAAACATCCGCCGCACCGAGGTGAGCGCGGCGGCCAGTTCGCGCGGATGGTGGGCATAGTCGTCCATGTAGACCTGCCGCGGGGTATTGACGTAGAATTCGAAGCGGCGTTTGACCCCCTCGAAGGCTGCCAGCGCACGCCGCAGTCGCTCTGTGTCGAGCGTCCCTCCTTCGGCGCGGGCGGCGCACCACATCGCCGCGACGGCCGCCACGGCGTTTTCGACGTTGACCCAGCCGGGGATCCCCAACGTGCAGTCGGCGATCACACCCGACGGCGTGACCAGATCGTAGCGGTAGTGTCCGCCCTCGATGAGCCGCACGTCGCGGGCGTAGAAGTCGCAGGGGGTGTCGTAGGCGTAGCGGTAGACCGTGACGGCGTCGTTGCGCAGCGCCACGTCGACGCCTGCTTTGAGTACCAGCGCGCCGCCCGGCCGGATGCGCTCGATGAACTGTGCGAAGGCCTCCTTCACGGCTTCGTGGGTGCCGTAGATGTCGAGATGGTCGGCGTCTACGGCCGTGACGACCGCCACGTCGGGCCGCAGGCGGAGGAACGAGCGGTCGAACTCGTCGGCTTCGACTGCGAGCCGCGGCCCGTCGCCCAGCACCAGATTGCTGCCGAAGTTCTTCGAGATGCCGCCCAGAAAGGCGCTTCCGGCCCCTTCGACCTCGCGGTTGAGCCATGCGACGAGCGTCGAGGTGGTGGTCTTGCCGTGCGTGCCGGCCACGGCCATCACGTATTTGCCGGCCGAGAGGTGGCCCAGCATCTGCGACCGTTTCTCGACGGTGAAGCCGTGGTCTCGGAACCAGCTCAGTTCGGCGTGGTCGTCCGGCACGGCGGGGGTGTAGACCACCACGGTGCCCTCCCGCTCGCGGAACGGGGCGGGAATGGCCGCCGTGTCGTCCGTGTAGTGAATGGCGGCTCCCTCGGCCGCGAGCGCCTCGGTGAGTGCCGACCGCGTGCGGTCGTAGCCGGCCACCTCGCGGCCTTCGTGGAGGAAATAGCGGGCCAGCGCGCTCATGCCGATACCGCCGATGCCGATGAAATAGATGCGTTGTATCTCCATCTTACCAGATTTTTTCGATTTCGTCGACGATCCGTTCCGCCGCGTCGGGCACGGCCAGCGCCGCGATGTTGCGGGCGAGCAGCGTCCTCCGTGCGGGGTCGGCGAGCAGTTCGCCCGCCGTCTCCATGGCCCGTGCGGGCGCTTCGGCGTCGGCGACCAGAACGGCAGCCTGCCGGTCGACGAGCGCCTGCGCGTTCTTGGTCTGGTGATCTTCGGCCACGTTGGGCGAGGGGACGAAGAGCGTGGGCTTGCCCACCAGACACAGCTCCGAGACGGAGCAGGCGCCGCTGCGCGACACCACGACGTCGGCCGCGGCATAGGCGCGGTCCATACGGTCGATGAAGGCCCCCTGCCAGACGCCCGGCGCGGGATGTTCTTCGAGAAAGCGCCGCATCTCGGCCTCGTAATATTTGCCCGTCTGCCAGATCACCTGGAACGGCGGCCGGAACTCCTGCCGCGCGAGCCACGCCTTCATCGTCTCGTTGAGCGTGCGGCAGCCCAGCGAGCCGCCCACGACGAGCACCGTGGGGCGTGCGGCGTCCAATCCGAAAGCTGCCAGTCCTTCCAGCCGGTCGGCCTCGGTCGGCACGGCGAAGCGTCCGCGCAGGGGATTTCCCGTGTGCACGATCCGCTCGGCGGGGAAGAAGCGCTCCATGCCGTCGTAGGCCACGCAGATACGCCGCGCACCGTGTGCGAGGATCTTGTTCGTCAGACCGGCGTAGGAGTTCTGCTCCTGAATGAGCGTCGGGATTCCCGATCGCTGCGCGGCCCACAGCACGGGCCCCGAGGCGTAGCCGCCGAATCCCACCACGACGTCGGCGCCGAACTCGCAGATCGTGCGCCGCGCACGGCCGACGCTTTTGAGTACCTTGAAGGGCAGCGCCAGATTCGACAGCGCGAACCGCCGTTGCAGTCCCGCCGTCGGCAGCCCTACGATGCGGTAGCCCAGCGCCGGAATCTTCTCCATCTCCATTTTGCCTTCGGCGCCGACGAAGAGGAGTTCCACCCCGTCGCCGCAGCGGCGTTGAAGTGCTTCGGCCACTGCGACGGCCGGATAGATGTGGCCGCCTGTGCCGCCGCCTGAAAGAATCACCCGTTTCATCTGTATGTAATATTCATTCTTAATTTTTTCAGTCATCGTCCCCACGACTCGCGGTCGAGCGAGCGGTAGCCGATCGCCTCGGCGATCGGCGCCGTGCCGATCCGCTCGTCGCCCGCCAGATCGGCGATCGTGCGCGCCACTTTCAGGATGCGGTCGTAGGCGCGTGCCGAGAGGCTGAGCCGCTCCATGGCCCGTTCGAGCAGCGTGCGCGCTTCGGCGTCGATCGGGCAGTATTCGCGCACCATGCGGCCCGTCATCATCGCGTTGGTGTAGACGCCGGCCACGCCCCTGAATCGGTCGCGCTGCACTTCGTGGGCGCGGACGACCCGCCGGCGGATCGCGGCGCTCGGTTCGCCGCGTTCGGCGGAGGCCATCTCCTGAATCGATACCGGCGTCACCTCGATGTGCAGGTCGATGCGGTCCATGAGCGGGCCGGAGATACGGCCCAGATAGCGGTGTACGGCGCCCGGCGGGCAGGTGCATTCGCGCGTAGGATGGTTGTAGTAGCCGCACGGGCAGGGATTCATCGCCGCCACCAGCGTGAAGTTGGCCGGATACTCGACGCTGTAACGCGCCCGCGAGACGGTGATGCGCCGCTCTTCGAGGGGCTGCCGGAGCACTTCGAGCACGTTGCGGCCGAATTCGGGCAGCTCGTCCAGAAAGAGGATGCCGTTGTGCGCCAGCGACACTTCGCCCGGACGGGGCGACTGTCCGCCGCCGATGAGCGCCACCTGCGACGAGAGGTGGTGCGGTGCGCGGAAGGGCCGTTCGGCGAGCAGGCCGCGGTGCGCTCCGATCTTGCCCGCGACGGAGTGGATCTTGGTCGTTTCGAGCGCTTCGTCGAGCGTCAGCGGCGGCAGGATCGAGGGCAGCCGGCGTGCGAGCATCGTCTTGCCCGAACCCGGCGCGCCGATCATCAGCACGTTGTGGCCGCCCGCCGCCGCGATTTCGAGCGCCCGCTTGACGGCCGCCTGCCCCTTGACGTCGGCGAAATCTTCGGCGTAGCCGCCCTCTTCCTCCGCGAAGGCGGCGGAAGCTGCCGCCGGTGCGATCGTCCGGTCGCCGCGCAGGTACTCCACCGTCTCGCCCAGCGATGCCGCACCGATCACCTCCACGCCCTCGACCACGGCCGCTTCGCAGGCGTTGTCGCACGGGACGATCAGACGCCGCAGCCCCTCTTCGCGGGCCTTGACGGCCATCGGAAGGATGCCGCGCACAGGTTTGAGCGTCCCGTCGAGCGACAGTTCGCCCGCCAGCATCGTCCCGTCGAGCGCCTCGGCCGGAACCTGCTCCGTGGCGGCGAGGATGCCCACGGCGATCGGCAGGTCGAACCCCGCCCCCTCCTTGCGCAGATCGGCCGGAGCGAGGTTGACCACCAGCTTCTTGCCCGTCATCCGCAGCCCCGTGTTTTCGAAGGCCGAGCGGATGCGCTGTTCGCTCTCCTTGACGGCGTTGTCGGGCAGCCCGACCAAAAAGAGGCCCAGTTGTCCGGCCGCGGCGACGTTGACCTCGACCGAGACCGTCACGGCGTCGATGCCTGCGACGGCTCCTGCTGCGATACGGACGAACATGGCCTTAGAAGGGGGCTTCGTCGCCGAGCGGGCGGGGCGTGATGTCGAATTCGGTGGAGACCATCGATGCGGGGCCGGGGGCGAAGCCTGCCGGTGCGTTCGAATCGCTGGCGAAATCGTCGTACTGCTGCCCCGGTGCGGGCGCGCCGCCCGGCAGCAGGTCGGCGTCGTCGATGTCGGCGAAGCGCGCCTGGTCTTTCAGGAAGCGCAGCTTGACGTCGGTCACGGCGCCGTTGCGGTGCTTGGCGATGATCAGCTCGGCCATGCCCGCCGTGGGCATTCCGTTCTCGTCCTGGTTGATGCCGTAGTATTCGGGACGGTGGATGAAGGCCACGATGTCGGCGTCCTGCTCGATGGCGCCCGACTCGCGCAGGTCCGACAGCTGCGGCCGCTTCGAGCCGCCGCGCAACTCGGTCGAACGGTTCAGCTGCGAAAGGGCGATGATCGGGACGTTGAGCTCCTTGGCGATGGCTTTGAGCGTGCGCGAGATGAACGACACCTCCTGCTCGCGGTTGCCTCCCTTGGCGGCCTGCGGGCCGCCGGTCATCAGTTGCAGGTAGTCGATCATGATGATCTTGATGTCGTTATGTATTTTCAGACGGCGCGCCTTCGAGCGGAACTCGAAGACCGACAGCGCCGGCGTGTCGTCGATGAAGAGTTTGGCGCTTCCCAGCGGCTTGGTGGCCGATTCGAGGTGGCGCCACTGTTCGGGCGAGAGCCGGCCCAGTTTGAGATCGTTGCCCGGTATGCCCGTCTCGGCCACCACCAGACGCATCATGAGCTGGTGCGCCGGCATTTCGAGCGAGAAGAAGGCGACCGCCTGCTCGTGGTCGACCGACATGTTGCGCGCCATGGTGAGCGTGAAGGCCGTCTTACCCATCGAGGGGCGGGCGGCGATGATGATCAGATCCGACGGCTGCCAGCCCATCGTCACGCGGTCGAGCGCCATGAAGCCCGACGGCACGCCGTTGAAGGCGCTCTTGTTCTTGGCGTTCTCCTCGATCTGCGCCAGCGTGCGCGCCAGCACGTCGGCTGCCGACTGCACGGAGCGTTTCACGTGTCCTTCGGCCACCTTGAAGATCTCCTGCTCGGCGAAGCCGATCAGGTCCGTCACGTCGGTCGATTCGTCGTAGGAACGGCGCTGAATTTCCGTGGCCGAGCGGATCAGTTCGCGCTGCACGTACTTCTGCGCCACGATTTTGGCGTGGAACTCGACGTTGGCGGCCGAACCGACCTTCTGCGTGAGCTGCGCCAGATAGGAGGCGCCGCCCACCTTTTTGAGCTCCTTCTTGACTTTGAGCCGCTCGGTGACGGTGTAGAGGTCGATCGGCTTCAACTCCGACGACAGCTCCTCGATGGCGCGGTAGATCAACCGGTGCTCCTCGGTGTAGAAGGCTTCGGGGGTGACGAATTCCTGTACGGTGATGATCGAGTCCTTTTCGAGCATCAGCGCACCCAGCACGGCCTCTTCCAGTTCGACGGCCTGCGGCGGGACGTTGCCGCCCATTTCGGTCAGTGCGGCGTAGGCTTCGCGGTTGCGTGCGGACGGTGTCGTATTGTTTTCCTGTGACATGGCATTCGGTTTCGGATTCAAAATTACGCAAAGCTGCGCAATAAATAAAATTAAGCGTGAAAAATAAAATATCCGTCCGCAAAAACGGCCGGAGACGTTTCGTGCCGAGAGGAGCATCGCCCGGCGATGTCGGCAGTCCGTCACCGCCCCCGCGCGGCGGTCTGCAACTCGCTCCGGCTCGTGCGGCTCCTTCGCCGACGGCCAACCGAAGCCGCATCGGCACCGTTCGCAGAGCGTCTGACGGTACATTTTCCCGCCCGTCATCCGTCGAGGCCGAACTCCCGCTGCGGGACGGCCAGCACCGCGACGCTCAGCCGGCAGTCGGGCGCGGCGCGCAGGATCGTCTCGGCGCATGAGAGCAGTGTGGCGCCCGTAGTGAGCACGTCGTCCACCAGCAGGAGATGGTGCCCCGCGAGCCTTTCGGGACGGCGTACGGCGAAGATTCCCTCGACGTTGTCCCACCGCTCGGTGTGGCGGTGGAGCGCCTGCGCGGGGTTGTTGCGGATGCGGCGGACGCTGTGGCGGTCGACTTCGGCGCGGAGCGCGCGGGCGATCCCCTCGGCCAGGTACTCCGCCTGATTGTAGCCGCGGCGCAACCGTTTGCGCCAGTGGAGCGGCACGGGGACGATCCGGTCCACCGTGTCGTAGAGGCCGCTGTCGGCCAGGCAGTGACCGTACCATACGCCCATATCGCGTGCAAGGCGCCATGCGCCGTCGTATTTGAAGCGGTGGATCAGTTCGCGCCACCCGCTGCCGGGGATGAAGTAGAGGAAGGCCGAAGCCTGTTCGACGGGAACCAGCGCCGAGAGCCGCTCCCACAAGGGATTGTAGGTCGCGTAGCAGAAACCCGTAAGCGGCACGGCATAGCGGCAGCGGGTGCAGACCACGCGGCTGCCGGGCGGCATCTTGCCGCCGCAGACCGGACACCGCACGGGAAAGAGTAGCCGTCCGACGCCGCGCACCGTATCACTGAGGATCGACATCGCAGCTGAGGGTTACGGTTTGGAACTCTTTCGCACCGAGCGTCTGCCGGAGCACCTCGCGCAGCACTTCCCGGGCACGGGAGGCCGAGGCGCCGCTCTCGATTTTGAGCAGGAATTCGGTGATGTACTCCTCGCGGATGCGGTCGACGGGCGGAGCGACCGGCCCCATGGCCCGTCTGCCGAAACGGCCGCGCAGCGCCACGGCGAGCGCCGCCGAAGCCCGGTAGAGCAGGTCGCGGTCGCGCTGGCGGAGCGTCAGGCGGATCAGCCGTGCGTAGGGCGGATAGGCGAAGGCGCGGCGTTCGGCCAGCTGCGTGCGCGCCATCGCTTCGTAGTCGCCCGCGGCGACCTGTCGGATGACGGGGTGTTCGGGCTCCGTGGTCTGGATCACCACTTCGCCCGCCGCGTCGCGCCGTCCGGCGCGTCCGGCCACCTGCGTCATCAGCTGGAAGGCGCGTTCGGCGGCGCGGAAATCGGGTGCGAAGAGCAGGTTGTCGGCGTTGAGGATGCCTACCAGCGAGACCCGTGCGAAGTCGAACCCTTTGGTAATCATCTGCGTGCCGACCAGCAGGTCGCTCTGCCCGCTCTCGAAGCGGTCGATAATGGCGCGGTAGGCGCGTTCGGAGGTGGCCGTGTCGCGGTCGAGCCGCTCGATGCGCGCCGCGGGGAAGAGGCGCGCCAGCTCCTCCTCGACCTTCTCGGTGCCGAATCCCGCGGGGGTTACCTCACCGGCCCTGCACGCCGGACAGCGGACGGGGACGGTTTCGACGTGGCCGCAGTAGTGGCATTGGAGGCGGTCGTCGCGCTTGTGGTAGGTGAGCGTCACGTTGCAGCGGGGGCAGCGGGCCGTCCAGCCGCAGGCGCGGCACTCGACGTAGGGGGCGAATCCGCGGCGATTCTGGAAGAGCATTGCCTGCTCGCCGCGGGCGAGTACGTCGGCGAGCTTGTCGAGCAGCAGGCGGTTGAAATGGGTCTTGCGCTCGTTGCGCTTGACGGCGCGCAGCGTGTCCGAAACGAGCACGAGCGGCGGCCGAGCGTCGCCGTACCGCTCGGCGAGCGTCGCCAGCCCGTACTTGCCGCTCAGTGCGTTGGCGTAGCTTTCGAGCGAGGGGGTGGCGCTGCCCAGCACCGTGCGGGCCTCCCGCAGGCGTGCCATGACGACGGCCACGTCGCGGGCGTTGTAGCGCGGCTGCGCGTCGGTCTGCTTGTAGCCCGTGTCGTGCTCCTCGTCGACGACGATCAGTTGCAGGTGCCGCAGCGGCAGAAAGAGCGCCGAGCGGGCGCCGACGACCAGTTCCCCGCCGTCGGAGCGCGTCAGGCGCAGGTAGCTTTCGGTGCGGCGCGCGAGCGTGAGCTTCGAGTGGTAGGCTGTCACGCGGCTGCCGAAGATGCGTTCGAGCCGCGCGATGAGCTGCGCCGTGATGGCGATTTCGGGCACGAGCAGCAGCACGTCGCCGCCGCGGGCGAGCGCCTCGGCGATCAGGTGGATGTAGAGCTCGGTCTTGCCCGAACCGGTGATGCCGTGCAGCAGCACGGTGCGGCGTCCGGCGTCGAAGTGGCCGCGGATCGTATCGAGGCAGCTCTGTTGGGCCGGTGTGAGTGTCGGAAGCTGGAACCGCACGCAGCCGCGTTCGACGCTCCGTTCGCGGCGGGTGAGCGTGACGAGGCCCTTCTTCTGCAATGCCGCCAGCGTCGCGGCGTCGGCCTCCAAGAGCCGTCGGGGCACCTCGCCGGTCGAGATGCGGTCGCCGCCCTCGGCCGAAGCGATGGCCAGGAGCGCGGCGTACTGGCGCGGCGCCCGCCGCGAGAGCCGCTCCATGAGGTCGTGGAACCGCTCCTCGTCGTGCAGCGAGGCGTCGAGCGCCGCGTAGAGCTCGGTGCGGGGGCGGTATTCGCGGTCGGCGAACTCCTGTTCGCTGTTGCCCGACGGTTTGATCGTCTGCGGCAGGGCGAAGCGCATCACCTCGCCCAGCGTGCAGAGGTAGTAGTCGGCCATCCACTCCCACAGGGCGCGCTGCCGTGCGTCGAGCAGCGGACGGTCGTAGAGTACCCGCGAGACGGTCTTGATGCGGGGGAAGTCGGGCCGCCGGCCGTGGATGCGCCAGACGATGCCCGTGTAGATGCGCCGCGCCCCGAACTGCACGGCCACGGCCTGCCCCTCCTCCACGTCGAGACCGTCGGCGACGGCGTAGGTGTAGGCGGGCTGCGCCAGCGGCAGGACGATATCGGCGTAACGCTCCATCGGGCAGGTCAGCGGAGTTGGGTCAGTTTGCGGAATCCTTCGCCGTAGGTGCCCGAAACCGATGCGATGGTGACGAAGGCTTTGGGGTCGACGTCGCGGGCGATGCGCAGGACGTGTCCCGCGTCGCGCTTGTAGCAGACGACCATGACGATGCGGATTTCGTGGCGCGAGTAGCCGCCCGTGGCGTCGATGAGCGTCACGCCGCGGTCGGCTTCGTGCAGGATCGCTTCGGCCATGCGGTCGTAGTCGGCCGTGACGATGAAGATCTGGTTCGACTGCTGGCTGCCGGCCATGAGCAGGTCGACCGATGTGCCGACGACCACCGTGACGATATAGCCGTAGACCACGTCCGAGAGGCCGTAGCCTACCAGCAGCGTCGAGCCGATGATGAGTATGTCGGTGTAGATGATGACTTTGCCGTAGGCGACGCCCCAGTATTTGTGGAAGATTTTGGCGACGATGTCCGTGCCGCCCGTGGCGCCGCCGGCCGTGAAACAGACAGCCATGCCGGCGCCTGCGAGCAGTGCGCCGAGGATGATCGTGAGCAGCTTGTCGTCGAGTCCCAGCACGTCGCCCGACGGCGGGTAGTGGACCATGAAATAGGGTTCCATGAGCGCCATGAATCCCGATGCCACGACGATGCAGAAGAGAGTCTTGAAACCGAAGTTCCACCCCACCGTCAGCCCCGACAGGAGCAGCAGGAAGGCGTTGATCGTCAGGAATACCGTACCGATGCGGATGTCGACGCCCCACATTTCGGCGGTCGTGTGGCTGACGATCATCGCCAGCCCCGTGCCGCCGCCGGCGGCCACCTCCATGGGCTTGATGCAGGCGATCCACCCGAACGAGTAGATCAGCAGGCCCGCGGTCATGAGAACATATTCCCGAAGGGTTTTCAGCAGGTTGGGGAAGGCAATGTTTCGCATAGGCGCTATCGATTGGCGACCGTCGCGGCGGACGGTCGGAGGTTTCGGTTGAGGAGCGGTCGTCAGACCTTGTTGAGGGCTTCGAAGCCCTTGCCGTAGACGCCCATGACGGAACCCACGGAGATGAAGGCGTCGCCGTCGACGCCGCGCACCAGTTTGAGCAGCTGGGAGGTTTCGCGCTTGCGGCAGACCACGACCACGACTTTGATGTCCTCCTTCGAGTACCAGCCCGTAGCGTCGAGGATCGTGGCGCTGTGGCGCGTGGTGGCGATGATCTGGTCGGCCATCGCCTCGTAACGGCGCGTGAAGACGAAGATCTGGCTCGACTGCTGGTTGCCGGCCTGGATCACGTCGACCGTGTAGCCCAGCACCGCCGTAACGACGAAGCCATAGATGACCGAGTCGACGCCCATGTCGCCCACGAACAGCGACGAGAGGATGATCATCGAGTCGACGGTCATCACGATGCGGCCGTAGCTGATCGTCTTGTACTTGTTGACGATCATGGCGATGATGTCCGTGCCGCCCGTCGAGCCGCCCTGCCGGAAGCAGATGGCGATGCCGATGCCGGCGATGATGCCGCCCAGGATGACCAGCAGGATGCGGTCGCTGACGGGATCGAGCGCGAAGAGCGTCTGCCCGGCCGGCGTAACGGCGGCCAGCAGCGGTTGCAGCACCGACATCGTGACCGAGAGCATGGCGATGCAGAAGATGGTCTTCATGCCGAAGTTCCACCCCACGATCGTGCCGCCGATGAGCAGCAGCACGCCGTTGACGATGAGCGTCAACATGCCGATGGGCAGTCCCGTGATATGGTAGAACAGCAGCGACAGACCGGCTGCACCGCCTCCCAGCGTGTTGGCGGGCATGATGCAGGCCAGCCACCCGAACGAGTAGATGAACATGCCGAAAATCATCCAGACATATTCGAGGACGGTTCCGACGACCGCCTGACGGTTTACCCTGGGTCTTTTCATGACAGCGAACGATTAACGCTGCGAAGATACGAAAAATTCGCCCTGATGCGCGTTTTTTTCGACGAGTCTTTTTTCGAGCATCCGCCACAGCGCATCGCCGCGCAGGTTGCCCCACGGCCGCCGGCAGCGGATGCGGGGCGGCGTCTGGCCCGCGATGCGTTCGACGGCGATGTCGGGCCGCAGGCGGCGCAGGATTTCGGCCGTCAGGTCGACGTATTCGGCGGCCGTCCAGCGGCGGAACCGCGCGGGCTCCGCGTCGTAGAGGTCGGTCATGCGCGTCCCCTCGACGAACTGCAACTGGTGGAACTTGACCGTGGCGAGCGGCAGCGCGTTGATGATGCGCGTGCGGTCGAGCAGCTCCGCGTCGCTCTCGTCGGGCAGGCCGAGGATGAAGTGCGCGCCCACGGCGACGCCGCGTGCGGCCGTCGCCTCGATGGCGCGTCGTGCCGCGGCGAAGTCGTGGCCCCGGTCGATCGTGCGCAGCGTGGCGTCGGAGGTCGATTCGATGCCGTACTCGACGCAGACGTAGGTGCGGCGGGCGAGGTCGGCCAGATAGTCCAGCTTGGCCGCATCCACGCAGTCGGGACGGGTGCCCACGACGATTCCCGCGACGCCGGGGCAGGCGAGCGCCTCCCCGAAGAGCCGTTGGAGCCGTTCGAGCGGTGCATAGGTATTGCTGTACGACTGGAAGTAGACCAGGAATCCCGTTCCGGCCGGAAACCCGCGCCGGTGGAAGGCGATCGCGTCGTCGACCTGCTGCCGGACGGTGCGGCGCGGGTCGCAGTAGGCGGGCGTGAAGGCCTCGTTCGAGCAGAACGAACAGCCGCCGTGTCCTACCGTGCCGTCGCGGTTGGGGCAGGTGAAACCTCCGTCGACCGGAAGTTTCTGTATCGGCCGGCCGAAGGTGCGGCGGCAGTAGGCCGCATAGCTGTGATAGGGTCGTGCGTCGCCCCAGGGGTACATGTCAGGGTCGAAAATCGGTTTTTTGTTTTATCGTTCGGTGCGGTTATACGAGGACCGCTCCCCGTTTCGACGGCCGTCGTGTTTCCCGACATTGCCTCTTCGACGGTCCGAACTCTGTGGCGGGTGTCGAGGGGCAATGCCGGGATACGATCAGAAGTTCCAGTCGCGTGTGTCGTAGGTGTCCTTCGGAGCGTTGGGAACGTTCATGAAGAATTTGTGTCCGGTCTTCGCTTCGAGATCGGAGACGCGCATGAAGATGCCTTTCGAGTCGAATTGAGCGGGTTTCGTCACGGCGTTCTTCGAGTAGGACTTGTGCTCGATAAACAGGGCGATGCATTGCAGCTCGTCGCGCGTGCAGTTCACCACCCATTTCTTTCCGGCGCTCTTCTTGGCTTTGAGCAGCACGGTGAAATAGTGGGTCGGGATCGTCGTACCGGAGACCTTCTTGTTGGTGTTGGCCCAATAGCAGCCCACCACCTGATAGCAGGTATCGGCCAATCCGCGCCACTGCTCGTCCACCCAGTCTTCGGCGGTGTTCCACTGACCGCCGCCGCCGTTGAAATAGTCGTTTTGGCCGAGTTGGGGGCCGATGTTCGAGAAGTACATCACCTGGCTGTTGGCCTCGCGGCTTACCAGCCGCTCGGCGGATCCGAGCATGTGCCCGCGCGTGTAACCGTCCCATTTCCCGACCTGTTCATAGGGCAGGTCGGGATCGTCCTTGTAGGAATTTTTACGCTCGACGTTCTTCTTCGCATAGGCGTCGTGCAACGGCGCGGCGACCCACACGGGGCAGAGCTTCGATTTGCTGTAACAGGCGGTGAAGTTGCGGGCTCTGGCCCCCTTTTCCATCGCGCATTCATGGTCGACGTAGAGGTAGTCGCCGTTCGACACTTCGTTCGGCAGTTCCGCCCAGCCTTTGTGGCGGGTATTGTTGTCGGGCGGCGTGACGGCGCCTGCCTCGGTGGTGAACCCGACGGCCGTGCTGCGCCAGGTCTTCGACGGCGTGACGACGTAGGCCGCGACCTCGTAGGAGGTGTTTTCGCTCAGACCGGTGAAGGTGTAGTGCAGCGAGGTCGCTGCCGTACCGCACGACTGCCTGGTCTCGTCGCTCTGCCCCGCCTTTTTCAACAGGAACCCCGCGTCGGTGACCGTCGCTTCGCCTTCGCAGGTGTAAGTGACGGCGGCCGTGGCCGAGGTGGCGGTGCGCTCCGAGATGGTCAGCGTGCCGAAGACGACCTTCCCGTCGGGTGTCGGTTCGGGCTCCTCGCCCTTTTCGAGCGTGGTGAACGAAATCGTTTCGCTGCGGAAGGTATGGCCTCCGGCAACTACATAGCAGTAGAGTTCGTAGTCGGTTTCGGGCGCGAGGTCTCGCAGCGTGCAGGCCGGTTCGGTCGACCGTTCGCAGACGACCGTCACGGGCGCACCCCCCCCCGCAGGCGTACAGACGAAGCCGTTCTCCTTGACCAGGAATCCTCCCAGATAGAGATAGCTGGCCGAGAAGTCGGCCGAGGTGGCCGCCGGAGTGGCCTTTACGTTCGAAAACCGGCACTCTTCGCGCGGATCGGAGGGCGAAGGTTCGCCGCCCGGCGTGTCGCTGTCGCTGCAAGACACTGCCAGAAGCAGGATCGGGAGCGTGAAAGTCAGGTAAAAGCGTTTCATCGTATAAGTTGTTTCACTCTTTGTTTTTCGAATCGATCCAGATCGTCACCGGCCCGTCGTTGACCAGTTCGACGGCCATGTCGGCGCCGAACTCGCCCGTGCGGACGGGGCGGCCGCTCGCGGCTGCGAGCGCCGCGACGAACCGCTCGTACATCGGTCGTGCGAAGGCTTCGCACGCGGCGCGGAAATAGGAGGGGCGGTTGCCCTTGCGCGTCGAGGCGTGGAGCGTGAACTGGCTCACGACGAGCAGCTCGCCCGCGGTCTGCCGCACGTCGAGGTTCATCACCCCCGCTTCGTCGTCGAAGACGCGCAGGCGCGAGGCTTTGCCCGCCAGATAGTCGATGTCCTCCTGCGTATCGGCCTCCTCGATGCCGACGAGCAGCAGCAGTCCCGCTCCGATCGACGAATGGAGTGTGCCGTCGATCGTGACCGAGGCGCGGCGGACGCGTTGGATCAGCAGGCGCATGGTTCGGAGGCGTTACGGGCGAAGAAGGCCCAGAGGTTGTCGCCGGCGGGGACGGGGGCCGTGATGCGCACCGGCTCCCGACGGACGGGATGCGTGAATTCGATCGCCCGCGAGTGGAGCGAGATGCCGCCGTCGGGGTTCGAGCGGCGGGCGCCGTATTTCAAGTCGCCCTTGATCGGGCAGCCGATCTTCGAGAGCTGGGCGCGGATCTGGTGGTGGCGGCCCGTAAGCAGTTCGACCTCGACGAGCGTGTAGTTGGTCGAGGCGCCGAGCGTGCGGTAGCGCAGCCGCGCCTCCTTCGCTTCGGGTTTCGGGGCGTCGCAGGCGCGCGAGCGGTTGGTGCGGCCGTCGCGCAGCACCCAGTGGCGCAGTTCCCCTTCGAGCGGGTCGGGCCGCTGTTCCGTGACGGCCCAGTAGGTTTTGCGGATTTCGCCCGAACGGATCATTTCATTGAGCCGCACCAGCGCCTTCGAGGTCTTGGCGAAGAGCACTGCGCCGCTCACGGGACGGTCGATGCGGTGCACGACGCCGAGAAACACCTCGCCGGGTTTCGCGTCGCGGCGTTTGATGTAGGCCTTGATCTGGTCTTCGAGGGCGCTTTGGCCCGAAGGATCGGGTTGTACGAGGTCGCCGCAGCGCTTGTTGACCACCAGCAGGTGGTTGTCTTCGTAGAGAATATCGTCGGAAGAGAACATCTCAGAGCTTGAAGGTGAAGGGGAGGAGTTTCTCGGCCGTATCGACCGCGCTGGCCGTACCGCCGCCCGACATGACGATGCGCATGGGCCGCCCCTGCCGGCGTTCGACGTCGACCATGACCTGCCGGCACTGGCCGCAGGGATAGCATTCGCGCGGCGACGGGTCGGAGGCGATGGCGAGCGTCTCGATCGGATCGTCGGGAAAGTTGGTCTGGACGTAGAAGAGCAGCGAGCGTTCGGCGCACAGCCCCGCGGGGAAGACTTCGCTCTCGAAATTTCCGGCGTGGAGCACCTTGCCGCTGGCAAGGCGTGCAGCCGCGCCCACACGGAATTTCGAGTAGGGCGCATGGGAGCGGCGCGTGGCGCGCTCGGCCTCGGCCACAAGCGTCCGGTCGGCTTCCGGCAGCTCGGCCGTCGAGGCGTAATGCTCGTAATCGTAAGAGAGTTTCGTCTTCATAGGCACCTCCTCTTGAAATCAGGTGGAAAAGTTTGTAAAGATAATACTATTTTTTCGAACAATTCGACGTCTATTCCGATATTTTTCGGAAGAATGTCGCGTTTTTCATGCGGAATCGTGCGAATCCGTCAGTGCGGAGGCGTCGTTTCGGGTCGTTTCAGAAGTGCAGTCTCCCGTATGAAATGCGGCGGGATGCGTCTTTTTCATCGGACGGAGATTTGAAAACGGCCCGACGAGTCGTCTCGCCGGGCCGGAACTGAAAAGTCGTTTTCGGGGGAAGTTTGTGCCCGGAATTATTCGAGTACGAATTTGGCCTGTATGCTGTATTTGAGCTTGATCGTCTTGAAGTCCAGTCCGGCTGCTTCGCCCGCCGCCTCGGCTGCGTCGTTGGCTACCGCAGCCTTCATGCTGCGGGCCATGAAGACGTTGCCGTAGTAGGGTACGACGTCGTTGTTCGAATCGTAGATGTAGAAGCATTTGCCCGCCTTCTGCCCGATGGCGCCGGCCAGCGTTTGGGCGTTGGCCTGCGCGCTCTTCATGGCGGCGATGCGCACTTCGTTCTTATACTGATCCAGTTGCGAGTGGGTCACCTTCTCCATCGAGACGTTCGAAATGCCCAGATCGTTGAGCGATCCGAAAACCTGCGCCACCTGTTCCGGTGTGTTCAGTTTGAGCTGGAACTGTTTCCATGCCAAGGCGTTGCCCTTTTTGAAGTATTCGCTCGACATGTCTACTACGCGAAACTGCTTCTGCGTGTCGACGCCCAGTTTTTTCAGTGCGTCGAGCATGGCGCGCTCCTGCGTCTGGATCGAGATCTTGCCCTTCGAATCCTTCTCGTTGATCGTGACCGAGAGGTAGAATTCGTCGGGGGTGATCTCCTTTTCGGCCTGGCCCCAGACCTGAATATAGCTGGCGTCGAATTTCGAAGCCTGTTCCTGCGCCGCTGCGGGGAGTATCGACAGCATGACCGCAGCCATTAAAATGAGTTTTTTCATAGCGTATTTCCGTTTTAAGGTAACTCCTTTGCAAATAAAACGCCGCCTTGTGCGGAATCTTGCATGAAGCGGCGAAAAATTTAATGTCGCCGGCGGACGGAGGCTGCCGCTCTTCGGCCGCAGCCGAAGAGCGAATCTTTCGAAATTGTATTTTGGCAGGCTTCCGGTCTGCGGGATCGCATTGCGAAAATAGCGGAAGCAGTGACGACACCTGCGCGAGCGCCCGGAGCGGGAGTACAAAACAGCGGAGTCTTTTGTGCCGCTCAGCGAGCGCGGGTGTCGTCACCCGCTACTTTTCGCTGTGCTTGATCTTTTGGTGCTTTTGGATCAAGCCAAAAGCACAAGAAAAGAATCTGTGAGAAGAAAACTTTTCGAGCGATCCTTTGCAATGCGGAAGTTATTGTGCGCTTCGCGCAACGATGATTATTTGCTGGTGTCCTGTTTTTAGCAGGCCTCCGGTCTGCCCGAATGCACGGCTTTCGCTACCGCCGCACGAGCTTCACCACGTTCTCCACGTGGTGCGTGTGGGGGAACATGTCGACGGGCTGTACCGCTTCGACGCGGTAGGCGCCGTCCATGAGCGCCAGGTCGCGCGCCTGCGTGGCGGGATTGCAGCTCACGTAGACGATCCGCTCGGGGGCGGCGCGCAGGATGACGTCGATCACGGGCTGGTCGACCCCCGCGCGCGGCGGATCGAGGATGATGACGTCGGGGCGGCCGTTGGCGGCCACGAACGCGTCGTCGAGCACCGCCTTCATGTCGCCGGCGTAGAAGCGCGTGTTGCCGATGCCGTTGAGCGCCGAATTGACCTTCGCGTCGTCGATCGCTTCGGGGACGTACTCCACGCCCACGACCTTGGCGCAGCGTGCGGCGCAGAAGTTGGCGATGGTGCCCGTACCGGTGTAGAGGTCGTAGAGCGTCTCGCCGCCGGTGAGCGCCGCGAAGTCGCGCGCCACCTTGTAGAGTTCGTAGGCCTGCGCCGAATTGGTCTGGTAGAACGATTTGGGACCCACCTTGAAACGCAGCCCCTCCATCTGTTCGAGGATATGGTCCTTGCCGCGGTAGAGTACGGGCGTGAGGTCTGCCAGCGAGTCGTTCCACTTGGTGTTGACCACGTAGAAGAGCGACGTGATCTGAGGAAAACGTTCCGCGACGTGGCTCATCAGCGCTTCGATGCGGGGAGTGTCCTCCTCGCCGAATACGACGATGGCCATGACCTCGCCCGTCGAGGCGGTGCGGACGATGAGGTTGCGCATCAGCCCCGCGTGCTCGCGGATGTTGTGGAACGAATAGCCGTGTTCGAGCGCGAAGCGCTTGATCTCGTTGCGCAGCGCGTTCGACGGCTCGGGCTGCAACCAGCACTTTTCGATGTCGAGCACCTTGTCGAAGAGGTTGGGGATATGGAATCCCAGCGCGGGGCCGGCGTCGATGTCGCCTCCGGCGGCAATCTCCTCGTAGGTCATCCAGCGGCGCGGTGCGAAGGTGAATTCCAGCTTGTTGCGGTAGAACTGCGTCTCGGCCGAGGCGAGGCAGGGACGGATCTCAGGCAACTCGATCTTGCCGATGCGGGCGAGCTGGTCGCGCACCTGCTCGGTCTTGAAGCGGAGCTGTTCGGCGTAGGGAAGGTTCTGCCATTTGCATCCTCCGCAGACGCCGAAATGGGCGCAGAAGGGCTCGACCCGCAGCGGCGAGCGGTGCACGTAGCGTACGACCGTCCCCTCCATGAAGCGGCGGCGACGGTTGCGGATCTGCACGTCGACCAAGTCGCCCGGCACGGTCATCGGGACGAAGACCACCTGATCCTGCCAGCGTCCCATCGCCTTGCCTTCGGCGGCGAGCGTCGTAATTTCCAACCCTTCGATGAGGGGATAATTCTGTTTCCTGCGAGCCATAGCTTTTCCCTTTACGCCCGCAAAAATACAATAAAATCCGTGATTATCCGCTTCGAAGTCCCGACGGTCGAAGATTCCCGTTGCTGCGCAGCGGCGCAAACGCTTCCGACCGCCGCCGCGGCGACCGTGAAACGGGGTTCGGAAGGGTGTCGGCTACTCCTGTTTCGTGCGATCGGCCTTGCGGCGGCGTGCCCGTTCGCGCCAGCCGCCCGCCCAGAAGCCCAGCAGGAAGGGAATCCCGACGAGCGCCGCGACCAGCAGGACGATCCAGAACACCACCTTGCCTACGAGCGCCGGCAGTGCGGCCAGCGTTTTGGCGATCGCGTCGTCGGCGGCCTGCTGCGCCTGCGCGACGAGCGCTTCGCGTTCGGCCGAAACGTAGTGTTGCAGCGCCATGCGCTGGCGGTCGATGTCGGCGAAGGCGTTGTCGACGCCGGCGTTGAAGGTCGCCATGGCTTCGGCGAGCGCTGCGTTGAGTTCGGCGGCCACTTCGCGCGAGACGCCCGGCAGATCCTCGGCCACGGCCGTCAGACGGTTGAAGTCGCGTTCGAGCGAATCGAGCTGCATGGCCAGCCGGTCGCGCAGGCTGTCCTGGCGGATGCGGAGCGAAAGGAGGTCGCCCGTCCAGTCGATCGCGTTGGTCGTCTGCTGCGTCACGCCGCCGATGCGGTCGCCCATGTCGGCCATCACTTCGGCGATGGTTCCCACCGGATAGAGCGCTTCGATGCCGTGGGCACGCAGGAAATCGACCCACGGCAGCATCGTGCGGTCGGGTTGCACCTCGTCGCCGGGTGCCGGCAGGGGTTGTGCGGCGACGAACTGCCGCATCAGCTCGTAGCGCTCGGGTGTCAGCAGGTCGGAGGCCAGGTGTCGGGCCTTGCGGTGGAGACGCGATGCGGTGCGCCGCGCCAGCGGCGAACCCGCACCGAAAAGCAGCGAGTCGGGCCGTGCGGCGAAGAGCGAATCCATGTTGCGGTAGAGCATCCACGTGTCGAGCAGGGCCAGTTCGGGCGCCTGCTGCATGGCGGCGTCGACGGCGGCGCGTGTCGTGCGCAGTTTCCACCGGATCGTGCGGCGTTGGAGCTCGGCGTCGTCGCTGCCGGCGGCGATCGAGTCGGCGGCGGCCGTCACCTCGTCGGAGGCTTCGTAATAGAAACCACGCGTGAGGAGCCGCATGCGTGTCTCCTCTTTCGAGAGCGGTTCGCCGCCCGTATCGACCGAGAATTTCAGCAGCGAGCATCCTGTCAGCAGCGTCAGCGCCGCGAGGATCGCGGCGGCTTCAAACGGGCGGATTCGTATTCCGTTCATCATGTCGTGTACAGTTTTATGCCGTGAAGGACGACCGCAGTCGGCGCCTCCTTTGACAAAGATACGAATAAGCGAGGGCAATGTCAAATTTATTTGCGCATTGCCGAGCGGGAGTATCTTCGGCGCAGCCAAAGAACGAATAAGCCGAGGGCAATGTCAAATTTATTTGCGCATTGCCGAGCGGGAGTATCTTCGGCGGAGCCGAAACGGCGTCTCTCCGTCGGTTCGCGCAACTTCCGCGCCGGAATCGCCGCGACCGGACGCATGAGCGGGACACCCGTTTTTCGCAGGTTTTTGCCCTTCCCGCTTGCGGGTCTTGATTAAGATTCCTACCTTTGAATTAAAATTTACGGGTTATGGCATATTTTCAGGTCGAAGGCGGGCACCGCCTTCACGGCGAGATCACCCCGCAGGGGGCCAAGAACGAAGCGTTGCAGATCCTCTGCGCCACGCTGCTGACGCCCCGGCGGGTCGTCGTGCACAACGTGCCCCGGATTCTGGACGTCATGCAGCTCATCGATCTGCTGCGGGCGATGGGGGTCGAGGTGGAGCAGCTGGCGGACGACACCTATGCGTTCTGCGCCCGCGAGATCGACCTCGACTACCTGCTGACCGAGGATTACCGCCGCCGCTGCGCACGGCTGCGCGGCTCGGTCATGCTCATCGGGCCGCTGCTGGCGCGCTTCGGCGTGGGGTACGTCCCCAAGCCGGGCGGCGACAAAATCGGGCGGCGGCGGCTGGACACCCATTTCATCGGTTTCCAGAAACTGGGAGCCAAGTTCGATTTCGACGCCGCCGAGGAGTTCTTCTCGGTCGACGGCAAAGAGTTGCGCGGTTGCTACATGCTGCTTGACGAGGCGTCGGTGACGGGTACGGCCAACATCGTCATGGCCGCCGTCATGGCCAGGGGGACGACGACGATCTACAACGCTGCCTGCGAGCCCTACGTGCAGCAGTTGTGCCGGATGCTCAACCGCATGGGCGCACGCATATCGGGTATCGCTTCGAACCTGCTTACGATCGAAGGGGTCGAGGCGCTCGACGGAACGGAACACACGCTGCTGCCCGATATGATCGAGGTGGGGTCGTTCATCGGCATGGCGGCCATGACGCAGTCGGAGTTGCGCATCAAGGACGTTTCGTACGCCGATCTGGGGATCATCCCTGCGCAGTTCGCCCGCATGGGCATCCGCTTCGAGCAGCAGGGCGACGATATCTATATCCCGCAGCAGGACCATTACGGCATCGAGTCGTTCATCGACGGTTCGATCATGACCATCGCCGACGCGCCGTGGCCTGGGTTGACGCCCGACCTGCTGTCGATCTTTCTGGTGGTGGCCACGCAGGCCAAGGGCTCGGTGCTCATCCACCAGAAGATGTTCGAGAGTCGCCTGTTCTTCGTCGACAAGCTCATCGACATGGGGGCGCAGGTGATCCTGTGCGACCCGCACCGTGCGACGGTCATCGGCCACGACCACCGCATCCGCCTGCGCGCCACGCGCATGACGTCGCCCGATATCCGCGCCGGCGTGGCGCTGTTGATCGCCGCGATGAGCGCCGAGGGACGCAGTACGATCCAGAACATCGACCAGATCGACCGCGGCTATTGCAATATCGACGGCCGGCTCAACGCGCTGGGCGCCCGCATCACCCGCTGCGAGGAGTGCGGGTAGTATCCCGATGGTTGGGATGTCTTCGGAAAGCCCTGCTTTTTGTCGGTGGGGCCAAACATAAGTGAGTCCGCTGCGATCGTCGGGGAAGGAATATAGGCGTCCTCGCAGACGATCGGACGGACGAGAACCGAACTACCTTGCGGAAAAAAAGCCCCTCCCTTTGTCAAAGGGAGGGGACAGAGGGGAGGGAATGTAAATACTTAAACATAAGTCTGCTGCGACCGGGCGAAAAGCATAGAGATGTCTTCAAAGGCGGTACGGCGGACGAGAACCAATTTAACGACTTATGTTTCTGGAAAATGCCAGTCAGAAGGGGTGGATAGAGGTGATCTGCGGGTCGATGTTCTCGGGCAAGACCGAGGAGCTGATCCGCCGCCTGCGCCGCGCCCAGTTCGCCAACCTGCGGGTGGAGATTTTCAAACCCTGCGTCGATACGCGCTACTCCGACGAGGAGGTGGTGTCGCACGATGCCCACGCCATCCGGTCGACGCCGGTCGAATCGGCTCAGAATATCCTGCTGCTGACCTCCGACGTCGACGTGGTGGGGATCGACGAAGCGCAGTTCTTCGACGAGGGGATCGTCGACGTGTGCCGGGCGTTGGCCGACAGCGGCGTGCGGGTGATCGCCGCGGGGCTGGATATGGACTATACGGGCAAACCGTTCGGTCCGATGCCGGCGCTCATGGCCACGGCGGAGTACGTCACGAAGGTGCACGCGATCTGCGTGCGGTGCGGCAATCTGGCGCACCATTCGCACCGCCTGACGGCCGACGAGAAGCAGGTGATGCTGGGCGCGCAGGATTCCTACGAACCGATCTGCCGCCACTGCTTCGCCCGGCTTCGCGCAGGGAAGGAGTGACCGTTTCGGTGACGAGCGGGCGGCCGTCGCATTCCCTGCGACGACCGCCCGCTCTTTCGTGGGTGTATTACAGCGCTTTGAGCGCGGCGATGAAGCCGGGGAACGCCGTCCAGAGATTTTCGGTTTTGAGCCACAGCTCGCGCGCCTGCGCCTGGGGCGTGGGCCGCTCGCTTTCGATGTCGCGCAGGTAGGCGTCGTCGGCCGGATGGCTGTCGGCGGTGAACTCCTTATAATAAGGTGCGAAGTGGTTGCGCAGCCGGATCGCCTCGCCGGCGGGCAGCGACCCGTGGCGCCGATACTCCGACCAGAGCGTCAGCAGCGGCTTTTCGGGGTATTTGTCCGAGACGTCGTTGATGACCTCGTCGAAGGCGTCGTAGTCGGCCAGCGCCACGTAGTCGAAGGCCAGCAGCCATGTCGCCTCCTCGTGGTCTTCGGGGTCGAGGTCGAGCAGGAATTCCAGCATGGCGGCCGAGAGTTCGAAGTCGTCGATCAGGAAGTGGTCGACGGCCGAACGGTAGAGGAGGTGCAGCGCCGCCTGCGTATTGGGATGCTCCCATTCGAGGATCACCTCCTCGTTGTCGGGAATCAGATCGGCGAGGTGCTGGAAGGCGTGGAAACGGAGGTTGCAGGCTTCGTCCACCGCACCGCGCCGCTGCGCTTCGTCCGACAGGCGGAGGGTGCGGGAGAAATCGTAGTCGCCCCGTCCTTCGATCCGGAATGTCTGGTCGGGGGTGGGGTTAAGGATTGCTTCGGCCATTGCGGCGGAGTTTTAACAGAATGAAACAAAGGACGACTGCGGTCGCGGCTCCTGCCAGAGCGTAGGCTGCCGGACGGTTCTCCATGCCGAAGAACTGGCCCGAAACGAAGACGAACGACGCGCAGATGAAGGTCATGAACACGGCAGGCAGCAATGCGACGAAATAGTTGCGCTTCGCGGCGAAGAGCCATACGACGACGGCCCACAGCACGATCGTGGCGAGCGTCTGGTTGGTCCATGCGAAATAACGCCACACGACGGTGAAATCGACCCGCGTGATGAGGTAGCCGGCGACAAAGAGCGGCAGGGCGATGGCGAAACGCTTCCACTGCGTGCGCTGTTCGATGCGGAAGATGTCGGCGACGATCAGCCGTGCCGAACGGAAGGCCGTGTCGCCCGATGTGATCGGGGCCGCAACGACGCCCAACAGCGCCAGAATACCGCCCGCGATGCCCAGCGTGGTGTTCGAGATGATGTTGACGGCCCATGCCGCACTGTTGCCGTTTGCGGCCAGTGCCTCGGCCAGCGCATGCGCCCCGCCGAAAAAGGCCGTGGCGACGGCGGCCCATATGAGGGCGATGATGCTTTCGGAGATCATCGCGCCGAAGAAGACCGAGCGGCACTCGCGCTCGTTACGCACGCAGCGGGCCATCAGCGGCGACTGCGTGGCGTGAAAGCCCGAAATGGCTCCGCACGCGATGGTGATGAAGAGCGTCGGGACGATCGGCACGGAGTGCGGGTCGAGCTGTGCGTTGGCCAGCGTCGTCAGTTCGGGGATCCGGTAGGGGCCGAAGAGCAGCACGCCCAGCAGTGCGAGCGCCATGAGGATGAGGGCCACGCCGAAGATCGGATAAATCTTGCCGATGATCTTGTCGATGGGCAGCAGTGTGGCGACGAAGTAGTAGGCCAAAATCAGCCAGACCCACACCGTGTGCGGCACCGAAGGCACCATGCCGCTGAGGATGTCGGCGGGACTGAGCAGGAAGACCGCACCGACGAGTACGAGCAGCACGACCGAGAAGAGGCGCATGAATTGCCGCATTCCGGTGCCCAGGTAACGTCCTGCCACTTCGGGGATGCTCAGGCCGTCGTTGCGCACGAGCATGACGCCCGACAGGAAGTCGTGCATCGCACCCATGAAGATGCCGCCCAGCGTGATCCACAGAAAAGCCACGGGACCGAACGCCGCTCCCAGAATCGCGCCGAAGATCGGACCCGTACCGGCGATGTTGAGCAACTGGATCAGAAAGACCCGCCAGCGCGGCATGGGCACGTAGTCTACGCCGTCGAAGAGCGTTTCGCTCGGTACGCTGCGGGCCGGATCGATCGCTGCGACCCGTTCCAGATAGCGGCCGTAGGTGAAATAGGCGATGACGAGCGCCGTGAGGCAGACGAGGAAAGTTAGCATCGGCGATAAAATTTTCTTGCGAAAATAGCGAAAAAATAATAAAAAGTACTATCTTTGCACCCGAATTCAGAAATGAATCGCCGAAATAGCTCAGCGGTAGAGCACTTCACTCGTAATGAAGGGGTCCCGAGTTCAAATCTCGGTTTCGGCTCTGAAAACCAGCAAGTTGCAGAAATGTGATTGCTGGCTTTTTTGTTTCTGTACGGTGAAAAATAGGGCTGAAAGGGGCTTTTTAAGGCTGTAATTTCCCATAAACTTCCCATTGAACTTCCCATAGAAAAGTCTGCCAACCTCCTGCATCAACTTGATGCAACACAATGACATTCAAAGCAATACTACGCAAAGATGTAATTTATAAAAACTGCACATCTCCCCTCTGTATTCAATTTCTTCATGACGGTCGTAAAAAAACCATCGGTTTAGGCATATCCGTAGCCCGTAAATACTGGAATGCAGAGGCTCAAAAAGTAACGACCGACTGCCCCGACAGAGACAATATCCAGTTTCAGATAACAGCCAAGATCAAGGAATACAACAAGAAAATCCAGCGGCTGGAAGCGTTGGATATTCCCGTGAATTTCGATACGCTGTTCGATGCGAAACCTACTCGTTCAGTCGGAATTACAATCGAGGACGGTTTCAAAGCAGAAATCGAACGGTTGGAATCGCTCGGCAAAATCAACTCAGCCACCAAGCACAAATACGCCCTGCAAGTGCTGGACGGCTACAAATCGGTCAAAACCGCATTGGAAGCAATCGACCTCGATTATCTGAAAGGCCTGGAATTGTACCTGCGCCAACGGGGGAACAAGGACAACAGCATCGCTACACGGTTCGCCATCTTCAAAGTTATCTACAACAAGGCAGTTAAAGAGGGCAAGGTCGCTGTAAAACAGAATCCGTTCACATTATTCCAAGTAGGCAGTTTGTGGGCTAAAACGCGCAAACGGGCAATCGACAAGGACGACATTCAACGGCTGATCGACCTCGAAATTGCGGATGGCCATACGACCGAATATCGACGCCTCGCCAAAGATTTATTCCTCTTTTCCTATTTCACAGCGGGCATGAACTTTGGCGATATTGCACGATTGCGTTATAAAGACATCGTGAAAGGCCGTGTGAGCTACTCCCGCCACAAAACGCAGAAACTACTGTCTTTTCAACTCGTTCCTATGGCGTTGCAGATTCTCGAAAAGTACGGTACGGCAGGACACGGAGAAGATTATATCTTCCCTATCCTCAATCGCCATGAACACACCACCCCGCAACAGATTTTCAATCGCCTGCACAAGGTTTTGCGGAAAGTCAATCGAGAACTGAAAGTGTTGGGAGAAATGATTGGATTGGAGATGCCCTTAACGACCTATGTTGCCCGTCATACCTACGCGACAGTCTTAAAACGGTCAGGCGTAAGCGTAGCCTTGATTTCTGAATCGTTGGGACACTCTGATCTATCCACCACACAGATTTACTTGGATTCGTTCGAGAACAGCCAAATCGACGCAGCCATGGCTCATCTGTTATAGACAGGAAAGAGGACAGACATCGACAAGGGGTCTATATTAAGCCCCTATGTCAATGTTTGTCCTCGCTGGTTGTGGATATGTGATTGTACGAGGACAGACTTTGTACGGCGGTATGATTTATAGACCGCTGTACGAAGTTTGTCCTCTTAATCTGTTTCTATGGTGGATATTATTGGGTAGATAGCGGGGACAGACTTGGGAAAAGGGGTTAATTATAGACCCCTTTACTAAGTTTGTCCTTTGTTTTTCGTATATTGGGGACTACTAATCACTAATTACTATGGATAAGGATACAATCGGTTGCCCGCACATCTTTACTTGGGAACAATTTCAAAGAGCATTGCACTATACGAAAAAGTATTACGGCATGGATGCTCCCTATTTCTATCGAACGGTAGACGCAGAATTAGCGAGTAGAGGCCAACCTATCACGATCTACAACCGTCTTATGTTTGAGGATTTCTGTAAACGAATGCTTTTCGCGGACAGGTCAGCCTCCAAGTATATGGAGCAGATACCCGACAAAGAGATTGTAATTATATGGGCGTTGATGTTCGTCGAGTGGGGTTTGTTGTGCGAATGGCAGAAAGGCCAAGACGACGATTATACGCTTGACGACTATTATACAGATAACCCCAATGATTATTATCAAGACCATATGCGGGAGGAATTATTGGAAACTTACCTGTTCTGCAAGCAAACCCCCATTCGCTCACGGAAGACGAATGAAATCGTATTAACAATCAATAAATTCAATAGCTATTCGAAAAAACTCACCCTGCCTAACTTCGAGAATTGGGTATTGCGTGGTGCGTTGTTGCAGTATTGCGAGAGCCATTTGGAAGACATACACTCGGTGGAGGAGGCACAAAAGGCATTGGATGCCTACCATGAAAAAGGGCGTAAGGCAAACGAAATGATTGAACGCATCATATACGGGACTTATACGATGTTCAAAGATGCCGCCAAAGACACGCGGACTGTCAGCTCGGGATTGTGTCGTATCATTCAGAACTATCTTTTATATCTCGGTTTGATAACTTCGGACAGTGATGCAGCACTCGATCTTCAAAATATTGCAGGGCGAATCAAATACCTACTGAAACAGGGCAAACAGCCTCGGTTCAGTCCATATATATTGAGAGGAAAAGAGGCACAAGAGGCGTTAAGAAAAAGTGGTCATAATACGTTCAAGGATCTGATGAAATAGTTCGATTTATATACTTCGATTTTTGGAAAGAATAGATAGCATTTTCGTTGTCTATTCTTTTCGTGTTTTTGTAGATGAAAAGGATGAACTTTGCCATTGCAATCACGTCTGACTGCGCAGCAGACGAGGTTGTGGGAGAAAGCCGAAAGCCCAAGTAAGTGGAGGTGAAAACTAAAATCAAAATGATAATTAGAGATATAAATATTGACAAGGGATCGTGGCTCTCGGAGGTAATGGAAGAGATTCCTACGAACACGATTCTGAACAAGGTAATGACGGGTTGCGGCGCGACGACGTTGGAGATCAATGCGGCCCGCCACTCCATCATCATCGAGCCGAACGTGCCCGTGATTATCGGGAAAAAGGCCCAGCACGATTTTCTGTTCGCCGTGTACGAGGGCACGACGCGCGAGGACGTGAAAGCCTACCTTGCAGGTGAGGAGGACGGTTATCGAAAGATCATCACCACTCCCGAGGGCTTCGATAAAAAAGTTCTCCCCGCCATGTACGAGTTAAGTATCCCCGTTTACGAGGAGTATTTCCTCCTGTTCGACGAGTGCGAGAAGCCCATACAGGACGTGGGCTATCGCGGGGACATCTACCTGCCCGTCGAGGACTTTTTCAAGTTCAAGGGTAAGGCGATGGTATCTGCCACACCTATCATCCCATCCGACCCTCGGTTCGAGGAACAGGGTTTTGAGATGCTGCGTATCGTCCCCACCTACGACTACTGTAAGGAGTTGACGGTGGTCGTGACCAACAACACGGTACACGTACTGCGGAAACTGCTGAAACGCTATCGTAAGGCAGGCGAAAAGGTCTGCATCTTCTTCAATTCGACGGATGCGACGTTGAGCCTCATCCAGACCCTCAAACTCCAAGAACGGAGCAAAGTTTTCTGTTCCGAGAAGAGCGTGCGCAAACTCAAACGGGAGGGGTTTGCCGCCGTGAGCGACAACCTTAGCGAGTTGGCCGAGGTCAATTTCTTCACCAGCCGCTTCTACTCGGCCGTGGACATCAAGCTGGACTACCAGCCGAACGTCATCGTGCTGACGGACGTATTCCATGCACCCCATTCGATGATCGACCCGCAGACCGAGGTGGTGCAGGCCATCGGTCGCTTCCGCAACGGTGTGGCGAAAGCCTACCATATAACCAACACGGATAGCAAGTTGGCAAGCCTGCCGCGTGAAACGCTCATCCAGCAGTTGGAGAGCAAGGAGGCCGTATATAACAGGGTGACCGCGATCCCTACCGCCAACGACATAGAAAAGGCAACATTGCTGGAAGCCATCGGCGGCATGGATTACAAACGGTTCGTAACCCGCGAGAACAGGCGTAACTGGTTTATGTGGGACAATGCGTGGGAGGACGAGAAGATACGGGCCTGCTACAAATATCCTTCTATGGTGAAAGCAGCCTATAAGAACGCTCCGTTCCATGTCAAGATCGTCAAATATGAACAGTCCATTACAGACGAAGATCGTCTGCGTCGTAAACAGGCTGGACTGAAAAGTACCAAGGAATTGTGGCGGGAGGTGGTGAGCCAGCTCGACAGATTACAGGCAGCCAACCCCGATGCAGAGCCGAGTTATATGCTTGACGAGCTGGGTGAGGAGTGTGCAACGATGGTGAAAGCCCATACGATATTGGGGGCTAAACGTATCGAAGCCCTCGGTTACGACCGCCGTAAGATCGAGGCCGCATTGGGCAGCATCGAGGAGAACCAGCTGCTCACCTCCGAGAAGATGCGGCAAGCCGTGTACAGTCGTTTCCACACGGGCGACATCGTACCAGCCAATGATGCCAATGCGTTCATGCGGCAGTTGATTTCTGATAATGGTATTCCGTTCGAGGGACGAGTGGATCGGAAAGTTATCGGTCTGTTCTTCGAATTGGAAGACTGCAAGCAAAACCAAGTACGAGCATTCAAACTCGGCAAGAAAAAATACGAGATTTAAGAGCAGACAGAGGACAGATATTGACGAACGGTCTAATCTGATACCGCTCGACAATATTTGTCCTCCACCCGCCTTGGAATCGACACAAAGACAAATTAATAACTAAAAATATTTAAAATATGTCTACAAAGATTGAATGGACAACCGAGACGTGGAACCCTGTAACGGGATGCACGCAACTATCGGCAGGATGTGCCAACTGCTATGCAAAAACGATTGCGTTGCAGATGCAGAAGAATGGAGTGAGAAAGTATGCCAACGGATTTACGGTAACGATGCACGAATACGCGCTGAACATGCCACGACTGTTACATGAACCCTCGTTCATCTTCGTCTGCTCGATGGCCGACCTTTTCCATAAGGACGTACCGTTTGAATTTATCGACAAGGTGATGGATGTTATCAGATCGACACCGTGGCACACATATCAGATTCTCACGAAACGTGCCGAGCGGATGGCAGAATATTTTACAGCACGGGCGATACCCGCAAATGTTTGGCTCGGCGTGTCTGTAGAAGCAAGCAATGTGAAATATAGAATCGACAGCCTGCGCAATCTGCCTGCATCGATAAGGTTCCTGTCGTGTGAGCCGTTGGTGGAAGATTTAGGTGAACTCGATCTGACGAATATAAATTGGGTAATCGTAGGCGGAGAACATGCAGTCAACGCACGACCGATGAAAGAACCGTGGGTGCTGTCGATAAAAGAGCAGACCGAGAAACAGGGTGCGTTGTTCTTCTTCAAGCAATGGGGAAGCATCGGCAGGGACGGTGTTTATCGAAGTGTGGAGCGCAACAGCAGCCAGTTGCAGGGTAAGACTTATAAGGCAATGCCAACAGTAAATAGGCATACGCTGTTCGGGTAGGCTGGCAATTATCTATCCATTTCAGAGAGCTATCATTATTGGTAGCTCTTTTTTTGTTTATATACTGCACGCAAGCAGATACATGAATCAAATCCCCTCCCCATCGATGTTTGGGGAATAAGATTACAAAGGCGAATTTTTCTGGCAGATTATCGAGAAAAATTGCAGACAACCACAAAAGCTACGAACGGGATGATCAGTTTAATAATCTATTAATCATCTAATTCGTAGAGTTATGCAATTGAGACAATCCATGCGCCGTGCAGCCAGGATGCGGCTTGCACTGGCGGGAGCTTCGGGTTCGGGCAAGACCTATTCGTCGCTTCTGATCGCTTACGGCATGACAGGCGACTGGTCTCGTGTCGCCGTCATCGATTCCGAGAACTGCTCGGCCGACCTTTATGCCCATCTGGGCGGTTATCAAGTCCTCACGCTCGAAAACTATGCTCCCGAAACCTACATCGAGGCCATAGGCATCTGTGAGCAGGCAGGAGCCGAGGTCATCATCATCGACAGCATCTCCCATTGCTGGGACTATCTGCTGGATTTCCACGCCAACCTGCAAGGGAACTCCTTCGCCAACTGGGCCAAGGTCACACCCCGTCAGAACGCCTTTATCCAGCGTATTCTGACGTCCTCCGCTCATGTTATCTGCACCATGCGTTCCAAGCAGGATTACGTCCTCTCGGACAAGAACGGCAGGATGGTTCCAGAGAAGGTGGGCTTGAAAGCCGTACAGCGCGACAACGTGGACTACGAGTTTACCGCTGTCCTCGACATCGCCATGAACCACAAGGCCGCCACGTCCAAAGACCGCACGGGACTGTTCACGGGGCGTCCCGAGTTCCTCATCACACCAGCCGTGGGACAGGCCATCCTCAAATGGTGCAACATGACACAGCCTGCACAACCGAGTGTCCAACCTCAAACTCCCTGCTGCCATGTACCCAGCGTTTCAGCCTGATGCGGCATTTGCCGTGGGATTGAATGCAGACAATCCCTTTGTCGAAACCGTTCCTGCCGCATCTGCAATTCCTGCCTCTATGGAGGATGCAACGGCCGCAGAGGAACGACCTGCCCGAATCGCATCGACAACCCCTGTCATCGTTCCTTTGGGCGTCCGTCATAACCGCCACTTTATCGAGGCCAACACCAAGCCCGTCGATATAGCCCATCTGAGAGCCGATTGCGTCGTTCCCGTATTCAGCAAGGACAACGAGGTGACCGTCTCCCACCAGAGCTTTATCGAAACGGTGCTGGGTGCTGCACACCGTATGTTCCCGCAGGAGGTAATCGACGCTCCCGATATAGTCGTGTCCCATATCATCAAGGGACGGATTCCAGAGGCTATCCACAAGCCCGTGAACCAGCTTCTCGAAACCGACAAGACCATCTACTACGAACGGATGGCTTTCTGCTTCGAGATACCTACGGTTTACGAGGATGTGGCAGGGAACAGACTGAACCTTTCGATTGGAGGAGTAAGAGCCTACAACCACGAGAACCTCTATTCCAAGAAGACGGTGGAGAAATTCAAGGTCTTCATCGGCTTCAAGAACCTCGTGTGCTGTAACCTCTGTGTATCGACGGACGGATTCAAAAGCGAACTGCGGGTGATGGGCGTGCAGGACTTGTTCGATGCCACCTTGCGCCTGTTCCGAGAATACGATGCCGAACGTCATGTAAAGCGGATGGCCTCGATGCAGGAACGACACCTTACCGAACATCAGTTTGCACAGCTTATCGGCAAGACACGGTTGTATCAATACCTGCCCACAGCCGAGCGAAAGGCATTGCCTGCTATGGAGTTTACAGACTGCCATATCAACGCCGTGGCAAAAGCGTATTACACTGACGAGAATTTCTCACGAGGGGACAATCCAGAGATCAACCTTTGGAAGGTTTACAACCTCTTTACGGGAGCGAACAAGTCGAGTTACATAGATACGTTTCTCGACCGTTCGCTGAACGCTACTGAGCTTATCACGGGTATAGGCAAAGCCATTGAGGGCGATGCCGAGTACAAGTGGTATATAAAATAGATTAAAAAGCATAATAGTTAAATGGTCAATCATACGGAATGACTTAATTTTGACTATTATGCTTTTTTCACACAATAAATTATTAGATTTGTATAGCAAACTAAAATAATATGGCAGGAGTATTTCTTACTACAAGGCATGGACATATACAAGAAATTCAATTGTATAAATATAGATTTTCGAAATACATGCTTGAAGATAAAGTCAAGAAATCCAAATTAATTAACTGGTTAAAGTATGTATCTAATTATGCCATTTTGTCTATTGAAAAAGACGGATTCATAACGGTCGAGAAATTACTTCCATCACAAGAAAATAGTCAATATCAATATGACAAGATTTTAAGCATAACACCACCGTTTGAAAATATTCAATTAATCTCAAATATTATTGGACTATTAATAAAAAAAGAGCTATCTAATAATTATCAACAATATTTAAATGATAACATATTTATTATATCAGAAGTTATAATTTCTCCATTTAAAATATTGAAATGTATTGAGTTTAATGTTGAAATATTTCCAACAGGAGATTATCTTATACATTTCCTTCCCGTCACAAAAATTATAGGAGACCAATCACCTATTACTGAGTCATATTTATCCAAATTACGCACTCATTTTCATACCCAAAATAATAATAGCAAAGACATAAAATGCACCTTAATTAACAAACGAAATCTGTATAAAGTCAAACTTGACATATTGAGTAACGAGGCTTTTAGTGAGATAAAACCATACATAAACAATAATATAATCCAATTAGCGACCTTTGATTATCACTTTTTAGCCGCATATTCAGAAGCAATATTTCAAAAAATTATATCTGAAACCTGTAAAAAATTAACTGACACTATTTGGTTTGTAGATGGGGTCATTTCAAACCTATCCCTTACCACCCTTTCAGGGCTATCTCCTGACACATACCTAAATGTCGATATTGTCAAACTAGGAGAAAAGCCTAATTTATATGTAGGTTGTCAATATAATGAAACTCTAACTTTTCATTCCATATCAAATACACAATATGGATTAAGAGTAGAGTATACGCGCGATAATGAATCGCAAGATGTATTAATATGCAATTTTATAAAAGATCAACATCTGACAAACAAACTTGCGAAATTGAATTTTCCAATAACAGTACAAGGGAAAACTCGTTATCACAAAGAAACAAACCGTTTCTTTCTGATTGATATTTTTGTCGACGGCAATATCAACGCAGCAAAGGCAATTCAACAATATGCTGTATATCATACAGGTATTTACAAGCCTGTTGATAATTGGAGTATTTTGCCTATACTATACGGGATTAACGATATTTCCTTATTTCGTGAACTTATTCTTGCTTTTAACAAAAAGAACATTGATATCTTAACACCTTATATTATTCAAAATAACGAAATTGACACTTTGGAATTAAACCGAAGAATTCCACAAAAGAAAAAAGTGTTCATGCCTGTTATATGCAAAAATCAAATGCCAACCAATATCATAAGCTCCATAAAATCTCTTAAAAGAAAATACCAAATATTTCTAGGCAATACAGATGATAATAAAGACAATCGAGCCCGTTTATCAAATTATATTTGTAAATGTTTACAAAAAATGGGCGGTATAATATCATTGATAGCTGATACAACTCTACCTGTTTCTGGATATTTCATTGGTTTGGATTTGGGCCATACAACCCATGGGAATAAAAAATATTCCAATATTGGAGTTTCTTTATTCAACTGTCATGGATTATTAGTCGGGAATCATGTACTAAAAGACCTACCGAGAAATGAAAAACTAGATTATCCGCAATGCAAAGCAGTGATTAGTGAACTGAATAAAATTATTTTGAATAAAAAATTAGTATCGCCTACCCATATTATCATTCATCGAGACGGTAAATTACATCATAGCGACGTTGAATCTCTCAGTGAAAGTATTAAAGATATTTGGGGAAACGAAACTTCGATAGATATTGTGGAGATAATCAAATCTGGTTATCCTGTGATGGTATATAAAAACGATGCAGGTAAAGCCGAAAACCTTCAATCTGGTTGGGCCTATCAAGACATAAAAAATAAATATGCTCTATTAGTTACTAATACACAAGCGGATGAATATGAAAATTTAATCAGACCAATTGTAATAAAGCATAGATATGGAAATACAGATTTTACACAAATCATTAACCAAATTTATTGGTTAACAAAAATTTATACAAATAATCTATATTATTGTACTCGTTTACCTGCAACAACTCAAAAAGCAAATAATATAGCAGGAACATCAGACAAGGTACATCAGGCTTCCTATTTAGGATAAAGATCGTTCTTATACCCTAACGATGACAGCAGTATTAATTAACATGTAGCCGCAGAATAACGTGCAGAACACTCTATATACTCTGTTGGTCGGTTGGCTGATTATCGGCTACTTGTAATCCTTACGGCTATTACCAAACCGCCAAAACGGATTTTAAGTCGGCATGTTCTCGATAATTGAGGGTTGGAATAATCTGCAATCCATAATTACAGAGGCTATGCTGGCTTGATCTTAGAAATTAACAGCAAGAATTGGAATAATGCACATTTTATGTGCTATATTTGTGAAAACGAATGTATTAAAGTATTAGTCCATGGCTCAATTAATAGATCAAGTGGCCTTCTTTGAAAAATATAATATCAAAGAAGAAGATTTTAGCAACACAAAATTAACATGGGAGGAACTTTCTAACATATATAATGACTATTTAAAAAAGACACCTCATTTAGAGGAGGCAGCCATTTCTATTTTTCGCTCTTTGTCGAAAATGCCCCATGTCCATTCTGTTAGATACCGTGTTAAAGATGCAGAGCATTTAATTGAAAAAATTATTAGAAAGAAAGTTGAGAATCCTAAAAGAGAAATTACTATTACTACATATTTGACAGAGATAACTGATTTAATAGGGATTCGAGTATTGCATCTTTTTAAAGAAGAATGGGTTACTATTCATCAGAGTATTATAGATACATGGAATCTGAAAGAGGCTGTTATTGCATATCATAGAGCAGGGGATGATAAAAACATTTTTGAAGAGAACAAATGTATCCCTAAAGAACATAAAAGTGGGTATAGGTCGATTCATTATATTATAGAAAGCCAACCAACAAAATTAAGAACTTATGCGGAAATTCAAGTAAGGACCATTTTCGAGGAAGCATGGAGTGAGATTGATCATGCCGTTAGATATCCTTATGACATGGATAACCCGTTACTTAGTCAATATTTATTAATATTTAATAGATTAGCAGGAAGTGCTGATGAAATGGGTGTTTTCATATTGAGTTTGCGTAATCATTTGAAAAAAATCCAAGCGGATAATGCGATAATTATTCAAGAAAAAGAAGAGGCAACAAGGCAACTGCAAGCCGCAATTAAGCAACTCAAAATTAGCGAAAAAGAAAAGAAAAATTTAGAAGCAAAACTAAATAATATCCAGAAACCAGAGATTGATACGTGGGCAAGTATCAGTACACCAGAATGGCTGAACTCATTTACTGCTTTCAATAATTCGTTAAACATATTCAATGAAATAAACACGGCCTATAAACCGTTTCAAGAAATTGGACGATTAGCACGAATAGCACAACCCAATTTACCGCCAATATTGCCCCCTCAAAAAGCATCTCTGAAACCACAAAAGAAAAAATAATCCGCGCTAACCTCCTATGATTTTTCATAGGAGGTTTTATTTTATAGTCGAGCAACAGTTCCGAGAAATCGGAAAGATGTTTTGCTTTTTAGTTTGTCTTGTCTATCTTTGTAGGACATACGACAAACACGGAAAGTGTTGCTTATTCTCGTCAAACGAACGTAGGAAATTCGGACAAGGTAGAGAAAGGCAGACATCTTGCCGCGTCATATCCATTCGTGGATATAGGCGTGGGGCTGTTGCTTATTTATACCTTGGGTTTCCTACGACCTGTTTGACTAAATAAGTTTTCGGCACCACGCTTTCTGTTTTTCTTAAATCCAAAAATTAACCGTCGCGGTGGTGCGTAGCGACAACCTAAACTTTTAAGTTTATGAAAAAAATCTTATTGGCGGTTGCTATTGCAACTGCGGGATTAATGACAAGTTGTGCGGTTTCCGAGCATTTGACATCCAACCGTAATGTCATGCAGACCAACGTTGAATTGTCCAAAAACAATTTCCAAGTGATTGGAACTGCCCAAGGGTCCGCTACGGTTATCCGAGTTTTTGGTATAGGAGGGCTCTCCTTGAAAGCCATCCGAGCGAATGCCTATGCTGAAATGGTCAAAAATGCAAATCTGTCGGGCTCGCAGGCATTAATAAATGTAAATACCGAGGTAAAACAACGAGGTGTAGCCCCATTCTATTGGAAAACGGTTATTACTACTTGTGGACAAGTTATTGAGTTCACAAGCACCGAAGAGCAAGTATCGGAACATCATGCAGGAACAGCAAAGAGGTTTGCTCCGAGAAAGGCAAACACAATAGCAACAACAGAATTGGGAAATACGGACGCCACTGCAAAAATTAAATCCAATACGATATGTTATACTGCCGATAAGGACAAAACCATCTCAGTCGACATAGAAAAACATCCGCAATTTATAAGTAATGAGTATATCGACGGACAAGGTATTTTTACATTTAAGAACAAGATAACGAGCATACCCGAAAAAGCATTCTTTGCTTGTAGCAAACTCGATAGCATTATTATTCCAGAAAGTGTTACGGAAATTGGGGATTCTGCATTTACAAGATGCTCCTATCTCAAAATGATTTATTGTCAATCGACTACACCCCCGACGTTAGGAAACAAGGCATTCTTACATATTTCCCGTGAAGCTAAAATTTGTGTTCCCAAAAATTCGGTAGCTTTATATAAATCAGCAAATGGATGGAAAGATTATGCTTCCAAGATTGTAGGATGTGATTTTAAATAATCCTTATCCTGAATCTATGAAACGTATCGTTGCATTGCTCCTGATATGGAGTATGTCCGCTAATATTTTATTTGCCGTACCTTTAAGACGGGGAACCTCTGTCATTGTACGTTTGAGCACCTCGGCAAACAGCAATCGTGATACTCCCATCAGGGCAGAAGTGGTAAGCGATTTAACCATTGCGGGAGAGCTCATTATTACCCGCGGAACTCCTGTCATTCTGTCGGTGAATAAAAGAAAGGCAAAAGGGCTCGGCAAACCTGGCTATTTACAAATCGGGTGTATTTCGACTACTGCCGTTGATGGTCAAATCATTTCATTGTCTGGTGGTATTGAGCAAGACGGAGAGAATCGGCAAGGAGCCGCCATTGGGTTAGGTGTCGGTTTAGGTCTTACATTTTTACCATTGGGAGGATTCTTCTTTTTGTGTCTGAAAGGTGAAAAAGTAGATATTCCTGCTGGTACGACAATATTCGGGGTGACCGTAACGGATAACTATGACATCGACATCTATTGATCGCTAAGGGACAGACTTGTGCAAAAGGGTTAACTTATAGACCCTCTGCACAAGTTTGTCCTTTCTATTTTACTTGCATAAGTCATAAATTTTTCGTATATTTACATCATAATCAAAGATTTAATAACACTATAAATTTTAGCTAAAATGTATAAAACACCAAAAACAGAATGAAAAATCGGCAAGGAGAAACGGGACGACAACCAAATATCCTATATTGCCAAATCCGTAGCCTATGATGATGATTACGGCGTCTGCCTATTCGTCGGAAAAAAAGAAGATGAAACCGTTCCGTTTACCTTTTACTATTTCTTTGCGTTGGACATTGACCAGCAGAAACCCGTAAAAATGGCATTTCAAAGACGAGGAAAGAAGATGGTTTCAATGTCTTGCCCATTGGATAACATAAAAGGAGATATAACGCTAATCATGCCTAACATCATTGAGTTTTCAAATTCCGCAGATAGCGTAAACCTGTTTGCCGTTTACAACAAGAGCGACGCCGTTAGCTTTACATATACGACAACAGACGGGACGCAGAAAGATTTCAAATTCCCACTCACGGGTTTCAATGAAAAGTATTTAGAGCAGTTCATATAATTTTTGATGATCGACAAAATTTTTCATAATTTATTTAGATAAAACTACTAAATTCATGAGTAAAGTTGTTTATTTATTAGGTGCAGGTGCAAGTTTCGGCAAACGAATAAGTAAAGCCGAAGAAATAAAAGCAGATAAAAATCATGGCATAATTACGTTTATTAATCCAACTGCTCCTGCATATAAAATTACAGAAGGACTACCTATTGTCACAGAAATACCAGAGAGAATAGGTTACATAATCAAAAAATTGGAAACCATTCAACTCGCAGAATTGTCTGAAAAGACTATCCTTCCTCTCGGTCAATTTGGCGGCATGGGAGTTACATCGGCACGAGAGATGTTTATCAAAGATTTGAAATGGTTACAAGAAGAATGCGCCTCTCATGCCACAATAGATACTTTTGCAAAAAAACTTTGGCTCAAAAAAGAATTTAAACTTTATAAAAAAGTCGAATGTTTATTGGCTATATATTTCATCATTGAACAGATAATCAATAAACCAGATAATCGATATGATACATTTCTTGCCAACATATTAACCTCACAACTGACCATTCCTAACGAAATTCGTATTGTTACGTGGAATTATGACAGTCAATTTGAGATCGCTTATAAAGAATATTTAGATGATAAGTTGGATAAAGATTTGACTACAAATTTGAGACTAATAAGTAGAGGAGATAGTATCCCTCCATTTTTCAATCCCAGTATATTCAAAATAAATGGTTCTGCAACATTTCGAGAGATGAGGTCATTAGGAGCATTTTGCGGAAAAGGCGCAGATCAGGAACTAACCGAATCTATTTTGATTGAATTATTAAATTATTATGTCATAAGTTTAGATAAAGATAATAATTCTTGTAAATTATCCTTTGCATGGGAAGATGATTCTGAAAAAAATAAACAATATTGGCTTAATTTGAAAGGGAATACCCAAGACGCTGTTTCATTAGTGGTAATTGGCTATACATTTCCTTTTTTCAACAGAAATATAGATCGAACATTATTTGATGCTATGAAAAACTTAAAGACGATTTATATCCAAGATCCCAATGCAGAAAATTTAATTCAGAATATTAGACCCGTTCTATCAGATCGTCATTCTCAAACTAAAATTATTCCCTTAACAAATGTTGATCAATTCTATTTACCAGCCGAATTATCAATATAGACCAAACAACAAAAGCTACTGAAAATTGCAGAAAACAGACGAACGGCGAGAGGGGAAAATTTTCCGCCGATTTTCTACCCAATTTCCGTCTTTTTTCATAACTTTAACTAATTACTATTAACCCTGCAACTTGTGTAAACCGCTGTGTAAACCGCAAATATCGAAAGGAGTTTTCTGCAATGGAAATGTGCCCCACAACGCACTCTGACGCACATTTAGCCCATAGCTCAGTTGGTCAGAGCAGCGGACTCATAATCCGAAGGTCGTGGGATCATGCCCCTCTGGGCCCACAGAAAAAGAGGTTACGAATTGCCGTAACCTCTTTTTTCGCACTCTTCGGGAGCGGCGTTATTCCAGCTTCGCCGCGTCGGAGGCCAGCTTTTCGTAGATGGCGACCATTTCGCCGAACGATCCCTCGCCGCGTTTCAGTTCGTACATGAAGACGCCCTTGTAACCGGCCTTCATCAGCGCCCCGTACAGCGCGGGCCAGTCGATCCGACCCTTGCCCGGAAGCCAGTGACGCTCATCGACCATGTCGTAATCCGAGACATGGACGGTCGCAATCCGGTCGCCGCACGCCTCGACGAAGTGCAGCAGGTCCTCCGAAAGCAGGTGGTTCGTGTCGAAACAGATTTTCACCTCGGGATAAGGGGCGATGATGCGCAGCAGCTCGGCCGAGTTCCGCCCGAGGCACGTGCGGGGCAGATCCTCGATGCACAGCTGCGCGCCGATCCGCGCCGCCTCCCTGCGCAATATGCCGATCGAAGCGATGCTGTTCCGGATACGCTGCTCGCGCTCCCCGTCCGCAATCGGTTCGGAACTGGGATGCAGCACCAGTTTCTCCGGTCCCACTTCGCCGCAGATCGCGATCATTTCGGTCAGGAATTCGAGGTTGGCCATGCGGGCGCTGTCGTTCAGCACCGAGATGTCCAGCTTGCGGGAGAACGGGAGGTGGCACGACCAGACCTTCAGACCGGCCTCGTCGGCCATGCGTTTGGCGTGCAGCGCCTTCTCGCGGATTTCAGCCACGGTCCCGCGGCCGCTGATGCCGATTTCGACATACTCCACGCCGGCCTTCGCGGCGGCGGCCATCTCCTCGGGGCTCATGCTGCTGGTCGAGCTTCCGACGCCGAGACACTGGGCCGTCAGGTTGGCGGCGCACACCAGCGCCGCTGCCGTAAACAGAATTCTTTTTTTCATCGCTTCCGGTTATTTGGTGTAGTTTTTCACGCAGCGGACGTTCAGATAAATATCCTTGGCCGCCTCCTGATTGGTCTTGGTCTGAAGGTTCAGACTCGTACCGCTGATGACCAGCGAACGGGCCGTCGAGGCGTTGGTCTGCCCGATGAACCACACGTAGCCCCATTTGCCCAGCGCGCCGCTGTTGAAACTGCCGTCGGCCTTCTGATAGCCCAGCGGATACCAGCCGAAACCGATGCTTTCGGCCCCGTCGACGAATTGCAGGAGGGGTTCCCCGGCGTCCGTGAGCGTCATATTCGCCTGATTCCAAATACCGCCGTCAACGATACGGCCGTTGCCGCCGCGCAGCCATGCGCCGACGTTGCCCGTATTCTTGACCGTGCAGCCCGACTTGTAGAATCCGGCCTTCGTAATGGCATTCTCGGGTTTCCCGTCGTGGCCGCCGGAGAAGGTGTATCCGCCCTGCGCGAAATCGTCGGGAATGGCATACTCGCTTTTGATAGCCATCAGCATGTCCCACCAGTCGTTGGCGTTGGCCACGTGCCAGCCTTCGGGACAGCAGCCGCGTATCTGGACGCCGAACTCGCCCTCCTCCGTACCGTCGAGTTTGAAGGCGTTGCCCACGTCGTCCACCCCTTCGTAATTCTGCACATAGGGACACTGCTCCGCCGTACAGCCCGATATGCCGGTCATCGCCTCATACCAGGTGTAGTAACGGCCCTTTGCGTCGTTCAACCGCTGCAAATGCGACGCCTCCAACCCCGCAACCGAGAAAGCCGTCAGGTCGGGCGCAACGCCCAGGTTGCCGTCCTCGCCCGCTTCGTGGCAGTTCTCGGTCATCCACCAGCGTTTGCCGTACTTCTTGATCGTATAGCCCGGCAGCTCGATGGGGACCGACACGGTGATCGCCGCGAAATACTCGCGCACCTTGCTCGCACCCAGTTCGTTTTTGGCCACCACCGACACCGACTGGGCGGGAATCACCACGTCGTCGTTGACCACCCTGACGGTGATGACGTTGGTTCCCTGACCGTCGATGATCGAGATTTTCGACTTCTCCTGCTCGGCGATCGTCCATTCGTAGGTCTCGGCCCACTGAACCTTCGAAACCGAGAAGGTGAACTCTTCGCCGCCGTTGCAGGTGAGCGTTGCCGGCACCTTCGTGATCGGTCCGGGTTTCTTGGGAACGGTCATCTCCTGGATTTCCTCCTCGGTGTCGCGTTTCACGGCCTCGGTGCAGGCGACCAGCGCCGCAGCGGCGGTCATGCATGCCGCGGCCATCATGTATTTTCGGATGTTTTTCATCGTTTTTGCATTTTAAGTTTTACAAAGTGTGAACCTCGGGATACCCGAACGGATTCTCCACATACCAGCGGGCCTTGTAAATCTGGTAGCCCGCGCGGTTGAACAGCCGGTTGCCCTTCATGTCGCACACCTCGGCCGACCACCAGTTGCTCCCGCCCGACGTGGGGCGCATGACGATCGTGGAATACCCCTCCGGCCCCGTCGAAATGCTCTTGATGGTGTTCTGCTGGAAGATCTCCACGTCGAGGAACTTCTCCGCCGCACAGTCGAACTTGTAGACATGCTGATTCGTCGATACATACATCGCATCCTCCCCGCAGACGGGCGCCAGGTCGTGGGCATCGGTATTCCCCGCCGCCATATCGTAAGAGCGCACCTGCGTCAATTCCGGAGCCGTACGCTTCCCGTTGTAGGCGAGCTTGAGCAGCTGGGCGCCCGTCGCCGTCCAGAGGCAGCCGCGCTTCCGGTCCCAGACCACGTTGTGGGCCGAATGGACCGGCATGGTGAAGGCGGGTCTGGAAACGTAGCTGTCGGCGCCATTGTACACGTAGACGCTCAACAGGTTGCCCGTGCTCGACGCCACGACGACATTCCCGTCGGGCAGCACCTCGGCCGAGTGGGGGTTTCCGCCCGGCTTGGCGTAGAACATCGCCTTCTTGTCCGCAATGCGGATCAGCGCCACGCCGCCGCCCGAAGCCGTGACGAGCACGCACGTACGGTTGTAGACCGGTTTGGCCTCGTCGGGCAGATCGAACCACGCCTGTTCCGCAGCCGAAAGCCCGCTGTCGGCGGCCGTCCACTCCCAGGCGACCTTCCCCGTCGGCTGGTCGATCATCACGATCCGGTTCTTGGCCTGCTCGGTCAGAATCATCACCTTCGTGGCCTTGTCCAGGTCGATCGTCTCCTCCTTGTCGTCGCCCGGCCGCCAGGGAACGTAAGGTCCCTCCTCCTCGTCTTTGCTGCAAGCCTGAAGGAGGAATGCGGCAGCCAGTATCCACAGATATTTTTTCATAATTGCCAGTTAGCGGTTGTCGGATTAATAATTGGGATTCTGTTCGAGTTTCTTGTTCAGCAGGATCTGGTCCGCCGGAACGGGCCACCAGTAGTCGCGGTCGGGGTCGAACGCCCGGACGGCGATGTCCGTGCCCGCATAGTCCTGAATCACGGCGTTCATCACCAGCTCGGCGGTCATCCAGCGGCGGATGTCGTTATAATAAAGCCCCTCGCCGGCGAATTCGACGCGGCGCTCGTGGCGGATGATCTCGCGCATTTCGGACTGGCTCTTCGAACCGTAGGCATAGGTGGGCATGCCGACGCGGCCGCGCACGCGGTTCACGGCGTCGTAAACGGCATCGGAGGGCGTGGCGTCGACCTCGTTCTGCGCCTCGGCGAACATCAGCAGCACGTCGGCGTAGCGGATGAACATGTAGTTGGTCTCGCCGTTGCTGTCGTCCGAATCGCGCTTCTGCGCGTCGTAGATCGTGAGTTTCCGGTGTGCGAAGCCCGTGAACTGGCACACCTCCCCGGCCGGGCAGTTGGCCTTGCCGAGGAACGTGCTCCCGGGATAGAAATTCGTCGCCGCGAAACGCGGGTCGAGGTTGTCGTACTTGCCCATCGTGGCCGCACCGTCGGTCGTCGTCCGGTAGTCCATCACCAGATCGAGCAGCGGTGCGTTGTTGCGGTACTGGACGCTGTAAACGTTGAACGAATTGACGGCCGTGTTCTTGGTCTTCGAGAATTCGATGTTGAAGACGCACTCGCAGCTGTGCTCGTTCGCCGGCAGGAAGAGTTTCCGGTAGTCGCCGAACAGGTCGTAGCCCGCCTGGGCCTCTTTCTCGATCACGGCTTTGGCCGCATCGGCCGCAGCCTGCCATTTCGCGGCGTCGTTCGAGGGGTTGACCAGCTTGCTGGCCTCGAAAAGCAGCAGACGGGCCTTGAGGGCCATCGCCGCGCCGCGCGTGGCGCGCCCCTGGTCGGCGGCTTTGGTCCACTGCCAGTCGAGCAGTTCGCGGTCGATGATGTCGTTCAGATCGTCGAGAATCGCCCGCACCACCTCCTCGCGCGAGGCGCGGGGCAGCGAACCGTGCGCATAGACAGGCTCTTCGAGGATCAGCGGCACGCCGTTGTAATAGGTCACCAGCATGTAGTAATAGAGCGCGCGGAGGAACTTGGCCTCGCCCTCCATCTGCACCCTGCGGTCGTCGGCCACGACGGCGGCAGGCAGGCGGTTGAGATGGGTGTTGCAGCGTCCGATGCCCTCGTAGCACTTTTTCCAGCGGTTGGCGATGATGCCCGAGCTGTTGGCCGTGTGGGTCCCCTGGGCGATGACATTGTATCCGCCCGCGTTGTTGTAATTATAGGCGTTGGGCGTGCAGGTCTCTTCGAGCAGCGGCGCCGAGTCTCCGAACAGCGCGCTGTTGGTCAGTATGTTGTAACAGCCGGTCATGGCGGCCTCGGTTCCTTCTTCGGTTTCCCAGAACGTCTCGACCGTATATTTGTCGGTGGGAATGGTGTCGAGGTTGCAGGAGGCCAGCGCCGCCGCACCGCAAAGCATCAATCCGATTACTGTTTTTTTCATGTTTTTCCGTATTTGAAGCGATTAGAAAGTAATGTTGAAGCCGAAGTTGATCGTCCGCAGCGAAGGATACTGCATCAGGTTGGTCGACGAAAGGTCGATCTCGGGGTCGAACATCTTCAGCGGGGAGATCGTGAAGAGGTTCTCGCCGTTGACGAAGATCTGGCACTGGCTCATTCCGAGCTTCGAAATCCACCTCTTGGGGAGGGTGTACGAGAGTTGCAGCTGCTTGCAGCGCAGGTACGACGCATCGTAGAGCCACTGCGTGTTCTTGTAGTCGTGCATCTCGGGCGCGCCCGTGGCGGTGTGGAGGATCGGCAGGCGGGAGTTGTGGTTCTCGGGGGTCCACGCGTCGGTCGCCCACTCCTTCAGCACGCCCGCTCCGTTCCAGAACGGGGCTGCGAGGTTGCCCGAAAGATAGGTCTTCACGTCGGCGACGCCCTGGAACTGCGCCGAAAGTTCGAGTCCCTTCCATCCCAGCGAGAAGTTGAAGGCGTAGGTGATGCTCGGCGTGAGGTTGCCGCAGACGGCGCGGTCGTCGTTGTCGATCTTGTCGTCGTTGTTGAGATTCTTGTAGCGGATGTACCCGGGCTTCACGCCGCTGCCGACGGTCACCGAATTGGCGATCTCCTCGTAACTGTTGTAGAAGCCGTCGGCCTGGTAGAGATACCACGCGTCGATGGGTTCGCCCTCGCGGATGATGTTGAAGGTCTTGATGTACTCCTGCCCGTCGAGGTCGACGACGATGTTCTTGTTGTAGCAGAAGTTGCCGCCGAGGCTGTAATGGAAATTCTTGACCGCGCTCCGCCACTGGAGGTTCAGCTCGACGCCGTCGTTGGCCACCACGCCGATGTTCTGCTTCGGGCCGTTCAGGTTGCCGATCTGCGCCGGAATCTTCACGTCGCGCAGGATGCCTTCGGTGCGTTTCTTATAGAGGTCGACGCTGAACAGCAGGCGGTGGTCGAAGGCCTCGAAATCCAGTCCGAGGTTGTAGGTGCGGGTGGTCTCCCACGAGATGTTCTCGTCGACGAAATCCTTGATCGCCGCGCCGCCCGACAGCACGTCGCCGAAGCTGTAATTGTAGCTCTTGTTCGCCAGCACGGCCATCAGGTACTCGTAGTTGCCGATGGCCTGGTTGCCCATCTCGCCGACCGAGCCGCGGAGCTTGAGCACGTCGACCGCCCGGACGTTCTGCATGAAATTCTCCTTGTCGATGCGCCACCCGACCGACACGGCGGGGAAGAAGGCCCATCGGTTGCCCTTGGCGAATTTCGACGAACCGTCGTAACGCGCCGTCACGTCGATCAGGTATTTCTCCTTGTAGTCGTAGGTGATTCGCCCGAAGTAGGAGAAGAGCAGTTCGAGCGACGATCCGCCCGAAATATCCTCCATCGTGGCGCCGACCGACAGGGCGGTGAGCTGGTTGTTGAAGTAGTCGCGTTTCTTGGCCTGGAAGTTCTTGCCGTCGTAACGCTTGTACTCCGTGCCGACCATCACGTTGAAGTTGTGGTTGCCGCCGAAGCTCTTGCCCCACGAAAGGGTGTTGTAGAAAGTGTAGTTGATCGCGTTGTTGTCCCAGTCCTTGGCCGAAACGTAGGCGCTGAAGTTCTTCCGCTCAAGAGTTTTGGGATTGTAGGTGTACATCGCGTGCTTGAAGTCCTTCGAATAGTGGTCGACCTTCACGTAGCCCAGGTTGGCGTTGTACTTGATGCCCCACGGCAGGTCGTAGCCGATGTTGATGCGCCCCAGAATGCGGTGAAGCTGACGTTTGGTGTTGCCCTCGTGCAGCTCCATGAGCGGATTCTCGGGGTTGTTGCGCCCGGGGGTCGAGAGCCACGTCGAGAGCCACTTGCCGTCGGGCAGCTGCGTGCCGAAGATCGGCAGGGCGCGGTTGATGACGTTGACCGTCGTCGATACGCCGTAGATCGGGTCGGTGTTGTAGCGCAGGTTGCCCAGCAGGCTGATGCCCACCTTCAGGCGCTTGGTCACCTGCGCGTTGATCTTCATGTCCCACGAGAAGCGTTCCGCGTCGTCGTTGGCGACCATGATGCCGCGCTGGTTCATGTAACCGCCGCCCAGCGAGTAGGAGATCTTGTCCGTGCCGCCCGAAACGCGGGCGTTGTACTGCTGGAGAAAACCGTTCTGGTAGCAGAGGTCGTACCAATCGGAGGCGGGATAGATGTACTTGTCGTGCTTCATGCCCTCCTCGTATTCGAGGATGTCGTCGCGGTTGTAGGTCACCGTCAGCTTGCCTTCGTTCAGTTCGGCCTGGTTGCGCATGTTCATATACTGAATCGGGTCGGTCACCACGTCGGGCACGTAGGTCGCCGACTGAATGCCGAAGTTGGCGCTCAACTTCACCACCGGTGCGCCCTTCTTGGCCTGCTTCGTGGTGATGAGGATGACGCCGTTGGCGGCCTTGGAACCGTAGATCGAGGCCGAAGCGTCCTTCAGCACCGAGATCGTCTCGATGTCGCCGGGATTCAGCTCGTTGAGCGAATACTCCATGCCGTCGACCAGCACCATGGGGCTGGAACTGCTCATCGTGCCGACGCCGCGTATGCGGATCGTCGCGCCGTCGCTGCCGGGCTTCGACGAAGCCTGGTTGATGTAGACGCCGGGCATCGAATAGAGCGCCTGCGAGGCGTGCGTCATGGGCTGGTTCTCGATCTCCGACATCTGGCGCACGGCGACCGAGCCGGTCAGGTTGACCTTCTTCTGCACGCCGTATCCGATCACCACCACGTCGTCGAGGAGCTGGTTATTCTCCTTCAGCACCACGGTCAGATGCGTCCGGTTGCCCACTTCGACCTGCGCCGCGTCGTAACCGATGAACGACACGCTGAGCCGCGCGCCCGCAGTCACGTTCAGGGCGAATTCGCCCTTCGAATTGGTCACCATGCCGTTCGTCGTGCCCTCGACCAGCACGTTCGCCCCCACGATCGGATCGCCGGCCTCGGTCTCGACGCGGCCCTTCAGCTGGTATTCCCGGCCCCGGCCTGCCGGGTCGGATTTGTAAAGCACGATGTGGCGGCCTTCGAGTTTGGCCAGAATTCCCTGGTCGGCGAGCACGCCGTCGAGCAGTTTCAGGACGTTCTGATCGTGCGCCTCGACCGAAACGCGCTTCCGGAGGTCGATCTCGCTCTCCCGATACCAGAACGAGTAGCCGCTCTGCGCCTTGACCGCTTCGATCACCTCGCGCACAGTGGCATCCTTCAGCGTCAACGAAATCACGGGATTCTGCGCGTAAAGGGCCTGCGTCGCGACCGTGAACCAACACAGCGTCAGCAATCCGCTCAGTCGGCACAGCGTCCGCCGCCCGAAAAGACCCCGAAAGGGCCTCCTGCTGGTAGAATTTGTACTCATAAGGTTTAAAATTTAGGTTGTAGTGAAAAAAGTTAGGTTGACTCTCTCTTTGTTCCTATCGGTTTCTGTAAAGTTCGAAACGGTTCTTGCGGTTCCGGTAGAGGATGCGGCTGTCGGCTGAGATAATCCGCATGATCTCATGGATGTTCTCGCCGTCGACGAATTCGCCCGTGAAACAGATTTTGCGCAGCCGTTCGTCCGCAATCACAATGTCGACGTTGAACTGCCGTTCGAGCGTCTGAGCGATCGACGCCAGCGGTTCGGCCCGGAAATAGAGCTTATCCTCCTGCCACGAAAGTACATGATCGACATTCACCCGGCGCAGCGACAACATCCCGGAGGTGCGTTCGAAGAATCCCTGCTCGCCGGGCCGCAGCCGTACGCTCCGCGATTCGCGTCCACCGTCCACCAGCAGGCTGCCCGTCGCCAGTGTGATCTGGTAATCTTCGTCCTCGGAATAAGCATGCACGTTGAAGGTCGTACCGAGCACCGTCGAAGAGACTTCTCCCGTGACAACAACGAACGGCCTGCGGGCATCGTGCTCGACCTCGAAATAGGCTTCGCCGTCCACCTCCACGCGGCGCTGATCGCCGAACAAGGTCAGATAAACGATGCGCGTACCACCATTGAGACGCACCCGCGAACCGTCGGGCAGTATCACATCGGACTTCACACCCCGCGGTGTCGAGATGACCACAGGATGCGCCTCGGCCACGAGACGGTTCTCGACCCTCAGCCCACCCATGAACCAACTGCCGCAGATCACGCCCACCATGACGGCCGCAGCCGCAGCATAGCGTGCAATCCGCATCCGGAGTCCTCGGCGGCGGATGCGCAAGCGGACATCGGCCCACACTACTTCCCGCATCTCATCGGCCATGGCATCGACTCCGGGGCCCACCCGAATGCCGTCCAGCAATTCGGACAGCCTGCGGCGATCGCCTTCCGAACCTTCGATCATCTCCGCTATCTCCGGCTCCTTTTTCGTATCCTCAATTCGCATGATTTCTCCTTTAGTCGTGTATATAGTTAGAGAGTACGAAATCCGCGATTCCGTTTAAGGGAACCGCGGATTTTTTCGGATTTTTTCGATCTTATCGTCAGAAACGCGATGAGAACAAGAACATGAGCAGCGAAACCAGCTTCAGGTCGGGATAATGTTTGCGAATCCCCGCCACGATCCTATCGACGGCGATCTTGATCTGAACGCGCACCGTGCTTTCCGACAGCGACAGCACCTCGGCAATCTCACGCGACGACAACCCTTCCTGCCTATTGAGCAGGAATACCGTGCGGCAGCGTTCGGGAAGGTCATTGACCAGACGTCCCACCAACTCTTCTATTTCCGATTCAATCAGGCCGCTATCAGGCGTATCTGCATCGTGGGGGGGGGAATTGCGGTCTATCACCGCGACGGGAATCTCTTCGAGCGACAAACATCGTCGCTGCGCCTGGCACTCCCTCAGGTAACGGTTCGATTCATTGCGGGCGACGACATAGAGATAGGCTTCGACGTTGCCGATCCGCCGCAATGAGACACGCGATTTCCAGATCGCGACGAAGACGTTGCTCACGACCTCACCGCACACCTTCCTGTTGCGCAGAAAATAGTAGGCGAACCGGAAAACGCTCCGGTAATAGAGATCATAGAAAACCCGAAAAGCATAATCATCATTCTCGCTCACAGAAATAAGCAAATCGTTAAGGTCGTTTTTCTCCATGCCCGGCTTATTCAAACTTTTTTACTACAAAAATAATCAGAAATGCAGTTTTCAGGTTACATGTATATTAAATATAGACATCTATATACTTTAATGTATCAAACTGAAAATAGGATGCCCTATATGCAAATATAAGAATTTTAAGTATTTATACAATAAATACAACCAAATTATTTTCTACTAATTCCCGTTATAAGAAATAAACAAAAGAGCCACCTTGCAAAATTGCAAGGTGGCTCCAATTAGATACAGGAATTGTTTTATGACACAGCAATCATGTCTTGTATCCAAGAAGTAACACTGCTCCCAGATTCATTTTTTATTTGGACTGGTTCTGTCCATGTCTCACCATCAGAAGAGGTCGTCATGTACCCATTTTGACTAATGGCCACAAACATACCATCTTTATATATCAGAAATGACCAACTGATTGACACCGCTTGCACAAGAGTTTTCCATGATTGACCATCAACAGATGTAGTTAATACCCATAATATATTATGATTTATTTGCGATTTGGCAGATTTGTGCGGATTTTGACTTTTCAATACCGGCTCTGGGTACAGAACGAATCGCTTAATTCGCCATTATCAGCGAATTAAGCGATTCCTGTTTCGAGGATGTTCTCCACACTTTCCCCACCGCGTCGATTCAGACAGAATTTTGCTTTTCGTGTCCGCACCCTATCCGCAATTTTCCAAGACGACAAAGGCCGAGACCTGACCCGCGATTTATTTTCGTCCCTCCCCGGCCGCTTACCTCGCGCGGCGGGGTGTAATCTCCACAAGACATGATTTTTCATGTCGGCAGGGAGCGACACCCTCCACAGCCGTTATCCGTTAAAATTTTCAACACTCAGCCGCAATGCGCAGATACGGCGTGCACGATGCGATGCGGGAAAAATACGACCGGTGTCCGGACGCCGCCTTGCGATCCGCCCGCAGCCATGCGACGAAACGAGGGAGCCCGCTTCAAAACGGACTCCCTCGTACTTATCGGGCGACTGCCGCTATTTCTTCACGATCGACACATCGTCGATGAAGAAACGCCCCTTGCCGGCCTTCGCCTCGTTCGTCTTACCCATGATCGTGATCGTATCTTCCGGTTTGAGATCGGGAATCTCCACCACGACCTCTTTCCACACCATATCCGTCAACACGGCCGGATCGCCGTCGGCGGCATCGGAATCGGTGATGCGGACATCGGCAGCCACGACTGCATCGTTCACATAGACGTCTACCAGCTTGTTGTCCATCGTGTACCCCGCACCGGTGGTCACCTCGCTCCACGGCGTCGCCTTGAACGTCAGCGTCACGGCGTCGCCCTCTGCGCTCAGCTTCTCTGCGCCCAGCGCGAGGATGCGGAACGCGCCCACGTTGCTGCCGTTGCCGCACTTCGTGTAGCCCGGACAGGGCTGTATGTCGCCCTTGCCGGTGCCCCGATCCCAAATGCGGGTATAGCCGATCCACTTGTAGACTTCGGCGTTGAAATTGGCCGCCGTGTAGTAGTTGCCGTAGGTCGTCACGGCTGCTTTCACGGCCGTATCCCATTGCAGTTTCCAAATACTCGTCTGCGTATTGTCGTTCTTCGTGCGGGCGCACGCAGCCTGATTGAGCCAGTCGCCGCCGCCCACGCAGGCCCGGTCGAACCCTTCGTAGAAGATCTCGCCCGCAGGTGCAGTGCGCGTCTCGGGCGTCGCCGAAATCCACTCCGACCACTTGGCCTCGTCGTTCGCACCGCCGCCGCGCACGCGGAAATAGTAGGTCTTGCCCGGGCGGATCAGATTCTCCTCCGAACCCACCGAACGGTCGCCGCCCTTCATCAGGCCGAGGAAGGTCATGCGCGTAGGATAGTCGTAGGGCCACTTGTCGGAGGTCGATTTGGTCGTCCACGTGTAGGTATACTGCGCCATCAGCTCGGCATCCTCCGAAGGTGCGTCCGCACACTGCACCGTGTAGGTGCGTGCGGCGTTCGTATCGTCCCACGCGAAGGTCAGCGACGAGGTGCTCTTGGCATAGAGCCGTACGTTCGTAGGCGCCGCGGCGAGATTCTTACCCTCCTGTCCGATGCCGATGTAGCGGAACTCGCCGTTGCACGTCACCTTCAAGTCGGCTTCACGCAGGGCGTCCAGATTCTCCGAATAGTCGATCGTGATTTCGCGCGAGCCGTCCGCCTCGGTCGGAACCACCGTCACCCATTCGGGAATATCGGTGATCGTCCACGCTCCCGGAGCCGAAACGATCACATGTACCGTCCCCGCATCGCTGTCGAGCAGCAGTGTATCCTGCGACACCTCGAAAGCGACAGGTCGTTCGTCGTCATCGCTGCATCCGACCGTCGTCGCGGCCCACCCGATGCAGAGGGCATATATCAATAGTCTTTTCATCTTTTCACCATTTAATGTGCGTTATCATCCTGTTTTTCAATAGCCCGGGTTCTGCACCAGCTGCGGATTCTTGTTGATCTGGTTCAGCGGAATGGCCAGCCAGTAGCTCTTCGGCGATTCGAACACGCGCACGCGGCCTCCCTGAGCGGCCTGGATCACCTGATAGAAGTCGTCCTGCGTCTTGGCGTCGCGGTTCCACGAACGCGGCTGCTTGTTCATCACCTCGGGCGCCTCCTTCCAGCGGCGCAGATCGTGGAAGCGGCGGCCTTCGAACAGGAACTCGATCGAACGCTCCTGATGCAGCACCTTGCGCAGTTTCTGGCCCGAGGGAATACCGCCCGCGAGCGCCCACGAATCCTCGAAATCGGGCAGGCCGCAACGTCTGCGCACCCGATTGATGTATTCCAGCGACTTGCCGCTCAGCGATCCGTTGTACTCGAAATCGGCCTCGGCGTAACTCAGATAGAGCTCCGCCAGCCGCAGATAGGGATAGGCATAGCGGATGTAGGTATAGGTGTTCAGCGACTTGTCGTAGTAACTCGTCCGGCTGATCCATTTCTGGCAGACGTATCCCGTGCAGCTCTGATACTCGTCGGTCTCCTTCAACGTGCTGCCGTGCAGCTCGCCGCCGCGCAGTTTGAGCGTGATGGTCGTACCGTCGATCTCGAACGTCCCGCGATCGAAGCCGATGCAGGCGTAGAAGCGGGGTTCGCGGTTGCGGTGCAGCAGCGCCGTGCTGTCGCCCGGCGCGACACGGTAGAGGTCGGCGTCCTTGGTCAGCGGGTCGTCTTCGAGCGGCAGTCCGTTCTTGGTGTAGTACATTTCGACGGCCTCCATCGTCGGCACGCACGTCGTCTTCCAGCCTTTCGACATGTCGCCCGCGATCGAACGCGGTCCGCCGTAACGCTGTATGTTCTGAATGCCCGTTTCCGCGCCTTTGGCCATGATGAACTCCTCGCCGTTCCACAACTGATCGACGAAGGCACCGTGGTAGTTCTTCACGCCCTGTTCGAATTCATCGAGCGTCGAATCGATATTCGTGTAGAGGTAGTAATTCTGCTTGCCGCCGTTTTGGCCGGACTTCTCCGAGAGCTGGATCGCCGCCTCGGCGGCATCCATCGCCAGCTTCCATTTCTCCCTGTCGTAGGTGGTGTTCATCAGCGGCGTACCGTCGGGATTGTTGAATCCCACGTAATCGGGATTGCCGTTGACCAGCGGCGAGGCGGCGTAGAGCAGCAGGCGCGCCTTGTAGCTGAGCGCCGCCATCTTCGTCGGCATACCCAGTTCGGCCGGCACGACCGTCTCGGGCAGCAGTCCGGCCGCCTTGTCGTAGCAGTCGGCGATGAACTTCACGCAATCGTCGTAGGGCGTGCGGGGTACGAAAATCTCCTCTTCGGGCGCATCGATCGGGATAAATCGTTTCACCAGAATCACCGGCCCGTAGTATTCGAGCAGACACTGGTGGTAGTAGCCGATCAGGAACCACGCCTCACCGGCATAACGGTCGGCGTTCTCGGGCGAGATGACCGGCACTTTATAAACGTTGTCGAGCATGTAGTAGCAGTAACGGATGCCCCGGTAGATGTCGTAGTTGGTACCGCCGCTCACGCTGCTCGGCTCCCAGCGGCCGAAATAGGTGTTGCTCGACGTCTCCTCGTTGTAGAGGAGGCTCTTGCTCGAAAAGTAGTAGGTCGTGCCGCGCGCACCCGTTATGAAATCGTCGCCGGCGAACTGGTCGGGCGACCAGTCGTAGCCGATCAGATTGGGCATGTAGGTCTGCAAGTAGTAGCGGAACTTGTCGGCCTGCTCGGTCGTTTTCCAGATGTCCTCCTCGGTCGCCTTGCCTTCGGGCACGACGTCGAGGTAGTCGCACGAGCAGCACAGCAATGAGGTGAATGCGAGTATGCTGATTATCTTTTTCATGATCTGTCGAATGGTTGTAGGGTTAGAAGGTGAATTGGAAACCGAGGTTGCACGTGCGTTGCAGCGGGTAGCTCAGGCCGTTGCCCGATCCCTTTTCGGGATCCCAATACTTGAACGGAGAGAAGGTGAGCAGGTTGGTGCCCGACACGTAGACGCGCATGAACTTGTAGGTGTAGCCGATCTCGGCATTTTTCAGACGCAGCATCCGGCCGTTGCGCACGTAGAGCGAGTTGGCCTGCGTGTTGTTGGTATTCCACTCGGGCGACAGACGCGGATAACGGGCGTTGGGATCGGGCGCCTCTTCGCGCCAGTGCTCGTCGGCCATCCACTGCATCAGGCCGCCGCCCGGCGTCGCCTTGGTGCCGAACGGATGGGAGTCGTACATGATGATCGACACCTTGCCCTGTCCCTGGAAGAAGGCCGAGCAGTCGAAGCCCTTGTATTTGAGCGAAAATCCGAATCCGTAGATGATTTCGGGCACGGTCGGGTTGCCGTACCAGCACTTGTCGTTGTCGTCAATCACACGGTCGCCGTTGAGGTCTTTGAACTTGATGTCGCCGGGTTTGAGGGGGAACTCCGTCGCATAGGCGGCCTGCGAGGGCGACGAGGCGATCTCCTCCTCGTCCTGGAACAGTCCTTCGGCGATCAGGCAGTTGATCGAGTTGATCGGATGGCCCACCTTCGAGAGGTAGTCCCATTTGTAGGCGGGTTCGTCCATCTCGACCACCTCGTTGTGCGCGTAGGTGAACGAACCGCGCAGCGAAAGGATCAGATCCTTCGAGAAGGCCTTGTTGTAGTCGATCGAGATGTCGACGCCCCGGTTGTCGACCTTGCCGATATTGGCCCAGGGCGTGATGTTCGACATGCCGAACGACGAGGGAAGCGACGCGCGCTGCATGAAGATGCCCGAACGCTTCTCCTTGAACCAGTCGAAGATGATGTTCAGGCTGTCGAACAGGCCGATCTCCACGCCCACGTCGAGTTTGCGGCTCTCCTCCCACGTAGCGTCGGGATTGCCGTAGACCGACAAGATGGGTCCGTATTTCCGAATATGGTTCGTGCCGATGTAGACGTCGTACCCCTGATCCATATCGACGGTGGTCAGATAGGGGAAGCGGTCGGCATACTCCGACGAGATGACGTCGTTGCCGACCAGACCGTACGAAACGCGGAATTTCAGCAGATTCACCTTATCCTTGATGGCGCGCCAGAAGGGTTCGTTCGAAACGACCCACCCTGCGGCCACCGAGGGGAAGAAGCCGAAGCGCTTGCCCGGCGCGAAGTTCTCCGAGCCGTTGTAGCCGAAATTAGCCTCCACCAGATAGCGCTTGTCGAATCCGTAGGTGATGCGGCCGGCCAGACCCTGCTGGCGATAGGGCAGCACGGCGTACTCCTCCGAGTCGGAGATGTGCATCATGCGCTCCTTCTGGTGGTAGACCAGCGTGGCGCCCACGTCGTGTTTCTCGTTAAAGGTGCGGTTATAGTCCAGCTTCACCTGAAAGGCCAACTCGCGGTAACCGTCCTTGCCGCGCGAGGTGCCCAGATAGGTTGTGCCCGTGTTGGCCGATTCGCTCACGTAGCTGTAATTGCCCGCATCGTCGATGCTGTAATCGGTCAGCTTGTACAGGAACGGCGTGAACGAGCGGTAGACGGCCGAATAGACGCGGTTGTAGAAGGTCGCCATTCCCGTCGCGCTCAGGCCCTTGGTGATGAACCCGAGATCCTGATCTACGGTCAGCGCCGAGGTGAAATGGCCGCGGAACTGGTCGCCGTACCCGCGGCACAGCTGGGCATAGGGATTGGTGAACAGACTGCCGTTCCAGGCGTCGGTCACGCCGAAGCGCGTGAAGGTGTCGGACGATTCGCCGGGCAGCGTGGCCGGGAATTCGCTGGGCATGGCCGTCAGCGCATACTTGAAGAGGTCGGAGACGTCCTCGATCGGCGCATGGCGGTAGTGCAGCTGGGTGTTCATTTTCAGCGACACGCGCGTCGTCGGCGTGGCGTCGGCCGAGACGTTGGCCTGGAAGAGGTACTTCTGCGCGTTGATGTTCGTGTCGTATTTCGAAATATCGGGCTTGCGGACGATGCCGTTCTCGTTATAGGCCGTGGCGTTGAGGAAATAGTCGAGCTTCTTGGAACCGCCCGTCATGTTGAAGTTGAAATTCTGGTTGAACGAAGCGTCCTTGAAGAGCATGTCGTACCAGTCGACGTTGGGATAGACATACGGATCGAGCCCCAGCCGCGTACCCATGATCTTCTGGTCGCTGTAACGCGGCGAACGTCCACGCGTGAGACTGGCCTCGTTGTAGGTCTCCATGAAGGTGACGCCGTCGGCGATTTCGGGCACGCGCGTCGGCGCCGACATGCCGACCTCGGCGCGCAGGTTGATGGTCATCTTCTCCGAGTCGCGGCCGCTCTTGGTGGTGATGATCATCACGCCGTTGGCGCCGCGCGAGCCGTAGAGGGCCGTGGCCGTGGCGTCTTTCAGCACCGAAAACGATTCGATCGTCTCGGGCGGGATGTTGTTGAGCATCTGGCTGGTGATCTCCACGCCGTCGAGAATCAGCAGCGGCGACTGTCCCGAACCGAAGGTCGAGATGCCGCGGATCCAGAAGTTCGCCCCGTCGGCGCCCGGCTCGCCGGTCTTCTGCACGGCGATCACGCCGGCGATCTTACCTGCGAACGAGGTCGAAAGGTTGCTCGACGACACCTGCAACTCGCTGGGCTTGACCGACTGGACGGCACCCACCAGCGACTCCTTCTTCTGCACGCCGAAGCCGACGACCACGACATCCTCCAATTCGTTCGAGGCGTCGACGAGCGTCACCAGCTTGAAAAGTTCGCTGTCCTTGACCGCGATCTTCTTCATGTCGTAGCCGAGGAACGAGAAGGTCACCTGCCGTGTCGAGGCCGGCACGGTAAGCGAATAGTTGCCGTCGATGTCGGTCGTCACGCCGAGCGTCGTCCCCTCGACATAGACGTTGGCCCCCACGATGGGCTGGTTGTCCGACGAGGAGATGACCGTACCGGAGAGTGTCACCGAACCGTCCTTCGCCACGGTCGCACCCTGCCGGGGCCGCTGCGAAATGGTCACCAGCTTGTCGTTGATCGTGTAACGCAGCGATCCGTCCAGTACTTTGTCGAGCACGGTCTGGATCGTTGCATTTTTGAACGAGGCCGTGACGGGTTTGTCGACATCGACCTCTTTGCTTTCGAAAAGGAACGAGTAGCCGGTCTGCTTTTCGACCTCCTCCAACACCGTTTTCAGGGGAACGCCCCGAAACGACTTGGTAATGACCTGCGCATGGATCGACAGGGTCAGCAACAGCCCCGCGACCAATGCGACGATCCGTCTGAATCGTAGATGTAAATGCATAAAGTTTAAGGATTAAGGTTAGTTAGTGAATCAGGTTTCAGTTGGATCGGAGCGGCGGCATCACTGCGGCAGGGCGTCCACCACATAGCGGCAGCCTTCGCACGAGACCGAAATGGGCAGGATGTCGCACAGCGCCCGCATGACCGATTTGATATTTTGGGCGGACGAGAGCGAGATGCGGAACGTCGTATCGTCGAACCTGCGCGTGCGCAGGTCGATCTCCACGTCGTACTCGCGGGCCAGCCTCCTGAGCAGCGACGGCAACGTAATGGCGTCGTAACGGATCACCCCGTCGATCCATGCCCGGTACTGCCGCACGTCGACCTGCTCCCGACGCACGGTCGCTGTCGCACAGTCGTAAGTGACCAGATCGCCCGGCGTCATCGCCTCCTGCTTGTCCTCCGACTCGAAACGCAGCGCCCCTTCCAGCAGCGCAGCCGTCACGGCGGGATCTTCGGCATAGGCCGAGATGTCGAACTTCGTGCCGAGAACGGTGAACGTACAACCGCGCGCTTCGACACGGAACGGCAGTGCCGCATGGCGCGCCACCTCGAAATAGGCTTCGCCCGAGAGGGAGACCTCGCGCGAGGTTTCGTTGAAACTCGATCCGTAGCTCAACGCCGATCCCGCATTGAGCCACACCTGCGTACCGTCGGGCAGCGAGATACGGCTGTGCGTGCCCTGCGGCGCCTCGACCGTAAAAAGCTGTTCGGGCCTTTCTGCCGGAAGGAGATGCAGCACGAGCGTCGAGACGAGCGCCAGCACCGCGGCCGCAGCCGAGATACGCAGCCACAGACGGCGCAGCGGACGCCGCCGCCGAATCTTCCGCCTCAGCGAATCGAGCGAATCGAGCACGTCGGCCGGCGGAACATGGTCGCGCTTCCAACAGCTCTCCCACTCCCTCATCTGCGCGAGGCCCTGCGGATTTCCGTTGAGAAATCCATACAGTTCGCACTCCTCTTCCGCCGTGATCGTCCCCTCGAAAAACCGGAGGGCGATCTCTCTGATCCGTTCGTTCATGGCCCGTATTTTCGTTGCTCGTTCTAAATCTTATAACAACTCAAAGAGCCTTTACCCAACCTGCCTTATCGAAAAAAAACGCTCCTCCGGCATTTCGTCCGCTCGTTCGCGCCGGCTGCACCTATTTTTATTACGACGCCCGTTCGCCGCCCGTCCCGGCAGTTCCCAATCTTCGCGACCGCACGGCATAAAGAATAAAAAAGAGAAGCCGACGCACGCCGGAACGGTCGCGCGAACGACGAGGCACGTACGGAATCCGGACGAGTCCGGTTCGGCACACGCCTCAGCGAAAGCCCTTCGGGATCAAAAGTTCAGGGGAAAAATCCGCTGTTAGAGCTTCCCCCCCCCGAAAGAAGCTGTGAAATTTTCTGCCGGAAACAGGTCGGGATTCGCGGAGCGCACGCCCGATACGGCAAGCCGCCGCGGCTGCCGACCGCGACCTGAAAAAATGAAAGCACGACTCCGAACTTCGACCAAAGCAGACGTGAACCCTGCGGGATCGGACGGAGTTCGGCGACCGCGCCGCATCAGCGGTTCGCGTTCATCATCCACAGCAGAATCAGAATCGTATAGAGGGAATTCTCGCGGCCGAGCATCTCGGAAAAAATCCGGAGCGCCTTCTGGATATGCTTTTCGACGGCCTGCAACGAAATATGCAGCCGCTCGGCGATCTCCCGGTTCTTCATCCCCTGAAAACGGCTGAGGATGAAAACCTCGCGGCAGCGCTGAGGAAGCGAATCCGTGATACGCTGGATCTCGCGCTCCAACTCCTGATAAAGATAAGGGTATTCGGCCTCGTTATAGGAAAAACAGAGATTATAGAGACGTTCTTCCCCCCCCCTTCGGTCGGGACGTATTCGGGAGATCTGACGGTCGGCATACTCCCTGACGATACGTTTGTGCTTCAAAAAATTCAGACAGCGATGCCGCATCATGGTGAAGAGCAGCATCGGCGCCTCGTCCTCCTCCAATTCGGCATAGTCGTCCCACAGTCTCACGAAACAATCCTGCACCAAGTCCTGCGCTTCGACGGAATCGCCCACGAACCGCAGCGCATAGGCGATCAACCGCGGCTGATAATCGATATACAACCGCTCGAAATTATTCCATATGGCCCTGTCGTGCATCCCTAAAACTCTTTAACGCCGGACTGTCGTTCAGACCGAGTTTTTCGCATAAATCTAAACAAAGATAAAATTTTTTCCATTTCCCGCCAAGCGCCGCTGACAAAAACAGGGCGCCGCCCCGCTGCGGAACCGAACATCCGCACGGTAGGCCCCCTCCGCAGAACACGCGGCATCCCGACCGGATGTCTCCGACAATCACGACGAAAAGCCGTGTCCCCGAATAGGCGATTCCATCTTTATTTTCCCGTATTCCAACTTCATCTCAACGATTTCATCCCGACAGCTTCGCATCGTCATTTGCTTCTGCACCCGACTTTTCGTATCTTCGGCTGCGCCGAAGATACTCCCGCCCGGCAATGTTCGAATAAAATTTGACATTGCCCTCGCTTATTCGTATTTTTGTCGGAACCAAAACTCCGGAACCCCGAACTCCGCCATGATCCGACCGCACTGCACCCTATCGCTTCTGACGGCCGCATGTCTGTACGGCCTTCTCGCCGTCTCCTGCTCCCCGACCGTCGACTACGGCTATGCGCCGCAGACGCTCCGCGCCCTGAACGAGCTGGACGAAGCGATGCTCCGCGGCGGGGAGTACGACGCCGGACGGCAGCGGCGCATCGCATCGCTCCGTCGCAACCTGACGGCCGCACGCAGCGACGAAGAGCGCGTTCGGGCACTGCTCGACCTGCAACAGGTCTTCGTCACCTACGAACTCGACTCGGCCGCCCGTTTCGTCGACAGCCTCTACGCATTCGCCCGCAGCAGGGAATCGCACAACTTCGAACGGATCGCCGCACTGGCCGAGACCGACGTCCTGATGGGGCGCGGACTGACCGACCAGGCCGAGACGCTCTTCCGGCAGATCGATACGGCCGGAATGACGACGCTCGAATACCGGAACTGGTATGCGCGGTACAATGCGATCGTATGGCGGCGGCAGGCCGAAGCCACCGATCCCGGCGAACACCGGGCATGGCTCGATTCGCTGCGCCGCATCCGGCACATCCGCACCGGCGTCGAATCCCTTCCTGCATTCACCCGCATTCGGGAACGGGCGCTCGAACTGGCCGACAACGGCCGCTACGACGAAGCTTATGCCGAGCTGGAACCCCTCCGGCACAAGGAACTCGCCCCCTGGAACACGGCGGTGCTCTATTACGACATGGGGCAGATCGCCGAACAGGCAGGACAGGAAGAGCGCGCCGTCGAGTACTACACGCGCTCGGCCATCGCCGACCTGCAAGCCGGAACGCGCTCCTACTTCTCGCTCTACAACCTCGCGCTGCGGCTCTTCGAGCGCAACGACCTCGAACGCGCCTCGCGCTACATGCAGCGCACGCTCGACGATGCGCTCGCCTGCAAATCGGGCGCCCGCATCCCCCTCACTTCGTCGGCCGCCACGGCGATCAACCGCGCCGTGGTCAACGACCTGGCCGTGCGCAACCGGTTGCGGCTGTGGACGACGGCCGTCACGTCGCTGCTGCTGGTCACCTTCGCCGCAGCCTTCGCCAACGCACTCCGCCAGCGGCGGCGGTTGCAGCACAGCCGGCGGCAACTGGCCCTCACCAATGCCGAACTCCGTGAAAAGAACCGGCAGCTGACGCGCATGAGCGACCGGGTGCGCGACATCAACGCCGCGCTGGTCGACTCCAACCGCATCAAGGATCGTTACGTGTGCCAGTACGTCGACCTCTCCGTCTACTATATCTCGCGGCTGGACGACCTGCGGCGCATGATCTGCCGCCAGGCCAAAACCGAAAGTCCCGAAGCGCTGATCCGCCGGCTGAGCCTGCCCCAAAACAGCCTGCGGCAGGAGTTCGCCGAATTCTACCGCCGCTTCGACGCCTCGTTCCTCGAAATCTTCCCCCGCTTCATCGAACAGGTCGACGCACTGCTGCTTCCCGAAGCGCGGATCGAACCCCGTTCGCCGCGCTCCCTCACCACCGAACTGCGCATCCTCGCCGCAATCCGCCTGGGCATCACCGACAGCGGCCGTATCGCCCGCTTCCTGAACTGCGCGCCGACGACCGTCTATACCTACCGCACCAAACTCCGCAACATGGCCCTCGACAGGGAGGGATTCGAGGAGCGAATCCGCCGGATCGGGCTGTTCGATGCCGAAGAGCATCTATATAAGACGGACAACGAAAAATAGTCAATCCGCTTTTTATCAGCATATTCGCAGAAATATCCGTCTATATTTCTCCCCCGAAAGGAAAGAGAATCCGAAAGAATTGCCTAATTTTGAATTCGAAGCCGCACCGAATCCTTCCGACCAGGATCCGGCCGGCGCCCCGACCGAGAAACCTTTATAACTTTCGTAACCATGAACTTCATCTCGAACTTCAACTGGCGCCCGACGCTTTCGGGCATCGCTCTCTCGCTGCTGCTGGCGACGGGATGCGCACAACGACACAACACGCTCAGCGAGCAGGAGATCGCCGACGGCTGGGAGCTGCTCTTCGACGGCAAGACGCTCGACGCGTGGAAAGACTACAACGGCGACTCGCTCACCATGCCCTGGCGCGCGGTCGACGGCTGCATCCAGGCGCACGGCGACGGCAGCGACCTGTCGGGCTACATCGTCACCCGCAAGCAGTACGAAAACTTCATCCTCGACTGGGACTGGAAACTCTCCTACGGCGGCAACAGCGGAATGCTCTACCACGTGGTCGAAGACCCCTACTTCAAGGTGCCCTACGTCACGGGGCCCGAATACCAGCTCATCGACGAAGCGGGCTGGGAGGAGACCAACGCCCCCACCAAGCTCGAACCGTGGCAGCGGCTGGGCGTCGACTACGCCATGCACCTGCCCGACGCCGCCAAGATGCGGCTCAATCCGCAGGGCGAATGGAACAACTCGCGCATCGTCTACGACAACGGCCACGTCGAGCACTGGCTCAACGGTGAGAAAATTCTCGAATTCGACGCCTACACCGACGAGTGGTTCGCATTGAAGAACAGCGGAAAATGGGCCGATGCCCCCGAATACGGACTGGCGCGGCGCGGTGTGATCTGCTTGCAGGATCACGGCTATCCGGCATCGTTCCGCAACGTGAAGATCAAGGAGCTGCCGCGCAAGGCGGGACGCACGGTCGAACTCTTCAACGGCCGGGATCTCACGGGCTGGGAGAAGTACGGCACCGAACTGTGGTACGTCGACGATGCGGGCAATCTGGTCTCCGAGAGCGGCCCCGACAAGAAATACGGCTATCTGGCCACGCGCGAATATTACGACGATTTCGATCTGACGGTCGAGTTCAAGCAGGTGGCCAACGGCAACTCGGGCCTCTTCTTCCGTTCGTTCGTCGAACCTCCCGTGAAGGTTCACGGCTGGCAGTGCGAGGTGGCGCCGCGCAACCACGACACGGCGGGCATCTACGAATCCTACGGCCGCGGCTGGTTGCAGACCATCCCCGACGAGAAAGAGTCGATCCTCAAAGAGGGCGAGTGGAACACGCTGCGCCTGCGCGTCGAGGGCGACCGCGTGCAGACGTGGCTCAACGGCGAGCCGATGGTCGACTTCCGCGACGTGAAGATCGGCGCGGCACAGGGACGCATCGCCTTGCAGATCCACGACGGCGGCGGCATCAAGGTGCTGTGGCGCAACTTCCGCCTCGAAACGTTGTAAACCCCGACGCCGGGAAATATCCGTCTCTTCGACAAAGCCCGAACGAGTTTTGCCGAAGAGACGGACAACCGCAAAAGCGAACCTTAAACGACATCATATCATGAGTATCAATCGAAGAAACTTCATCAAGCTGCTGGGCGGTGCGACGCTGCTGACCGTCGTGCCGCGCCGTGTGCTCGGCGGTCCCAACCACGTGGCTCCGAGCGACCAGCTCACCAAGGGCATCATCGGCGTGGGCGGCATCGGCAAGAGCAAATACCACTTCACCAGCGACGAACGCTGCCGGCTGGTGGCCGTCTGCGACGTCGACCGACGACATCTCCGTTCGGCCGTCGAACTGGGACACAAGAAATTCAACGAGACGCTCCAAGCCTACGAAGACTACCGCGACCTGATCGCCGACCCCAACGTCGACATCGTGCACATCGCCACGCCGCCCCACTGGCACGGCATCATGGCCGTCGAAGCCGCGCGCGCGGGCAAGGACATCTGGTGCGAGAAACCCATGACGCGCACCATCGGCGAGAGCCGCCGCGTGGTCGAAGCCGTCAAGCGCAACAACCGCATCTTCCGCCTCAACACGTGGTTCCGCTTCAAGGACACCTTCTACGGGCTGGGGACGACGGTCGAACCGCTCAAAAAACTCGTCGACAGCGGGATGCTGGGCTGGCCGCTGAAAGTGACCATTTCGGGCGCCACGGGCTTCGCCTGGAAATTCTACTGGGTCGGCAAGGAGAACCTCCGGCCGCAGAGCGTCCCCGCCGAACTGAACTACGACATGTGGCTCGGCCCCGCACCCTACAAACCCTACAACGAACACCGCGTGCACCAGACCTTCCGCGGCTATTGGGATTACGACGGCGGCGGCCTTACGGACATGGGGCAGCACTACATGGACCCCGTACAGTATCTTCTGGGCAAGGACCGTACGTCGCCCGTGAAGGTCGAGGTCGACGCCCCCGAACAGCACCCCGACGCCGTGGGCATCTGGCGCAAGATCGTCTACACCTACGACGACGGCTGCCAGATCGTACTCGAAGGCGAGGGTTTCGAGAGCAAAGACGACACGCCCTACATTGAAGGGCCGCTGGGCAAGGTCTACAAAGGGTTCCGCTGCACGATTCCCGACGTCATGGAGAAGCTGGCCGAACTGCCCGATCCCGAGCCGCAGAACACCGATTTTCTGGAATGCGTGCGTACGCGCCGGCGCTTCGCGCTCGACGAGGAGATCGGCCACCGCAGCTGTACGCTGGTCAACATGGGCGCCTGCGCGCTGCGTCTCAACCGCACGCTGCATTTCGATCCCGTCAGCCAGCTCTTCGTCGGCGACGACGCGGCCAACCGCCTCGTCGACCAGCCGATGCGCCGCCCGTGGCAAATCTGAACATCGCTAACCGTAACGAACACCGACTCATGAAAACGATAAGACAAACGTTGATCCTGCTGACGTTCGCGCTGTTTTTCGCCGCGAACGTCACGGCCGCACCGCTCGACGAACGCCAGCGTACGGTCGAAACCGTCGTCGCCGACGCGCTGGCGCAGCTTCCCGCCGCCACTGCCGGGGATTACGACAAGATTATGGGTGAACTGGCCGCCACCGGCGCCGAGGGCGTCGGCATCCTGGCCGACATGCTCGTCCCTGCCTCGCAGGGCGAGAACGCCGCCGTGGAGTACGCCCTCAACGGCGTGGCGAGCTTCGTCACCGCCGCCGGACGGGAACAGCTGCGCCCCGCCGTATGCGAGGGGCTGCTCGCCGCACTGGCACGCTGCAAGGACGACGCCAACCGCGCCTTCCTCGTCTCGCAGCTGCAACTTTGCGCGACGGCCGACAATGCCGCCGCACTGGCCGCCTACATCGACGACCCCTATCTGGGCGACCCCGTCCTGCGCGCGCTGATCTCCATTCCCGACAGCGAAGCGACCCTGTTGTCGCTCGCACGCCGCAGCGACCTTAGCGATGCGCAGCGCGCTGCGCTGGCCTATGCCTTCGGGGAGAAACGCACCGCCGCGGCCGAACCGATCCTGCTGGGCTGGATCGACGGCGCCGACGACGCGACCCGTGCGGCCCTCTACCCCGCGCTGGCTTCCTGCGGCACGGCCGCCTCGGCCAAGGCGCTCGAAGCGGCAGCCCGCGCCGTGGATTACGGCTGTGACGAAACCGCCGCGACCGACTCCTACCTGCGCCTGCTCGACCGCATGGTCGACGAAGGCGCGGCACGCGACGCAGTGAAGGCGGCCAAACGGCTGCTCAAATGCGAACGCGCCAACGTGCGCGGTGCGGCGCTCGAAGTGATCGTCCGCGCCGAAGGCACCCGAGCGATGCCCTACGTGCTCGCCGCACTGGAAAAGGGCGACATCCAATACCGCAACGCCGCCCTGCGCTACATCGGCGACAAGGCCGACGACGCGGTCTACGCCGCGATCGCCGCCGACCGCAAACGATTGAGCGACGAGGCGTGGGCCGACGTGATCGAGTGGTTCGGCGTGCGTCACGCCGCGTCGCAGACCGGAGCGGTGACCGAAGCCGTCGGCTCGTCGAACGACGCCGTGGCTCTGGCCGGCATCCGCGCCGCAGGCCGCCTGGGCGGCGACGAGGCGCTCGCCGCGCTGATCGCCGCGCTCGGCGGCCCGCACTCCGACGCCGCGGCACAGACGCTGCTGGCCTTCAACGGCCGTATCGACGAAGGCGTCGTCAAGGCACTCGACGGCCGAGGCACGATGCAGGTACAGGCGCTCAACCTCGCTGCCGCACGGCGTATCGACGCCGTCGCGGACAAGGTCTTCGCCCTGCTCGACGCACCGGACGCCGCCGTCTCGGAGGCCGCCTACCGTGCGCTGGCCAGCATCGCCGCCCCCGCCGACGTCGACCGCCTGAGCCGGCTGCTCGACACTGCCGACGCGGCACATGCCGGACAGCTCTCGGCTGCGCTCACCCATGCCGTACGCACGCTCGCACCTGAAAAGCAATACGAGACCGTCTACGTCCGGATGAGCGCCTCGCCCCGTCCCGAACGTTACTACCCCACACTGGCGCAGACCGGTACGCAGCAGGCGATCGACTGCCTGGTGGAGAACTTCGCCGGCAGCCGCCGCGCCGAAGCCTTCGACGCGCTGCTGCGCGTCGAAGCTCCGCAGATCGCCGGCGTGCTCTATACGATCGCCGCGGGCAATCCCGATCTGGCCGACCGCGCGCTGACGCGCTACACGGCCTGCGTGGCGGCGCTCGACGCGACGCCCGTGCGCAAATACCAGCTCTACCGCCAAGCGCTCGAATTGAATCCCTCGCCGAAGATCGCCGTCGGCATCCTGCGCAAGCTGGAAGGCATCCGTGAATTCCCGGCGCTCGTGCTCGCCGGCCGTTATCTCGACGACGAGGCGACGGCGCGCGCCGCTGCGGCTGCCGTCAAGACCATCGCAGCGAAAAGCGCCCGCCCGCTCGGCGGCGACACGGTACGCGCCCTGCTCGAAAAGAGCCGCGACATCTACCGCGAATGGGCCAAGAGCGACGCCGACGCCGGCTATGCCGTCGACGAGCTGACGCTGATGCTCTCGAAACTCCCCGCCGAAGGGTTCGCCGCCGTCGCGACCGACCTTGCGCAGTGGAGCGCCGTCGCAGCCGATCCCGCCCGCCGCGCCACGATGAAGGCCGCTGCGCTCAAACGGGCCGAGGTGGCCGCCGCGAAGGCGATGCAGCAGAGCTGGACCACGGCCGACGGCACGATCGCCTATGCGGGCGGCGAGCCGAGCACGATCGCCGCACCCGGCACCTACGAGAACTTCGAATTCTGGATCGACTGCCGCACACGAGGCGCCGCCGGCATCGCCGTGCGTTCGACCAACCGGATCGGTCTGGGCGGCGACGCGGGGTCGGGCGCACTGACCGGCAACCGCACCCACGCATCGACCCCCGCGGTCGATGCCGACAACGCCGACGGGGAGTGGAACACGCTCCACGTCAAGGTCGTGGACGACCGCGTGACCGTCGAGGTCAACGGCCGCACCGTAACCGAAAACGTCATCTTGGAGAATACCTGCGCGCCCGGCGAAGCGGCCTACGCGAGCGGAGCGATCGAGCTGCTGGGCGAAGGCGATGCTGCGGAGTTCCGCGACTTCTACCTGTGCGAGCTGCCCGCGACGCCCGTCTTCGAACTCTCGCCCGAAGAGCGGGCCGAAGGCTACGAAGTGCTCTTCGACGGCCGTTCGCTCCACAAGTGGACGGGCAACACGACCAATTACGTCCCGCAGGAGGGAACGATCTACGTCACCGCATCCTACGGCGGCAAGGGCAATCTCTACACGGTCGAGGAGTACGGCGATTTCATCCTGCGCTTCGAGTTCCGCTTCCTGCGCGAAGGGGTCAACAACGGCATCGGCCTGCGTACGCCGATGGGCGTCGACGCCGCCTACCACGGCATGGAGATCCAGATCCTCGACCACGACGCCCCGATCTACAAGAACCTGCGCGTCTACCAGCAGCACGGCTCGGTCTACGGCATCATTCCGGCCAAGCGGATCAAGTTCGGCGAGCTGGGCACATGGAACGTGGAGGAGATCCGCGCCGTGGGCGACCGCATCACCGTGACGGTCAACGGCGAGGTGATCCTCGACGGCGACATCCGCGAAGCGTGCCAGGGACACAACGTCTCGGAGGACGGCTCCAAGAAGAATCCCTACACCGTCGACCACCGCAACCACCCGGGACTCTTCAACAAGAAGGGGCACATCGGTCTGCTCGGACACGGCGCAGGCATCCAGTTCCGCAACATCCGCATCAAGTCTCTCGACGCGAAGACACAGAACGGGAAATAGACGACCTCGGCGGGACGCGCTCCCGCGACGAACAACCCACCGGCCGGAGACACCGCGTCTCCGGCCGGTATCGAAACGACCGTTCCCGACCGGCGAAGGCAGCGCACCCGAAAACAGGCTGCCGGACGCAGGAAACGGCCGCAAACACAAACTCCGATCCATGAATTTCCAGAAAGTCCCCGAAGGGCGTCCGCTGCGCATGGCGGTCATCGGCGCGGGCAACCGGGCCAATAAATACTTGGAATACGCACGGCGGCACCCCGAACGGCTGCAACCGGTTGCCGTCGTCGACGGCAACGAACTGCGGCGCAACGAAACGGCCGAGCGGTTCGGGCTTGCGGCCGAACGCCGCTACGCCGACTACGACGCATTCTTCGCCCGACCGACCGACACCGACGCCGTGCTCATCACCACGCCGGACGACGTCCACTTCGATCCCTGCATGAAGGCGATCGACGCCGGACTCCACGTGCTGCTCGAAAAGCCGATCGCACAGCGGCTCGACGAATGCCGCGCCATCGCGCGCCGCGCCCGCGAACGGGGTGTGCTGGTAGGCATCTGCCACGTGCTGCGCTACCACCCCTACTTCGCCAAGATTCGGGAGATCGTCGATTCGGGCGAGCTGGGACAGATCATCTCCGTCAATCACGTCGCGGCGGTGGGTATCGACCGCACGACGCACAGCTACGTCCGCGGCCCCTGGCGGCGCGAAGAGACCTCCAACCCGATGCTGCTGGCCAAGTGCTGCCACGACGTCGATTTCCTGCTCTGGATCACCCGAAGCCCCTGCCGCAAACTCAGTTCGTTCGGTTCGCTGCGCTGGTTCCGCGCAGCCAACGCGCCGCAGACGAGCGCCGAACGCTGCATCGACTGTCCGGTGGAGCACGACTGCCCCTATTCGGCCGTCGACCTCTACTGCACGCGCCGCGACTGGATCTCGAACTTCGACGTACCGCAGGGACGCACGCTCGACGAGGTGCTCCTGGAAGAACTGCGCCACGGCCCCTACGGCCGCTGCATCTACCGCTGCGACAACGACGTGGTCGACCACCAACTGCTCACCATGGAACTCGCGGACGAGACGATCCTCTCGCTCTCGATGGACATCTTCACGCAGGACGACTGCCGGCGCACCCACATCAAGATGACGCACGGCGAGATCTTCGGCGACGAACGCAAGCTCCACGTGCATCGCTTCCGCCGCGGCCACAACCGCGTCTACGATTTCGAGGAGCTGGCGGGGCACCCCTTCCATGCGGGCGCCGACCTGCGGCTGATCGAAGATTTCGTCGACGCGCTGACCCGCCCCGGCCACCCTTTTCTCTGCACGATCGAGGATTCGATCGAGAGCCACCGCATCTGTTTCGAGGCCGAGCGCAGCCGCCGCTGCGGCGAAACGATCCGGCTGGAATAACGTCCGAGGGGCACGGAACGCCCCCCCCGAAGCCGTATGAAGCGACACCCTCTTTCGCGATAGGCGCGAAGAGGGTGTCGCCGTTATCGCCCGTTTCGTCGACGGAAAAAGCCCGTCCGTCTATTTTAATTGCATTCGCGCGCGCCGTGCGGTAGCTTCGCGGCAAAACGGAATGCCATGAATCGCAAACTGCTGACAGGATGCGCCGCACTGCTGGTCTGGCACGCGGTCGCGGCGCAGGACTCGCTGAAAGTCTGGACGCTGCAAACGTGCCTCGACTATGCGCTGGAAAACAATATCCAGTTGCAGCAGAGCCGCAACGACTACCTCTCAGGGCTCGAAGATACCCGCGAAGCGAAGGCCGCACTGCTGCCGTCGCTCGCAGTCTCGGCGACACAGGGCTACACGAACTACCCTTCGTCGAACGCCGAAAACAACAACAGCTACACCGGCACTTACGGAATCAACGCAGGGCTGACGCTCTACGAAGGCGGCAAACTGCGCACGGCGGTCAAGGAACAGAGGCTCCAAAACCGCATCGACGCACTCTCGGTCGCCGAAGCCGCGAACGACATCCGCATCGCCATCGTCGAAGCCTACATGCAGGCGCTCTACGCCGCCGAAGCCGTGGAGGTAGCCGCCGGTACGGCCGAAGTCTCGCGCGCCCAGCGCGACCGCGCCGAGCAGATGTGGCAGGCGGGATCGATCAGCAAGGTCGATTTCGCCCAGCTCGAAAGCCAGTATGCGAGCGACCTCTACCAAGTAGTCGTCGCCCGGTCGTCGCTCGACGACTACAAGTTGCAGCTCAAACAGCTGCTCGAACTCGACATCACGGAGGAGATGAATCTTGCCGCGCCCGCAGAGGGAGAAGAGACCGTCTTGCAGGCCCTGCCCGCCAAAACCGACATCTACGCGACGGCGCTCGACGCCATGCCGCAGATCGAACGGGGGCGGCTGGGCGTCGAGACGGCGGAGTTGGGGATAAGAGAGGCGCGCGCAGGATTCTATCCCTCCGTTTCGCTTACGGCCGGTCTCGGCACGGGACACATGACGGGCGGCGGATTCCAGCCGGGAAGTCAGGTCTGGAACCGCTTCAACGAGAATGTCGCGCTCTCGGTCAGCATCCCGATCTTCTCGAACCGCAAGAACCGGACGGCCGTCAACAAGGCGCGCATCGCCGCCTCGAACAGCCGTCTCGAACAGCTCGGTCTCGAAAAGGAGCTGCTCCGCAAGGTCGAGTCGGCCTACCTCGACGCCATCTCGTCGCAATCGCGCTACACGGCCGCCCGGCAGAAGGAACGTTACGCCCGGCAGAGCTACGACCTCACCGACGAGCAGTTCCGCGTCGGCCGGAAGAACACCGTCGAACTGATTACGGCGCAGAACGAACTTTCGTCGGCACGGCAGGAGGTGTTGCAGGCCAAGTACATGGCGCTGCTCAACATCAGGCTGCTCGACATCTATCAGGGACGATAGCCCCTCCGGAGATCGAAAACGACCGCTGAAAACAAACGAAAAGCACATGAAGATGAAACGAAAAAGCACGGCCGTCCTCGTCGCGGCCCTCGTCGCGGCCTGCGGGCTCTGGTTCGCGCTGCGCCCTTCGAAGCAGACCGGAATCACGCTGGAAACGGCTGCGACGAGCCGCATCACGATCCGCAACTCGGTCACGGCTACGGGAACGGTGGAGCCGGTCACCGAAGTGGAGGTGGGTACGCAGGTGTCGGGGATCATCGACCGGCTCTACGTCGACTACAACGACGTGGTGAAAGCCGGACAACTCATCGCCGAAATGGACAAGGTGACCCTGCAAGCCGAACTGGAATCGTCGCAGGCCGAGCTGGCGAGCTGCAAGACCGAATACGAATACCGCATGAAGGAGTACTCGCGCACGCGCACCCTCCACGAGAAGGAGCTGGTAAGCGACGCCGAATACGACGAAGCCCTCTACCTCTACGAGAAGGCGCGCAACGCCTACGAACAGGCCCAGGCCGCCATCGTCAAGGTCAAACGCAATCTGGGCTACGCGACGATCACCTCCCCGATCGACGGCGTGGTCATCAGCCGCGCCGTGGAGGAGGGGCAGACCGTGGCGGCGGGCTTCGAGACGCCGACGCTCTTCACCATCGCCAACGACCTGACGCAGATGCAGGTCGTGGCCGATGTCGACGAAGCCGACATCGGGCAGGTATCCGACGGACAGCGGGTGGAGTTCACCGTCGACGCCTACCCCGACGACACCTTCGAGGGGGTGGTGGAGCAGGTCCGCCTCGAAGCGACGACCGAATCGAGCGTCGTGACCTACGAGGTGGTCATCACGGCCTACAACCCCGAACTGAAACTCAAACCGGGGCTGACAGCCAACGTGACGATCTTCACGCTCGAAAAGGACGATGCGCTGGCCGTCCCGACCAAAGCCCTGCGGTTCGTCCCCGACGGGGAGCTGCTCGCGGCGCTCGGCCTGCATGCCGAAGCCGCCGCAGAGGCCGAACCAAGCAAACGGGAGCTGTGGGTAAAACAGGGGACGACGCTCGTACCGCGGTACGTGACCGCCGGCTCGGCCAGCGGCGAACTGACCGAGATCGTCGACGGGCTGAACGACGGCGAGGAGGTGGCCGTCTGCCTGACGGCGGAGCGGACGGAGCCCGAAGCCGCCGCCGAACGGAGTCCCTTCATGCCTGCCCCTCCGGGCGGCGACAAAAAGAAGAAATAAACCCATGAAAGAGATCATCAGGCTGGACGACATCCGGCGCGATTTCCGGGTGGGAGACGAGACGGTACATGCACTGCGCGGCGTCACCTTCACGATCTGCGAAGGGGAGTTCGTCACAATCATGGGTACCTCCGGATCGGGCAAGTCGACGCTGCTCAACACGCTCGGCTGCCTCGACACCCCCTCCGCAGGCGAATATTACCTCGACGGTACGGCGGTGCGTTCGATGGACAAGAACCAGCGCGCCACGCTGCGCAACCGCAAGATCGGTTTCGTCTTCCAGAACTACAACCTGCTGCCCAAGACGACGGCCATCGAGAACGTCGAACTGCCGCTGATGTACAACCCCTCCTGTTCGTCGGCCGAACGGCGCGACCGTGCCGTGGCCGCGCTCAAAGCCGTCGGACTCGGCGACCGGCTGCTGCACCGCAGCAACCAGATGTCGGGCGGACAGATGCAGCGCGTGGCCATCGCCCGCGCACTGGTAAACGATCCGGCGGTCATTCTGGCCGACGAGGCGACGGGGAACCTCGACACGCGGACGAGTTTCGAGGTGCTGGTGCTCTTCCAGCAGCTGCACGCCGCGGGACGCACCATCATCTTCGTCACGCACAACCCCGAAATCGCACAATACAGCAGCCGCAACATCACCCTGCGCGACGGCCGCGTCACGGGCGACGTACGCAACGCCGCTATTCTCGACGCGGCCGAGACGCTGGCTCAGCTGCCCGAACAGGAGGATTGAACATGAATTTCACGAATCTCTTCAAAATAGCCGTCAAGGCGCTCGGCAACAACAAACTGCGCGGATTTCTGACGATGCTCGGCATCATCATCGGCGTGGCGTCGGTCATCACGATGCTCGCCATCGGGCAGGGATCGAAGCGGAGCATTCAGGCCGAGATCAGCGAAATGGGGTCCAACATGATCATGATCCATCCGGGCAGCGACATGCGGGGCGGCGTCCGGCTCGACGCCGACGACATGGAGTCGCTCAAACTCAAAGATATGGAGGACATCCGCGAAAAGACCCGCTACGTCTCCTACGTCTCGCCGGCGGTCAACAGCGCCGGACAAGCGGTCTACGGCGCCAACAACACGCCCACGACGGTCTACGGCGTGAACCTCGACTACTTGGAGATCCGCCGCTACAAGATCGCCGACGGCGATGCCTTCTCCGAGCAGGAGATCAAGACGGCCGCCAAGGTGTGTCTGGTAGGCAAGACGGTCGTCGACGAACTCTTTCCCGCCGGCGAAAACCCCGTGGGGCGTGTCATCCGCTTCGGTACGATCCCCTTCCGGATCGTCGGCGTGCTCGAAAGCAAGGGCTACAACAGCATGGGCATGGACCAGGACGACCTGATCGTGGCCCCCTACACGACGGTGCAGAAGCGCATCCTCGCCATCACGCACTTGCAGGAGATCGTCTGCTCGTCGCTGAGCGAAGCCTACACGGACGAGGCGATCGCCGAGATCAGCGACATCCTGCGCACGAACCACCGCCTCAAAGCCACGGACGACGACGACTTCTCGATCCGCTCGCAGCAGGAACTCTCGTCGATGCTCACCTCGACGACCGACATGATGACCGTCCTGCTGGCGGCCGTGGCGGGCATCTCGCTGCTGGTGGGCGGCATCGGCATCATGAACATCATGTACGTCTCCGTGACGGAGCGCACGCGCGAAATCGGCCTGCGGATGTCGATCGGCGCCAAAGGACGCGACATTCTGGCGCAGTTCCTCATCGAATCGATCCTCATCAGCGTCACGGGCGGTCTGATCGGCGTGGTATTCGGCATCGGGGCCGCCGTGGTGGTCAATCTGGCGGCGGCCTTCCCCATCTACATCCAGCCGTGGAGCGTCCTCCTCTCGTTCGCCGTCTGCACGCTGACGGGCGTCTTCTTCGGGTGGTACCCCGCGCAGAAGGCGGCGATGCTCGACCCGATCGAGGCGATCCGTTATGAATAATCGGAAATAATCGTTAATTTTGTTCGGCTATGACCGCGCTGCAATCGAAATATTCGGGCTGGCTGATCCACCTGACGGCATGGGCCGTGATCTTCGGGATGCCGCTGTTCGTCACCTCCCCCGACCGGCCGCTGATGACCGGTTCGGAGTACCTGCGCTTCCTGCTCGTACCGCTCTCGTTCATGGTGGTCTTCTACACGAACTATTTCCTGCTGATCGAACGATACCTCTTCACCCGTCAGACAGGCCGTTTCCTGGGCGGCAACGCGCTGTTGATCGCCGCGGTGATCGTCGGGCTGCACCTCCTGTTCCGCTACGTGCTGCCGCCCGATGCGCAGCACCCGCCCCTGCCGCGGCCGTGGCAGGACTCCGTGCGTTTTTTCGCCGGAAACGCCGCGCTATACCTGCTGGTGGTAGGTGCGGGAGTCGCCATCCGCATGACGGGCGGCTGGTACAAGGCCGAAGCGGCCCGGCAGGAGCTGGAACACAGCCGCACGCAGGCCGAACTGCAAAACCTCAAAAGCCAGCTCAACCCCCATTTTCTGTTCAATACGCTCAACAACATCTATTCGCTCATCCAGATCGACGCCGACCGCGCGCAGCAGGCCGTCCACGACCTGAGCCGGATGCTGCGCTACGTGCTCTACGAAAGCAGTTGCCCCACGGTGCCGCTGGCCGCCGAGGTCGAGTTCCTGCGCGACTACATCGAACTGATGCGCATCCGCCTGCCGCGCCACGTGGAAGTCGGAGTCTCGCTGCCCGAAGAACCGTCGCCGACGCCCGTGGCCCCGCTGCTGTTCATCTCGCTGATCGAGAATGCCTTCAAACACGGCACGAGCAACGACAGACCGTCGTTCATCCGGATCGACATCCACGAGCGAGGCGGCGAACTGGTCTGCCGCATCCGCAACAGTTGTTTCCCCAAGACGGCTTCGGATCGGAGCGGTTCGGGCATCGGGCTGAAAAACCTCTCGAAACGGCTGGAGATGATCTATCCGCAACGCCACACTTTCGAATACGGAGAGCGGGGCGGCACCTACACGGCGTTGCTGCGCATCAAACTGCACGAACGATGAAACTGAACTGCGCGATCATCGACGACGAACCGCTGGCCGTGGAGCTGATGGAGGGATACGTGCGCAAGACACCGTTCCTGACGCTGTGCGGCTCGTTCGGCAGCGGCTCGGCGGCCTTCGACATGCTGCGCGACCGCCCCGTCGACCTGCTTTTCTGCGACATCCAGATGCCGGGGCTGAGCGGCATGGAACTTTCGCGGATGCTCCCCGCCGACACGCGCGTGATCTTCACCACGGCTTTCAGTCGCTACGCCGTCGAAGGCTTCCGCGTCAACGCGGTCGACTACCTGCTCAAACCGATCAGCTATGCCGACTTCCTCGCAGCGGCGAACAAGGCGCTGGCATGGTTCGAACTGAAAAACCGCGCCGAAACGCCCCCGCCGGCCGCAGCTCCGCAAAGCCTCTTCGTCAAGACCGAATACCGGCTGCGGCAGATCGGATTCGACAGCATCCTCTACATCGAGGGGCTGAAAGACTACGTGAAGATCCACGTCGAGGAGGAGACGCATCCCGTGCTCACGCTGACCAGTCTCAAATCGCTGGAAGAACAGCTGCCCGCCGACCGGTTCGTCCGCGTCCACCGCTCCTTCATCGTGCAGCCTTCGAAGATCCGCTCGATCGAACGCAACCGCATCGTCTTCGGCAAGGAGTACATTCCCGTCTCGGAGAACTACCGGCAGGCGTTCTTCGACTTTCTGGCCGAACACTCGCTGCTCTTCTGATCTCCGCACGGCATGCAATCGGCAGACCCGCCGCTCGACAAGCCTACCGCTCCATCCGCTCCGCCTCGCGGTCGCGGATCGCGCGCAGCTCCTCCCGTCCGACGGGAAGACCGACGAAATCGGCCGGATAATCGGTTTCGATAATATCCGGTTCGGAGAGGAGCGTGCGCAGGTACTCCACACGCCGGTCGCGGCGATCCTTCACCCGATCGGCCGATCCCGTGACAGAGACGATCACCATCACGCCGCGGTCGTGGAGCTTTTCGTAGATCTCCGTCATGGCGGGATCCATCGCCTTGCGGCTCGCGGCGATGAGGTAGCTCCACGGAATCCCGCTCCGCTCGAAAGCCCGAAACTGCTCGGGCGTACTGATCTCGATGCAGAACATTGCGTTGCGCACCCCCGCATTCCAATAGTACAGCGCCTCGTCGAGCGAGCGGACGCTCAGGAAGATGTTGTGGTATTCCGACCATGCGCCGCCCGGCAACAACTGCTCGACGTAATAATCCAGCGCCCGCCGTCTCTCCGCCTCACCGACGCCCTTCGTGTTGATATACTTGTTGTCGAAATTGAACGCCACCTTGTCTTTCCCCCATTCGAGCACCTCGGCGAGCGTCGGAATGCGGTAGTCGGTCACGTTTCCGTCGCGGTCGACCAGCCGGAACCGCTGCAACTCCTCGTAGGTGTAGTCGGCCACGCGCCCCTTGCCGTCGGTCGTGCGGTCGATCGTCAGGTCGTGCATGAGCACCATCACGCTGTCCTTCGTGAAGCTGAAATCGATCTCGAAGAAGGTCGGCATCATCGACAGCGTCTTCTCGCACGAAGCGATGCAGTTCTCGGGATACCCCTCCTGCATACCGCCCCGATGGGCGCTGATGATGATGTCCCGCCCGGGGACATAGCGGAAATAGGACTGGAACTCCTCGAACGAGGCGATCTTCACCGCGTGGTCTTCGCCCGCGACCGGATAACCGGCCTGCCGGCCGCCGCAGGAGAGCATCGTCGCCGCGGCGAGTATCGTCAAATAGCGTTTCATCGGTTGTATTCGTTACGAAAAATTACATGCGACCCGTCCGTCACGCCCCGACGGCCGACGGCACCCGCGCATAAGCGTCGACCAGCGCCGCCACGAGCCTGTCGTCGTCGATGCCGGTAATCCGCCGCACGGCAGCCGGCAGACCGATCCGGGCGATCGTCTCCCTGATCTCGGCACACTGCCCGTCGGCCGGATCGTCGAAATGCAGCGCTGCGGCGGCCGCGAGCGCCAGCTTGTCCACGGCAAGCCCGTAGCCCGCCGCCAGCGTGATCGGATAGGAGAAATAGAGCGGTGCGGAGAGCTTGCGGGCGGGATCGTGCCCCACGCGGGCTACCGTATCGCGCAGCCACGGATTGCGGAACCTCCGCAGCACGGAGTCGATGTAGGCGGCGTGCTGCGCCCTGCCGAAACCGAACTTGCGGATCAGCGCCTCCCCGCTCTGCCGCATCGCACCTCGCACCAGCCCGAAAATCCGCTCGTCGGCGAGCGCCTCGGCGATGGTGACATACCCTTTGAGATGTCCCAGATAGGCCGTCGCGCAGTGTCCCGTGTTCAGCGTGAAGAGCTTGCGTTCGATGTGCGCCTCCAACTCGTCGGTCAGGTGCATTCCCGACAGTTGCGGCGGTTCGCCCACCCACGCGCTCCGCTCGACGTTCCATTCGTGAAACGCCTCGGCGGCCACGTCCAGCGGTTCGGGAAAGGCGACGGGCGGCACGATGCGGTCGACCGAACAGTCGGCGAATCCGACCGTGCGCTCCGCCCATGCGGCCGTCGGCGCATCCAGCGCCTCGTATACGGACGCTTTGAGGCGCGAGGTCGCACGCACGCCGTTCTCGCAGGCGACGACGTTGAGCGGCGCAGCGACTCCGGCCGCTTTACGCGCCCACAGTCCTGCGGCGATGACCGGTGCGACCCGAGGCAGGACACCCAGCCCGACGGCCGTCGTCACCAGATCGGCGTCGACCAGCCGCCGTACCGCCTCCCCGCTGTCCGCCCGCACGGCCGACACGCCGGCGATCCGCAGCTCGGCGCAGATTTCGTCCGTCACATGGACCGTATAGCCCCGCCGCCGGTTGATCTCGTCCACCAGCTGCGGATCCGCCTCCGCGAAACAGACCTCGTATCCGGCCTGCGACAGCAGGGCGCCGATAAAACCGCGGCCGATCTTGCCGGCCCCGAAATGAATGGCTCTCTTCATGATCGTCGTTCGTTTTCGGCAGTCGCTTCCCCGTACCGGACTCCGCCTTCGCGGAACGGAGCGGAGGACTGCATTTTCAGAAAAGAATAGGGAACCGGAGTCCCCCATTCGCGTATTTTCGAATCACTTCGCAGTCGAAACGCAGGTGATCGCTCCCTGCTCGACGACCAGCTTGGAAGCCGCATCCTGCAACGCACCGTAGAGATAGTTGTCGGCCGGCACCGTCGTCGTGAAATCGATCGTCCTGGTCTGCCCCTCGGCGTTTATCGTCCGCGTCAGCTTGCCGTAGATCTTCACCGATTCGACCGTTACCTCGATCTTCGACTTGATGCGTCCGACCAGAATGCCCGCGCAGCTGCTGTTCTCGTGCGCCGGATCGGCAGTCGTACCCTTGTCGCCGTCGTAATTGTAGAGCGTCGTCGACACCACGTCGGCATCCAGCGCGCAGTCGGTGATCGTGAAGGCGAGCGTCGCCCATCCGAACAGACCTCCGGTATGGGCGAGAAGATTCTCCCTGCCGGTGTTGTTGAGCACGTCGCCGAAGTTGCGGCAGCCGGTCGCATCGTGCGCGATCATGCCGCTGATACCGCCGATCGAGAACTCCGATGCGCCCTTGCCGCCGCCCCGGGCCTCGACCTTGCCGTAGTTGGTATTCCCCTCGAAGACCGCCGTACCGCCGCAGATACCGCCCATGCGGGCCTGACCGGTCTTCGCCTTGTCCGACACGGGGGCATCGGCCAGAACGTCGCCCCGGTTCTCGCAGTTGCGGATCGTGTTGGGCGTATCGCGGTTCTCGCCGTTGGCGTAGGCCGCGATGCCGCCCAGCAGGTTGTTGGCCGCCTGCGCGGTCGCCAGCGTGACGGGGGCCTCGTTGCGGCAGTCCTCCACGACATACCCCTTTCCGATATCGAGCCGTCCCAATACGCCGCCCACATAGACGGCCTTGGCCGCCGACACCTCGTCCGAGTAACGGATCTCGCCCTTGTTGACGCATCCCGTAACGTCCGAGTAGGCCCAGCCGCCGACACCGGCCACGGCCGCAGCGTCGCCCGGCGTCTTGCGGCGGACGGTGATCCGCCCCTCGTTGGTATTGTTCGCGATGACGTTGCCGGCAGCTCCCTGACCGAAGATTCCGCCGATCACGGTCGTACCGCTCGCATCGACGTTCATCGCGATGCCGGCCGTATTCGTACACCCCACGATCTGCGCCTTCTCGCCCAGCTTGCCGGCGACGGCACCCAGCGTCACCTTGGCCGTCGCGGTCGTCGTGAACGAGCCTGCTACCCGCAGGTTCTTCACCGTACCGTCGAGCGTGGCGAAGATTCCCGCCTGTTCGTCGCTGCCCGAATAGTTCACCGTGAGCGTCTTGCCGTTGCCGTCGAACACACCCGCGAATCCGGCGATCGGCGTCCATGCCTCCGACACCGCGATGTCGGTGTGCAGGACGACCTCGCCCGCCGCGTTTTGGAAACGTTCGGCCGTGGGATCGACCGCCACTTCGGCCGCGAAGGCCCGCAGGTCGGCCTCGGAGCGGATGCCGTCGTAGACCTTCGTCGCGGCCTCGACCTTTTCGATCAGCCATGCGGGATAGTTCGTGCAGAGCGCCTTGAAACGCCCGGCCGCCGAGCAGTAGTAGTCGACCGCTTCGGTCGTATAGACGGCATTGCCGTCGCCCGCCTGCCGGTCGACGTTGAAGACGCTCAGCGCCACGCCCTCCTTTTCGAACTCTTCGAGCGTCCGCGTACCCTTACCTCCCGCCTCGGCCGACATGTAGCTCGCCGCCGAGAGGTTGGCCCAGGAATACCCCAGTCCGACGTATTCGCCGGCCGGGCGGTTGCTCATCCAGCCGATCGGTATGCCGGCCGCCCCGGCATAGGCGAATGCCGACTTCATCACGGTGGTGTTTCCGGTGCAGATGAACTCCACGAAATGTTTCGCCCCCATCTCCGTCGCGATCTCGCACGAACGGCGCGCGGCGTTGATCGCATACTCGGTCAGCGTCGAGGGATAGGTGATGTTCTTGATGTCGAGCCACAACCGCGTGGGGCATCCCTCCTTCATCACCTCGCCGAGGAAATCTTCCAGCGAGGGCAGCTGTTCGCCGTTGGAGAGTCCGCCTCCCGCGCGCAGTTCAGCCAGCGTATGCTCCCACGGGTGCATCCCGTTGATCTGGCACTTGCCGTCGGCATGGGCCACGACGACGTTGTCGTCCTTCGTCCAGTAGATGTCGCACTCCGAGCCGTAGCATCCCTGCCCGATGGCATAGCGGAGCGAAGCCAGCGAATTGTCCGGCGCCTTGCACTCGGTCGCGCCGCCGCGGTGGGCGACGATGTTATTGGTACACGCGGCTGGCTTCAACAAGCCGTCGTCGACCTCTTCGTCGGGATTGGGAATCTGGCTCCAATCGGGCTGCGCGGGCCACTCGTCGTCGGTGCAGGCGAAAAGCAGGAGCGCGGCCGCAGTCAGTGAAAATATCTTTTTCAACATGGTTTTCGTTTTTTGAACATGCTATTCGTTTGCGATCGTTTCGCCGCCGCTCCGTACCCCCGATCCATCCGCAAAGGGAGAATCGGGGGCCGGACGGACGACGCAGAGAGATCGGACATTACTTCTTGTAGTTCTTGACGCACCGCACGGCACCGCCGCATCCGTTGCCGAAATCGAATCCGCCGTTGGTGCGCATGTTGGCTTCGCGGCTCTGGTTCCAGATGCGCCAGCCGGCCTTCTTCGTGGCCGAATAGTCGCCGATGAGCGGGATGAACGAGTACATGCGCGGATCGTTGTCGCCCGGACCGTAGTCGTAACCCGTCTTGTAGAGGCGCCAGCCCTGACTGAACATGTTGAATCCGAAATCGGCGGCCGCTGTCGAAATCTTCTCGGCCGGACAGTCCGGATTGTAGATGTTCCAGTCGGAGGTGAAGAGCAGCGCTGCGAAGTTGGTCAGCGTACCGCCGCCGAAGGCGCGGTAGGTGGCCGTTGCGGCATCGACGGGATAATCCGCCGCGCCCTGTGCATGGGCCGCCCAGACGAGGTCCTTCCAGTCCTGCATGTTGGCGATGTGCCAGCCGTAGGGGCAGATGCCCTGGATCTGCATCTTCAGGTTGGGATGCTCGGCTTCGGCCTGCGCGTCGCCCGCGGCCGTAGCCGCATAGACGGCCAGATCGGCCGGCATGATGCTTTCCAATACATAGCGATCGCCCACGGCATCGATCAGCGTCGTGCCCGGTTCGCCGAACGGACAGTTTATCAGCACCGACGAACCGCCCTCGCAGGCGTTCAGCGCACCGTTGGCGGAACCCGTCAGCGACTCGTAGGAGCTGTACAGACGACCGTAGGTCTCGGCCAGCGGCCGGCCCGAGCCGTCCTTCGCCTCGACGATCGATCCGCCGTTCTCCTCCGTATCGTAGGCCGGATTGCGCGAAGCGTAGGGCGCTTCGTTGCCGTAGCCTCCCGTCTGATGACCGCTCACCAGCCCGCTGCCGAGCTTGTAGCGGCCGATCGTCGCGTCGCCCGCCCAGTGCAGACCGACGGTCATCCACGTCTTCGTACCACCGTCGCGCGTCACGTATGCCTTGGTCGGATAGGCCGCCACCTCCGTATCGGGCATGCAGTTGGGCGTCGTCACGCGCTCCCACGACCAGGTCATCGCATTGAAATCGACCGTGAACCTGCGCACGCCGTCGATGTCGATGTCGGGGCCGGCGGGCAGCTGCGTCTCCGCCGTCGGTATCTCCGCGACGGTACCCTCCTTCGTCAACGCATAGCAGGGATAGGAGACCGTGCGGCCGTTCTTGTTGAGCAGCACGGGATTGCCGCCGTCGGCCGAACGCAGGAAGTAGAGCGTCCCCGTATATTCGCCGGCCGCCTTGCGCGTCAACTCATAGGCATCGCCGACGGCCAGCGCGTCGGCCGACGCGCCGTACATGTAGTAGTAGTCGTAGGCGGCATTCTGCGTCACCGGAATTTCGAGCGTCGCCATACTCGTATCGGCCGATCCCACGACGATGCGGAGCGTCGCCGCACGCGGCCGTTCCTGATCGTCCCACTGCGAGGCGGTCAGCGTCAGCGTGCCGACGCCGCCGTCGCCGACGGTCAGCCAGTCGGCGGAGCCCTCGCCATAGACGACTTCATACGCATAGGCATCGCCCATGTTGCTCGTATAGGTCACCGTCTCCGACCCGCCGGCAGCCATGAACACGAGCTGTGCGGTCTCGGACGTAACCGCAGCGTCGGCCTTCTGACCGAGCTGCGTGAATTCGTAGTCGGCCGTCGTACCGTCGGCCGCAGCGATCGTGACGACCACCGTGCGGCGATACTCCGTGTTGGGTTGCAGCACCAGTTCGATGCCGTCCGCCGAGAGATCGTGGCGCGCGCCGCCGGCCGCCTCCTCGAAGATCGACGCCACGGTCGTCCTGCGCACCGTCGCCCATGCGGCCGAGGCCGGAACGGAGGCCTCCCACGCCATATCCGAAACCGCAGGCCCGACGTTGACGGTCACGGCCGAAACGAAGCTCTCATTCCCCGATGCGGTGGTGCCGTCGGCATTGAAAAGTTCCACGTCGGGATAGAGCGAGATCCGCGTCGCGGTGTCGAAGCAATCGGTGCCGTCGTCGTAGCACGACACCGAAACGAGCAGGATCACACAGATCCATGCCGCTGTTTTTATCGTAGATTTCATGTTCCTGTCGAATTAGATGTGTATCAATACCAGCCCTCGGTCTGCGTGAGATTCGAATTCTTGTCCCGCGCGGATTTCGAAATCGGCCACAGAAGGATGTTCGTGTTGTTCCGGTTCGCCGCGAGGTAGTCGTTGTAGTCCCAGATCTTGTCGAGCCGGATCAGCGCCCACCAGATGACGCCCTCGGCCGGAAATTCGAGGAAATACTCGTCCACGAGCGCTTCGAGCACGGCTTCCTGCGAGGCATCGGTATAGTAGTCGTCTTTTCCGTAAGCACGTTTTGCGATGATGTTCAGCGATTTGAGCGCACCGCCGTAGTCCTTGCGGTAGTACTTCAACTCGGCATCCATCATCACGGCCAGCGCCGCACGATAGTAGATCAGATCGGCGTCGAGCACCATCTTGCCGGCACTCATGTCGCCGAGGAACTTGCGGCAGAAGGTCAGCCGGCCGCCGTCGGCACCGTAGTCGCCCTCGCCCAGATTGTACTTGACGCGGGTGTCGCCCCGGTTGTCGCGGCTGTCGCGGAGTTTTGCGAGGAATCCCTCGCCGTAGTCGAGCCACTGCGTCTCGTAGATCGGCACGGGATTGCCCTGATAACCCTTGGCCACGTAGGCTTCGGGAAAGGCGAAATACCAGCTGTAACCGCCCGTCTTGGATTCGGTCTGGTCGTTGTAGAGGGCGAAGACCACCTCCTTGCTGTTCTTCGAAGGCTTCGCGTTGTCGGCCATGCGGTCGAAAATCTGGCCGTAGTCGTCGCACAGCAGCGACGGGGAGATGCCGATCGCTTCGAGCGCATCCTCGGCACCGTCCAGGTAGGCGTCGCCGCCCTTCTGGGCGGAGTACATCCAGAGACAATACTCCGCTTTGAGCATCAGCACGGCCGTCTTCGTAGCCAGATACTTGTCCGATCCGAGCGCGTCGGAGAGCGCCAGAGCCGATTCGATGTCGGAGCCGATCCGCGCATAGACGTCGGCTTTCGGCGCACGCACGGGGTAGGTCTCGGGCTGGTCGACCGATTCGATCGGCCGCAGGTTCAGCGGCACGTCGCCCCACAGGCGCGCGGCCCAGAAATAGGCGTAGGCACGGGCGAAATAGGCCTGTCCCATCGCCCAGTTGCGCTTGGCGTCGGTCATCGGGATCGCGGTGTCGGGTGCGTATTTGAGCACGGCGTTGGCCTGATCGATCGCCGAGTAGAGGCCCGACCACCCGCAGGAGGTGATGTTGGCCGTCATCGTGTTCTGGATCACCTCGCGGCCGACCCATACGTTGAAGAGCGACGACGGCCCCCACATGTATTCGCCCACGCGCAACTCGCCCCAGTAGAAGACGTTGATCTGGCTCTGGACGAAATTCGAGCGGAGCTCGGAGTAGATGCCGTAGGTGGAACCTTCGACCTGCTCCGCCGTTTTCCACATGTTGCTGACCGACAGCTTATTGTCTTGCGTTATATCGAGCATGTCGCAGGATACGGCCGAGACGGATACCGCGACGACCGCGAACCATCCCTTTATGCTGCTTTCGATTCTCATGGTTGATCCGATTTAGAAGGTGACTTTCAGGTTGAAAAGGAACTTGCTCGTAGGCGGGAAGATGTTCGGCCGCGAATCGGAGCTCGAATTGGCCGTCGACACCGAGGTGTAGTGGCCCGAACTCGACGTGGCTCCCATACCCGTTTCGGGGTTGATCGCGCCCGTGACGCCCGTCCAGTAGGCGATCGTATTGCAGGTAATGCCCACCGTCAGCTTCTTCATGTGCAGCTTGCGCACCCACCGTTCCGGCAGGTCGTAGTAGAGCGACACGTCGCGCAGACAGAGGTAATCGGCCTTCTCGACGTTGAAGTCGGAGGCGCGGCCCCAGTTGGCGTTGCCGTAATCGCCGTCGTTGGGGAAATAGCGGGCGTATTTCGCATTCGTGTCGCCCGGGTACTTCCAACAGTCGTAGACGTAGGAGGCGATGGCCGAGTTGCTCTGCCCGATCGTGTTCTGGATCATGCGGGTCTTCATGTAGTTGTAGATCGAATGTCCGAGCGCATAATCTAGGTAGAGCGACAGCGTCAGCCGCTTGTAACGGAACGTGTTGCTGATACCGCCCGTCGAGTGCGGCACGACGTTGCCCAGGTAGAACATGTCCTCGGCGTTGATGATTTCATTGCCGTCGGCATCGCGCGCCGAACCGTAACGGTTGCACCACTCGTAGTCGCCGGCGTCCTTGCGGCCCGGAATCTGCTGTCCGTCGCTCACGCGGTGGCCTTTCGACAGGGCGTCGTAATAGGCTGCGTCGGCCTCGGCCTCGGTCTGGATGATGTGGTCGATCTTGTAGCCGTAGATACGCCCCAGCGACTCGCCGACAGCCGTGCCGCCGAATCGGTATCCCGTCTCCGACATCTTGTAACCGCCTATGCGGTAGGCCTTCCGGCCGGTAGGGTTGCCGTACATGTCCACCTCGTCGTAGGCGTACTCCTCGGGCAGCGACAGCACCTTGTTGCGGTTGTAGGAGTAGGTCAGCCCGAGGTTCCACGAGAAGTTCTTGGTACGGATCACCTCCGCATTGAATTCAGCCTCGAAACCGTAGAAACGGGCGCTGCCCACGTTGGCCTTCACGCTCGAATAGGGGCCCGTGTCGGGCATCGTGATCGAGAAGAGCATGTTGTCGGTCTTCTTGTTGTAGTAGTCGAAGATGAAACGCACGCGGTCGTTGAGGAACCCGACGTCCAGCCCCACGTCGAGCTGCGTGGTCGACTCCCACTGCATGTCGGCGTTCTGCATGGCCGACGGCAGGAAGGTCGTATGGCCGTTGTACTGCCCCGTGGCGAAGGCGCCGTAGGTGTCGTAGAGTCCGATGCCGTTGTTACCCGTCTGACCGTACGACACGCGGAGTTTGAGGTTGTTCATCGTGCGTCTGACCCCCTCGAAGAAGGGCTCTTCGCTGATGACCCACGCCGCCGAAGCCGCCGGGAAGAATCCCCACTGGTTGCCCTTGGCGAATTTCGAGGAGCCGTCGTAGCGGAACGTGGCCGAAACGATGTATTTCTGTGCGAAGTCGTACGACACGCGGCCGAACAACGACATGAGCGCCTGCTTTTCGTCCTTGTTCGACGCCTTGAAGTTGATGCCCGAATCGAGAATGGGCACGTCGTCCGAAGCCGAACCCGTCGAGTTGGAGGTGAGGTACCAGTAACGCTGGCTCATCAGCTCGTAACCGAGCGTCGCCCCTACCGTATGTTTGTCGGCGAAGGTGCGGTTGAAGGCCAGGTGCGCCGTGAAGGTGTCGCGGACAGTCTGCGTGCGCGTCTCGGTAGTCGAACGCGTCTGGCTGATGAGGTTCGGGTAGCCGTCGACCTCGCCGCGGGCGTAGTAGCTGCCGCGGTAGTTGTTGCCGTAATAGTTGTACTGGGCCGTCGCCGTAAGCCCGTCGATGATCCGCCATTTGAGATTGAAGGTGCTCGAAATACGATCCGTGGCGGCCTCGCGGTCGTAGAACGCCTCGTAGAACGAGGCCAGCTGGGCGTTGGCGTTGCCGCCGCTGGACATCCAGCCGACCTCCTCGTCGAAGCCGCGCGCCGTCGGGGCGAACATGATTCCCCGGCCGAAGGCGTTGAAGTAGTTGTCCACGAACTTGCTGCTCCGCTGGCGCGAAATGTCGAACGTCGTGGAGGCTTCGAGGCTCTTGGTGATCTTGAAGCTGGCGTTGCCGTGCGTGGTGAAGACGTCGTAGTCGCTCATGGCGAAGACGCCGCCGTCGTCGAGGTAGCTGATCGACGCGGCGTAGCTCATCCTGTCGCTGCCGCCGTTGACGCCGATGTACTCCTTCTGCCAGAAGGCTTCGCTCATCCATTGATCCTGGAAATCGGTATCCGTGAAGATGATGACCTTGCTGTTGTCGAGCGGATCGAACATCCACTCGTAGCCGTCGGGCACCGTACCGCCGTATTCCAGATAGCGCGTGGTGAACTGGTTCCTGTTCGACGTGTTCCCTGTTCCCACGGCGACATTGGCGCCGTCCAGCCACGAACTGGCGGCCAGCGTGCCGGTCGACTTGGCGTAGATGTTGGCGATGGCCGGACGCACCAGCGCGATCTGCTCGCGCGAACTGAGCAGGTCCCACTTCTTGGTCGGCGCCGAGAAACCCACCTGTACGTCGAAGACGACCTGGGGTCCCTGCGAGGGGCTGCCCTTCTTCGTCGTGACGATGATGACGCCGTTCGATGCGCGTGCGCCGTAGATCGCGGCCGAAGCGGCGTCCTTCAACACCTCCATCGACTCGATGTCGTTGGGGTTGACGCCGCTCAGGTCGTCGCGCAGCGCCCCGTCGACGATATAGATCGGGTCGTTGCCCATGTTGATCGACGATCCGCCGCGGATCAGGAAACGGGGCGCCTCGCCCGAAAGCGAGCTGTTGGTGGCCACCCGCAGACCCGCGACCTTACCTTTGAGGGCGTCGCCCACGGTCGAGACGGGAGCGCCGTAGAGCTTGTCGCCGTCGATTTTGGAAATCGAGGTGGTCAGCGTCTTGCGCGACTGGGTACCGTAGCCGATGACGACCACCTCGTCCACCATTTTGAGATCCTCCTCCATCGCCACGTCGATCGTCGTGCGTTTGCCGACGGTCTCCTCGACGTTCTTATAGCCCAGATAGAGGAATTGCAGCACCGACGCCTCACCGTCGACACGCAGCGCATAGCGCCCGTCGTTGTCGGTGGTAACGCCCTTGTAGGTTCCGGCCACCATGACCGTAACGCCCGCCAGCGGATTGCCCGACCCGTCGCGCACGACGCCCGAAACCGCGATCGTCGACGCGGAAGAGGGGGGGGGTACGGCTGCCTTGGAGATGCGCACCAGCCGCCCGTCGAACTCGAAGGCAACCTCCTGCCCGGTGAAAATCCGGTCGAGCACCGCACGGAGCGGTTCGTCGACCACGTCGATCGAAACGCGGGCGTTGGTATCGACGTTGGCCGTGCGGGTGATGAAGGCGTACTGGTAACGTTTGGTGATGTTTTCGAGGATGTCCGAAATCGCGGTGTCGCGCATCGACAGCGTGATGCGCTGTTCGGCGCCCTGCTGTTGGGCCGCCGCTCTCCCGATTCCGCAGCATGAGAAGAGGATCAGCAACAGCAGACCTCCGAATATTCCCACGCTTCTTCGGTTCGTGTAGAGATAATTCATAGGTTTGTTCAGGTTTTGCAGATTTAATTTAGGTCTCAAAATTCCGAGTCGGAAAATGGGCAACGACATTTTCCGGCTTTTTCCATCATTCCTTTCCCATAGGCATATATGCGTGTTTCAGATTCGTTTTCAACAGTCGGCTTCGGTGCGTCATACGGCCCCTACCGGCGGGCGCGCTCGATCTCGATGATGCGGCCGTCGCGCCGGATGTGCAGCGTGTGGTGGATATTCAGCGCGTCGAGCAGTTCGTCGATCTCCCAGCCGCTGGCGAACGTGGCGAAATACTCCTCGCCGAGCAGCGACGTATCGCGGATGACGATCTGCACGTCGAACATACGTTCCAGATCGCGGGCGATCTCACCGAGCGTCTTGTGGCGGAAGGCGTGGAAACCGTCGCGCCACGAGATGTAGTGCGCACAGTCGAACCGCTCGCGGACGACCGCGTTCGTGGCGTTGTCGACCAGAATCTTGTCGCCCGGACGCATCAGGATGGTCGCGCCGCCGTCGCGCTTCAACCCCAGCGCAACGCTTCCCTCCACAAGCGACGTCTCGACATACTTGTCCTCGTTGTACGAGCGGAGGTTGAAACGGGTTCCCAACACTCGGATACTGACGTTGCGCGTATCGACGCGGAAGGGCCGCTCGGGATCCTTGGTCACGTCCATGTAGACTTCGCCGCTGACGAAGAGCTGCCGCTCGCGGTCGAAACGGTCGGGGTAAAAGACATAGGTCCCCGAATTCAGCCATACGTGGCTCCCGTCGGGCAGCGTGATGCAGCGGGTCTGCCCGTAGGGCGCGTAGACCTCGACCCACTCCGGCTGCTCCGCGACCTGCCGCGACGCGAGCAGATAGGCGCAGACGACGAGCGGCACGAGCAGCACCGCCGCAGCCTGCGACAGCCTCCGCCACAGCCGTTGCAGGCGGAGTTTTCGGCCGAAGAGCCGTCCGGCCAGAGCACGGTAACGCTCATCGAGCGTCCGCTGCGGCACGGACCGTTGCAGCGAACGCTCCCAGAAGGCGTACAGCTCCCCGCTCACGGGATCGTCTTCCCGCAGGGTAAATTCCTCCTCGGCGTCGTGTTCGAGAAACCATTCGCGCAACCGTTCGCGCACGCCGGCATCGCCCCCGTGTTCGAGGTAACGCCTGAGCAGATTCTTATCTATTTTTTCCATCGGACTTCCGGCTTTTAATACTAATACGCAACAAGGCAGCAGGCACACCCGGTCGGACATGCGTTTTTTTCGAAAAATTCGTTCTGCTGTAAAATACAGCCGTCGGTTTTCGCCGTCTTCGCAGTGCGATCCCGCAGGCCGAGACCTGCTAAAACTGAGTATAGAGGAAGTCAAATCGTAATAAATCATCGTTGCGCGAAGCGCACAACAGTCTCCGCATTGCGAAAAGTGCGGAAAAAGAAACGAGCAATGACGAGCGTTAAAAAACGGGGCCGGTTTGCTTGCAAACCCGCGTCAGGCGCCCGTTTTAGCACAGCCAAATGTCGTTCCCGCGAAAGCGACATGCGGATGGTTTTGCGCCGCTTTTGCCATCAAAAGCGGCAAACAATCGCGGCAAAGACGCGGTCCATTGGCAATTTTTGCCACCAAAAGGAGCCAATATCCCGCACGGAAGTGCAAATCAGATCGTACAGAAAAACGTCACCAGAAACGGGACGCTGAAATCGAGAGCACAGCCGTGGAAGATCGAAACCACGGCATAGGGCCGCCCGGCGGCCTGCGTGATGACGGGCAGCGTGGTGTCGAAGGTCGTCGCGCCGCCGATCGACACGGCGGCCAGAGGTCCGCACCAGCGCGCCACGAGCGGTGCGGCCAGCAGGGTGAAGATTTCACGCATGACGTTGCACAGCAGGGCGATCGTCGCCAGCTCCGGTCCCCGGAGGTCGGCGATGAAGATGCTCGAAAGCGAATAGTAGCCGAATCCCGCGCCCACGGCCAGCGAGTCGGTCAGCGACCAGCCGCCGAGCAGCGGCGCGGCGAGGGCCGCACCGGCCAGCGTGCCTACGGCCGTGGCGACGGGCAGCAGCGCCAGCCGCGGATCGAGCCGCCGGACTCGCTCCGCAAGGGTGCGGTCGTTGCCCAGCGTCACGCCGACGCAGAACATCAGCGCGTAGAGCACATAGGCGCTCATACGCGAACCGGTCATGTCGAACGGCGCGAAAAGCCCCGCGACGCACCCCGCGACGAAAAAGGCGACGATCACCAGACTCCCTTTCAGGGCCGTCCACGCGGAAACGGGAGCTTTGTCCGCATCTCCGCCTTCGTCCGCAGACACAGCGCGGCCGCGAATACGCCGCCACAGCAACCACGCAGCGAAGACGCTCCCCGCAACGGACAGCGCGAAGATCGCAAAGGCGGCCGCCCCGAGCGTCGCCAGAGAGCCGACGACCGCCGGATCGGAACCGACCTCGACGCCCAGCAGGAACAACAGCGCCCAGATAATGAAGGTGATGAGACGTTGTACGAAGGCGAGGCGCCAGCCGACAAGCAGGCGCCCCGTCACAATGCCTCCGATGATGACGGCGAATATTGCAAGCATTCCGATTACTCCTTTTTCGACGTGAGTTTCTCGATCTGCAGCTCGGCCTCGGCTTCGAGGTTGGCAGCCTGCTTCTCGGCCTCCTGCACCAGCTTATCCCCGCCCTTCTCGGCGGCAATCCTGGCCAAAGCCCCCTTCGAAGCCGCGGCTTCGACGAGTTTCGCGCGCTGTTCCTGCGCGGCGGCGATGAGTTTCTCGCCGGCGCGCTTCGCCTCGGCGCGGAGGTTTTCAGCCTGTTTGGCGATCTCTTCCGAGAGCGACTCGCTGCCCGTGAGTTTCTGTATCTGCTCGTCGACGACGTTCTTCACGGCCTCCTCGGCGGCCTCCCTGATCCCGAGGGTGATCTTCGGCGAGGAGAACGTGCCGCCGATGTTCACGCCGACCGACTGGAGCGTCTTCCCGCCCGGGACGGCCACCTTTGCCTTGTAGTCGATGGTCTGGTCAAGCCCCGTCGAACCCGCGAGGTTGATGTTCACGCCGCCCATCTTCAGATCGAAGGGCTGCGTGGTGATGCGCCCGTCCTTAATGGAGAAACGAATGGCGACATCCCGGGCCTCGATTTTCCGCAGGTCGTCGTTGCCCAGCGCCTTGGCCAGGGCATCGAACGCCTCGATATTCTGCACGTGGATATTGGCCGACTTGATCTCGCCCGCAGCGTTGAGCGACCGCAGGTCGGGAGACATTGCGGCGTCGAGCGACGTGCCGAGGTCGAGCGACAGCGAATAGTCGCCGCCCGTCTTGGCGAAGATCGGCACGAGTTGCTGCACCATCTCCAGCTCCTCGAAGGTCTTCCGGAACGAAGCGCCCGAAACGGCGGCATCGAGTTTCAGGACCGGACGCGCCGGATCGGCGGCCGTCGAGTAGCTGCCCGAAGCGGTGGCCCTGCCGCCGAAGACGCCCATCGCGAGCCGTTCGAGCGACAGCGCGCCGCCGGCAACGCGCATCTCGCCCGAGATGTCGCCGATCGTCATCTTTTCGAAAAGCACCTTTCGCAGATCGGTGTTGAGCGAGAGGTTCAGGTTGCGCGGGACCTCGATGGCCCGCACCGGTTCCGCCGGAGCCTCTTCGTCCGCGGCCCCGCCTTCCGCCGAGGGCATGGCGTCCATGATCTCGTTCAGGTCGAGCAGCTCCGATTTCACGTAGAGGCGCCCCGAAAGCACGTCGTCCCGCAGCAGGTAACCGATGTAACCGGTCAGCTGGCCGTTGGCCGAAAGGTCGCTCCTGCCGACCGTCAGGCCGAACTCCCCGAGCGTCATCGCGGCGGGCGTGACGGTGGCCGCAGCGCGGCGGATACGGACCGCCGGGAGGTTGGGAAGCGTCAGCCCCACCCCTTCGACGACGAAGGTTCCCTGCGCGCCCAACCGTTCGTAGCGGTTCTTCTCGATGTCGGACATGCGGCCCGAAAGTTTCAGGTCCGCAGTGATCAGACCGCCCAGGTCGACGCCCTTTTCCAGCGGATAGACCTCCTTCACGGCTCCCAGGTCGACCCGTCCGTCGGCCGAAGCCCGAAAAACGGGGTCGCTGACGAGATTCGTGGCGTAGAAGGTCGCCGCAACGGAATTTCCGGCCATCCGAAGCCCGAATTTCGAGAGATCCACGACCGTCTTGTCCATCACCGATCCGGGGTTCGAGACCCTGGCGGCGATATTGATGTCCGTCACGGCCTTGGGCAGCGAGGAGTACTGGAAACTGCCGTTGCGGACCTCGGTTTTCAGTTCGAAGGCCGGAAGCGCCGGGCCGCGCATTTCGCCCCGGGCCCAGAGTTCCATCGACAGTTCGCCGCCCGCCGTGAGGTTCTTGAACTCACGGGTGTAGAAGGCCGGGATCAGCGACAGCACGTCCTTGAACTGCACCTTGTCGCAGCCGGCCTTGAGGTCCATGGCCACGGCGTCGCCGTCCAGTTCGACCCAGCCGTCGAGACCGACCGAAATGGCGTTCAGACGCAGCGTATTGCGCGAGAAGGTGAAGCGGTTGTTCGCAAGGTCGGCGTCGATCACGGCGACAAGCTCCGCCTCGGCGTCGCTCAACAGCGGAATGCCGCCCGACACGAAACGCATGGCGGCGGCCGTCAGCCGCAGGTCGAGGTCGGTGCGGTCGGCCGACATGTTGCCCCGGAGACGCAGCGAGAGGGGCGCGGTCGAGAACCGCATGTTCGTCGAATCGTCCTCGTAGCGGATCGCCGCGTCGGAAATGCGGAAGTCGCGGACCGAAAGCCGGAACGACGACGGCGCGGGCTCCTCTGCGGGAACCTCCTCCGCGGGAGCCTCCGAGGGTTTCATCACGTCCCAGCTGACGGCTCCGTCGGCGAGTTTGTGCGCATGCACCGCCGGCGAGGCGAGGATGACCTTCGTCACCTCGAATCCGCTGTCGCCGAAAAGCGACATCAGATTGACGACCACAGAAATACGCCGTGCGGCGACGATCGTATCGCCTTCGAAACGGTCGACGCCCACCAGCGTCAGCCCCTTCAGTTCCACCGAAGCGTTGGGGAAATGGCGCAGCAGGCTGATGTCGAGTTTCTCGAAATCCAGCCGGGCGGCGAGCATGGCATTGGCCTCGCGCTTCACGATGTCGGCGATCTTGCCCCGGAGCGCGGCCGGCGCGATCAGGGCGATAGCCAGGATAACGACCACGGCTATAACCGCGATCTTCACGATTTTTTTCATTCCGTATCTGTTTTACAGGCAAAAACCGTGGTTTCCGCCTCCTTGAATCCCATTTTTGCGTACAGTCTGCGCGCAGCCCCGCGCGAAGGGTTGGAGGTGAGCATCACCTTCCCGGCGCCGACCGCGGCGGCATGCGCCTGCGCCGCGCGCACGAGCGCCTCGCCCGCCCCGAATCCCCGGACCGCGGCGTCGACCACCACATCCTCGATCCACGCCTTGCGCCCCGACGGCACGTCGTACCACACCAAGGTCAGCACCCCGACGACAGCGCCGCCGGACTCCGCGGTGAAAAGCGCCGCCGAAGGGTTCGCCGCCACTGCCCGCAGCCGCTCCCCGGAAGGGGCCTCTAGCCGCGGCGAAAGCTGCGGCATCAGCCGCCCGAACGCTTCGAGCAGCGAATCGGTGACCTCGGTCACCTGTCGCACCTCAAGTTTCATTTCAGCACAAAGATAACCTTTTTAACGGAAACGTTGCGGCAGTCTGCGGAAAAAAGCGTACTTTTACCCCGCAACGGCCCGCGCCCTGAAACGGCGCACAAAATAGCCGCGATTTGCAAAATAATATTATCTTTGTAATTCCAAAAGATACGACATCCGCCATGCGCAAACTGGTAATCATTCCGACCTATAACGAAAAAGAGAACATTTCGGCGATGATCGACAAGGTCTTCTCGCTGCCCGAACCCTTCGAGATGCTCGTCATCGACGACGGTTCGCCCGACGGCACGGCCGCGATCGTCAAGGAGCGCCGGAAGGAGTTCCCGGAGAGGCTCCACCTCATGGAACGGGCCGGGAAACTGGGCCTGGGCACGGCCTACCTCGCGGGATTCCGCTGGGGACTGGAGAACGGATTCGACTACATCTGCGAGATGGACTGCGACTTTTCGCACAACCCCGACGATCTGGTGCGCCTCTACCGCGCCGCCGCCGAGGGCAACGACGTGGTGGTCGGTTCGCGCTACGTGCAGGGCGTCAACGTGGTCAACTGGCCCATGTCGCGCCTTCTGATGTCCTACTTCGCCTCGATGTACGTGCGTATCGTCACGCGCATGCCGCTGCGCGACGCCACCGCCGGATTCGTCTGCTACTCGCGCCGGGCGCTGGAGACGATCGACCTCGACGCCGTCCGCATGAAGGGCTACGGGTTCCAGATCGAGATGAAATACTCGGCTTGGCGGCTGGGAATGCGGCTCAAGGAGGTGTCGATCATCTTCGTCGAACGCCGCGAGGGAACGTCGAAGATGTCGGGAGGAATCTTCGGAGAGGCGTTCTTCGGGGTGCTGAAACTCCCCTTCCGCCGTATCCGCAAACGCAAATGATACGGGGCCGGAAAGACAGCCCGGTCAGAAGGTGAAGAAATAATTCATAAAGAAATTCCAGAACGTCACCACGCCGATGGCAAAGAGTTTCGCCAGGTAGAAATTCAGGCGGAAACGGCCGTGCAGGACGTAGATGGTGGCGTTGTTGATCACCAGCCCGACAGCCGCGATGCCCAGGAACCGAAGGTACTGGCCCGTGATGTCGGGATTTTCGTTCTGGAACGTCCAGATGCGGTTGAGAATGTAGTTCGAAGTCGAGGCGCAGAGGAACCCCAGCGAATTGGCCACATATTTGTTCAGCTTCAGCCACTCCTTGCAGAGATAGGTGATGCCGAAATCGACGAAGACGCCCGAGCCGCCGACAACGCAGAATTTGAAAAACTGTTCTATCATAAATTTCCGACCTCCGTCGGGACGGATTTTCCGTTAAACCAATTCGTATAACCCTCCCGGCGCAGCGCAAACCCCACGTCGAAAGTCTCGCCGGCCAGCTGCGGCAGAACGGTGAAGGTCACCCCGCGCGTCAGTTCGCTGTCGGCCGGAATCGTGAAGGTCTCGCCGGTGGGGAACTCGTCGACCCGGAAACGCCCGTGTTTCCACAGCATCACCAGCTGCGTGTCGTCCGCACCCACGCGGATCGCATAGGGATAGGGATTCCTGATGCGCAGTTCGAGGCGCAGCGTCTCGCCCGCGGCCACCCGCCCGGGCAGGCCCGTAAAGGCGATGTCCACCAACCGTACGGGGTGGAAAGCCGGATCGACGAACCAGGTGAAACTCCGGCCGTTGGCCATCGTGAGGGTCCGCACCTGCCGGGTGCTGTCCGAGACGGTCCCGTCCGGGCATTCGACGAGCACTTCGCGGCCGATGAACTGCGAATCGTCGTCGCGGAACTGCCACTGATGCGTACGGTAACGGATATTGGGCTGGCAGTAGGCCTCGCCGCCCGTATAGAACGCATATTTGGCCGCAACGGCGTAACCGTAGCGGAAAACCACCGGACGGCCGTCGGCCTCGGCGGCGATGGCGGCGTAGCTCTCCGGATTGTTGAACACCTCGAAACGGATGCCCAGCGGATTGAAGATCATCACCAGTCGCACCAGGACGATCAGTCCGACGGTCACGCCCCCGGCCCGCATCACGTAACGGCGCGTGCGGGGATGCCGCCGCGCATAGGCGAACAACACGCAGACCAGTCCGAAGCAGGAGACGATCACCCACTGGGGCTGGACGTAACCGCGCAGCGACGAGAGCATGAAAAAGACAATAAAGGCCACGGGCAGGAGCTTCAGCGCCCGCCCGACGGGGGTCTGCGGCTTCACCTTCCGCCATGCCTGCACGTAAAGCGGCACGAAGAAAGGATTGAAGACCACCAGCACGTTGGCCAGGAATTCGACGACGTAGCCGGGTCTGAAGACCGAGTTGCGGCCCGAAAGGTGGTAGGCGAACGACGCCCAGTCGTGCTCGTACTGCCACACGAGGTGCGGCACGAGCAGCAGCAGCGCCACCGCGCCGCTTGAATACAGGGCAGGACGCAGCAGCTGCCGCGGGTTGGCGGCCAGCGCGAAAAGAACCACCAGCGCGCCGTGGTATTTGCTGTAAGCCATCAGCGCCATGGCAATACCCATCCACAACCACGCCCGGCGGCGGTTTTCGGAAAACCATTTGAAAGTCAGCAGAAACAACGCCGTGGTGAACATCAGCGGCCCGTCGGGCACGGCGATGAAGCCGTAGAGCTGGAGCATCAGCGTCGCGGCCGACACCACGACGAACAGCGCGGCGTCGCGGCGGCCGGCATCCGCCGGGCGGATCAGACGCCACAGAATCCAGAGGTAGAGGGGTTGCAGCACGGTGAAGAAAAACCGCACGCCCAGCTCCCCGCCGAAGAGACGCTCTCCGGCCCAGACCAGCAGCGCCGTCACGGGCGGATGGTCGAAATACCCCCATGCGAGCCGTTCGGCGAACATATGGTAGTAGGCCTCGTCGTTGGCAAGCTCCGTAAAGCCGGCCTGCACGAGGTTTGCGATCCACCACACCCCGAGCCACAGAAGGACCAGCCTGTCGGCCCCCAGCGAGGCGTATGACTTTTTGAAAGATGCTTCCATACCGGGAAGCAAAGGTAGAAAAATTTATCCGTTCCGCCTAAAAAAGCCCCGCTTTGTCCCCGAAACCATCCGGCAGCCCCGCAGCGAGGGGGGGGGCGGACAGCGGCGCAGGCCGGCCGCAAAATCACGCGCCGGGCAAATTTTTCAGACCCGGAGACGGGCCGTTTGGAGGAAATGAACTATTTTTGCAGCCGTTATGAAAACCAGACAAGAACTGACCGAAATCCTCGATTTCATTGCGGACTACGCGACCTACCTGCTCGCATCCGGCGTCCACACCTCGCGTGTGATCCGCAATTCGCAGCGTATCGGACAGTCGCAGGGAGTCGACATTCAGCTGTCGAGTTTCCAGAAAAGCACGATCCTCACGGTCCGCGACGACGCGACGGGCGAAGCCGTCACCCGCGTGGTGAAGATTCCCGCCCTGCCGATCAGTTTCGAACGCAACTCCGACCTGAGCGCCCTGAGCTGGGACGCCCTCGACGACCGGCTCCCCCTGGACGAAATCCGCCGGCGCTACGGGGAGCTGATCGACAAACCGCGCATCGACCCGATCTTCGTGCTGGTGACCGTCGGACTGGCCAACGCCTCGTTCTGCCGTCTTTTCGGCGGCGACTGGACGGCCGCGGGCATCGTCTTCACCGCCACGCTCGTGGGCTTCGCCGCCCGGCAGCGGATGCAGGCGCACGGCGTCAACCACTTCCTGATCTTCATCATCTCGGCCTTCATGGCCTCGCTGTGCGCCTCGGCGGCCCTGCGCTTCGACTGCACGGCGGAGACGGCCCTCGCCACGAGCGTACTGTACCTCGTGCCGGGCGTGCCGCTGATCAACGGCGTGATCGACATCGTCGAAGGCCACATCCTGATCGGGTTCAGCCGGCTGATCAACGCCCTGCTGCTGATCATCTGCATCGCCATCGGGCTTTCGGCGACTTTGCTAATGGTTAAAAACAGCCTGCTATGATCGCTGCGGACATTCTTCTCGACGGGTTTTTCGCGGCCGTGGCGGCCGTCGGCTTCGGCGCCGTCTCCGATCCCCCGATGCGCGCCTTCCCGCGCATCGCCCTGCTGGCCGCCGTGGGACACGCCCTGCGGTTCTGCCTGATGAACTGCGCCGGCATGGACATCGCCACGGCGTCGCTCTGCGCCGCAACGGCCATCGGCTTCGGAAGCCTCTGGCTGGGCAAGGCCATCCGCTGCCCGATGACGGCGCTTTACATCCCGGCGCTGCTGCCGATGGTTCCGGGCATCTACGCCTACAAGACGGTCTTCTCGCTCATCATGTTCCTCCAGTCGCTCAACGACCCGGGCCAGGGCATGCAGTACATGCAGCTGTTCTTCCTCAACGCCACCGTGTCGTTGAGCGTCATCGCCCTGCTGGCCGCCGGAGCCACGCTGCCGATCTTCGTCTTCAACCGCCGGGCGTTCTCGCTCACGCGGCGCAGAAAAAACGTGAAATAAACCTTCCGCATGGAGACTTTCTGGAATACCATCGCTTCCTACAACGCCGCGACATGGCCCGCACAGCTCGCGCTGACGCTGGCGGCCGTCGTCCTGACCCTGCTGCTCTACTTCCGCCCCTCGCCCGCCGTGCGGATCGCGATGAAGGTGTTCATGGCGCTCCTGAACTTCTGGATCGCCGGGGTCTATTACCTCGTCTGCTGCGAGCCGCGCGAACACCACGACCTGCTGGCGCTGTTCTGGGCCATCATGGGGTGCATCTGGGTCTACGACCTGGCGGTCGGGCACGCCTCGCTACAACGCACGGGCAACCACAAGGCGTTCGCCGCGCTGCTGTTCGCCATGCCGCTCGTCTACCCGCTGTTCTCGCTCCTGCTGGGCCGCACCTTCCCGATGATCACCTCGCCGGTGATGCCCTGCTCGGTGGCGGTCTTCACGATCGGGCTGATGCTGGCCTTTTCGGAGAGAGTCAACATCGTGCTGGCGATGTTCCTCTGCCACTGGGCGCTGATCGGACTTTCGAAGGTCTACTTCTTCGGCATTCCGGAGGATTACCTGCTGGCATGCAGCATCGTCCCGGCGCTGTACCTCTTCTTCCGCGAATACATCCGCGACAACGCCGGGCGGCCCACGAAACCCTCGCCGCGGGTGCTCAACGCGCTGCTCGCGGTGATGTGCCTGATCATCGGGTGCTTCTTCGCCTTCACGCTGCTGCACCAGCTCAACCTCTTCACCGACTGCTGACACGCCGCACACACGCAAAAAAAGCGCCCGGCCGACGAGGCAAACTTTTTTTGTTTGATAATTGATTGATAACCAGTAGTTAGTTTCGCTT